>Ga0315291_10011808_pt1 | contig 10629 bp, 12 predicted proteins | sample YL17G12_20_MG_FD_203070 | JGI IMG/M metagenome (GOLD analysis project Ga0315291, IMG submission 203070) | Sediment microbial communities from Yellowstone Lake, YNP, Wyoming, USA - YL17G12_20 | ecosystem: Environmental > Aquatic > Freshwater > Lake > Sediment | place: USA: Wyoming | collected... | reverse complement strand
AGAGAAGCTCTGAGCGAGGCCGAGACGGTGCTCTGGAATGGACCGCTCGGTGTCTTTGAAATCGAAGCCTACAGTGTCGGCACCAACGAGGTGGCTCGTATGCTCGCGGAAGCTACTTCCTCCGGTGCGATCACCGTTGTCGGAGGGGGAGATTCTGCGGCGGCCATTGTCAAGGCCGGACTGGAGAACAAGGTCTCTCACGTCTCCACCGGTGGCGGGGCGTCCCTGGAGTTCCTGGAAGGCCACGAACTGCCCGGAGTCGCCGCTCTCACAGACAAGCGCTGATAAGTACGTGCGCTGTACTGCCTGTGCGAGTCTGTGCGGGTATTTTCTCGTGGGTGCACGTCTTACAGACGTTCATTGATAGGCAGCCGGTCGCGGCACAGAGCCTCAGTCAATCGACTGAGGCTAAGCATTCAATCTTGCAAAGGACAGAGGTCATGCGGAAGAAAATCGTAGCTGGCAACTGGAAGATGTACAAGACCCCTGGCGAAGCCGTTTCTCTGGTTACACAGATCATCGCTTCGCCTCCTCCCCGTTCTGATCGCGAAGTTGTCGTTTGTCCTCCTTTCACGGCGCTCTCCCGGGTGTCGCAACTGCTCAAGGGCTCGCGCGTCAAGCTGGGGGCGCAAAACCTGCACTGGGAGAAGGAAGGGGCCTACACTGGAGAGATCTCGGCGCCCATGCTTAAAGAGCTTGGCTGCGAATACGTGATCGCCGGCCATTCGGAGCGCAGGCAGTACTTCGGTGATGACGATTCGGTCGTTGCCAAGAAGCTGGGGGCCGTGATCGGGGAAGGGATGAAGCCCATCCTCTGCGTCGGCGAGAAACTCGAGGAGAGAGAGGCCGGGAGAACACAGAGTGTGCTCGAGTCTCAGATCAAGGGTGCTCTTGGCGGCTTCGACGCGAGGCAACTCCAGGACCTGGTGGTGGCATACGAGCCGGTCTGGGCGATCGGCACCGGTAAAACGGCCACCCCCGAGATGGCAGTGGAGGCTCACCGGTTCATACGCAAGCTAATTGGGAACATGTTCGGGCTTCAGTTTGCAGAGGACACCCGTATCCAGTACGGAGGAAGCGTAAAGCCGGAGAACGCGTCCGAGCTCCTGAAGGAGCCCGAAATCGACGGGGCACTCGTGGGCGGAGCGAGCCTCAAGGTCGATTCGTTTCTGAGAATAGTGGCAGCGGGGTAGGGGTGCAGTGCGGTAGCGTCAGTTGTGAGCCTGTTGACGGGAGGCCAAATTTCTGTTAGAGTGCTTGTGCATTTGCAGGATCAACCCGGATTCTCTAGTTTTCCTTAGGACGGGGGTTTGAGGTGTTTGCTTTTTTACTCGGTCTTCACTTACTGATAGCCGCTGCTCTTGTTATTGTCATTCTTCTTCAGTCTGGTAAGGGAGGAGGACTTGCCGGTGCCTTTGGCGGCGGCGGGGGTAGCCAGACGATCTTTGGCGGTAGGGGTGCCGCGACATTCTTGAGCAGATCCACGGCCGTCTTGGGCGCGGCTTTTATGCTTAGCTCAATGTCACTGGCGGTAATCGCTACGAGGGCTCCCACGAAGCGAGAGAGGAGCGTAATAGAGAATGTAATAAGGAAGGAAAGAGCGGCCCAACCCGGCCAAACGCAGACACAACAAGGACGGCTTCCCTCAGGGCGACTCCCTGCAGGGCAAGTTCCGCCTGAGCAGGGGCCCATTGGTGGATCTGAGCAGTCATCGTTTCCCGGAGGAACTCAGCAGAATGTGACGCCGGGAACCGGGCAAGTCGCTCCGGGAGCCGGGGTGGTGCCCAGCCAGACAAGGCCTCCTGCCGGAACTCCGCAACAGACGCAGCAGAAGAAGCCGGCCACGACACCGGCTACCGGCAAGTAGAGCACGACAGGAATTCAAGGCCAACAGCAAGGCCGGCCCCAGGATAAGAAAGGTCCTTAGATTTGCACGTGCGGGGATGGTGGAACTGGTAGACACGTACGTTTGAGGGGCGTATGGGTACCCCCGTGCGGGTTCAAATCCCGCTCCCCGCACCAGAAATGCTATAATTGCTTGTCATTATGTGAGTTAGACGACAAGCGCCTCTCTTTTGTACCCCAGCCGGTAGTGGCGGATTATCTCACGCGCTCCCATTTCCGAACTCTAACTGACTCTCTAGTGCCGATCATTTCGTAGATCGAACCATCTGTCCCTACAATCCAGTGCTTGCCATACTGATTGGTTATACCTCCGGACATTGGGATATCAATCACTGCTAGCAAGCTCCCATCCGGAGAATACTTGATTATCTTCGTGTACGCGGGATGTTCCGAGATCATGAACATCCCTAGGTACACATTGCCCAGTTTGTCTATTCCCACAGGCACTCCCTGCAGTTTCGACCAATCCCTGACAAGCTTGCCCGCTTCATCCCTCAAGACGAGCCCGCATATCTTCTGGCTCCGACTCCCCCGCGGACAGTAAGACATGAAGCCGCCCGTGGACACAGGCACCCCTTCTCGCAGGCTCGATGATTGCGCGGAATCGGGCAGTACCCTTCCCCTAGAGGTGAGCTTTCGTGACTTCCATGTCCGCCAGTCAGCCAAATACACGTTCCCGTGTTCATCCGACACAATCCCGGCCGCACCGTATATCCGACCATCGTCCCCGGAATGGCAGAAACTGGAGGGGTCTGCAACCGGCACGCTCCTGACTGTATCTATGCCAGCCGCCGTCAGGAACACCTTGTAACAGTCCTGTGGGTCGGACGTCTCGTAGAGAACATATATGTCGCCGTTAGAGGTCAGCGTCATGTCCGCGGGAAACAGATCGCCAACCTGCCAAGCTTCGGCCTTGATCGTCTTCGCAAATGCTCCGCTATTTCCGAAGACTTTGATGTCCCCCTTTATTCCGTCATATACGTAGATAGCTCCGCCGCTAGCAACGGCAAAAAACAGAGCCCCGAGATACTCCCCGTCGTAGTCCTTAAATCCGAACTCACTTTCACGGGGTCCATACCGAGCCTGAACCAGGTCTCGTGCCTTGTAGGTTTCGAGCGCCAACGCCGTAGTAGCGATTAGAACAGCTGAAACCGTCAGCGCCGCGATCGATGCCAGCGTTGTGTTGACTATCGGACGGCCCATCAGCTACACCTCGTTGACCCGGAGGACTGGCGAATAACAAGTACCCTAGTCCGGGATAGTGTACAACGAGCAGGTGCCCTAGACAAGAAGCACAGAGAAGCACCAAGAGCGGCTAGGGGGACAACACTTACCTTACCGTCTCAGACTCTTATGTTTTCTCTCACCTCGTTCTACGAGCACCAGGGATCTGTTCAAAATTCCTGACAGTTTTGCCTGTAGTTGGCCCTGTCGCAATATGGTTAGTGCCCCGCTCCCCGCATTAAAAACGCTGTAATCGCTTGTTGGCGTTCGAGTTAGCGCAATCAAGCGCTTTTTCTTTTCCGGCGATTCGAGTACATTCTAAGAGCCTGGAGGACCGATCACGATCTTGCAGTGTCACTGATGTGGAACTGACTCAGCGCGAGTACCACATTGGTCTTCGCGCGCTTGTTCTTTGGGAGTATATTCAATACTTAACCTCAATCATCCGTCCCTCATAACCCTCAGGAAACATGTAAAACGTGTAGTTCCCCGTGTTGGCATTCTGCCAATACTCACCCACTCGGTGCTTCTGGACATTGGACACCAGGTTTTCCTCTGTTCGGCTTCCGTGTTGCGGTAACCCCTTGAGCTTTCTCAACTCCTCGTCTGCTATTGCGGCGAAAGCCGCACGCCGTGACATTGCAGCGGCGCGGTCGTCGAAGACGTAGACTAGAACAAAGCGGTTGCCCGCCGCTTCGCGTCGCAATTGCTCGCCAAGTCTCCGCAGGTCGGGTTCGTTCACGTAGCTGGAGTCAATCACTATAGTCCTGCCCACGTTCCATTCCTCAACTACCCGGTAGGGAATGGCGTTCACTTTGACCTTTTCTGTGCGCTCTTGGCAGCCCCATTGGGGCAGGATAGAGACGGCGGCCAGAAAAATAACAGCTACAAATGTCCTCATAGCAAAACCCTCCCGACGCAAAGGTCCGCCTGTCACTGTAAGACAGGCGAGCCTGCACGTCAATCAGGGTAACCGAGCAGTTTACGAATAAACTGCCTCGGTTCAAGGGTCTCAGTCTCGACCCGTTTTCTGTAATTAGCTCTGACGAACTCTCTTGCCCGGCGAGCAAGTGGAAATTCTCGAGAATAGGGCCCGGAGCTGAAGGCGCATACTGGACACCGCAGCACATATTTATCATCCTCGCGCTCAGGGAGCAATCTGGAACCATGCTTGCATGTCTTCTGGGGACATTCGGGGTCCCAGACCTCGACCCACCTCAGGACGTCTTCCATGCCGCAGTTTGGATGGGGAAGCGGTGGGTCGCGATGGCAATAGACCGGCCATAGGATATTTTCGTATTTGATACGTCCCACGCGTTGATATCGGTCAAGCGGGCCTCCACACAGATTCTTCGAAGCCACATGGTCCTCAATCTGTCGGTCTTTTATCTTTTGGGCCTTGGACTTCAGCAGAACATACGCGCGCGCTTCAAGCCATCGAACGAATGGATCATACCAGGACATGATATCTTCCCTCATAGCTGTGACCGTCAGCTTCTCCATGGCTACGCAATCTGCCGCTTGTAAGGCTATCATTGTGATCGCCGTTGGTCAATAGTGTATGCAATCCGTAGTGGGCTAACTTGAGAGTCGCAGATTCATGATGTCGGGAGAAAAACGAGAGAGCTTGACCAGTCTTGGAGTCGTTGGATATCTGACGGTGGCTTAAAAAAGGGCAATGGCATGGTCGAATCTCAGAGACTTGTTGCGACCATATGCAAGCAGAATTGTCCCAGGAATTTCTCTATCCTTCCAGTTATCGTAGAGTGTCATCGGAACGATCAGAAAGACGGCCAGCTTTACTGTCTCGCCAGGGTACAGCCAGAGACCTTTTCTGAGTTCGGGTGGGTTCAAAGTACTTATCGACCAATTCCCGTGTCTACCCGTCATTTCTTGCCCACTGCGCCGGAATTGTTCCTTTTGCCTACCGTTGTGTTTGAACAGCGTTGTTCTATGGGTTCGCTTCTTTGGTATCCACTCAGCAATGTGCAGTGGCTGCACTTCGTTTCCTTCAAACCGTACGATGAAATACGCCTCGAAAAACAAGTTACCATCCCTCGTTCTTTCCCTATGCGGTTCCTCTGTGCCCAGAAGTTCCAAGTACCGCCTTGGAGGAACGTACCTGAGCAGTATAAACGCTGCGAGAGCTCCCATGATCCCCCCTGCCACAGCACCGAATGCGGGCGAAAGCCATACGAACCACCTAATGGAGTCCATAAAGACCTACCTTCCTCGAAATGGAACACTAATCCCGGCTGGTCTGACTGTCAAGTGCCTGCAGTGATGGCTCTTGCGCACAGCTCAGAAAGAGATCGCAATTTCGGGTAATTCGGGCTCCCCGCAGACCTGTAAGCGCTTGGTTGCGTTTGAGTTAGCGCGACAAGCACTTCTTATTTACTGACGGTCGGGTGTCTATGATAACGTGGGTGTGGGCCTGGATAGGTAAATCCATTGGCGTGCGCGACGCAGTCATTCAGAGTTCCGTCTCACCAAGTTCACGTCTATTTGAAGGGTCTTTTCTTTGCGCCATCGATTTCCCTTCTTTTGCTCTACCACTATCTTAAAGCGCCCGTCCTGTTCGACCATGTGTCCTCCAAGCAGAACGTTCATTCGGTGACGGGGTACGGGGAACTTCAGTGTGCCCTTGGGTTCGAATGTTTGAAGGGCCGTTTTGTTCGGTGCAAGCACTCGGATACGCATTGCCAGACTATCACGGGGCGATTCCCGCTCCCAGAGGGTGGCAACATAGAATGGCGGAAATGGAAACGGCAGCTTCGGCACTCCGAATTGTTCGAAGCCGTCGATGTAGCTCACCAAGTTCGTGTCTCTATCTGTGATGACCCGTTGGCACGTCAATGCCCAGAGTAATCTTGCCATCTGTTACCCCCCTGCTAACTAGCCTTTTCCAGCCCAACAGGACTCTTCGATCGGAAATCAACGACTTGAGGCTTGAAGGCTCTCCTGACGCTTGACGACGCCTCCTGCTTGAAAGCTACGTTTTGGGCCATCGCCATGCGGAGCTCCTCGAGAACCGCCTGCATCTCTGGCGTCGCGGAGCTTCCAGATGCAAACCCCTCTGCCTTGGATAGGAGCGATATTATCAGCGTGTTAAGGGAAACGCCTTCCTGATCGGCACGCTCGGCGAGCGACGCATGCATCGATTTTGGCAAACGCAGTCGAAACTGTCCACTATGCGACTCGAGCCTCTGGGGTTCGGGCAAGGGTTTACCTTCATCCTCGTAGGTGGCGACCGCAAGCTCAATGGCAATCTGAAGTTCCGCTACGGCTTCTTCGTATGTGGAACCCAATGCTGAGATCTCGGACAATTCCGGGCAGGTCGCGACGAGCATCTGATCTTCATCGCTCCAAGCGACTCTCATACTGTACTTAGACATGGTACCCTCATTCATCGTCGATGAGGCCGAGCTCCCCAAGTGCCCGCAACAGTTGTTTCACTTGATAGGGTTTGGCCTCTCCTCGGACCTCTTGAAAGTTCAGTAGGGGCGCGTAGCCCTTTCGCTTGTAAATGTGGTGACTTCCCTTGGTGCGCTGCAATGTAAAGCCGTAGTATTGCGCCAATTGACAAAGTTCGTCAAAACTGAGGCTCTTGTGATCCTTGCGTGCCTTTCTAAGTAGTTTTTCTTGTTGGTTCATGCGTTTTCAACACGTAGATATGGTACCACATTTGGTACCGCAATGCAACTATAAAGATCATTTCCGTAACTGTTTCTTTGCGTAGGTATCTTAGAATTCGCTGAGCATCTGTAGCGCAAGTTCGCACGCCAGACAGACCCCTCCAAGGGGAAATACTGTTCCGACGGACAGCCGGGTTAGTGTATGTTATTTGATATCACGATCCTTTGTTAATGTCAAACAGCAAATTCGGGCAATCAATTTGACGGTTTTCTCATCCCGCAATTTGGGGTCAATCCAGCTCCCCGCATATGGTGGCTTCACGATTCGAGAGGTTCAAGAGCTTCTGCGCCACTGGAGCGTGGCCACGACACAACTTTACACACACGTTCGGCCCAAGGACTTGGCTGCGAAAATCCAGAACCGCACACTTCAGACGGAGAACGAGCGGAAGGTGAGAGAGTTGGCGGCAACGCTGGGGTCTCTGCCTGAGGATGTACGGAAACAGCTTGCTGAGTTGCTGACAGATTGAAACAGACCCATAAGTCTGCCCACATCATATCCTCAACGCACGACGATGTAGCTGCACGCTGCGAGCAATCTGCTGACTGAGAGCAGCCCGTGGCGGGCATTGATGGAGGGGTTGATGCTGTTTCTACAGGGCGAACATGATGACCTGTTTGACGGGCTGTTAACTGTGGTCGAGGGGACCACCAGCTACGCTACCATCATCGCTAAGCGTTACTCGCCGATTCCAAGGTGGTAGGGGCACGTGACGCGCTCTTTCATTGTGTCGACGGCAGATTCGCGATATAATACCGACGATCCGAGGTTACGGCATCCAAAAAGAAGTGCAACTCCCTTACACTCGTCTTGGTTTCAGGCGGCGTGTTGTTATGCGGGAACCAGATAAGCCCGGGCCAGTTGTCTAGATCGCCGCAACGAGCTTCGCCACATGCGGTTTGCGGAGCTGAGGGTGGTGGGGTTATCCGGACCAGAATGCGTTCTATAGGCAGTTATCTGGGAACAGCATAAGCCGTAGTTATGTGCAGAGATCAGGAATGAAGAGATCTGTAATCGAGGATGAATTCCACGCCAATTGGTGTGGCGAGTTTGGTGGCTTTGCTGATGCACTCGCCGAGATTCGAAGACTGGCAGCGTTTCCATGGGGTGAAGGGCCTGGTTCGTGTCCCTGTCAGAGCTGGCCTACATGCCGCGCCGACTATGTCATCCTGGAGCAGGACGATTCTGTGCCGTCCAGCGAATGGCCAGAGCCAGTACCTGGCAAGGATTTCGGCTGCTGGCGCCACCGTGTAATCGGAAGGGCATTGGTTTAATACTTTCGTTGGTAGTAGTATCACAAGAAAGGCAACTTTCTTCTATAAATGGCTCTTGCGAAGCGTCGGCCGCAACGAGCCACTACGGGTATTTGGCTGGACACAGCAGGACGGCGACGATCGCATAGAAGCTGCCTACGTGATCAATCTCGATCGCCAATCAGCTCGCTGGAAGACCTTTACAAGAGAGGCGCGTCGTCAAAGGGTAGAGGGTGGACAGAGCCTCCTGGACTTCTGTCATCGCGTTTCAGCGATCGACGGGAAGCTTCTGAGACCCGGCGATGCTGCTGCCCGAGTAGCAGCGACTTACCCTCTAGACGCTCAGTACTATGTCGACCCAGATCCCAGACTGTTATCCGTGATTAGGGAAAAAACCGTCAACGTTACCACGACGCGAGAAGAAGTCGCCGTTGCTCTCTCTCACATCAAGACATGGCAACAAATCGTTGCTGACAAAGCCTCTTACGCTTTGGTTCTCGAGGACGATGTTTTCTTGGAGAGGACATTCGCCGCTCAGCTCAATCAATCGTGGCAGGAGTTGCCCGAGAGGCGGAATGACGGCTTCAGATTCGACCTTCTTTACCTGTCTTACCGTGAAGTCGAACGTGGGGCTCAGACGGTTTGTCTCTCACCGAATCTCAGTCGCCCCATTCGGGGGTACTGGTGGCTATCTGGTTATGTTCTCTCCTATTCGGCGGCCAAACAGTTGTTGCAGTCACTTCCCGTCATAGGGCCGGTGGATATGTGGATGAATCACCTCTTCTCTGAATTAGATGTTTACTCGACCCCCAATTCAGTAATATCCCAGCGGACAGATCTACAGTCAGATAACCGCTACTCGATTCTTCCGCTGCTGTCACAACTCGGGGTGCAATCGGACAAGACCCATATGGTTCTAGAGCAGACCAAGGGCCAGCGCCCTGTCTTTGGCATTGGCTTCGATCGCAGGGGAGCAGATCTGCTAGAAGCAGCACTGAGCCTTTTGGGATACCGATGCTGTAACGACAAATGGGGACACTTATCGGACAATATCAGCCAGTTAATTGATAATAACTTGCCGCTGCTATTCGACGGCTATACCGGCACAAGGAGCGTTACGAGAGCCTTCAGGCAACTCGACAAGCTATACTCCGACGCCGTCTTCATATTGCCCCCTACGCCACTCGAAGGCAGTGAACTGTCCCCGCAACAGCATGAGGAGATAACAGCCCATTTTGCTAGCAGAAACAACAAACTCCTCACGATCAACATTCTCGATGAAGATGATTGGCACGCCTTATGTAAGTTTCTCTGCTGTGATACCTCCAGTAACCCGTTTCCGAGGAACGCGGTTTTGAGAGACGTCCCCGGCCTGATGAGCACGTCCAGTGAGCGCATACCGCTCAGAGATCGGACTGTCGATGTATTGGAGCATGATGTCCATCCTTGGATAGTACCTTATGAAAGATTATCTGCTTTTGGGATTCTTTCGGAGAAAAGAACATATGGTAACCGGGCCGGTACCTTCAGAACTGTTATCGAGGACGATTTTGCGTTTTTCGATGATTCGCGATGGACGGCTCTGGAAGACTCTTTCCCGTCGAATCTAGCTATGTTTCGAAGAGAGAATATCGCTCTTCTGCAGGGCCATGGCTGCCGAATGACGCTAATGAAACAGCGGTCGGGGAATAGGGAGTATTCCTCAGCTTCTCTCGTCAGCAACCACTTGTACCACTTCGGCCGTTTTGAGGTCGCCATGAAACCAGCAAAAGCTGATGGAGTCATTACAGCGTTCTTTCTGCATAGAAACAATCCATGGCAGGAGATAGATGTGGAAGTTTTAGGTCGGGACACAACTAAGGTATTGGCCAACGTGTATTTCAATCCGGGAGATGCCGGAACGAACTGCAACTACGGCAATAGGGGTACACCAGTAATGATTGATCTCACCTTTGATGCGGCCGAGGACCATCATCGGTACGCAATTGAATGGGAACCTCATGAACTGAGATGGTATGTTGACGACGAGCTAGTTCACGTCAGATCTACTTGGGAGCCAACACCCGTGCCAAATCTGCCGATGGGAGTATACTGTAGTACTTGGCCCCCGAGGTCAACAGAATTGGCAGGTGAGCTCAGAGATTGTGACCTACCAATATGCAGCCATGTAAAGGGCATCAGTATTTCGGCGTGGGCCACAACTCCGCATGATACTGTCGGGCTTTAAGCCCGAGCGGTGGTGGGCTTGTCGAGGGGCTGGCAGATCAGGCGGAATACAACACTGGCAGGCCTGGTCCGGTTCACCTGCGGTAGAGACTTTAATTAAGAAACGCCTCGAATTAGCGAGTATGTTTTAAATAGCATTGGAAGCCTATGAAATGGTGATGGGATTCGAACCTGAACTCTTTGACGTACCGACCGCCACATGACACTTCCTCCTCCTGGCCTTTCGGGCTCTGCAAACGACCACCAGTTTCGGTCCAGATTCATTCAATGGCTCCTGCATCAACCACCTCCCCCGCCGGGGTCGGGGCAAATTGGTGGGGACCCA
>Ga0315291_10011801_pt1 | contig 10631 bp, 7 predicted proteins | sample YL17G12_20_MG_FD_203070 | JGI IMG/M metagenome (GOLD analysis project Ga0315291, IMG submission 203070) | Sediment microbial communities from Yellowstone Lake, YNP, Wyoming, USA - YL17G12_20 | ecosystem: Environmental > Aquatic > Freshwater > Lake > Sediment | place: USA: Wyoming | collected... | reverse complement strand
TCTGTGAAATCCGAATACACCAAGTAAACTTGATCGATTCTTCCAGTTAGGGTAGCTGGGTTAGCTGTTTGGCCCTTATCCCAGTAGCGACGATTGTATGAAACCTCAGAGATGCGGAAAACGAATCTCGGCTAGAAATGATCGCAGCGCATGGTTCAGTTCTTCTGGTTTCTCTAACATAACCGAGTGGCCCGCGTCGGGGATGATTACAATTCGAGCGTTTCGAATTCTCTCCTTCATATATTGTGAGTATTTGATTGGTGTGAGCGCGTCATCTTCTCCACATACGATGAGAGTGGGCAGATCGATACGACTGATCTCATTCATCCTGTCGAAACGGTCACAGGCCTGAAAGTCACCATGGGTGACTTCGGCTGGGACTTCAAGCAGCTCTTGGATCGACGCCTTTCTCAACTTCATATCAGTCTTGGGAGAGTACGCCCAGTGGGCGATCACTTCTGCCGCATGTGGATAGTCGCGTTCTACTTCGTCTTTAATGACTGGAGTCACTCGCAGACGTGTGCCCGAACTGATGAGCACAATCCCGGCGAGAAATCTTGGAAGAGTAAGAGCAATCTCGATCGTTATTGCACCGCCCATCGAGTGCCCAGCAAGTACGACTGATGCGAGTCTTCGTTCTTCGATAGTTTGGGTTACAAACTGGGCATATTCCGGGATGGTGTTGTATCCTCTGCCCTTTGGGTGACCAGGCAGGTCGAGCGCTATGCTGCCCGGGAACGCGGATGTCTGATACCGCCAGACTTTGTGTGTTCCTCCAGCACCATGGATGAAAACCAATCGAGGTTCCGAATTGCTCGTCATTGCTCGCGTCGCGAGTCTCGTTTGTCTTGGGGGGGTATTTTTGGATACCTAGCCATGGTAGGGATTGTCATGTCTCAAGCCTGGAATGACGACATCTTGAGCGAATTACAGATGCATTGCCGTGTGGCAGACTTATCTTTGGGTCCCATATCTGATCTCGCGGCAATCCAAGAGATCGAGCCATGAATTCAATGAGGAGGGACAGTTAGCTTGACCGAGCGTGAAGACGTGCGAACTCAGATAGCGTCTAGGCTCGAGAAGCTACGCACGCTCGACAAGCTAGCTGAGGAGATGCCCGGTTCTCGGCAAGGCAGTGGGTGGGATCCCTCCAAGATTGCAGAAGCTGTTGTGAGGGTTGTTCCACAGCATCTTGACAGGCTTGTGAGGAAAGCGATCAGACCGGGTATCTTCCAACGTGTCGCGGACTCTTTCAGACCGGTACCTGCGATGTCTAGACTCGCCGGGCCGCCTATGGTCATCTATTTCCCGTTATGGTATGTGCGAGGTTACCATGAGTGCTTCTATCTCAGGGAGGCAAATTACCAGATTCGAGTTGACAAGGATGTGGTTGCAGTTGAGGTTGATGGAGAAACACGCGACCTCATGATAGAAGAGCAAGAGACGAATATCGTTCCAGAGACGTTCAGACGTACACTGAAACGATTCTCTAGGCTTTTCACTGGTGAACGAAGATACTTCAATCTTAGCGATGTAACCGAACTGGCCGTCAGACATGAAAAGGGTGAGATGTACGTGGCTTGGGACGGGCGTGAAGGTCATGTACTGGAAGAGTTCCTGCCTAGCACCTGGAAGATTCAACGCATATTTGACGTTGCAGACCTCGACATCGAGGGAATGAAAGCGAGAATCGCTGCGTCGAAAGAGAACAAGGAGACAGTCGTGCAAGGATTCCAAGAGAGACTTGTGAAGATGCCCGAAACGTCCATACAAGTCCTGAGCAATACCTTCCATATCGAGGAGCTAACGCAATACTACGTTCCTTACGTGCACTTCCCGGTAATGCGCGGAGGAAAATTGGATCACGTGATAATCAACGGGGCGTCTGCTGAGATAGCGGACGCGAAGACCGTCGCGTCCGTAAAGGGCCAGTTGGGCCTTGAGATTTGAAGCTCTCCTTGGTTGCCAGGGACATCTTCGAATGGCTGACGCAAAACGTCTGTTCCCTTTGGGATAGAGGCAAGACGACCATTGACCTGGGCGACCAAGACGGCAGAGATATTCTCGAAAGTGCTCACACCGTTCGCTGTTGCAGCGATCATATCTATCGCCTTTTCTTGGTTCTCACCAATCGGCATAGGGCCAATTATGAGTCCGTTCTCTTCAGCGTTGGTCGGCATTCTCACACTGTGCGTGTTCCCGCTTGTACCAGTGCTGTACAGCGCGGGCACTGGTAGGACGGATCTGGACGTCTCGGACGTCACGAAGCGTGCGCCACTATACGGACTTGGGTTGATTAGCTATGCGATAGGAATCGCGGCGTTCCTTCTCCTCAACAATAGACTCATGTTCGTCATGGCGCTTGCGTATCTCTGCGTCGGTTCAGCAATGTGCCTCATAACACTCGCCTGGAAGATAAGCGCCCATACTGCTGGGATAGCAGGACCCACTACCGCGCTCGTCTTTGTGTTCGGTGTGTGGACTATTCCTCTCTATGCGCTATCAATCTTCATGGTGTGGTGCCGAGTCAGATTGCATGCACACACCCTTAGCCAGGCGGTGGGGGGGCTCATCCTGGCGATCGCGATCACGGCCATCGTGTACTCGACATTCTATCTGTAGAGTACTCTTCCCGGCAGTCTCTCGATCCTCCGGATGGATCTGCTTCTCTTTCTATGCGATCTGTACGTGATCGACTTGGAAGTATCTCTTGGCTAGCATGCGGGTTTTGTCGATTGTTCTACCGTTCTTTCCGATTGCTAGTGCTTTGTCTCTTGGGTCGACTTCTACGACCACGATCTTCTTGTCGGGACGCTCGGTCACTCTGATCTCCTTGATCTTTGCCGGTGCGAGGGAGTTCTTGATCAAGCCCTCCACGCTCTCGGACGCCTCAACAACCTCAACCGGCTTACCGGTCATCCTACGGAGAGTGTTGATGTTCTTACCTGCCTTTCCAATCGCTAGGCCCATCTGCCCTGGTTTGGCGACGAATATGATCCGGTCGCCTAAGGAGTCGATCAAGCAGTCATTTGCGGTTGCGCCGGTTATGCTCTCGAATAGAGCAATGTAACGCATCTCATCGCTGCCCAGACGGATCTTCGCTGCGGACATCTTTAGGTTTCAGCCAACTTTAGGATTTCAGAGTCGCCAGCTTCCTTCACTGTAAGAGCGGCGACTAGAAATGGTTTTTCACATGCGGCGCCCAGGTCCATACTTGTGCCCGAGTAAACATAAACGGGGACCTCTGAGAGCTTCGCATTGTAGACTATGCTAGATCTGTGTGGCTCCGGACAATTCGAGGCGATGACAATCAGACGTGCCTTTCCCGTCTTCGCAGCGTCCGTTGCCTCATTGCATCCTAGCTCAATCTTCCCGGTTTTGACGACCATGCTGATCTGTTTGTTCAGGTCCATCATTTCTCCCTCCTCTCGGACATTGCCATGAAGACCTCGATCAGGCCTGTACCCATTGGGACTTGTTGTCCGACTATTACGTTCTCCGCGACTCCGCGCAGATGATCTATTGTTCCGCGAACAGCTGCATCTACGATCGTTGGGATCGTGATCTCAAAGGCCGCTTTCGCAAGAGTGCTAGCTTTCTCACCGCTGACACCGTGTCTACCTACCTGAAGGACTTCGCCTGACGCGGTCATCGCGTCGGCAACGAGCATCACGTGTCTTATGTCGACATCAAGACCTTGCTCTTCGAGGACGGCTTTCGCCTCTTTTACTATTACATTGCGCGCTGCTTCGATTCCAAGCACGGCTGCCACCTCATGCATGTTGTTGGATATAGTTCTGGCCGGATCGACGCCTGGCGTCGTCAGCGCGAGTTCGAGATTTGATCCTTCCGTTCTGATGATCCACTCATGGTTCTCCTCCATGACTAGTGCGCGCCTCACCGCCGGGATTCCTTTAACATGCATTCCAGCTACGCGGGATTCGAGACGCCTGAACTGTGGGATGTCCATGTCCTCAGTAGTGATTTCGATTTCATCCTTCTCGATCTTTGTTTCTCCGCGAGGGACTTGGATTGCTGCTTTGATGTCTTTCATTGTAACGGACTTCTCGCGCATGGCTGCAGTGTCAAGCTTCACTACAATTCTCATTCTGGTTATGTCTGACTCGATGCTAGAGGCTATGTCTCCGAGCGTGGTGTGCGTAAGGAGAGTGGCAACTTCCTGGGCTTTCTCCTTGTTCGTCCTGTGCTTCTCGTCCAGGAACACCGTCATCGTCGGTGTCGATGGGATCTTCCTTGCGTCAACAATCTCAATTAGCCTTGGAAGGCCGAGGGTGACGTTCTGCTCCCTAACGCCGGCGAAGTGGAAAGTTCTCAGTGTCATCTGTGTGCCAGGCTCGCCGATGGATTGAGCTGACACGATCCCAGCAGCTTCACCTGGTTCGATAAGCGATCTGCCGTAGTTTTCGACGGCTTGGTGAATAACTTCATCGACGCCGCGCCGTGACATTTTGGCCTTCAGTAGATTTCGCTTCAACTCATCCGCTAGGAGAGGAGAAAGGCGATCTGTCACTTCGCGAATCCTGGTATCGACATAGTTGTTGGTAGCCTTCGCACCTTTCTCCGCGGTAAGCCTGACACGTTCGATTAGTCGCTCAGAGTTCACTGCCTTACCGTGGTCGCTCTTCGCTGTGTCCACACCGTCTTCGCCGTATCTGAATTGAATGATGTCTCCTCGCGAGTCCCTTACGGTTGAGTCGTATTCCACCCTGAGGTGTTCGAGTGCGTTGATCAGCCTTCTTTGCATGTATCCGCTCTGTTGGGTCCTGACCGCGGTGTCCACTAGTCCCTCACGTCCACCCATGGCATGGAAGAAAAACTCGATTGGGTTGAGACCGTCACGATACGAGTTGTAGACGAAACCTCTTGCCTCAGGACCTGCGTCCCCAGGTCGGAAGAACGAAAGCACTCTGCCTCTGTATCCTCTGCGAATTCTTTGACCACGAATGGATTGCTGGCCTACTGATGCTATCATTTGCGCGATGTTTAGTGACGAACCTCTCGCGCCCGTTCTAGTCATGATTACGCCGCTATTCTTTTCGTCCAAGCTCGCGTCCGCGTACTCGCCAGCGACATCACGCGCTTTGGAGAGTTCATCCATTATGCGGATCTCGAGTGATTCCGCGAGCGATTGACCCGGGAGCCGTTCAAGCGTTCCTTGGTTATAGCTTTCGATAAGTGCGTAAACACGCTCCTCGGCCTTCCGTATGACCTTGTCAATCTTCTCTTTGACGCTGGAAGGTACGTCGAGTTCTTTGATTGAGTATGAGAAGCCTTTCATCAATACGAAACGGTCGAGCAACTTCGCGATGTGATTAAGAAACTGACGTCCGGTCTCGGAACCTTGATCTTTGACAATCCGGTGGAAGAGGCTCTCCGAGCGTTCGGCGCCGATCGAGTTCTTGTCGATGACTCCTTCCTCAAGTTTGCCGTTGCGTATTACGACGTGTTCCTTATCGTCCTTTGTCACCATGCTGGACCTCGTGGCGAAGCTGAAGCCCTCAGGGATGAAGAGACTGAAGATCTGCTTCCCCGTCCAGAGTTCAACTGGACGCTTCATCGCCGGCTCGGGAAGCTCACCCATGTACCCCGCAGCCGTAAGGAGTCTGCACACTTCATCTTTCGTGAGGACTGTGGATTTGCGCGTGAGAAGATATGCGGCACTGACAAGGTCGGTCTTAGCGCCGATGATCGGCCCTCCGTAGCGAGGAGAAAGTATCTGATCCTGAACTTGCATGAGGAGTCTTGCTTCGGTTCTTGCCTCCTCACTTTGCGGAACATGCAGGTTCATCTCGTCCCCGTCAAAGTCTGCGTTGTATGGTGGGCAAACGCACGGGTTCAGTCTGAAAGTCTTGTACGGAAGCACTCTGACTGTGTGTGCCATGATTGACATTCTGTGAAGCGATGGTTGCCTGTTGAAGAGCACAATATCTCCGTCTCTGATGTGGCGTTCGACAACGAAGCCTAGTTCAATCGCATCTGCGAGGCTGTCTCGTTCCGTGACGAACTCTAATCTAACACGTCTTTGGTCAGGGCGCACAATGTAGAGGGCGCCTGGGTACTGGTCGGGACCGTTTCTGATGAGCCTTCGCATCTCTTCGATGTTCCATTGTGTAACGCGTTCTGGAATGGTTAGTCGTGCCGCTATATCGACTGGCACGCCGACCTCACTGATGTCTAGGTTAGGATCAGGAGAGATCACGGTCCTTGCTGAGAAGTCCACTCGCTTTCCTGACAGGTTGCCTCGGAACCTGCCTTCCTTGCCCTTCAGACGTTGACTGATCGTCCTCAGCGCTCTTCCTGATCGGTGACGAGCCGGTGGAAGGCCGGAGACTTCATTGTCGAAGTATGTTGTAACATGATACTGGAGTAGGTCATGCAGCTCCTGAATGATGTTGACTGGTACGCCGGATTCGAGCGCCTCGTGCAGTTTCTGGTTGATTCGGATTATGTCGACGAGTTTGTGAGTCAGATCGTCTTCTGATCGGATACCTGACTCGAGTGTGATGGATGGGCGCACCGTCACGGGCGGAACAGGCAGAACTTGAAGGACCATCCATTCAGGTCTTGCGGCGGTTGGATCCATTCCTAGAATGCGAAGATCGTCATCAGGAATGCGTTCAAGCATCTCTCTGATTGCGCTGGGTGTAAGCCGCGCTCCGGTCTCATCTATGAATGTGGTAGGTTTCTGATGTTCGATGGTGTGTTGTCGTGTTCCGCAGTGTGGGCATTCTTGGACTTTCTTCGCTTCCTTCATAATGGCGTCGAAGAAAGTTGTGGGCACCTCGTTGAGGCGTTTCTTCTCTTCCGTTATCTTTGCTTTGTAATTCTCGATCCTCTCATTAGACATGAGGACCCTGCCACAGTTGCGACAGGTGACCGACAGAAGCTTGTGGATGAGCTTAGCGAAGGCAACATGAATTACAGGCTCGGCAAGTTCTATGTGCCCCGAGTGCCCTGGGCAGCTCACAGCAGTGTTTCCGCAGGTTTTGCATTTCTGTCTAGGTTCAAGCGTCCCCAATCTTCCATCCATTAGACCGGATACTATGGGAACACCGTCCTCGTCGTATGTGTCCGCCATCTGGACTTCAACTGCGGACAGGCGGCGTATCTCGTTCGGGGAGAGAAATGAGAACCTGATGCTGCCGATTACTTTGGTTGCTTCTTCAAGCATCGCCATCTTATGCACGCTCCGAAATGTTGAGTCGAGGAGCTACACCTAGCGCCATCAGTTCCTGAAGTAGCAACTTGAAGGCGTAGGACAATGCGACCGGAGAGACTACTGCTCGTTCCCCGCAGATCCGGCACACGTACTTGTTCTGCTTAATATCGTGGTAAGCCAATAGGCCGCATACTTCACAGACCATGACCGTGTACTTGTCAGATTCCTCAAGGAGCCTATCTCTAAGCAGCGCGGACGCCCCATGCCCGATCAGGCAGTCGCGTTCCATCTCGCCGAACCTTAGACCTCCACCGCGGGCTCTTCCCTCTGTGGGCTGTCGTGTCAGCATTTGCACTTGACCGCGGGCTCGTGCATGCATCTTGTCTGCAACCATGTGGTGAAGCTTCTGATAGTACACGACCCCTACGTACACGTCAGCTGTGAACTTCTTTCCGTCGATGCCGTTGTAGAAGACCTCGCTTCCGCTGTGAGTGAACCCAAGCTTGAGCAAAGCGTCACGAAGTTGCTCCGGACGCTCGTTGCTGAACGGGGTTCCGTCGACTGGTTCTCCTCTCAGCGCTGCGACCTTCCCAGCCAATGATTCAACGAATTGTCCGATCGTCATACGGGACGGGAAGGCATGAGGGTTGATGATGACATCTGGAACTACGCCGTCCTGTGTGAAAGGCATGTCTTGTTGCGGAACCAGGAGGCCGATAACGCCCTTCTGCCCATGCCTTGAGGCGAACTTGTCTCCAAGCTCGGGAACACGCATGTCTCTGACTTTCACCTTTACGAGTTTGCTACCCTCGATTGATTCTGTGACGAAAATTGTGTCGACTACTCCTACTTCCGAAGGGCGCATTCCTACAGATGAATCACGTTTTGTGGGTCCCTTGACTTCGAAGTCGCGGTATTCTTCCAAGAACCTAGGGGGGCTTGTTCTACCTACGAGGACCGTGTTGCCGCTCACATCCGCCTCGGCAGAGATGATCCCGTCTTCCTCAAGAAAGCGATAGTATCTGTCGCCTCTGTATCCTCTGGTCCCTGGCTCAGGAATCTCGAACTTATCACGGAGTCCACCGAGGTATTGTCTACATTCACCCTCGTAGATTCGGAAGAACGTCGAACGGCCGAATCCACGGTCTACCGATGAGCGGTTGAAGACGACGGCGTCCTCCATATTGTAGCCCTGGAACGAAAGTACAGCTAGCACACAGTTCTGGCCTGCAGGCCTGTCGTCGTAGTTAATGATCTCCATTGGCTTCGTCCTAACGAGAGGCATTTGTGGGTAGTGCAGGAGATGTGACCTAGAATCGACTCGGTTGGAAAAGTTGGTACAGGAAACTCCAAGCGCCTGTTTAGCCATCGCCGACTCGTAGGCGTTCCTTGGCGACTGGTTGTGCTCAGAATAGGGAATGACTGAGGCACAGATGCCCAGCATTGTATAGGAGGCAAGCTCAAGATGTGTGGTGCCTTTCGAGACCTTGGTGAGGTCGAGGGCTACGAGAGCACTTTCCTCCTCGTCCGAGTCCAGGTATTCGATAGCTCCCTTCTCAACAAGTTCCTCCCAACGCATTTCTCCCCTCTGAATGGCTTCGATGTGTTCCCGGGTCAGTTTTGGAATACCATTTTCAACTATGATGAGGGGTCTTCGTACCCTGCCACCGTCACAGTTAACATAGACGCACCCTCGCGCGTTCTCTCTCTCTGGAGAGAAGTATGCGGCGTTTACTTCGGAACTTATTTCGCCGGCGCGACGCATACGTATCAGCTCTTCCACGAGCTGACTCGGTGCACGTGCGACGCCTGCGATGAGACCGTCAACTAGGACTATGGCGCTAGGAGCTGCTACTTTGCCCTCCATTTCCTCAATCGGGACAATTCCCATTCTCCGCAGTTTGAGCACGAACTCTCTCGAGTCGGTCCCTGTCGACAGTGTGGATGATAATGCCAAGTTCTTTACGAGACCGCAGTTTGCTCCTTCAGGGGTTTCGTTCGGGCAAAGTCTGCCCCAATGCGTTGCGTGCAGATCACGTGCTTCCAAGTTAGGTTGGCTTCTGCTCAAGGGGGACTGAAGTCGCCTCAAGTGGCTTAGCGTGGAGAAGTAGTTTGTTCTGTCGAGGAGCTGTGTGACCCCCACTCTCCCTCGAACCCAGTTGCCAGTAGAGACCGCGTGCTGAATTCGGTCTGTGATTATCCCGGGTCTAATTGCATTTGTAATCGAGAGCTCCTGATGTCTCCTGATAGTGATGCGTTCGAGTTGGTACTTCAAATCGCGAATGAGATTTCGGAATGTGATTCTGAAGAGGTCCCCCATCAAAGCTCCTGCTAGCTTAAGTCGCTTGTTTGAGTAGTGATCCTTATCGTCCGGTGTACGTCTGCCGAGCTTTAGCTCAATGATCCTTGTGGCGATCTCAGCGAGGAAATATGCCTTCTCTTTCCTTTGGGCAGGTGTTCGTCCGATATGGGGGAGAAAGTTCCGGTCGACAACTGTTTCAGCCTTCTTGGCGCGGTAATCTTCAACCTGCCCGGGGGCGAGACGGTTACCGACATAGAGGAGCGCATCCTTCACTGACAGGATGCCTTGTGCTTTCTCGAATGAACCTTCCAATTGATTCTGGACAATCTCGTCATCAGAAATCATCTCGGCAATCTTCAGGTCTTCCTGAATGCCAAGCGCCTTCATCAGGACTACTAAGGGGATCTCTGCGGGCACTCCTGGAACCATGATAAAGACTGCGCCGTCAGACTTCAGGGTGACTTCAGTTCGTGCCCTGAAACCCAAAGTCGTCGAGAAGATTTTCGCCTTGTAGACGGGGTTGACTCCGGTTTTCTCCATATCTATGAGTATCTTGTTCGCCGCCAGGTCTTCGAGTGCGACCACAACGCGCTCCGCGCCATTGACGATGAAGTATCCGCCGGGATCGATCGGATCCTCGCCAATACTGGTCATCTCGTCAGGAGTCAGTCTCGAGAGGGGACATATCTTCGACCGGAGCATGACGGGGAAGTCCCCCATGTAGACGATCTCTGTCTGACCTTCGCGTTCGCCGATAACCGGCGTCATTTCAAGGTGTAGTGGTGCGGCATAGGTGAGATTGCGCACTCGCGCTTCTGTGGGGTAGATGGGCCTTTCGGATCCATCGACCTCGGTTACCCTCGGTGTGCCGATCTCGATCTTTCCGAGTTTGATCTTCAATGGGTACTCTTCGATCTCTATTGGGATCGAGCCGACTTCGTCGATGATCGACTGCAATCCGGAATCGATGAATTCGTTGTATGAATCGATGTGTTGTCTGACAAGGCCCTTCTCACGGAAGAATTCCTTGATCAGCCCCCACATCTGAGGTTCAACTTGACTGATCAGGTTTGCCTCCTCCTGCTGAACTCTCAATAACGTATCTATACACTACGACCTCTCCGGCGGTGGGACTTCGACGAGTGATCT
>Ga0315291_10011800_pt1 | contig 10632 bp, 7 predicted proteins | sample YL17G12_20_MG_FD_203070 | JGI IMG/M metagenome (GOLD analysis project Ga0315291, IMG submission 203070) | Sediment microbial communities from Yellowstone Lake, YNP, Wyoming, USA - YL17G12_20 | ecosystem: Environmental > Aquatic > Freshwater > Lake > Sediment | place: USA: Wyoming | collected... | reverse complement strand
CCGCAGGGACGTTCCGGGTGCGGCTCGCCGGCGCCGCCTCTTCGACGCAGGCAACCGTCTCCCAACTCGCCGCGTCGATCTCCACGCCGCTCACTCTCTCGCTCGTGCTGAGCCAGGCAAGCGAGACCTTCACCGCCACGGCGGACGACCTCGGCCAGGTCGCCGAGTCGGACGAGTCGAACAACACGGCGCAGGACATCGTGACGGCCGCGGCGCCGCAGCCCGTGGTTGCCCGCGCCGGCGGACCCTACGCCGGCACCCTCGGGCAGCCGATCGCCTTCAACGCGTCCGGTTCGAGCGGGCCGATCACCAACTACCTGTGGACCTTCGGAGACGGGTCGAGCGGCCAGGGAGTGACGACGACCCACGTCTACAACGCTCCCGGCACCTACACGGCCATCCTGACCGTCGTGGGAAGTGGCGGCCAGCAGGCGGCGGACTCCGCTCAGGTCAGCGTGAATCCCAGCGTCCTTCCGCTCTCGGTCGACCTCTCCCTTCCCAAGGGAACCTACCAGGTGGGCGAGTCGATCGTAATCGGGTACACGGTGAACCGCGGTGCCTACGTGTACATCTGCAACGTCGATCCGACCGGCGCCGTGGTTCTCGTCTTCCCGAACTACCGCGAGCCCAACCCGCGCGCGTCGGCAGGAACCCACTCCGTTCCCGGCGCCTCCTACACCATGACCGTGAGCGGGGCGACCGGCGGGGAGACCCTGTACGCCTTTGCGGCGACGAGCCCGCTACCCAACTTCCCTACGAGCTTTGGCTCGAGTTTCCCAATCCTTTCCTACAACGGGGGCGCGTTCCGAAGCGCCGTGCGCCAGACGATGCAGACGCAGCTTCCAACCGGGGAGTGGGCAGACGACGTGTTGAGCTTCACGAGCGTCCCGGCCCAGCAGACGATCGGCACCCTGAGGGTAACGTCTTCCCCCACGGGCGCCAGCGTGACCGTGGATGGGAACTCCTCAGGGACCACGCCGGCGGACGTCCCAGCTCAGCCTGGACCGCATACCGTCGCCCTGTCTCTCCCCGGCTACCAGACCGAGACCCGCCAGGTGACGGTCACGGCCGGACAGGTAACGTCTGTGGCCGTCCCGCTCACGCGGCTTCCGACAAACCAGCCGCCGATCGCTACGTTCGTCTTCTCGCCGGCAAGCCCCGCGGTGGGGCAGGCGGTGACGTTCGACGCAAGAGCGTCCCGCGACAGCGACGGAACGATCGTCTCCTTCGCCTGGGACTTCGGGGACGGAACCACTGGGTCGGGAGACACGGTCACCCACACCTTCTCCGACGGGATGTCATACGTCGTGCGCCTCACCGTCACCGACAACAGCGGCGCCACCAACACCGCGACCCGCTCGGTCTCGGTGACGAGCGTCCTGCCTCCTCTGGGCAGCCTGCGGGGCTACTGGGCGTTCAACGAGGGCGCCGGAACGACCGCCTCCGATTCCTCCGGAAACAGAAACACAGGGACGATCTACAACGCGGCGTGGACCACGAGTGCCGATTCGAGTGGCGCCCTCGCGTTCGACGGCTCCACAAGCTACGTGGCGATCGCGAACAGCCCGAGCCTGAACCCGACGAGCCAACTGACCGTGGAGGCTTGGGGCAAGCCGCAGACCCTGTCGGACACTCAGAAGATGATCGTCGACAAGGCGTCCGCATACACCCTCGCGATCATCGGGGGGGAGGTGAGCTTTGGCGTGTCTGGTCCCGGCCTGACCGTGACGAGCTCCGGCGCGGGCCTCGCCGCCGGCGCCTGGTACCACATCGCCGGGGCCTACGACGGCGCCTCGATCAAGGTGTACGTGAACGGCGAAGAGAAGGGCGCTCAGAACGCAAGCGGGGCGATTGCCGTCACCAGCTCGGGCGTGACCATCGGGCGTCGCGGCGGGAGCTCCTCGCTGTGGTTCCAAGGGGCAATTGACGAAGTGAGGATCCACGCGCGCGCCCTTTCGCCCTCCGAGTTCGTCCTCCCGCCGGGCGCTGGAGCGCTGCCCGCCACCGGTTCCACTGCGCCGCAGTGCTCCGTCAGCGCTTCCTCACTTGACTTCGGTCGGGTGCAGTTTGGGACGACCGCGTCCAAGACCCTTACCGTGACGAATGTGGGCGGAGGCCTCCTGAGAGGAGAGGTACTGAACACCCAGTGCTACGAATACACCGTCTCGCCAACGTCGTTCTCTCTTGGTCCGGGTGAGTCAGTGGCACTCACGATCACGTTCCGCCCTCAGATCTCGGGTCTCCACTACTGCTACATCCAACTAAGCGGAGCGTGCTCAAGTCAGATCATGGTCCAGGGAACCGGGCACAGATTCTAAGGCAGGTCCGACTGAAGGGGGGAAAGCGCAGGCTTCCCCCCCTTCCTGCTGCGTGGTCCGAGCGCACCTAGCCCGTGATCACGATGTGCACTGTCTCCGACTGGCCGTCCGGCAGCGTGATGATGAAGTCGTACTCTCCAGGGGCCAGAGCGCTTGTGTCGTAGGAGAGAGCGTAGCCCCCCTTCTCAGAATCATAGGCCATTAAACCCCAGAAGCTGATAGCCCTCGTTCCATCGGCATTGACTTGTACCACCGTCAGCGTGACGAGCAGGTCCGTCACCGGCTCGCCCGTCGCCGGGTCAACCACGGCGAACGCGAGCTCGACCGTGTCGCCTTGCTGGTACGTCCCCCCAGCACCACCTCCTCCGCCTGCGGCACCCCCTCCGCCACCCACCTGTTCAATGACCGGCAGAGGATGCGCAGCTTGGTAGGCCGCAGCGGCATGCTCGAAGTTCATCTGCGTCACCCACGCCATGTAGTCCTGAGCATGCATCCAGGAGCCGGCGAACTGGTTCAACGCGTCTAGGGCTTCGTTGAGATTCCCCGAGAAGCCCGTGGCCAGCAGAACTTGGATCTCGGCCCAAGACGCGTCCGCCTCCATCGGCAGGAACGGATCGAAGCCGACATCCCCGATCGTCCGGCCGTCGATCACGAGCGGGTCGCGCGTGCCCCAGAAGTTGTACAGCGCATCTAGGGTGCCGTTTCCGTTGTTGATCACGTTCGCGTACAGGTTATTCCAGTTGATGTGGATCGTCGAGGCGTCGATTCCGGTCCCCGCCGTGATGTTCCCCAGGACGGAGAACCCGAGGCCGGGTCTACCCAGCCGGATGCCTGCCGCGTTCAGCGACAGGTTCCCCGTGAGCGTCGTGTGCGCCGCTGACCCTGGCTGACTCACGATCTCGGTCGAATCCTTGATGAGCGTCTCTGCGTTGTACGTGCCGTGCTGGACCTGGATCGTGTCCGCGCCCGGCAGCTCGTTCGCGCCACCCACCGCGGCGTTGAAGTAGCCGTCGGTTGGCTCAGGTCCCACCGGGGCGACGATGATCAGCATCTCCGGGACAAGCTGCACGCCAGGCGCGTTCGGATCCGCGTCCGGGTTGGTCCCCAGCCACGGGCTGTAGATCACCTGGTCGCTCACCGCGTCGCCCGTGCCGCCGGGGTTTGTCCCGTGTGCCGGTCCGGTCGCGTCGCCCCACCAGTTGAGGATCGCATCGACTACCGGCCCCGTCGAGTAGACGCCGTACTCGTTGCCCGAGAAGCTGTTGTAGCGAGCCAGGACGGTGCTGGTGTCGGCTCCGTCGTACCCGACGGCGATACCTGTCGTGTTGTTGTGAATCGTGTTCAGCAAGATCGTCGACGCAGTCCCATCGCCGTAGTAGGTGGTGACGAGAACTCCTGCCGAGGTCGACCCGTCGACGCTCGCCACCCCGCGGTTGTCCCGGATCTCGTTTCCGAGAACGTCGACGTGCGCCCCCGCACTGATGTCCAGGGCGTAGTCGAGCCAGTCGCCGTCTCCCTTTCCGATGTACGTGTTCCCCGAGAACTGGGCATCGGCCACGCCAGGCCCAAAGTACAGGACGCCGACGCGGCCGATCTGCTCAAATCGGCAAGCCGTGACGTCCACGTCCCCGTTCTCAAACGCGGCGATGGCCACTCCGCTGTACGAAGGCCCGCTTGGTTCGTACTGGATGTCCGTGAAGGTGCAGGCCACGACGGTGCCGTCGCCCTTCCAACGGAACGCCTGGTACACCTTGTTTCCGTCTCCGTCAAACGTGACGCCGCTCACGTCGAGGGTTGCGCCTGAATCCACGAGGAACCAGGCACGGCTGTCCCCGGATGAGCCGGTGTTCCCCGCCGGCTTCACGGTCGTCACTGAGGCTCCCGCGCCAGCGATGTCCACATCCCCGTGAATGTCGATGCGCGGCCCCTCCACGTACGTCCCCGGCGCGAGCACGACTGCCCCACCCAATCCTTCGATGGCGCTGACCGCCCGCTGAATCGTGGCGAATGGGACGTAGCCGTAGCCAAAGCCGGCATCATTGCCACTCGGTGAGACCCAGACGCGGTCCACATGCACGGCGTGGATTCCCCAGAGCGCCTCCCCCGTGAGTTCGTTATTCTCACCGTCAGGGTCGCCGACGTAGTTCTCCCATCCGCCAGTCCCGATCTGTGAGGAGACGAGCCACGCCACCGCGCCCTGGATTGCGCTCAAGAATCCCATGCGTTCGAACTCACTCAGGGCGAGGATCGCGTATGCGGTTTCCTGCGTCGTCTCGTTCCCCTGGCCGGGCGTCAAGTAGTTCGCGTTCCAGCTGAAGCCGCCGCCATTGATCTGATAGCCGGCGAGGACGTTCGCCAAGTCCCGAAGATTCGACGCGGCCGCCAGATCGCCGCTCGTGGGGTCGAGCTCCACGCCTGCCCGCGCGAGCCCGTACACCGCCCCGGCGAGTCCGATGACGTCCCACCAGGCGTCGCTGTCGTGCTCGTTCAGCTCGGCCTTGATCCCATTGATCCACGCAGTGGCGTCGGTCGCCCCGCACGCCAGCGCCCCCACCAGGCCCATGCCGATGTCCCACTCGGCAAGGTTCGTCCCTGCCCGCGCCGAGCGGACCAGCTCGACGTAGCTCGCCGTGCTGTAGAGAGTCCCCAGCCCATTCCTGTTGTAGGTTCCCGCGGCGAGAGGGCCGTAGAAGCAGGCCTGCACGTGGTCCCGGTACGTCGTGCCGTCGAAGAGGCTGTCGAGCATCACGGCCAGGTACCCGTCCGAGGGCGAGAAGTTGTTCGTCTTCGAGAGGAGCAACCCTCCCGCATCCGCGAGTGCTGCCAGGAAGGACGGACCACCGGCGTTCCAGTACGCCCGCGACAGCCCCATCGCGATCGGCCCAACGGTGTTCAGTGGGCTCGCATTCGCGGGATTCCCGTCGTTGAGAGGCCAATCCCATCCGCCATCATTGTTCTGCAGGTCGCCGAGCCGCGCGCCCCCGTTGAGAAGCGCGTCGTCCTCGTCACCCAAGACCGCAACCGTGAGGAGACCGGTTGTCAAGAGACAAAGAACTAACACCCAGTAACGCATCTTGTGACCTCCTTGCGCCAAGTCCGGATCCGCTCTTCCCGCTACGCCGCGGCGTCCGCCATCTGCCTTTCTGCCGCGTTTCGAATCTCCCGGTAGTCCGCCCACCCGTGCCTCACCAGCACCTCGCCCACGAGCGTCCGGCCCCCCTCCGCCAGCTGCTCCCCCAGCGCCTTCGCCAGCACCTCCTGGTCAATCACTCCCATCTCAACGAGGATCTCCTCCCAGGCGACGGGCATGCCGCCTCCCGCGCAGCTTCCCTTGCAGCGCCTCGAGTGACCTCTCGTAGCGCTCGCGCACCGACATGGGGATCCCGCTCGCGTCCTTCTCTCGGTACTCCGCCCGCAGCTTCTCGTACTCGATCTCCGCAGGCAGGGCGTCCTCCCCAACGAAAACGGCCCCTCGCCCTTGCGAAGAGCCGCATCGTTCACGCGCAAACGCCGAGTTGCCAGTCACTCGCACTCCCTGTGCTCTGGCAGCTCGGCGGTCATCCCGGACCCGTAGCTTTGCGCCGCTACCTCACGGTAGTTTTGCCTTTTTCAGAGCCTACCCGCGATTCTGAGAATAGCCCTCTTGTTCTAGGAACCTAGTATAGGACAATGCAGCATCCTGTCAAGACTAGAGATGCCTGTATCATAGTGCATCGCTTGACAATCATGCGCGGTGTCAATCTAAGACTTTTACTGTGGACTCCATCTCGTAGATACGCCGCGCTCAGCGGGAGCCTCCCCGCAGCGGGCGGAGTGAGTGAACGGCCGTGGCGGACTGCGAGCGACTCGAAGACAGCCTCAGGGAAATCGGAGACAAGGCTCCCCTCTCCTGGGGTCGGGCGGCCTGCCAGACGCCGAGCGAGCGGATAGCATGCGGGTGGTGTGATTCGATGAGCGCATGCGGGTGGGGTCGCGGGCTCGTCTCGGCGCTGACCTTGGTACTGGTCTGCGCCTCGGCGGGAGAGGTCGCCAGAGGCGAGCTGGCGTTTGGCTTCGGGGTCGCCGTTCCTCTGGGCCTTCCGATCGCCTGGAGCGAGTCTTTCTCGTTTCTTACGGCCGAGGCGGGGGCAGAGGGGAACATGTCCTTCCGGTTGAGCGTCGGAACGTACCCGGCCGAGTTCCCAGATTTGTACGAGGCCGATGCGAGCCTTCTCGTTAAGGGGTGGCTTGGCCCGGCACTCCTCTACGCCGGCGGTGGGTTCTCTCTTGAGTGGCGGCGGATTGGCCAGGCATGGCTTTGGTCCCCTTTGATGAACCTCATGGCAGGCACCCAGCTATGGCTGGTTGACTCGGTGGCGCTCTGCCTCGAACTGCGCTCACTCGAACGGCTCCCGGCCGTTTGGGTCCTTGACCCGGAGATCTCACTGGGAATCACCCTCGGCCTCGGCCCAGTGCGGCCGTCCCCGGCGCGGGTCGACGCCTATCACCTGTGGATCTTGGTCGGCCTCGGCGTGCTCACCTTCATTCTCTATTGCCCGCGCATTTGAGGCCCTCCCTTGCCGACGGTGGGCAAGTCCTCTCGTCCGTAGCAGCTCACGGCTGTACTCCGCCCACCTTCTTGAGGCCCCCATTGCCTCATCTAAGAATGGCCTTATACCGTGAACTCAGGAGGCGTCGATGACAATGAGGTCCAATGAGGCGAATATGCTGTTGTGGTGTGGTCGATTTGCCGAGGCTTTGGTGCCTCAAATAGAAGAGGCCATCGCTGCGGGGCCGGAGGGGACAGCAGGCGCGCTAGATGCGTTTGACAGGATAAGCGAGGCCCTTCCTGTCTATACAGATCATCTTCTAAGGACGTTGGACAGGGCGCGCGAGCTTATTGGCGAGCCGAAGGTGTGGACTCCTGGTTCTTTGGACGCTGCGACGGAGGCTCGAATGGATGCTGCGATGGAGGGTCGAATCCGATTGGCTTTGTCTCGTCGTCCGAAGGAAGCTTGAGTTGAACCTCCCAGGATATTCGCCCATTCGGGGTCATCTTGGCCACGAATCCACGGAATATGCCGTTCATTTTGATGTCCCCTGTAGCGCTCAAGAGTTCTGCTTCGCGGAAGAGGGGATCAAATGGAGGCCTATCCATCTCCTGCCCTTCATCGTTAACCTTGCTGAATGTCTCCTGCGCACGAGGCTTCTGCATGTAGAGCTTATAGAGCCTAGCAAGAAGCCACCGTCGAATTCCCTCTGGGGTCCACTCTGTCATTCGGCCCTCCTAACAGCCACCGAGGATGGTCTCAAACATCTGGGGATTGTGCCGGTTGTTGAACCGGAAGACAAACTCGTTCAAGTAGGTTTGGAGATACTTCGCGGACACGCGATGGTAGACCCCGATGATCGCTCTCTTGAACAGAGACCAGAACGACTCGACGCCCATCACGTGGACGTTTCCGTTCACGAAAGTCTGAGAGTGGGTGATGATGGCATGTGTCCTCCCCTTGGCGGCGGGCCTATAGCTAGGCAGTTCGTCGGTCACGAGGAGTTCGGCGTCGAGGTATACGTTCTCGTTCAGGATCTCGCGGATCGTGCTGGCTTTGAGATCGGGAACGACCATTGCAACCATGTCTCCATCTCGCTCCTTGAGGCCGATCACGGTTGTCTTGCCAGGAGCGCCTCGACCGCACTTGCCTCCCGTGCTCTTCCCGCCGATGTACGCATTGTCAACCTCGACCACGCCCGCGAGTTTGTTGTCGAACCCGTAGCCGGGCTTCATCGCCTTGCGAACCTGCATCGCCATTCTCCAAGCGGTCTTGTAGGTCACATCCAGCGTGCGCTCAAGTTGCTTGGCGGCAATCCCTTTCTTCTCCGTGGACATGAACCAGATGGCGAAAAACCACTTACGGAGGGGCGTACGGGAGCGATGGAAGATCGTTCCAGTTGTGACGGAGAATTGGTAGGCACATGCGGAGCACTCCCACACCTTGCGGGATGCGATCCAATAGGGATGGTTCGCGCCGCACTTCGGGCACTGAATGCCGCTGGGCCAGCGCGATTGCTTAAGAAACACCTCGCACTTGCGCTGGGTGGAGAATCGCTTTTCGAGAGTCAGAAGATCCATGCTTAACCTCCTATGGAAGGAGTATAGCACGGATCGCGTCCTGTGTCAAGGGGATAAAGCCATCTAAGAAAGTACTCGAAGGACGCTTCGTTGCCTCATGTAGGAATGTACTCCAAGTTGACGTTCTGTTCGCTCTGTTTCGCCTCGCTCTTCGCCCGGGCAAGGGCATCCAATCTGTCCTGCAACCGGCTGACCTCGCGAGAGAGCTTCACGGGGTTCAGCGTCGCGTAGGTCTCCTTGAGCGCCTCCTTCGCCTCTGGGGGAATGAAGCCCGATTCCAGCACCCTGTGGTAAGGCGTCCTCGCCCGATCGTACTTCTTCTTCACCGTGCTCCCCGTCCGTGTCTTCTCAATCAGCTTCATCACCGGTTGGAAGAAGTTCGTGTACAACCTCAGCACCGCGTAGAGCTCATTGAGCCCCTCAAGCTCGCGCGCTGTGTCATACCGGCGGTACCCCACCGCCCTTCTCACGACGGAGTAGTTCTTCTGCTCTACGAAACAGTTGTCGTTCTTCCGGTACGGCCTGCTCCGCGTGAACGTGATCTTGTTCTCATCGCAGTAGCGGAACAGGTGGTTGTTGATGAACTCACTCCCGTTGTCGGAATCGATCCCGCGGATCTCAAACGGAAACCTCGCTTGGGCCTTCTCCAGTCCGGCAAAGACCCACACCTGCGCCCTGTTCCTCACCGCCTCCGTTTCTGTCCACCCGGTACACACATCGGTCGCATCCAGGGTGTGCACGTAGTCCCCATGAGGGTCTCCCCCTTCGTGAGACACCAGGTCGATCTCGACAAACCCAGGGCGCCCCTCATCCCAGTCACTGAACGTCCGGATCGGAATCTGATGCTTCAACAGCGTCCCCGGCTTGGTGTTCGATCGGGATCTCAGCTGGTAGCGCTTCCTCACCACAGCGAGCAACCGGTCGATCGTCGCCGGGCTGATCGCCATGAGCTTGCGTCTCACCGCATCGTCGATCGTCAACTCGCCCAGCCGTTCCAGCGTGGGGACGATCTCGGTCAGGTAGGGACCCAGCCGCTTCCCGCAGATGCCGTCACAGATCCCCCAGATCTTCCGTAACGGGACAAGAACCTCCTGGCCGTACTCCCTTGGCCTGTTCCTTGGTTTCTTCCTGCGCTTCGTCCGTTCGTCCTCAACCAGGGTAACCCTGACACCCCCTGCGGTTCCCCGTCCCAGCACGGTGGCTCGAGCGCGCCGCCGCAGCACCCGCGCGGCGTAGGCCCGGTTGTACTGTGTCAGTTGGATCACCGAGTCGAGGATCTTCCCCTTCTCCTTCTTCGTTGCCCGCTTGTACTCAAGCGCCAGTTGCTTGGTTACCGCCTGCTTCTCCTTCATCGTCAGCCCCATCGGCGTCTCCTCGCTGAATCCCGAGAGACACCGTAGCTTCACCTCCCGTTTCGAGTACCTTCCTTAGCTGAGGCAACGATCCCGTTTCGTGTACTTTTCTGGTGAGGCAATGCGGAGGCCTTCACAGGGCTCTCGGTTTGTGCTATACTGGCCCCCGAGACTAAGGCAAGGCGGCACGGATGTGCCGTCAAGGGTTAAGTGAGACTGGACTGACTGCGAATCGGGGGGCCTTCTGGCCACCCGATTCTGTCTGGGTGTCTAGCCCAGGCAAGGTCCTGTGTCCTGCGCAAGGAGTATGGAGTAAGCAAGGAGACGATAGAGGTGCCCAAAGCAACCGTCAACCTCAGAGAGAACCTGAGCAACGTTCCTGACGACGACCGCGAGGATCTAGAGGAACCGGTCCGGTCAGACAACCCGTTGCGCACCTACTTCGGTGAGATCAGCCGGGTCCCCCTTCTCACGCGCGAGGATGAGGTTCGGCTTTCAAAGAGGATCGAGGCCGGGGACAAGCGCGCCCGAGAGGAGCTGGCTGAGGCGAACCTGCGCCTGGTCGTCTCGATCGCAAAGAAGTACCGCGGCTGCGGGCTTCCGTTCCTCGATCTCATCCAGGAAGGGAACCTCGGCCTGATGAAGGCCATCGAGAAGTTCGACTACAAGAGGGGGTACAAGTTCTCGACCTACGCCACGTGGTGGATCCGGCAGGCGATCCTGCGCGCGATCACCAATCGGTCGCGGACGATCCGTGTCCCGACTCACATCAACGAGTTGATCCGCAAGATCTACCAGGTCGAGCGGAACCACCTCAAGGAGTACGGGGAACTCCCGACGTCGGAGAATCTCG
>Ga0315291_10011797_pt1 | contig 10633 bp, 10 predicted proteins | sample YL17G12_20_MG_FD_203070 | JGI IMG/M metagenome (GOLD analysis project Ga0315291, IMG submission 203070) | Sediment microbial communities from Yellowstone Lake, YNP, Wyoming, USA - YL17G12_20 | ecosystem: Environmental > Aquatic > Freshwater > Lake > Sediment | place: USA: Wyoming | collected... | reverse complement strand
TTCTGATAACCCGTCCTTTTGCCTTTTGTCAGCTCAGCGGCATATGCATCGATACCCTGCAGGTCCACGCCGCCGAATTCGAACGCCTTTCTCGTTGCAGTGTCTGAAATGGAGGCAAGGATTGCCACCATCTCCTGCTGTTCGGTCGATGGCCCCACTGTTTTCTTCTTTACGGCTTGCCACCCCTTGTAATTAGCAAAAAAATGAATCTCTTCTTCCATAAAACCACATCCACACGTCGCGTTTATCTGTTAATTCTGTATCCGCTAATCTACTGCTTCACGTAGTAGTACCCTGACGCCTTCTCCCTTACGACACGCTTGGCAAGCCCCTTGTTCACAAGGGAGATGAGCGCGTTTGATATCTGACCCTTTGCCATCGGCACCTTGGCCAGCACATTGTCCGCAGTCTTCATCTTTGTCTCATCGGAAGCGCCAAGTTCCTGAAGTGCGCGCAATACTTTTTCCTCGATTGGAGTCAATTCTGCCATTCTTTCACCTTCTGTTCTCAAACATATACTAATTCCGTATGTGCTTCTATAAAAAGCGGGGCTCTCAATAGAACGTAGCTATAGTCCGAAGAAAATTTATAAACGTATCCGGATTACGGACGGATTCAGACGTAGAAGGTAACTATTAAATACTCGAATGACTGCATAGTATCATGCGAGCCCCAAAAGACAAGAAAAACAAACAGCAGAGGGAAAAGGACGACGATGTGCTGGACCGCCGACGTAAAATGACGGCCGTATCCGTCGAACAGAACCCCTATGTGGTAAATGTGATACTGAAGAACCAGATATACGAAGATGAAAGCAGAGGGGACCCAGGGGTGTTCGTTGAATTTTCACAGCAGTACGACCGGCCGAACAAGGCGCTGCTTGAGATCCATAACCTGTTTGTAAGGATCGTAAACACCGGCAAGGACCATCTGTTTGTCGAAGGCAGGGAGATAGCCGCCGAGGACCTTATTGCGGCCATTGAAAAGAGACTCCAAGGGCGGAAAACTGTTGACAAACTGCTGGAAATTGTTGCGAAGATTGCGGAAGAGATTAAATCCGACGACTCAGACGAACCGGAAGAAAAGAACGAGACTGGCAAGGGCGCCGGCAAGGAAAGTCATGAAAGTGGTGAAATAGACGGAACTGATCTCTTTTCCGCCGCGAACGTCTGGAGCGCTACTCAAAGCCAGATAAAAGATCAATGACGGCCCCCTTTGGATCCTTTGCCTTTGTCACACCGCTCGCCACTAGTATTCCTTCAGCGCCAAGCTTGATTGCAATCCTTACGTCCTCGTGATCCTTGACTCCCGCACCGCAAAGGACCGGGATTGAACCATGAACGGAATGCACTTTTTTGATCGTATTAGTTACAATTTCCGGATTTGCCTTTGACACTGAAACATCGCCGCCGATCAGCTCCGGCGGCTCGATCGCGATGAAATCCGGCTCGAATTTAGCGACATTTTCCGCGATCGAGGGGGTATTCGCACAAACAACCGATTGAATACCTATGCTTCTCAGCCGTTTTACCGTGCTTTCAATCCTCACCAGCGGGATCTGACATTCGGAATGATTGAGCAGGGAACCGACTGCGCCGGATTCTTTCAGGGATTCTGGCAGAATGTGGCCCGTATGGGCCCCAAAAGAAACGAGATCTGCGTGCTGCGAAAGAATTGGCAGCTTGAAGCGCTTCAGCCTGAAGATGTCTGTCGGCTGGACTGCGACAGCCACAGTAACCTGGGTTTTTGTCTCCGCCTTTGCGAGCAGGATCTGCTCCGCCAGTCTCTCCGCATTTCTGCCTATTGACGAACCATAGGCCTTGAAATTGATCAGAAGCAAGGGCGCCGCCACATCCGGATCTGCCATGGACAATCTTCTGGAGAATAATTTAAAAGATGTCGTAATATTATTAGGTGAAACGATGGGATTAATAGAATTGATTGCCGCAACAGCAGGGCTTCTTCTGCTTATCAACAGGATTGCGTTGTACCTGTGGCCGGAGGCCACCAGGACATTCTTCTCCAAGCACGTCTTAAGGAGATCACAGGGCTTCTTCAATATCGTTGCGCTGGTACTTCTCGGTGCGGCGGCGTATGTTCTTTATACGTTAATCCAATCCGCAAGCTTTGGCACCATCATAACGAGCATCGTTGCCGGCGCATTGCTTGTGGGCGCATGGTTTGCATACAACTCAGACATATGGAAGCATTATGCCCAGATCTTCCTCAAGAAACCGACAGGCTGGTTGAGGATACAGGCGAGCATCGATGCCTTGATAGGGCTCCTGATACTGCTCCTGACAATCGGCAGCATCTAAAGAACCAGTATGTCCGAAGCTGCGCCTTAGGATTGGCGAAAAAGCAGGCAGAGGGGTGAAAGATATGCAACAAATGAGAAAAGGAGGAACGCTTCACGTTATCACCGGTCCGATGTTTTCAGGAAAGTCGTCGGAGCTTTTGAGGAACTACGAAAGGGCCCATCTGGGCGACAGGTATACGATCATGATCAAGCCTGCGCGGGACACCCGGAGCAATACCGACAAAGTGGAAACGCACGACAATAGGATAATATCGGCGCTCACAGTCCCGAGTGCTGAAGGGATAATCAAGGAGATTGGAGTGAGCGAAAAGCAGATAAGGGAGCAGAAAACGATAAACAGCGGTTCCACGATAAGCAGTATGGTCGTCTGTATCGATGAAATCCAGTTCTTCGACCCGAACATCGTGGCTGTCGTGAAAGAGCTCATAAACCAGGGAAAGACGGTCTATGCGGCAGGGCTCGACCTTGACGCATTCGGGAATCCGTTCGGAAGCACGCATGTGCTTATGGCATTCGCCGATACGATTACGAAACTGACAGCGATCTGCACATATGAAGAAAATGGCGAGCGCTGCGGCACGGAAGCGACCATGACGTACATCAAACCAGAATTCGTCGCGAAGATGGAGAATAACATCCTGCCTGGAGGAAAAGAGGCGTTTGAAGCAAGGTGCAAGTACCATTGGGGGCCGTTTCCTTTGAAACAGCCCGAAACGTTGTGAGAACATGGTCGAAAAAGTCGTTATCATCGGTTCGGGCCCTGCAGGGCTCAGCGCCGCAATATACACGGGACGGGCAAAGCTCAATCCCCTTGTCATAGAAGGCACATTGGGAGGGCAGATAACGCTGTCACCTTCGGTTGAAAATTACCCAGGGTTCCCGGAGGGCATAAACGGCTCGGACCTTGTAACAAACATGAAACGGCAGGCAGAAAGATTCGGGGCGAGATTCATCTCCGAAAATGCGACCGATGTCGACGTTTCGGCACGGCCGTTCAGGATCAAGACAGAAACGCGGACGATCGAAGCTGAAACGATAATCGCCGCAACGGGCGCCAGAACAGTATGGCTCGGCCTCCCGAACGAGCAACGGCTGATCGGCCGCGGCGTATCGAGCTGCGCAACATGCGATGCTTTCTTCTTCATGGACAAGGCAGTCATGGTTGTCGGCGGCGGGGACACGGCGCTGGAGGATGCGATATTCCTCACAAGATTCGCGAAAAGCGTGACCGTGATCCACAGGCGAAGCGAGCTCAGGGCGAGCAAGATCATGCAGGACAGGGCGTTCGCGAACCCGAAGATAAAATTCATCTGGGACACCACTGTCGAGGACGTGCTCGGCGCGGAGATCGTCGAAGGGATCAAGCTGAAGAACGTGAAAACAGGCCATACAACGGAAATGAAGTGCGACGGTGTTTTCATCGCGATCGGCTACAAGCCGGCAACGGACATTTTCAAAGGCAGGGTTGAAACCGGGGAGGGGGGCTATGCCTTGACCCAGGGGAAATCGACGATGTCCAATGTTGAAGGTATCTTCATCGCAGGCGACGTCAGCGACCCACGCTACAGGCAGGCGATAACTGCCGCCTCAGAGGGGTGCAAGGCCGCGATGGACGTGGCGAAATACCTTGAGTCGAAGCATTCTGAGAAGAAATAGAAAACAGAAAAAATAAAAAAACAATCGAAAACTCGGAATGCGCACAGTCTCCGGATTGTAGCTGAGAAACGCAAAACTGCAACCATTTAAATCGCTACATTTTTACTAATAATATGGAATATTTGTCTGGCAAAGAAGAAAAGAAAGGGCTTGAATACATTGCCAAGGCTGCTGAAATAGCGTTAAGTTCTACTTGCGAGCGTTCAAAGTGCGGTTCTGTCATTGTGAAGGACGGTGAAGTGATCGGAAGCGGCTTTAATAGCCCTCCACAAAACAAAGAAGAACAAAAAATGTGCTCTTATTCAAAAGACGTTTATCATAAAAAAGTGACAGATAAAACGTGTTGTGTTCATGCTGAACAAAGGGCCATGTTTGACGCCTTGCGTAACAGCCCGGATAAAATCATCGGTTCAAGTTTGTATTTTATCCGTCTTGACGACAGTGGCAAACCTTCAAGAGCAGGAAAACCGTATTGCACCATCTGTAGTAAAATGGCGCTTGATGTAGGAATAGAAAAATTTGTCTTGTGGCATAAACAGGGAGTGTGTGTTTACAATACTGGCGAATACAATACGATTTCTTTTCAATACAAAGAATAAACTGCAAGGCGAATCAAACACGGCTCCAGATCCGAGGTCCACGGCTTTTTAAAAGACTGCGGACATTTCCTCTTATGCCTTCATTCCAGAAAGCAGCGCGTAGGCAGGATGAACTCAGGACTGCCAGATGGCACGCTCTTTCCGTCACCGAATGCATGTCGAGATTAAAGACCCAGCCTTCAGGCCTGACGCTGAAAGAGGCGGAAGCCAGGCTGGAGAGATACGGAAGCAACGAACTGCTCGAGAAGCAGAAGAAACGCGACCTTGAGCTTTTCCTGGACCAGTTCAGGAGCCTCCTGATATGGATACTTATTGTCGCTGTCGCGATATCCGCTTTTCTCGGAGAGATCCTAGACGCGATAGTAATCTCAGCGATCGTGATCATCAACGCAATCCTTGGCTTCGTCCAGATCAAGAAAGCTGAGGAGGCGATCTCGGCCCTGAAAAAGATGGCCGCGCCGACCGTAAGCGTGATGAGGGAGGGGCAGGCCCGGACGATATCCTCGAAAGACCTTGTGCCCGGCGACATCATACTTTTGAAGGCCGGCGACAAGGTTCCCGCCGACTGCCGGATAATGCGGCAGATGAATCTCAAGCTTGACGAATCCGTGCTCACCGGGGAATCCGCCTCGGTGACCAAAAGCGAACTTGCGATAGGACTGTCAGGATCAAAGGAGGACCTTCCGATCTTCCAGAGGAAAAACCTCGTCTTCGCAGGGACAACCGTTGTCTACGGGCGGTGCGAAGCGGTCGTTGTCCTCACGGGCATGTCGACGGAGTTCGGCAAGATCGCCGAAACCCTGCAGACCCCCGAGGAAGAGACGCCGCTGCAGAAGAAAATCGATGCGCTTGGAAGGCTGCTTGGGATCTTGTTCGTCGCAGTCTGCCTGCTTGTGTTCCTGCTCGGGATCGCATCCCAGCTTCCCGCAGTGCAGATGTTCGTCACCGCGCTCGCATTGGCGGTTGCCGCCGTGCCGGAAGGGCTGCTTGCGGCAATAACAATCGCGCTGGCGGTCGGCATCACAAGGATGGCGAAACAGAACGCGATAGTCAGAAGGCTGACCGCCGTCGAAGGGCTTGGCAGCGTGACAGCCATATGCAGCGACAAGACCGGAACGTTGACCGTCAATGAAATGACCGTCAGAAGGGTCTGGACCCTTGACAATGAGGTTGAAGTGACCGGTGAGGGGTACAGACCGTCCGGCAAGTTCATCGCAGAGGGCAGGAGCATAGACCCGAAAAGGCTGAAGGATGCGATGCGGGTTTTGAAGGCGGGGCTTCTGTGCAATGACGCGCTCGGGGGCGCCGGATATGTCGGGGACCCTACGGAGATAGCGCTCCTCGTCTCCGCAAGAAAGGCGGGGCTCAAGGACCTCCGCGCTTCCTCAGAGCGAGTTGGGGAGATCCCGTTTGACTCCTCCAGGAAGATGATGTCTGTCCTGCACGAAACAGACGATGAGGATAAAACCTCCGTCTGGACAAAGGGGGCCGTCGAAGAGGTGCTGAAACGGTCCGCGTTTGTTTTCAGAAACGGAAAGATAACTAAAATGACAGAGAAGGAAAAGAGGAACATCCTTGACGTCAACCGCAGATACGCTGAACGCAGCTACAGGATCCTTGCGTTTGCGATGAAGCGCGTCTCCAAAAGCGAGCGCCTGACCGAAAGCAGGCTTGTCTTCCTTGGACTGCAGGCGATGATTGATCCGCCAAGGCCCGAGGCAAAGGGCGCGATAGCGCGATGCAGGATGGCCGGGATAAAGGTGGTGATGATAACCGGAGACCACAAGGAAACCGCAGTTGCCGTAGCCAAGGAGCTCGACATTCTAGGCGGCGGAGCGGTGCTATCCGGAGAGGATCTTGACCGGCTTGGCGACAGGGAATTCGGCAGGATCGTTGAGGACGTGTCAGTTTACGCCCGCGTGTCGCCCGAGCACAAGGTGAGGATAACCGAAGCGCTTAAGGGCAAGGGCCATGTCGTCGCGATGACGGGCGACGGTGTCAATGATGCGCCAGCGCTGAGGAAAGCGGACATCGGCGTGGCGATGGGAATCACCGGCACGGACGTCACAAAGGAAGTGGCGGACATCGTGATCACGGACGACGATTTCTCCACGATCGTTTCAGCGGTCTCGGAAGGGCGCGGCATCTACGACAACATAAGGAAAACGATCGCCCTTCTCCTGTCTGGCAACATCGGAGAGGTCGGCGTACTGCTGATTGCGATCCTTGCGGGATTGCCCCTTCCGTTGGCGGCGATACAGATACTCTGGATAAACCTTGTGACCGATGGCCTGCCCGCGTTGGCGATAGCGATCGACCCGATCAGCAAGGACGTGATGTCGCGGAAGCCAAGGCCCAGAGAGGAGAGCCTGACCGACAGGATGAGAGCCTACGTTTTTGACGCCCCAGTGATCATGGTCGCAGCCGTGATGCTTCTTTTCGTGTTCTCGCTGAACAACGGCAAGGAGCTTGTGAGGGCGCAGACCATCGTATTCACGACAGTCATCGTCTTCGAGCTCTTCCTCTCGCTCAGCTGCAGGTCGCTCGAAAAACCCGTTGGCACGGGCGTCCTGGACAACAGGTACCTGATCCTGGCCATCGCAGCGTCACTAATCCTGCACGCCTCCATCCTGTACACTCCTTCGCTGAATGATGCGTTCAATGTTGTTCCATTGACAGCGGATGAATGGCTCCAGATATTCGCAATCGGGCTGATCTGCTACGCGTATCTTGAAACCGCCAAAGCGGTAGCGTCAATCGCGTCTTCCGCCCGTTCACTTGAAAGCCCTCAGCCTAAGGGAGTTGCTTACAACAGACACTGAGCTGAAGGCCATTGCGAGCCCCGCAAACTCCGGCTTCAGCAGCAAACCGAACGAAGGATACAGCACCCCGGCGGCGATCGGTATGCCTAACGTGTTGTAGAACAAGGCCCAGAACATGTTCTGCTTTATCTTGTCCATCGTCGCCTGGCTCAGCCTTATCGCCGTTACAACGTCGTTCAGGTCGTCCTTCATAAGTATGATCTCCCCAGTCTCCATCGCCACGTCTGTGCCGCTTCCCATCGCGATGCCGACATCCGCCTGCGCGAGAGCCGGGGCGTCGTTGACTCCGTCTCCGACCATTGCGACGTATCCGCCGCGCGCCTGAAGCTCCTTCACTTTGGCCGCCTTCTGCTCCGGCAAAACCTCAGCGAACACTTCGTCGATACCGGCTTTCCTGGCGATCGCTTTCGCTGTTCTTTCATTGTCCCCCGTAATCATGACCACGCGTTTGCCCATCCCTCTCAGCGTTAGGACGGCCGCTTTTGAATTGCCCTTCAGCACGTCAGCCACCGCTACGAGACCAAAAAATTTCCCGCCGACAGCCAGCGCCATTACGGTCTTTCCCTCGCTCTCAAGCTCGACCATCAGCTTGTCATCGAATTTCACTCCTTTCTTTCGCATCATTCTCCTATTGCCGAGCAATATCTCCTTTCCTTTGTAATTCGCGACAACCCCCTGTCCGGGCACTGCGTGGAAGGACGAAGCGTCGGGGATGCGCATTCTCTTCTTCGCGTAATCAACGATCGCCTCTCCGAGAGGGTGCTCCGATCTCTTCTCGGCCACTGCGGCGTACAACACAATGTTTCTCTCCTTTACGCCTTTCTCCGCAACGACTTCCGTGACCCGCGGCTTTCCGACAGTGAGCGTGGATGTCTTATCGAACACGATTGTCGTCAGCCTGTGCGCCTTCTCCAACGCCTCTCCGCCCCTGATGAGTATGCCTTTCTCGGCCCCCTTGCCCACTCCGACCATGACCGCGGTCGGCGTGGCTAATCCAAGGGCACAGGGGCATGCAATCACTACAACTGCGACGGCTGCCTTAAGCGCGAAAGCAAAAGCGGCCCCAAATAGGAAGTTCCATACTATGAATGTTATAATCGAGGCCGCGATTACTGTTGGAACGAAATAAGCCGATACTTGGTCGGCGAACGCCTGTATGGGCGCCTTAGACATCTGCGCCTCCTCCACAAATTTCACTATGTGCGCCAGAACTGAGTCGGCTCCAACCGCTGTAGCTCGATATGTAATTGACCCGTTCTTGTTCACTGTTCCTCCGATGACTTTGTCGCCTTTCTTCTTTTCCACAGGGATGCTCTCACCGGTCAGCATCGATTCATCAATGGCTGTGTAGCCCGTGAGAACAGCGCCGTCCACCGGCACCCTTTCTCCGGGCCGCACTATGACGATATCGCCCTTCACCACGTTTTCAACAGCCACTTCCATCTCTTTTCCTTTTCTTATTATGACGGCGGTTTTCGGCCTCATTCCCATAAGCTTCTTGATTGCTTCGCTCGTCTTCCCTTTGGTCAGAGCCTCCAGATACTTGCCAAGGATGACGAATGTGATCAAAAGGGCCGATGTCTCGAAGAACATCTCTCCCACAAAAAAGAATGCGGTCGCCACGCTGTAGAGATACGCCGTCGTGGTTCCGATCGCGATAAGCGTGTCCATGTTTGCCGCGCCGTTTCTTATCGCGGCAACTGTTCCTTTGTAGAACCGCCAGCCTATGACAAACTGCACGGGAGTTGCAAAAATGAATTGTATAAGCGCCTCGTTCGGCATGTCGATGAACATGCTGAGGACCACGACCGGTACTGTCAGGATTAAGCTGATGATAAATAGGTTCCTTAGCTCAGTTATGTCCTTCTCATGCGCACCGTGCCCTTCATGCGCCATCCCAGACTCAGTTACCTCTTCGGCCTCGTATCCCGCGCGCCTGACTGCGGCTTTGATATCCTCAACGCCGGTTATTTTGTCGTCAAACTCCACCTGCGCGCTGTCCGCGGCGAAGTTCACGGCAGTCGACCTGACGCCCTTCACCTTGCCCACTGAGCGCTCGATCGTCTTGGCGCAGTTGACGCAGTGCATGCCGCTGATCTCAAACACTGTTTTCTTCATTTTTTGCTCCCGGTGAAGAATCTGCTCAGAAAGCCGCCCGATTTCTTCTTTGTTTCCATTTCTCCGGCCTCTTTTATTTCTTTCGCTGCATAACCCGCATTGTCAATTGAATTGATTATCGTAGCGACATTTGTTTTTGAGGGATCAAATTCGACGACTGCAGTTTCATCAGCATATGAAGCTTTGATGCCACTCACCCCGTTATTTTCGGACACGCCGTTTTCAATGATCCTTTCGCAGCTCTTGCAATGCATCCCTTCAACATTCAATTTTACTTTCATCGCATCACCTTGCATCGTTATACGTAGCTAATGACAGCTTCCGCCCGTTCCGCCACCACATCCGCATCCGCCTGTCTGCGCAGGAGGATTATTGATTGCAGCCGTTGTAGCCGCTACGTTCGCATCTGCGGCGGCACTCAGCGTGACATCGTCTTTCACCTCTATGCTTCCTGAGACCATCCCCATTGGGCAGGTAAACGCGATCGTTCCGGCCTGAGTCGGAGTGAACTCAAACGTCTTTGTCTCTCCATCTCTTTGGAAGTAATAGCTTATCCCCAAGCTGGGTGCTTTCAGCCCGCTAACGCAGCCGCTGAGCTGTTTCACATAGACATTCCACCTGACCGGCATTCCCTTCTTCACCACGAAATGATTCGGCTGCCATCCGTTCGGCGTAACTGTCATGTTAATCTCCTGAAAACCGTTCGGAATCTGCGTTGACAGCCCACTGGCGGAATCCGATGTTGATGATATCACCGACGCAGCTGAAACAGAAGGGATGAATGGCAAAGAAATGCCGGTAAGTAGGAACCCCTTACTGAGCAGTATTATTCCAAGCACTATAACCAGGGCTCCCGAAAACTTCACGATCTTATGCGTCCATTTCATTGAAGCTGCTGATACGCCAAGTCCCATAAGGAGCATCAACGGCACGGTGCCAAGACCGAACGCAAGCATTGTCAGTCCCCCTTCTATCGCGCTGCCGGTTCCTGCAGCATAGATGAGCATCGCCTGCAAGGGACCGCAAGGCATCAGTCCGTTTAAAAGACCGAATAGAACCGGATTTCCGTTTGTATACTTGTGTACGTCAAGCCCCGGAAGGGTCACGAATCTTCTCAG
>Ga0315291_10011794_pt1 | contig 10633 bp, 6 predicted proteins | sample YL17G12_20_MG_FD_203070 | JGI IMG/M metagenome (GOLD analysis project Ga0315291, IMG submission 203070) | Sediment microbial communities from Yellowstone Lake, YNP, Wyoming, USA - YL17G12_20 | ecosystem: Environmental > Aquatic > Freshwater > Lake > Sediment | place: USA: Wyoming | collected... | reverse complement strand
ACGCCGCCGGCACCACCGGCCCCGCCGCCGCCCGAAGCCTGGAGCGCTGCCAGGTGCCCCGCCGCCGCGGACATTTGCAGGGCCGCCCAGGCGGGCGGGGGCGGGTGGGGCCAGCTGGCGGCGCCGCTGCCATGGCCGAGGGCGGCCGCGCTCCACCAGCCCGCGGGGCCGGGCGGGGGCCACGCAGCACCCCCCCAGGCAGCCGCCGGCCCCGCGGCAGCAGAGGAGGTGGAAGCCTCGCCGTAGGCGGCCGGCGCGGCCGGGGGCGCCGCCCCGCCGCACGCGAGGCCACCCGAGAGGATGGCGGCCGTCGCGAGGGCCTCCCCCGCCGCGCGCGCGCGCGCGGCCGCCCGGTGCAGGGACGCCACCTGGGCCGCGAATTCGCCCGCCTGGGCCGCCATGAGGGCCCGCACCGCCGCGTAGGGGGCCGGGCCGAGAGAGGCCTTCGTGGCGGAAGAGGAGGGCGTGTCCGGGCCGGGGGGCGGCGGGTGGGGCGGGGGCGGCAGCGCGGCTTGGTGGGCGCGGGTGGTGGCCGTGGCAGTCCGGACAGAGGCGTACGTGTCGGTGTCGCCCTCGCTCCCACCCGTGCCAGCCCCCGCGCCGCCAGCCCCGATCGCTTGCGGGGACCGGCGCCCGCGGATGAGGCTCATGAGGTAGGCGTCGACGGCGGTCGTGCGGTCGCCGTCTCCGGCGGAACCCGAGCCAGTCGTGGTGGTGATGGCCGCGGCCGTGCCGCCTCCCGCACCGCCGCCGCCGCCGCTGGAGGGGCTCAGGGGCGGGCGGCCCGCGGTGAAGGGGGCAGCAGCTGCAGCGCCAAGAAAACCCGCGCTGGACGAGGAGGGGTGGTCGACCACAGCGCGGACGTCGGCGGGCGGGCGGCGCAGGACGAGGCGGGGGCGGGCGGAAGCGCAGGCGACCGCTCCCGGCACAGCGCGCGGCAACGCAACTGGGCTCTGCCTCGCATGCGCCTGCGCCGCGTCCGGCACCCCGCCCCCCACCCCAGGCCCGCACCACTCCTCCCACGCTGCCCCGGAGCTGAGGTCGCCCCCGCACAGGGCGGCGGCCCGGCCTGGGCGGGCGTAGGAGGGAATGGGGCGGGAGAGGAGGGGCCGGGCAACGTGTTGAGGAGGGGGAGCGATGACAGGGAGGGCCGTCATCAGGCCGCCTCTGTCGGGCGGGGCCGGGTCGCCCTGTGGTGTGTGTGTGGTGTGGATGAAGGTCACAAAAAGCGTCAGTCTTTGGGCTGTGTGTTGGGAGGGGGTGGGCGGGGCGGGGGCAGGCGGCGGGGGGAGGAGAGAGGGACACACAACAAGAGGAAACGGCTGCCAAAGCGGCAACGCGTGGACCCCCCCGCGCGCCCGGCCCGCGGCGCGCGTCCGGTCTGCTGATACCCCCGCCATGGGGTGGCCCGAGTGATGAAGCACGTACCTGGGGAGAGCCCGGCATGTGCGCGGGGTGGGTGGGGGTCCGGGCACACTGATATGCAAAGCGGAGCAGCAAAATAAGCGCTTATATATTTGTGAGAAAATCAACTAGGAAAGTGTCTTCTCCGCCGTATCTTCCTTCCCACACGGGAAAGATCTCGCGCCCAGTGGGGGAAGGGGGGGCGTGCGCGGGCGTGTGAGAACCCGGGAAACGCAACGGAAACGCAACATATTTCATTTCCCCTTACCAGTCCTCTTCCTCCGCCCGGTCCAGGCGGCGCGCCCGGGGCGACCCGCGACCCCCACCCCCGCCCTCCCCGCCCCCAGCCCGCACAAACACGGCGGCCGCAACCGCGGCCGCCGCGGCGAGCAGGCCGCCCACCGCCCGGGCGGGCGACCTAGGGTTGGTGGTGTGCCCGTGGTGATGCGTGCGTGGCGCGGGCGCGGGCGCGGGCACGGGAACGGGCGCGGGCGCGGGCTGGTGCGGCTCGCCACCGCCCTCCTCCACGGCCGCGACCGCGGCCGCCACGCGCGGGCCGCGCCGCGACAGGGCGGGCTCGCGGCGCGCGCTGCGGTGCGTTGCCGCCGCCCGGGCCGCCCTGGCGGTGGCGCCCACCCCGCTTGCCCGGGCCTCCACCAGGGCCAGGGCCGCGTCCAGGGCGGCCGCCAGGGCGGCGGGGTCGTCGCGCTCCACCCCCACCCCACCCCCACTCACCCCGAGCGCAGCCGCGGCCGCGTTCGCCCGCTGCAGGGCGGACGCCAGCAGGGCTGCCAGGGCAAGGCCCGGGACGGGCGAGGGCGGGGGCGGGGGCGTGGGAGGCGGCGGCGGGGCAGCAGCAGCAGCGGCCGCGAGCGCCGCGTCCACGGCCGCCCGCGCGCGCCCGGGCTCGCCGCCCACGACAGCCTCCAATTCCACCACCCGCGCCTGGGCTGCCTCCGCCCGCGCGGCGGCCGCCTCCATTGCGGCCGCCGACCCGGCCGCCGCCGCCTCCAATTCCACCACCTGCGCCTGGGCTGCCTCCGCCCGCGCCACGGCCGCCTCGATTGCGGCCGCCGACCCGGCCGCCGCCACCTCCACTGCCTGGGCGGTGGCTTTCGTCTCGGCTTGGGCCGTCGCCAGCGCCTTCGCCGCCGCCGCCCGCTCCGCGGCGGCCGCCCGCCGGGCGTCGGCGGCCGAGGCGGCCGCAGCGACGAGGGCGGCTTGCGCCGCTTTGGCCCGGGCCGCGTCGGCCGCGGCCGCCCGGCCCGAGACGACCGCCGACGCGCCCGCGGCGTCCGCACGCACGGCCGCGGTGGCGGCCCGGGACTCCCACTCAGCGGCCCTCGCGTCCGCGACCTCGGACCGGGCCTCGGCGGCCACAGCCCGCGCGTCCGCGGCCTCGCCCTCCGCGACCGCCTGCTCGACAACCCCCTCCGCGGCCGCCGCCCGCTTTTCGGCTGCCACTAGGAGCCCGCCCATCTCGGCCTGGGCGTCTGTGGTCGCGGCCTCGACAGCGGACACAAGCCTGGCACGCCAGGCGGCGTCAGCAGACGTGGCCGCGGTCGCGGCGGCGGTCCGCTCGGCTGCGAGCCCGGTTTCCAGGCCCGCCGCTTTCAGGTCGCTCTCCTCCCGGGCAGCGATGGCCGCGCTCGCACCAGCCTCCGCCTCCGCCAGGGCAGCGCTCACGCGGCCGCACTCGGCCTCCGCCTCCGCCAGGGCAGCGCTCACGCGGTCGCACTCGGCCTGAACCTCGACCAGGGCCGCGGTCTCCCGACGCGCCAGGGCGGCCTCCGCGGCCGCGGCCGCGGCCACCTGCCCCTCCACCTCGCGCGCCCGTGCGTCCAGGGCGCGGGCGCGGTTGGCCAGGGCGCCTTCCCGGGCATCTAGGGCGGACGTGCGGGTGTCATAATCGGCGCGCAGGGTGGCCAACAGCGCTTGTTCGCCGTCCACGGCCGCCTTGGCGGCCGCCACGCCCGCCACCTCGGCCGCGCGCTCCCCGGCTGCTCCCTGCCAGGCCGCCCGGGCGGCGGCGCACCGGGCCTCCGCCTCCGTCGCCCCCGCTTCAGCTGCCTGGGCGGCGGCTTCCCGGCCAGCAGCATCAGAGGCCGCCTGGTCAGCCACTGCCTGGCGTTCGGACGCGGCCGCTTCCGCGCTGGCAGCGCGCGCCCTTCGTTCCTCGGCCTCCCCTGTTGCCGCCGCCGCCGCCGTGGTCGCCACGGCCGCCGCTTCCGCCGCGCCGGCAGCAGCCAGGCGGTTATCCCGGGCAGCCTCAGCTGCCGTGCGCGCGGCCTGCTCCCCGCCCAACGCTGCCCGCAGGCGGCCGGCTTCAGCTGTTGCCGCCTGGAGGGAGGTGCTCAGCCCGTCGCGCTCGTCCTCCAGCCGCGCCCGCACGGCCTCTGCCGCGTCCCGGGCGGTGGTCAGGGCGGCCAGCTCTTCGGCAGTGGACCTGGAGGCGGCAGACAGGGCGGCCTCGGCCGCCGTGGCCCGGGCGGTAGCGCCGGCCGCGGCCCGGACTGCGACACCTTGCTCCTCGGCCGCGCGCTCGGCTTTTTGCAGGGCCGCCTCGGCCAAGGCTTTCAGCCGGCTCCGGTCCGCCTCGGCGCCTGCCAGTGCCGACTCCAGCGCGTCCCGGCTCGCCCGGAGCCGGGCGACGGCCGCGGCGTCCTCCTCCTCTCGACCAGCAGTCGAGGCAGCAGCGTTGGCGGCAGCTGCGGCGCGGGCAGTTGCCGCGCACGCCTGCTCCCGCAGGGCCGCGCACTCGAGCTTCAGCGCCTCAGCATCCGCTTCGGCGGACGCCAGGCGACCCGCCAGCGAGGACACGGCAGCCTCCGTCACCGCCACCGCGTCCGACGCCGTGGAGGAGGCAGCTGCGTTGGCTTGCTTGGCAGCGGCGAGCGTGACCGCGGTCCGCTCGAATTTCGCCTTCCACCCGTCCGCGCGGGCGCGTTCGTGGGACAGGAGGCCAGGGGGCGGGGGCGGGATGTTGGACAGGCCGGCCAAGGGGCGGCGAGGCTGGGAGGCGGAGGGGGAGAAGACAAAATGTAACCGACACCGCGCCATGCGTCCCCGTTCAAGCGCTTTCCCCTGTGCTGTGTATCCTCACCTGGCCAGCCATTTTGTGTCGAGGGGTAGGCGTGTGCTTGTGTTTTGTGTGCGTGTGGCCAAGTCGAGGCTGGGCGCCTCTGGTGCCCCACACGAGCGCGGCGGACGTTCCAAGAGTGTGCCACTCGTTTTCTCTCTCTCTCTCTTCTCTTCAACTCGACCCCCCATTTTTCTCAATTCGGCCAATTTTAGAGAGAGGGCCCGCCCCCCCAGGCACACACCATGGCTTCCCACTCTCTGGCGCCCCACCGCCTGGCCAGGCCGGCCGCCCAGCGCGCCGCCCCGCTCGCCGCGCGCTCGGCCCCTCCGATCTCCTTGGTCGCTTCCGACGTGGACGGGACGATGCTGGACTCCAGCCAGAGCCTGAGCGAGCGCGTCATTGCGGCTGTGCGGGCGTGTGAGGCGGCGGGCGTGCCGGTGAGAGCGAGAGGAAAGAGAGAGTATAGAGTAGGTAGGCGGAGAAAGGCGCGGCCAACCAAGCCCCCCCCCCCACCCCCCGCTCTTTTTTCTCATCCGTTCCCTCACAGCTCGTCATCGCCACGGGCAAAGCCCCCGCCGCCCCCTGGACGGCGTCCGTCCTCCCTGCCCTGGGCCCCCCTCGGGCAGGCGTGTATATGCAGGGCCTCATCGTCCTGGACGCTGGCGGGCGCACCCTCTACTCCCGCCCGCTGGACGCGGAGGTGGTCGAGGCGGCCCAGGCCTGGGCGGCGGGTGCAGGCCGGGGCTACACGCTCGCCGCCTACTGCTTGCCGTCCGGCGCCAACCCGGGCGCGGGGCCCGCCTTTATCCTGGCGACGGCAGACGATGACGCGGCCCGCCGCCTGGTCTTCTTCGGGGAACCCGCCCCCACCGCCGTCCCGGGCGCCCTGACGGCCGCGGCCGCGGCGCGCGGCCTCGACGTCTACAAGCTCATCGCGCTCGCCGCGCCTGGCGACGCCCGCCTGGACAGCCCTGACGCCTGGGAGGATGCACGCACCAGCTTGGGCCACCTGTGCTCCCTGACGGCGGCCCTGCCCGGCATGATCGAGTGCTTGCCCGCGGGCGCGTCAAAGGGGGAGGGCCTGCTCCGCCTGACGGGCGAGCTGGAGGTCCCGCCGCCGGAGGTCATGTTTGTGGGGGACGGCGCCAACGACGCGGACGCCCTGCTCCTGGCCGGTTGGGGCGTGTGCGTGGGGAATGCTTGCGAGGAGGCCAAGGTGTGCGCAGACGTTGTTTTAGAGGAGACGAATGACGAGGGCGGGCTGGCGGTCGCGATTGAGCGGTGGGTGCTGGAGCGTGAGGGCCGGGTTGCAACCAACTCATTTTTCTCTTAGTCCGGCTCTCTAAGAAAACTCTCCGTCCCGTCTCTTGCTCCACAACACCACACCATGCACCGCCTTGGTGCCGCCCTTCTCCTGCTTGCACTGTCCACCTTGGCAGCTTCTGACCCTGGCACATGCTCCAATCCGGACAAGGCCGGCGGCGGCGCGCCGCGCCCGTGCTCCGGAGTGACTGAAAAAATTAAAGCGGTCGCGCCCAAGGGGCTCGCCAGCGCGCTGGACGATGCACAGGGCGTCACCGTGCTCCTGATGCACAAGGGAGATACGTGAGTAGACTTGGAGTGTGCGATCGCGCATATTTGTGGGCTGGGTCGGCCGGGTACGCGTGCGTTTGGGGAGAGCATTTGTTTTTCCGCTCGCGCGCAAGTTCAACCTTTCCCTCCATCATTTGCTCTCAGGTGCGCCGGGTGCGCCGCCGCCCGCGCCGCCCTCGCCAAAGCCGCCTCTGCCCTGGGCCCCCACCTGGCCACCCCCCTTACCTATGACCTGACCCAGGCGGACGCTACCGCGGCCTTCACCGGGCTCAACGCGGGCCTCAAACCGGCGGACGCTGCCCCTGGCGTGGTGGCCTGGTTGACTGGGGCCCCGCCCTCTGACCGCCTCGCGCCCGACGACGCCACGCCCGCGGCCATCGCGTCCTTAGCCCTGGACCACGCCCGGACCGTTGCGGCAGGGCGGCTAGGGGTGGAGAGCCTGGACGGAATGAAAGGAGAGAGGGCCCCGCCTTCTTCCAACGGCGGCGGCAGCTGCGGGTGCGGCAAGGACAGAAAGGCTGCTGCTGAGAAGGACGACGAGCCGGCGGCGACCAACAGCAAAAAAAAGGCGTCCTCGACCTCCTCCTCCTCCGACCTGCCCCGAGCGACTGCTTTCTTCGGGCGGAGCACGCACGTGCGGGCCCTGAACGCCGCCTCCCTGCGGACCCTCACCCGCTCCCCAACGCCCGCCCTCATCACTTTCTACGCGCCCTGGTGTGGGCACTGCCAGTCCGTGAAGCCGGAGCTGTCGGCCGCCGCGGAGGCGCTGGCCCGGGCGGGCTCCCCGGCGGTCATCGGCGCGGTCGACTGCACGCAGGACCAGGCGGCGTGCGATGGCGCGGGCGTGCGCGGCTTTCCCACCATCAAGTGGATTGATGAAGGCGGCAAGAGCGAGGATTACGGCGGCCCCCGCGCCGCCGACGCGTTCGAGGCCTTTGTGGCGGGGCGGGCGAAGGCGCCGCCCCCTGAGGTGCGGCAGTTGGTGGACGCGGCGGGGCTGGAACTGGCGTGCCTGGCGCCCGAAACCCGCCTCTGCCTGCTTGCGTTCCTGCCCCACATCGCTGATACCACCGCGGCCGACCGGCGGGCGGCCCTGGCCCAGGTCACCGAGGTCGCGGGCCTGTACGCGGGCCGGCCGTACGGGTGGGCCTGGGCAGCGGCGGGCGACCACCCGGCCCTGGAGGCGGCGGTCGGCCTCGGGTATGGCTGGCCGGCCTTCGTGGCGGTCGTGCCGCCGTCCGCGTCCGGCGCTCCAGCCAAGGTGGCGCACCTCAAGGGCGCGTTCAACAGGGATGGCCTGCGCTCCTTCATCGAGGGCGCCCGCACGGGGCGGGTGGGCGCGGCGGGCGTGGAGGGCGAGCTGAGGGCGGATGGCCAAGTGGAGGCGTGGGATGGGGCGGACGCGGCGGCGGTGGGTGGCGGCGATGACGAGTTCTCGCTGGCCGACCTGGGGCTGGCTTAGGAGGGGAGTGAGGGAGGGAGTGATGAAAAGGCGTGTGCGCGCGCGCGCGTTGCGTCCGGTCACAAGTCCCTAACCACCACCCCCGTCCCCACCGCTGCCAGCGCGCGCGCCCTCGAGCGCGGCCAGCCGCTCCCGCAGCAGCCCCACCTCCCGGTCCCGCTCCGCCAGGCGCCAGCGCAGGACGGCCAGCTCCGCCTCCGCCGGGTGGGCGCCCCCCCCCTCGGCGGGGGGCGAGTGGTGGCGGGCGGGGCTCACGACGCGGGCGTGGCCGGCCGCGCCATCCTCCTCCCGCCCGCTGCTGATGGTGCGGCCGCCGCCGCCGCCCCCACCACCGCTCGCCGTCAGGGCGGTCGCCGCCCGGCGCCAGCTGGACCGCAGCATGCGCGGCAGGCTGCCCGACCGGGTGGGGGCCAGGCCGCCGGCGCCCGGGGTGGGGTGGCCTCCCCCGTCCTCGCTCGTGGAGCCGCCGCCGCCCCCACGCGGAGAGGCAGGCCCGGCCGCCCCGCCGGGCACGGGCGAGCTGGGGCGGACGGGCGGTGGCGAGGTGGTCGCCGCCGCCGCGGCCGCCCCCACCACCCCGGCCTCCACGGCCAGGCGGGCGGCAGAGGGCGGGGCGGCCTCAGCCAGGGCGGCCGCCGCGGCTGCCCGGGCCTTGGCGCCCACGCGGCCCGACCCGCCCGCGGCCGCGGCTGCCCGGCGCGCCAGGGACCGGCCGCGCACGCCGCCGCCGCCCCCTCCTCCCACGCCCTCCTCCACCAGCGGGGGCAGGATGACGACGGGGCAGGGCGCGTCGCGTAAGGCGTGCCCGGCCACCGTGGTGGCGCCCGCCGCGCTGAGGGCGCCCCTGATCCTGTCTGCGGGGCCGGGGACGGGGGGGGCGGTGGTTGAGGGGGCGGCGGCGGCGGCAGCCGGCGCCGCGACGGGGCTGCGCGGGGCGTCTTGCGAAGCAGGGGGTGGCGAGGACAAGGCCGCGCCCGCCGTCACCGCCACCCCCGCGCTGCCCGGGCGGCGCCGCCCCGCGCCCGCCCCGCCCACCACCACCAACAGGTCAGCGCTCACGCCCCCCGCGTGCCGCACGAGGGCGGTGCGGGGGTCGGGCGCCGTGACGACGTCCTCCAAGGCGATGGAAAAGGCGGCGAGCTCGGCGCGGGCGGCGGCCAGGGCGGCGGCGACGGCGGCCGGGTCGCACGGGACGAGGGTGGCGGTGGAGGCCGCCGCGGAGGACGCATGGCCGCCGCCGCCGTGGTGGTGGCTGCCCCCCTTGTCCCCTGCCCTTGCCTTCTCCGGCAGCGCCAGGCAGGCCAGCAGGACGTCGTCATCCGCCCACAGCAGCGTCGCTGCCGCCCACCGGCACATCCGGGCCGCCGCGGCCGCGGGCGCGCATTCGAAGGCGAGGAGTACCCGGCGCGGCGCGCGGAGGGAGGGGGCGGGGGTGAGGTTGGAGAGCCCAGGCGGGGGCAGGCGGGAGGCGGGGAGGGCGGGGCGCGCGCTGCCGCCGCCGCCGCCGCCGCTGCCACCCAGCAGGCAGCCCAGGTCGTCAGCCGATTTGAGGCGCATGCGGTGGTCCGACCGGCGGGCGACGCCCGGCCGCACAAAGAGGAGGGCGGTGGGCGGTGCGGCCCGGCGGACGGCGTCGGCCGTCACGCCCGCGGACGGCGGGGCGACGCCCACCGCCCCGCCCGCCCGGCCGCCCCCGCCCCCCCCACCCCCGCCCGCACGCGGCAGGTTCCGGGCGCCCATGATGAGGACGTCGATGGCGGCCCGGTCGCAGAAAGCGAGCAGGGCGTGGGCCGCGCTCACCTGGGTTGATGAGGACGGGGCGGCCGCCGAGGACGGGCTCCCAAGCTCGACCACCGCGTGCGGGTAGTGCGCCAGCGCGGTCCCTAGGTCCGGCAGCAGCGGGCCGCCCCGGTCCCACCGCCCTGCCGAGGGGGCTTGGCCGGGCGAGGCGGCGGCGGGCGCGGCCGTGGAAGAGGAGGACGCGGAGGAGCAGTGGACGATGAAGAGCGTGTCGGCCGGGGACAGCCCCTCGACGCCATCCCCGCGCCGGCGGCGGCGCAGGACCATGTTGCGGGTGAAGGTCCAGGCGTACAGCGTGTCGTCGGCGGCCCACCGGTCGACGGCGAGGGCGATGCGCCGGGGCTGGGGCGTGGCGGGCAGGAGCAGGCGGGGCGGGGGAGGCCGGGGTGGGGGTGGCGGGGAGGTGGAGAGCGCAGCGGCGGTGGATGAGGTGGTGGTTGGTGGTGGCTGCCCCGCGCCACGCTCCCCGCTGCCGCCCGCCTCGCCCGACATTGCTTGCTTGTGTGCTTGTGTGTGCAGGTGAGTACCACGGCCGGAGTTGAGCGGAATGCGCTGCGCGGGTGGCGGTGGTGTGCGGGGGGCTGGGTGCGCCCTCGTGACGGCGAATGGAAAAATGCAAAAATGGAGAGGTCGTTGCTCTCTTCATTTTTCTTCATCCAATGCTCTATTACCACCTCGCTCCCATCCCTGCCTGGCGGGCCGCCCAGGGCGGGGGACTCTACACGCCGGCGACGTATGCACAGGTGAGTGAGCGACCGGTCGGAGAAGGAGTCCCACGCTCTCTATTTGCTCGAGCGAGCAGAGGAGGGAGACCCCACGCTCTCTCTCCACTCGGCTGCTCTCCCCCTCACCTGTTTCTCCCTCATCAACCCGAAGGACGGGTTCACCCACCTCACCGCCGACCCGGCCTGCCTCCTCGGCGTTGCCAACCAATTCTACGCCGACTCATCCTCGGCGTGGGTGTGTGTCGCCCTGGACCCCGAATTGCTGGGAGGCGAGGTGCGACTGGAGACGGCCGCGCCGGTCGGGGACAGGCCGCCCGGCCCTGCGCAGCAGCAGCAGGCCCCAGAGGAGGGCACGGAGGGGGGGGCGCTGCTCTTTCCCCACCTCTACGGGCCCATCCCGACCGCTGCCGCTGTCAGGGAGCACGCCGTGGTGCGGGCTGGGGAGGGAGGCACGGCCGGCGCGTTCCTGGCGATCGAGGGGCTGGCCTGAAACAGGGGGGGGGGGGGGGGGGCACGTGTTTGTTTTTTTTTGTTTTTTTTGTTTTTTATTGTTTGTACCCCGAAACC
>Ga0315291_10011793_pt1 | contig 10634 bp, 10 predicted proteins | sample YL17G12_20_MG_FD_203070 | JGI IMG/M metagenome (GOLD analysis project Ga0315291, IMG submission 203070) | Sediment microbial communities from Yellowstone Lake, YNP, Wyoming, USA - YL17G12_20 | ecosystem: Environmental > Aquatic > Freshwater > Lake > Sediment | place: USA: Wyoming | collected... | reverse complement strand
GAAAAAAATGGTTGAAATTCAAAAAAAAGAGAATTGAATCCTCGTGCATAACACTACCTTGTAAACGAGCGCCATGGAGCGTGCGGTAAAAGGTGGAACCTGTGCAGGAACACTTTCACCCGCCCCCCTCCCTAACATTATCTGGCCCTGGCCTCAGATGTGCACACCGCTATGCGACCGGGTCAGGAAGGTGATGTGGAGCAAAAGATGAATTTCGAAGATATACACAGCATCGAAGATTTAGCGGTGGTTTCAGAAGAAGTTGTCTGGCAGAATTTTGAATGGTTAGCGGCCTTCATCTTTGAAAAGAATAATTTCAGCGTCAAAGTAAACACGGTAAAAACCTATCAGAAAACAAAAAGGCAATATGACGTGATCGCCTGGAAGGGCAACCAGACATTCCTGGTGGAATGCAAGAAATGGGCCGGCAACCGCTACCGGCTCTCAGCAGTGAAAAAGGCTGTTGAACAGCACAAAGAGAGGACCCTATTTTATGCAGCTATCACAAATGAGGATGCGATTCCCCTCCTCGTTACTCTCATCGAAGAGGAAATACGGTTCTATGAAGGAGTCCCCATCGTGTCCATTCAGAAGCTCAACGGGTTCGTCAGCGAATTGGATGGGTATTTACAGGGGAATTTTTTTTGGGATTTTGAGGATGAGATACCCTATGAGGATGACCTGCCTTTACCGGAGCATTGGGGTGAATGAAATTTATCGAATAATTTAATAGTATCTCTCCTCATTTTCCTTTATGCCAGGAAAAGCAATTCTCGTAATAGAAAATCCTTGGTGGACACCGGATCAAAATAAAAGCCGGGCCTCAGTTCTTCCTTTGTTGCAGGGAATGGGAAATATTGCCGAGAACTTTACCATTTACCATTCTTATTTTTACGAAAAACACGGCTTTAAAGCTGCCTTGAAAGACGATCTCTCCCATACTAAAGAGAACCGGCTTTATCTTTACGTTGCAGCACATGGTCAGGGAAAAACTGTTGGAGGGGCGGGAGAAACACCTGGCATGTTGCTATCCACCTTACTTGGGGAGCTTAAGAAAAATTATATTCAGTACAAAAATATTGAGGGAGTTCTTTTAGGATCTTGTGAGGTTGGGGGAAATGTAAAAGATCTGATGCATGGTCTAACAGGAACCAGGCTCACATGGATATTCGGATATACTTGTGAGATTGAATGGCTCACTTCAACAATTATCGATGTTGCGATATTTGAGAAATTGACCAGACTAAGTAATAGCCAATTGAGTAGTAGAACGAAAATAATTAACGCTTTCGTCGACGCACTCAAAAGATTTAATGGGGATTATTTAATTGGTAAATGTGATGGAAAAAATATCCCTCTGAAAGAATCAATAACTCTTGTTATTAAGCCCCGAGGACGTGGGAACACCCCTCAGGATAATACAGATATTTTAAGGGAAAGTTTGGAGTGGTAGTGGGGAAGTGGTGAGGGATGAATGTGAGTTAAAAAAAATCAAGAATTTAAAAAAGGAAATGATGGTATTAAAATAGAGTTGAAAGCGTTAAAAGGCATAATATGGATGATACAGAAAAGTTGCAAAGTGATGCACCGCTTGAGAGGGTACCTCAGCAGGAGTTGGAGATTATTTTTCTCTTTGCTGAACATTTCAAGAGCCTCGGCTTTACCAAGATAAAGAAAATGCAACAGAGATTTCCAGACTGCATCGCATATCGAAAAACCAATTCCGGGATAAAAGAAGTAATAATTGAATTTGAAGTTCAATCCATAAACTTCAACGCCCATGGACATAACCCTAAAAAATGTGATTGTATCGTATGTTGGGAGGACAACTGGTTAGACAAACCAAAAAACCTTGAAATTATTGAGCTTCGAAAACATTACGGAGTTACACCAAGAATCTGGGTCATGGCCGTGGGAAATGATTACAAAGATCGGCTATCTGAAGCAGATGAATGGGATTGGTCAGTACCATCGAAAAGTCATGCCGGGGATTTGGTTCTCTTCTATTATACTGCTCCTGAAAGTTGTATTAGTGAGGCAGTAGCCGATCCCGATTTATACATGGCGTCATAATTTTCCAAGTATGACCAACAGAATGAGGGATCTTTTCGAGTGGGTACATTCCTCAAATTGAACGGATATTATGTCTGACATAACCTGAAACTTTTGTCGCTATGTATAGAATATAACTCGAAAGAAATAAAACCGTGAATTCAATCAATAGAAACAATTTCAAACTTACGTGACCATTTTCACACATTAGATAAAATTGGGGAAAATAGTGGTAAAATATGATTGTAAAAACATTTTGTGGGGTGACATCCGAGAAACTTCCTGAATATGAACAATTATTGGAGATTAAAACACTTTTAGAGACTTCTGAAATCCCCGGACCGATTTATATGGTGACAAATTTCCGTCTCGCAAATGGTGAAGTTGACTGTCTCCTTTTAAGACCTCAGGGACCTGTTATTCTTGAGTTAAAATCCCTTGAGGGCGAGATCCATGGTGATGAAAACAGTGAATGGTATGTCATCTCGAAAAATGGCGATAAGGTTCCCCTTATCAACAATTTATTTAGGCAAGTCGGCCAACAGAGATTTGATTTTCTTGACAAATTGATTCATATCGGCCAGAAACATTTTCCTCATATCGATGAATATGACATGCGAAAAGTTGCCACTTGGGGATATTTTAAACCTGGGAGCAATTATCCTGAAAACCAAATCAATTTAAGACGTGTCCCATGGTTTGACATTGTAACGAAAGGTTCGTTGATCTATAAATTGAAATTTGCAAAATCCGGCTATACGCTCACCCAAAAAGACATGGATCACATTGTCCATGAACTTCATGTGAATGAATGCACGATTGAGATCCCGAAAGCCGCACCTATTGAGACACCTGAAAATAAACTCATCACATCCGCGATCAATAAGGAAACATCTGTTCCAGCGAAAATCTCCTTGAAAGTGAACGATGGACAAAATGAAGTAAAAAAAGGAGATTACATCCCTTACAAATCGACATATGTTGGCTATGGCGGTAAGTATGCCCGGATGATAACTTTTCTCGACAAGAGCCAAATCGATGAAATTACCCTATCATATGCGGAAATCCTTGATATCATAAAGGTTGATCTTCCCCCGTCTGCTTATAAATGGGCGATGTGGTGGCAGAATATTGAGCAACCCCATGTTTCAGCTTGGATGGATCTTGGCTGGTCCGCCTCAACAATTAAATTAGGTGAATCCATTACTTTCAAAAAAGTAAAAGTGAATAAACCTTCCCGAAATCAATCTGCCCTTTTTAGCGATGATCTGATATTGAAATTAAAAAAATTATCAAACGAACTAGATTTCCCGGCCTTATATAAAGGATACCTTTGGAAAAATGATTCTTGGCAAACGGGGTTCAAAGATATTGTCCGATTAGAATTAGAAATAACAAAAACAGCGAAGAATAATTTAATCAGCTGTCCCCATATTGTCAGAATCGGTGAATGGGGGGGCCACCCAGATATTGCAAAAGTAAAGTGTGCCAATGAAAAAGTGATTCCCTCAATCTATGATAATCAGGAATTCACGCCTTGGGTATTGGATGACCCTGCTTATGGAATTGAGATAATCAAACCGCAAATTTCCTACTTCGGGCCTACATTTACAAGTAAAGTTCTTAGATTTTCTTTACCATCTCATTTTGGGTCAATCGATAGAAATATCGTCTTATCTTTTGGTAGGGAATCTACATCTCAAACAATTGAACATCTTTTAGATTTATCTCTTGATCCAAAACAAGCGGCAATTTCAAATGAAAAACCCTATTGGCCGAATGAATTTGGAAAATGGACTTACATTCTACGATATATCGCGAATGATCTCAATATAAAAAATGTTGCTTGTCCACATCCAAATTCATTAGTGACAAATAAACTGAGAGAGGATGGGAAATGGACAGCTGCTGATATTGAAATGGCTCTGTATACGCTAGCGATAAAGCAAAAACAGGTACATCACTAACGAGAATTACAAGATCTCATTTTTATTAATATACGCATTTCAATACCCCCAACCCTGCCCTCTCACCCCGGCACAACAAACGTCCCTTCACTATCGACGATGAGCGTGCCAAATTCAACCTTATGCCCGCACTGCGGACAGATTGCGCTTATATAGGGTCTCGAGAATCAAACATCAAAACTAGGGTCAAATGAAGGATTGAGGAATACCCCCTTTCTACGGCAATGCAAGTCTGTTCTCCTATATGGTGACAAGGAGCGGGGAAAATAATTTTCGACTTGATGGGTGAGGAAATTCTTTTAGTTAAGGAAATTCTTCCTTAAAAAAATTTCACAAAATTCCAATTTTTCCGACATCAGGTATTATCTTATATAATATGATTATAAATTAGAAATTATGCCGACTCAGAGAGATTCGATCATTTCAAAAGCTATCGAAATTTTATTAGGTAATCCTCAAGGAGTTAGGTATACAGACTTACAAAATCTGATTCTTGATTCTTTGCCAGGAATTAATCCTAACTCGATTGGGGGGGTTATCTGGAATTTGGATACAACTTTCCCGGAAGAGGTTTACAAAGCAGATAGAGGACTTTTCCGTCATGTTAGTTTTAGAGAACCACAACCTCCAGAAAGAATTGTTGAGCCGGTTGTTACAACTCCGGGGGAACCAATTCAATTAAGGGAGGAAGATTTCTATCCCTCGTTTGCCGAATATCTGCAACGTGATATAGAAGAGGTTTCAAAAGCCATTCCTCTCGGTGGAAATAAGTTTAAAGATAAATGGGGTACACCAGACGTTATTGGAATAACTAAACCGATGCCTACCGATATCATAAAAGAAGAAACGGTAATTGTATCGTCTGAAATAAAAATGGGCAATTCCAGTGCTGAACTTATTACAGCATTTGGTCAGGCTTGTGCATATAAAATTTTTAGTCATAAAGTCTATGTCGTTATTCCAAAAAGTTCTAATCCGGATGATAAATCTAGAATTGAATCATTGTGCTTGATATTTGGTATGGGTTTGATTCTCTTTGATAATAGAAACAAAGAGAATCCTCAATATGAAATCAGAGTAAGATCTACAAGGCATGAACCCGATATGTGGTATGTTAATAAATTTATGAAATTGCTCGAAACGGATTTATTTGTGTGAATTCATGTAAATTTTATCTCTAATATGGGAAATCAAATGATCGAAAAACATCAGGGTACCATTTCCATGAGGAATTCATTTGATAATGCATACTCTTCATTGAAAAATATTGGTTCCATTATCTTGGCAACTAAAAATGGAACTTTATTTACTGCTATATCAGCAATGACACAAGATAATCGTAGAGTATTTCGTTTTTTTCAAAACGAAACTGAATATGCTAGGTGCTATGAGTGCTGCTGGGGGCATTACTATAATTGTAATCGAACAAGAATTGGAATGTATTGTAAGGCATTAGATAATCAGATAAAATAACCATTCTTGTGACGAAAGGTTGGCTAACATGACTGATGATTTTCTTCTCATAACTAATGATCTCATTGAATTGATCAACGAAGTCGTTGATTGTGCCATCAAATATGAAAAAATCACAAAAAATAAAAGAAAATTGGGAATTACCGGAGAAGTCGGGGAAATTTTTGCATGCAGCCACTTCGGATTAAAATTAGTTTTGAACTCTCAATCCGCAGGTTACGATGCTATTGATCAAAATGGATTAAAAGTTCAGATAAAAGCAAGAAAAAGTGAATCTGGGAAGAGATTAAGAGACCTTACAAGGTTAAGCAGATTTTCAAGACATGAATTTAATTATTGTCTATTATTGTTATTCGAAGGTGATTACAAAATTTATGAAATATGGAAAGCCCCCTATGAGAAATTGTCTCCAATAATCGAGAGAGAAAAAAATAGAAATCCGAGTCTAGGATCTTTCAAAAAAATTGCTGAAAAAGTATTCCCAAATTAATTATCTTTTTGTTGTTAACTCTTAACGCCACTCCGGCATTGAACTCGATGTTGTACTCGGCAGAAGAGAAATTCTGCTCGAATACCACCTTGCATTAATCAACTGTCATCCAGAAAAAATATTTTTAGAATAGGAATTAGGATTCATTATTTGAAAGAAATTTTCCCCTCTTCGTCGATCCTCGCTTCCTGCCACCCATAATTTTCCTTAGTTACTGCGAGATCGATTTTATCCCGTATCGAATTGAGCGTGACACTCTTGCTCTGCCTCGATAACAGAATCAGCTCATCAATGGATTCCTTATCGTTCATCCCATTGAATACGAGAAAATCAATCGGATTGAATACAGGTTTTACATCAAAGGGATTATATTTCATTTTTTTCAGCGCAGGGGAAATCGCATTGTTATAGACTTTCTGTGCAGCCAGCCGACCTCTCTCACGTGCCAGTTCCCGAAGTCCTTCCTCCATTTCCTTGAACTGCTCCTCCATCGTGTCCATCTTCTGCACATCACGGTCGTACTTATCCCGCCAGGTTCTGCTGGTTTTACCTGTGGTTCTAAGTTTCAAATCCGATATCCGTACGATATCCCCACAGCATGGACAGACACAGAGAATGGTCCGGAAATCCTGGAACTGCTGGACCAGTTCATTCATTTGAACACCTTATATGAAACGTCGTTATTCTCTATCGCACTCCTGATGGATTTCTGACGCTTATTTAATGGAGCTTTTCCGGTTTTAATTTCAACAAAATCAATCCATTCAACGTTTCCTTGGGAAAGACCTTTGAATATGATAAGATCGATTGGATCCCCCAAAAATCGTGTGTCAGGTATTTCCCATTTGAAATTCTTGAGGGTCGGAAAAATTTTCTCGAGATTCTTCCCGATGTTCACAGCTTTAGTGGTATTTTCCGCACGTTCCGTTGCTAGGTTTTTTCGTTTCTCCAATTCTTTTGCTCTCTCTTCTAATTCTGCCAGAAGTGCCTGTTGATATTCCAATGCTTCTTTCGGGAATTTTTTAGTTCCATCAAAGATTACTGCATCAGCGAGCTTGAACTCTTCACCACAAGGGCACTCAGCGATAAGATTTGAAGTTTGTAATTCTTTGATTAATGATTCCGTTGATTTCATTTTCCCGCACCTAAAATTAATTCCTAAAGAATAACTACAATATTATATTGCATATAATCTCGCCATTGCGTGAACGCATGTTGTTGGTGGGGCTAGCCCACGCGGCGAGGGGCAAAAGCCCCGATGAGCGTCAAACCCTTACTTCCTCTCCGCATCCCCGCTCTTCACCATCCTCTCGATAAACTCATTCTCCTTTGAATACGTCACAATCAATACATCCGACGCCCGGGTCATGGCAACGTACAGATACCGCTGTTGAAGATCCAGACCCGCTCGTGCATGTGGCTCAAACAGATCAGCCCACATTACAAAGACAACCCGGTACTGGAGACCCTTTGCAGAAGCCACGGTCTGGACCTTCATCGACTGCTCAAAAACCTTCATGCGGGAGTAATAATTCTCGTTCAGCCATGTGACCGGCGCGAGGGTGCTTATATCTTTGAGGAAACTTTTGAAGATCTCATTGTCTTTGTGCAGTTTTTTAGCATAGAGGATTCCCATCTCGTGGGGTTGCAGGCTTATTTGGATCTCATTGAAAGGCACATTCCCGTCAAGAAGCACTTTTGAGATATTGACGATCCGTTTGCATTCATCGGCATGATCCTGGCATTTAATGAGAATTGGCTTGGGTCCCCGCCGTATAGCCTGACTCGGATCCACCGGCACAATCGAGATGGAATCCTCGTTGTTCTTCACATTTTTTGCAGTGAAGTGTGCAGCAAGCCTGAGGATCTCCTTTGTATTCCGATAATTCCGGTCAAGATCAAATGCCTGGTGAATAGTCCTGCCCACTGCTTTGATACCCAGCGATTTCCAGCTTAATGAAGCGATGAGTCGTATTCCCTGATTGCCGTCACAGACTATCAGCAGATCGCCGTCAAGGGGATCAGTGAGTGCTTCCAGAATACATGAGAACCATATTGGTGGAAAATCCTGTGCTTCATCTACCAGAATCGCGTCATACTTCCGAGAATCCCCGGAATGATTTCGGAGATGGTCCAGCAACCGGCTCCCCAGACTCGCATCATCCTCAAGATTCCCGGTCGAAGGATCTGTTTTTCGGGAATGAATTCCGTTATGTTTCGCCCACCCGTCGAAATGAAACACTTTGGTTCGGGGATAGTCTTTGAGAACATGTTTCAGGTACGCGCTGAGCGAAACGTTGTAGCAGAGAAGCAGGATCTTTGCATTAGGATCCCGCTCGTGCAGCCATTTTGCCCGTGCGATAAGAAGAACGGTTTTTCCGGAACCGGCCACTCCATAAATTATCCGATGACCTTCACCAATTTTCCGGGCATTGTTTTCCTGACGGCGGTCAAGCACCACCAGATCAAAACATTTCTCGGCTTCAGCTTCGGTCAGGGATTTCGATGGCAGGTAACTTAGAATAATTTCCGGATGAATGATAGAACGGAGAACATCCACCTGTTCCGGAGTGAACGGTTTAATTTCCCAATGAGGATCAAAAAACCGCATAAGAGTATCCCGGATCTCTTCGGAAGTTGCATTTTCGAGTGCTACCAGTTCATCCCGGAATAGGGTATTATCCATCTTGAAAATTTCCGCAACGTTCTGATCCTTGCGCCGTAAAATATTGTCCCGGGTAATATTGGATAACACAACAAAATGACAGAACGGGAAAAAGAACTTATTTTTCTTTGGACCATCCTGATGGAGAAGCAGAGAGCGGCTAGGACTCTTCTCACATGCCCCGACCAGCCTCCACATGTAATTCCGGGCCTGTTCAAGAGGATGAATCTCCTGCCGCTCGCGATTATCAGTGTTGACCGTTATTTCTGAATGATTTCCTTCGACTATATCGTCAAGGTACCAGCCTTTCACTTCGACCACAATTACCCCAAGATCCGGAGCAATTACAATAAAGTCGGGATGCCTATTGTCGATGTTGGGTTCGTAATAGATGAGATAGTCATCAGGCAGTTTCTTTAAAAGGGCGAACGTTCGTTCTTCTCCCCGACTCGCCTTTGAAGAAAGACGATCAGGTATGCATTCTGCCATAATTTACAATCCACATAATCTTTTTACCTGAGTACCAATATTCTATAAATTTAATTTTAAAGCGTGCATTTTATTTTTAGTATCGTTTATATATTTAAACATATTTATTAATTTAGAGTGAATTTAGACAGATTTAGCTAAATCAAAAATCATTTCTTACAAATTTATTGAAAACCATATGTCTTTATTCCCAAATTGGATCCTCCCAAAATCCCACCCCCATAGCGGTGTTCTGTTCCCTAACCAGTAGGTATGGTCGATCGTACCCGAGATCCGCCTTCCAATCGCGTCTATGAGCGTACATTTTAAAGCGATAATCTGCCGTATTTTCTTGAAATAACCGCATTATGCGAGTATTTTGAAAACATGTGCCGGAATTCACCATTTTTTGCACCTGATCGGGCCCAATGAGATCCAAAAAGTTGTGTCCTTCGGGGAGAGTGTGGGGAGATATCTTCTCACCCCAATTACATTCCCTGCAGCATCCCAAAACCAGATTACTGAAAAACCATCACCCCCAAAACAGGTGTTCTTTTCCTTTCCCCCTACTCCAGCCCATCTCACCATAGTTTCGCCTCCCAACGACCGCTATTAGCGGTGATTTTCCGCTGCGAAAACGCCCCCGATAGCCAAACCGGCATTGAATCGGGGATATCCCAAAACATTAGTGCTGGTTTTTCACGAATGAGTGCTATTTTGGGGGTTGGGAACCCTTCAGGGGAAGATAGTCTCCGACGGAGACGCGGTGCAGGTAAAAGAGCAGGTTCTCTACCGGTTTTGTGGGGAATTCCAGATCCTCAAACCAAGTGTTCTTTTCCCTTTCCCCCTACTCCAGCCCGTCTGAACGGCGATTTGCCATCCAATAGGGAATAATAAGGCCGGTTTTCCTCCCCGAAAAATCGGTGATTTCGGATTCCAGGCCCGTATAGCCGGTATCTGAAAATATGGGGTCAAAAATGCCCCAATAAGACCGGTTACCAAAAACTCACCGAAAAGCGAATATGCCAGAATTGAGCCCAGATTGCTATTTTGAGCCCGATTTGATATATGGGGGAAGAGAAGGTCCGGAAAGGGGGTTGCCGGCACAAGGCGATCCTTCTTCCTACGACGGAGAGTGAGAAAATACCGGGTGATTATACCCCCGCGAGAAACGATATACAGGAAAAAAAGGTGAAGAAACCGGATGAGAACCTGATTATACAATAATCACTAAGTAGTACCTGAATGATCAGCTCCCTCTCTCGTTTTAAAACCACATTCGAAACCGAAGTACAACAAAGACTTGTACTAAATTCTGATACTTCTCTTGTACGTGATGAGGATCTGGCACATCTTCCCGAACCAGTCCGGAACTATCTGCGATATGTTGGAGCAGTCGGAAAGCCGAAGGTACATAATTTTCGGGTTGCAGGTACCGGCAGCATGAAACGGTCTCCTGAGAGTAATTGGATAGAGATCTCTACAAGGCAGTACAACTTTTTTTACGACCTGGCACGAA
>Ga0315291_10011790_pt1 | contig 10635 bp, 8 predicted proteins | sample YL17G12_20_MG_FD_203070 | JGI IMG/M metagenome (GOLD analysis project Ga0315291, IMG submission 203070) | Sediment microbial communities from Yellowstone Lake, YNP, Wyoming, USA - YL17G12_20 | ecosystem: Environmental > Aquatic > Freshwater > Lake > Sediment | place: USA: Wyoming | collected... | reverse complement strand
CTGCATTGATCCTGTTTATTATCCCTTTCTCAGAAACTTCTTCGGGTAAGATATTCAAGAAGTCGCTGTACATCAAGGCAATGTCAATGAAGATGCGAAGATGCGCCCAAATGAAACGAAGAGCACTTTTATCTGGGTGCTCAAGAATCTGTTCCAGCAAACGAAAAGGAGCATTGTAAGTGAGTCCTGCATCATCTGACATCCAATCACCGATGATTTCACTTGCACGTTCGGTGTTGAACCAGAGGAGATGCTCAAATTCAACGCTTTTTGCAAAACACTCAAATAAATGCAGAGCACCAATAGGGATGACAATGGGATTATTGTAGATCTTCAACGAAGAAGACAAGACGTTGTACAGAGGATACGCTTTATTATCCATCCCATAAAGTCGATCGAGATCCTGGCTTAGGAACTTAAGAGATGCGACACCAAAAACATTAGGCAGATACATTTGGATGCGTTCTGCGAATTTCTCGCGCACAATATCACTTGGGATAGTGCCCAAAAGCCATTGCCGATTCAGAACCTGGTATTTGTACGCAATATACCATCTAAAAAAATCATGCTCAGTTGTTCGTGTTAGTGTCTGAATAGAAGCAATGTGATTGGCAAAGTAGTCCTCTAATGGAAGTTGATAATCAGCATGTTTCTGAATCTGGATCAATTGTCTGTACTCACTTGTAAAGTATAGAAAGTCAAGAATACCGACAGTTGTTGACCAAGATTGCAGGAAATGAGTTAATTCGTGAAATGTAGTAAGAGCTCGTCCTATTTCGGAGAGCCTATCATCGAACTCTGTACGGGACAACTTATACGGTACTTTATAAGAGAATGGATTCGTTTCACCGAACGTGATTCTGCTTAGGGGGATAGAGTACCAAGCCACACATTCTGCTGAATGTTCAGCAGCAAGGCAACCATTCAATTCTAAGTAATCCATTTCTTGCATATACAAACCTACACAAAAAAGAGTTTACTATGTAACTATGCGCCAGTAATCTCCCCGGAACCACCATCGCACCTAGAATACGTCTTGGTCAACGAGAGGCGGCTTTATGACCGATTCGCTTGACGACGTTGTTGTGTGGTCTACACATGAGCAAAGCAGGCGTCGGCCAGTTCTCGCAAACGCCCGGACGTCAGAACACCTCGAACAGCGATATGCTCCCTGAGTTCCATCTGTCGTCTCATCGCCCCGCCCATTTCGTACATCTTCGTCCCGTCCCACATTTTCTTTAATTCCTTTTGCCAGATGTCCTCGTATGTCCCGTCGATTCCCATTTCAAGAACGCTGCCAATGGACACGCCGGCATCTCGGAGAGGGGTTGAGAGATTGATTCCTTTGTCGTTGACAATTAGGCGATAACTAAAAGACCACTTCATCCCCAGTTGGGGAACATCTTGATTCCATGGAAGTTTGAGTGTCTCCACGATGTAGTCGATTGTCCGACCAGCCGTACTCGACAAATCGCAGGCCATCCGGAAGAACTTGTCAAATCGGGTAGAATGTAGGTATACGAAATCCTGATCGGGAGCCTCGACGTCTGGCCATGGATAAAGAGGTTTCTCCTTGACGACAAGGGTGGCGTCACGATCTTTGCCCCAGACCTCAAGCAGTTCACTCAGACCGCGTTCGTAGTCAGAGCGAAAATCGGCGTACCTGCGGTGCTGCAATAAGGGCGGCACATCGCAATCCTCAAGAAGCACTGAGAGAACAAATGTCCCACCTTTAGCGACTTGGCGCATCAGAGCCGCATTGAGTTCTTCCCTGACCCACGGTGAAGAAACCGACGATTTAGAGAGCACAATTAGGAAATACTTGGACGTACCGAAACCTTCGTTGATGTTGCCAGGCACGCTGTCGCCAACTGTCATTTCCAGCTTGTCGTACCACACTGGGATCTGTCTATTAGCTAAGTCTGTGACCAGTCGGTCCACAAAAGGTTTGTCCACACTTGAGTGCGATATGAAGACTTTCCCTACAGGCACAGTCATAACTTCTCCTTGTCGGCCTAACGTATAGGATTGTATCCGGAGTGCTCATGGCGATAAGGTTTGATTTTTCACGAGATGGATTGCGTCCTGAGCATTCTGGATACGATTTGTTGAACTCAGCCGCTTCGCACTTACCTATGGGGATTGTATCGGAAGACAGAGGTTGTCTGCAAGAGTTTTGGGACTGCGACTTGTTCGATGTGTGAGCAGGTGAGTAGAGGAAATGCTGGGTTCTGATAGCATGAAGGCGGTCCCGGAGATCCTGATGAGGTCTGGGCCATGGGAGGAGACGCACTGTCGCAATATGCCAACGGGGCGTCTGTTGACGGGCTTGAAGGGTTTAGAACTCATGGACACTGGACGCTGTCAGAGCTTCTGCCACTTCGTGCGGGTTGGGCGGAGCTTCCCAGAGGCTGGGCATAGATGCCTACATCCCCGGAGATAAGGCCACACGAGGCCCGTGTCGCGGCCATGTGGCCCAACAAAAGGCGGAAAGCCGTCAAAGCTGCCCTGACCAGCAATTTCTTCGGTCAACCTGCTTGACTGTTGTTGGTAGGAGAGCGTTCATGGTCACAGCTTGAGAATCCACTCGAAGGGAGGTGAACCCATGAAGCTTTCGACGGCTACCGAACGCTTCGACACTCAGCTCAGGGCTGACGGCAAGAGCGAGCGCACACGGCAAGCTTACCTGCGGGATTTGGGGAAACTTGAAGCTTGGCTCAGGAGAGATGCTGAGATCTCCACTATCGTTCCTGACACGCTTGCGCGCTTCCTTGCCAACGCGAACGGTGAGCCAAAGTCCGCGCTCACCGTCAACAGGACTAAGACGGCCTTGCGTGTCTTTTTCCGCTTCCTCAGCGACGTCGGGTATCTGAACGACAACCCCGCAAGGCTCATTTGCTCGACACCAACGGATCGGAGAGTGCCGAGCTATTTGTCTACCGATGAAGCGAGGAGATTGCTCAACACAATCGCCAACTCTGACACCACCCTTGCCAAAAGAGACCACGCGATGTTCTCGCTTCTCCTCGGCACCGGCATCAGGCTCGGCTCGCCCGTTGCCCTGAACGTAGGTGAGGTGAACCTGCCCGAGGGAACCGTGACAATCAAGGCCAAAGGTGGACGAGAGGAGACCGTATTCCTCAACGCACGGTTTTGCAAGTTGCTCGCTCGCTACATCAAGGCTGTGAGTGCCACAGATGGAACACCGCTATTCCGTTCCCGCAATGGCGGCAAGCTTCGCCCGCGAGAGCCATTACCTATGCAACGGCTCGAGCGATCGGTACTCATAGATTCAGAATTTGTGATTACGGAAGCGCACTCGTCAACTGAGAGAATGTCACAATTTGTCGGTTATTTTCGCTTGCTCCATCGATGCTTCGTGACATAATGACGGGTTACACGAGGAAAACCCTCGAAGGAGGTGAGTTGGCAATTGTTACATGCCCTGGGTACTGCTTCTTCGCATTCACGGCTTTCGGTGCGCTATAGTGCGCTTTAAGGGGGTCGGACAATGACAAGGCTCCTCAGTGTTGTAGCAATTGCGGTAGCCACGATGCTTGTTGCTCCGTGCGTCTGGGCACAAATACTCTACCCAGCAAACGCCACGATCGCATGGTACAAACCTCTTGACGACAGTGCCATCTGCGTTTGCCCGAAAGGGGACTTTAGCCAGTTGGATGTGACACTTATCGATCAGTTCGGTTCTCCTATGGCGGATTACCCGGTAACGGTCACATTCTCCAACTCTCTAGTCAAGTCTAACTCGGATGGAAGTCAGGTGTTCTCGGGCACTACTAATGCTGCCGGCTACGTGCGTATCCAGATCACTGCTGGTGTTGATAACACTGGTCCCCTTGCCATCCAGTCAGACGTGACGGTAAGGGGCGGTGTCTATATCGTAATGATTTACTATGATCTGTACGTCTTATCACCAGATTACAATGCCAGTTACACCGTGGACAGCGCGGATGGTTCAGTCTTCGCTTCTCACTGGCATATCAATGACCCCATCGGTATGGCGGATTGCGTGTCGAACTTCTCAAGGGCTGATCCGTGTATCAACAGCCTCGACGGTTCGGCCTTCGCTGCTCACTGGCAGCACTAAGCGTAGCGCTTACAGGTGTCTCAGCCCGTTACGTATAGCGAGATTTGGAACGGCAAGGACAACAGCGGCAGCACGTTGTCTTCTGGCGTCTATTTGTATTCGAGCAGGCGGGCGCCTTCGTAGCCACGGAAGAGGTTCTCTTGAAGCAAGATTTCCCGGTCAAGTTCTCGTTGTTCGCCGCGAGCAATGGTACAACCGAGGGGCTGGCCCAGCGCCCGCCCCTTTTCTGTCATTAGGCAAAGACCGTATCTGGTCGGACAATGTGGTCACAATATTGTATATTGGCGGAGACCCGGCATTTCTCTATTTAGCGTCAAGGTTTACCGGTGCCAACCCACGCGCAATCCTGTACTGGTTGATCCTCTCAGCAAAGGAGACCGCCATCTGGTTCTGCTCGGTATTCACAGTTTGCGTCACTGAAGAGCCCCTGCGTGAAAGGAAACCATATAGCTCCGCCAAACGCTCCAAGATCTCCATGGCCCTCTGCAAGAGTATGCCCTGAGCATACGGGTCGGGATCTTCGTCTCTTCCTTTGTTTGCCTCTGAGCATCCTTGTACGCCATGATCGCAGGAGAGAAAAGACCCTCAGACTTCGTCACAATCTCACTCTTATGCTCAACAGCGTTCAAGGCCTTTGCACTCTCCTTCATATAGAGCTGATAGTCTCTCCACGCACGCTCTGCCCTTGATCGATAACTTTGAAAAGGTAATGGCACAAGGCACGAACCCGCAGAAGAAACGCCTTGAACAGAGATTGGTGAAGAAGGTACTTGTGCACGATAAGCAGAAGGTTGAGGTCTGGTATAGACTCCCTAGCCCTGAGCGGTTCGAGAACAGGAACAATTGGCTCCCCGGATAGGACTCGAACCACTCCCCGCGACAGGCTGAGATAGCAGGGCGCTCACGTGCGATATATTTCAGATTTGCGTCTGTATACTGGGACGGCCCAGTTCGGTATAATGTGCATTGAGCAGATGATGCGAGAAGGGGTCAATAACGATGCACACAGAGAATCTCGATCCGTGGAAGCACACTCACGAATTCGCGGCTGTCGATGAGGGTAACGAGCGGCGGACAGTCGTAGTCGTGGCTCTCACCGCGACCATGATGGTCGTCGAGGTTGCGGCTGGTTCTCTCTACGGTTCCATGGCTCTCCTGGCTGATGGCTGGCACATGGGAACCCACGTCGCTGCGCTCGGCATATCGGTTTTTGCGTACCGCTACGCCAGGAGGCACGCTACAGATCCCTGCTTCACATTCGGCACAGGCAAGGTCAGTGTCCTCGGCGGGTTCGCGAGCGCAGTTGCGCTTGCCGTCGTTGCTTTGCTCATGGTGGCAGAATCCCTGCAGCGGTTCTTCACCAGGCCCGTCATTCGCTTCGATGAGGCTATTTTCGTTGCGGTGGTTGGTCTGGCGGTCAATTTGATCAGCGCGATTATTCTAGGCAGAGGCCATGCCCGCGCGAACCATGCCCACGGCCATCTTGAACCCCACGGCCATCCCCAACACGCGCAGGACCACAACCTTCGGGCCGCGTATCTTCACGTGATCGCAGATGCGCTGACGTCCGTGCTGGCAATCATCGCACTGACTCTCGGAAAGTTCCTGGGGCAGGTGTGGCTGGACCCACTTATGGGGATAGTAGGTGGCGCCATGATCGCGAGCTGGTCTTACGGTCTTCTTCGGGACACCGGGCGCATCCTTCTCGATGCCCCCGTTGAGAGGGATTTGTTTCATTCCATTCGCTCGACTATCGAGACGGGTGGCGACGATAAACTTTCCGATCTTCACATATGGAAAGTCGGTCCGAACGCCTACGCTGTCATCATCTCTGTTGTTACGAGGCATCCACTACCGCCCGACCATTACAGGAATTTGCTTGCCCACATTGAAGGACTGTCCCACATTAGCGTGGAGGTTCAGCGCTGTTCACTTCCGCCGGAAAATGCTAAAGGAGATTCCCATGAAGCGATTTCTTCTGTGGGCGTATGTTCTGCTGTGTTTGCTGGCTCTGGTCCTGTTCACCGCGCCGTCATACTGCCAGACGAACGATATGACGCGGGGGATGAACTCGGCCGATCAGACGCCTGACACCACGAAGAGCACGGCTCGAGAGATGGAACAGATGAAAATGGGCGAAAGAGAGATGGATGTTGCCCATCCCTTCTTCACCCACATGGGTATGCCCGAAGGTGTTGGTAATTACACGCTTCGACTGGACGGGGTCGCCACCACAGGTGAAGGAAAAACCGAAGGGGATTTCGGGTTTCATTTGGAAACCGGATTATCAGAGACCGTCGGCCTTCATATCAGAAATGACCGGGTATCAAGCAACCCACATACAGAGATTACCTTTCAATTCGCCGCCCTCAGCAGCCAGGATAGAATGAGCGGCTTTTCTCCCTTCATGGAGTTTGAGATACCAACTCATGAAGGTGAGAAAACGATCTATACTCTGGTCGGTTTCTCCACCGCCTGGGCGACTAGCGAGTTCGCACTTAACCAATCCTTGGAGTACAGTCCGAAGGAAGAGGACGTTGAGGGTAGCGCATCGGCAGTGGTCAAGCTCAGTGAACGGTTTTTCCCGGTCGTGGAGTTCATCGGCGAGGCAGCGAAAGGATCGTTGCCCTTGTATACTATGCTGGGAGGGCTCAAAGGTCGGATTAACAAACATGTCCTCATTGGAGCGGCATATAAGGTGCCTGTATCAAGCGAAAAGGAGTTCGACTCTCAACTCTTGGTCGAAACCGATCTCGAATGGTGATTTTCGGTTGCTGTCATTCCACGGGAGTTGATTTTGATGCGAGACCACCCCAAAACGACCTTGGACGTACTTGGCTCTCGCCATGAGACAGTTTGCCACTGCTCCGCAAAAGTGATATGATGCAAATAGACAGATCCCTCTAGTCTCATGTTGACTCGAATGCTTCCTCACTAGAGCTTTTCGATCTCCACAAGAGGAAACCGGCGTGAGCGGACCTGCTCAAGAATTCTGGTCGGTCTCTGCCACGAAAATACTCCAGCATCTTGGAGCCTCGCCGGAGGGTTTGACAAGCGAGGCGGCCCGGCGCGCCCTCTCGCAGCATGGTCTCAATCTTCTCAAGCCCAGGAAGAAGAGCACCGCTACCCTGCTTTTCCTTTCGCAGTTCAAAAGCCCAATCATAATCATTCTAATCTTCGCGGCAATCCTGGCCCTGGCTCTGCAAGACCATACAAACGGTCTCATCATCGTGGGAATCGTCCTTGTGAGCGGTCTCGTTGGTTTCTTCCAAGAACGGGGCGCCGTCAACGCAGTGGACCGCCTCCTGGCCATCGTGCAAGTGAAAGTCACTGCTTTGCGAGACGAAAACCCGACTGAGGTCTCTTTGGAGGAAATTGTGCCAGGAGACGTCGTGCTTTTGAATGCCGGAGACATGATTGCGGGGGACTGCCTGGTTCTGGAATCCAAGGATTTGTTTGTTGATGAAGCTACACTGACGGGCGAGACGTATCCTGTCGAAAAATCTCCCGGCACAGTAGCTCCGGAGACGCCGCTCGGCAAGAGAACGAACGCCATTTTCATGGGAACTCACGTTGTGAGCGGAACAGCCAAGGCATTGGTCGTTCGCACGGGAACAAACACTGAGTTCGGCAAGATCTCCGAGCACGTGCGTCTGAGGTCTCCTGAGACCGAATTCGAGCACGGCATCAGGCGATTCGGATATCTGCTGATGGAAGTAACCTTGATACTGGTGATAGCCATCTTCGCGGTGAACGCCTATCTCCAGCGTCCCATCCTGGAATCTTTCTTGTTCTCTCTTGCACTCGCAGTGGGGCTGACTCCTCAGCTTCTTCCCGCCATCATAAGTATAAACCTCGCACACGGCGCAAGGCGGATGGCTCTCAAGAAAGTGATCGTCAAACGGCTCGATTCCATAGAGAACTTCGGGAGCATGAACGTTCTCTGTTCTGACAAGACAGGCACCCTTACCATGGGAAAGATCGAGCTACGCTCCGCTCTCGACGTAGAAGGAAACGACAGTGAAAGAGTGCTTCAGTTCGGATACATCAATGCTCTCTACGAGACAGGTTTCACCAATCCAATAGACGCGGCCATTCGTGCGCACACCCAATTCGATCTCTCGGCCTACAGAAAACTGGACGAGGTGCCATACGATTTCGTGAGAAAGCGCCTTACCATAGTTGTTTCGCACGAAGGCAAGTACCTGATGATTACAAAAGGTGCGTTGGACAACCTGCTTTCAGTATGTTCTTTTGCGGAGAATCGGGCCGGAGAGATTGTGACCCTGGCGTCCGTGAGGGAACAGATCCTTCAACGTTTCGATGCATTGAGCCACGACGGCTTTCGAACTCTGGGAATTGCATACAAGAATCTGGAAACAGTTTCGGTAATCACAAAAGATGACGAAGCTGACCTGACATTTCTTGGTTTTCTTGTACTTTTTGACCCTCCCAAACCAGGCGTGGCAGAAACGATCTCCAGTCTCAAGAAACTCGGTGTTTCACTGAAAATCGTGACAGGCGACAACAGGTTGGTGGCAGGGGACGTGAGTCGACAGGTCGGTCTGCCGTCCGCTTCGGTAATGACCGGGCGGGAACTACACGAAGTGAGCGACGAGGCGCTGCGCAAAAGAATCAACGAGGTCGATATTCTTGCCGAGGTAGAGCCAAACCAGAAGGAACGAGTCATTCTGGCTCTGAAAAAGGCAGGAAATGTCGTGGGTTACATGGGAGACGGTATAAATGACGCCTCCGCCCTCCACGCAGCGGATGTTGGAATCTCCGTCGACTCAGCCGCGGACGTCGCCAAGGAAGCGGCTCACATAGTGCTACTGGAAAAGGATCTCGGTGTTCTCGTTGACGGGGTCGCTGAAGGCAGAAAGACTTTCGCAAATACGCTCAAATACGTCTTCATGGCGACGAGTGCCAATTTTGGCAACATGTTCAGCATGGCGGGAGCGTCACTGCTTCTGCCTTTTCTCCCCCTGGTTCCCCAGCAGATACTGTTCATGAATCTGCTTACGGATTTTCCCGAGATGGCCATTGCGACTGATCGAGTAGATCGAGAGCTGGTTGAGAAGCCAAGGCGTTGGAACATGAAGTTCATCCGGAATTTCATGATAACTTTCGGTCTTCTGAGCTCCGTGTTTGACTATTTGACGTTTGGGGCGCTGTTCTTTCTTGTGCACTCGACCCGCGCTCAATTTAGGACGGGTTGGTTTCTAGAATCAGTTGTGTCGGCTGCGCTGATCGTGCTTATCGTGCGGACGCGGAGACCATTTTTCAGGAGTGCACCGGGGAAATATCTCACCCTGGCCACTATTGTTATCGTGCTCGTGACTCTAGTGCTCCCCTTTACTCCTCTCGGTGGGCTTTTCGGGTTTGTCCCACTGCCAGCTTCGTTCCTTCTTTTGATGGGGGGCATCGTAGCGCTCTATGCCCTGGGAGCCGAAGTGACGAAGAGCGTTTTCTACAGGAAGATAAGATACTGATAATAAGCGCGGGAAGATCTACGATAGGCCATCTGTTAGATTGGGAAGCCCAGAGCCTGACTACTGAGTAGATGTCCTATAGAGAAGGACGAATAGAGGACTGGAATCAAATCAACGGGTTGAAATAGTTGACAGGAGGTTTTTCATAGAAGAACTTTCTGTGTGGCGGAAGGGTAGTCGGGGGAAGCTTGCCAGGTCGGCCAGTACCCCTGGCCACGCAGTGGAATCGCTTCTCCTCGGCCCAACAGAAACCTCATACAGCTTGTGACCTGAAACTGGCCGCCCAACAAAGAGGTTGCATATTCTCAACTCGTGGTCTACGATACCCTTCAAAGACAGAGTGAGATGACTCCCCACGGTCCTACCACGCTCTCGCACCAGGTGGTGAGGAGGATGCAATCATGCTGGGCAGATTGACGCTTGCTCGGCTTGCTGTTCTTACCTTCATAGCAGTCTTATCAGCCATATCAGGTTGCTCGAAGGACAAGAGTCCTACTAAACCACCCGTCACAGTTGGGCATGTCTGGTCGGCGCTGGGCTCAGGGGTAAATGGTGTTGTCTATGCCCTGGCGGAATACAATGGGCAGTTGATAGCCGGGGGGTATTTCATCACCGCCGGAGGTGTGAGTACCCATCGTGTTGCTGCCTGGAATGGTGGTTCCTGGTCGCCGTTGGGCTGGGGGCTAAATGGCGTCGTCTATGCCCTCACCGAATACGATGGGCAGCTGATAGCCGGGGGTATTTTCACCGACGCCGGAGGTGTGCGTGCCAATTACATTGCTGCCTGGAATGGTAGTTCCTGGTCGCCGCTGGGCTCAGGGATGAACAGCTATGTCTATGCCCTGGCCAACTACAATGGGGAGTTGATAGCAGGGGGCTCGTTCGTCACCGCCGGAAGTGTCAGTGCCAATTACATTGCTGCCTGGAAAGACAGTTCCTGGTCTGCGCTGGGCTCAGGTGCGAATGACGACGTCCGTGCCCTGGCCGAATACAATGGGGAGTTGATAGCAGGGGGTGATTTCACCAGCGCCGGAGGTG
>Ga0315291_10011784_pt1 | contig 10639 bp, 6 predicted proteins | sample YL17G12_20_MG_FD_203070 | JGI IMG/M metagenome (GOLD analysis project Ga0315291, IMG submission 203070) | Sediment microbial communities from Yellowstone Lake, YNP, Wyoming, USA - YL17G12_20 | ecosystem: Environmental > Aquatic > Freshwater > Lake > Sediment | place: USA: Wyoming | collected... | reverse complement strand
GGATTTGTATTCTAACACGAAAGTATGCCTAATCGGTCAAGCAAGCAGCCGAAAGACATTAATGCTCTCGCGGCCAGGACAGTCGAGCAAGCCACAGAAGCGGGCGGACCGCACGAACCTGCACCACAGAAGAATCCCGCCGCGGTTGAGTTAGGCCGACTTGGCGGTCTGAAAGGCGGAAAGGCAAGAGCGGCCAAGTTGTCCAAAGCTAGACGTAGCGCAATCGCGCGAAAGGCCGCCGCTAAACGATGGGGGCTTCTAGGTTGAGTCCGGGCGAACAGGTGCCGATTCGGGGTACTTCGTACCCATTGCGGCTTCCGCGACATCTTCCGTGAAATCGAAGCTCAGTTGAATGGGCGCTCCCGTGTTGTAGTTCTCGTTGAAGCTATCCAAATCGGTCTTCAGCTGCTTGCAGTCGCCGACGATGTATCCTCTGCGCTGTTGAAGCGATAAGTGCATGTCGGAAGTCGATGCTGTCTCGATGTCGACCCAAAGACTGAGTTGCTTATGTTCTCCGGCTTCGACAATCGGCAATCGCAATGCATGCTTCTTGCGAACATGCCGCCCCTGCGGGTCGTCGTAGAACTCATCCCTTGCCGCGCGTGCAAGCTCATGGGCACATTGCCTGATGGAATCCTTTCTTGGCGGCATCCACAGTTCATTGCGAATGGCCCATCCTGCGACATCCTGCATATCTATCCGCACCGCGTTGGTCGCCTTGATGTACTGGTTGATTATATCTTGAAGGTGCTCTGTCTTGGTCTTCCTGAGCAATGTAGGCATGGCATTGTGCTCCTATGAGATTCTGAGCATTCTCTTCCAACCGTCAGTGACCGATTCATTAGCTACGGTCTCGCGTATTTGGACAAGCATTTCACGATCTGCCTGATACCCAATATACCCTCGATGTTGCAGTTGGCCAACTACGATGCCCGGATGAATCTTATTCCGCAACGCAAATTGGATGATGTTCGTCTTTGAGAAGAACGGCTGGACCCGAAGAATGAACGAATCCAGTATTGCCTTGGGTATAAGCGCATCAGAGGCTTCCTCGTCTACCCAGCGTTCTGCTTCCTCTTCCGCGAGCGCCCATTTGCCGCCAGCAACAAAGAGCTCAGGGTCAAGAATGGCATCGCGCCTCTTAACATGACAGAACTCGTGCATGACCGTGAACCAGAAACTATCAATCCGATCAAATCGCAACGACACCGCTATCACTGGTGACTTCGGGTCAAGCCAGAAGGCGGCCCCGTCTATCTTGCTTCCTGGCAAATGCTCCACAACAACGAACCGAATGCCAGATTCGCCAAGTACTCGCGACACCTTGCGGGCCTCTGGGGCGTATTCAGCAAGCGCGCGGAGCCGCTTTTGGGTGTTCGATAGCCTACCTTCCTCAAATGGAGCCACGCGCAAGCGGGCTGCAATGTTCTTGGCTCGGTAGTACCACGCCCTCTGGGAGATTGTCAGACCGCGTGAATCCGTTGACCGACGGGCAGCGATAGCTTCTTGCCGGATGTCCTCAAGGATGTCGATCCCAAAGAAGCGACACAGCTCGGTTCTCAGTTCCGCAGGAGAGGATGTCCGGGGAATCCATTGCCTTCTTATCATGTCTCGAACTGGTGCAATCTGATAGAGACTCGCCATATCCGAGACGTTTTCAGTGGTTTCAGAGCAAGCGCCGTGGCGGTACGATGCCTGTAAATTGATGAAGAGTTCCGGCGTCGTACCGAAGGCAGCAGCAAGTTCATTTGCCGTCCTCGTGCTAATTCCTCGCTTGCCAGTGATGATCTCACTCACCATCGCAGTAGTCCGCCCCAGGATCGCGGCCAAATCAGCCTGCGTCCATCCTCTCGCCTCAAGTTCCTCTCGGATGAACTCTCCGGGGGGGAAAACCTCTGCTGGCCGTAGGCTCGTCATCGGTGATAGTCCTCAACCCCGACAACACGAACTGCTTTGTCGGAACCTTTCGTTTCAATCTCGACAATAAGCCGCCATTGATCGTTCAATCGCATTGAATGCTGGTGACATCTGTTTCCTCCTAGTCGCTCGAATCGAAGCGACGCCCATTGGCGCAAATCCCTCTCGTCCCGAGCGGCACGAATGAATTGAATCCGTTTTCGGTAGGCCTTTACCAGTCCTGGCGCTAGACCACGGTTGAACCGGAACTCCGTTTCGAGCCGTTCCCAATCCTTGTCGGCGAATCGGACCTTCATTGCCCATAGCCTAACCTTTCCGTGTCACTGGAGGACATTATCTGCGGGACGCGCGGTGGAGTCAAGTAAAAAATTATCGAATTATCGAAAATCGATAAAGTCTTCGTGACCATGCTCAACCGCTCAAGCATAAGGGTCAGTATGAACAGACTAAGCATAGGACGGGGAACGCGGCTTCTTGCAGGCCTGGTCGCTGGAGTCAATGATCATTTTTGGGAGATTTCAGAGATCCTAGACCTGCTAAATAATGAAATCTCAAACCGACCCCGTAACAGACCGGGTGGTGCGTTGACAGCGCAGGCGCGCGGTCCGATACTTGGACCCCATGAGAAGCCTGCTCTTGGATGCCCTTTACGCCGTTGGCCTGGCGGCAACGTCGCCTATCTGGCTGTACCGGATGGTCCGCCACGGCCGGTATCGCGGGGACATCGCCCAGCAGTTCGGGGCTTCGCCCATCCGCTACGGCCTCCAGCCGGTGATATGGGTCTGCGGGGTCAGCGTCGGGGAGATCAAGGCCGCAAAGGCGCTGGTCGCGGGCCTGCACGAGCAGTTGCCCGATTACCGCGTGGCCGTGTCTTCCTGGACCGATACCGGCATGGCCGAGGCGCGCAGGCTCTTTGCGCCCGACCACTTGGTGTTCCGTCGCCCGTTGGATTTCAGCTTCGCGGTGTCCCGGTCCTTGGACCGCTTGCACCCGGGCCTGGTGGTCCTTGTGGAAGGCGACCTGTGGCCCAACTTTCTGGCCGCCTGCAACGAGCGAGGCATTCCCGTGGTCCTGGTCAACGCCCGCGTCAGCCCCGACAAGGGCTATCCCGGCTACAAGAGGATGGGTTACCTGGCCGGAGAGATGCTTTTCAACCGCCTGGCCGCCATAGGCGCGCAGGACGAGGCGTACGCACAGCGTCTCCGCGAGCTGGGCGCCGACGGCGAGCGGGTAACCGTCACGGGCATGATGAAGTTCGACAGCGTGGAGGTCGCCGACCGCCTGGACGGCCAGGAGGCGCTAGCCGAGGCGATGGGCCTTTCCGACGCCGACCGGCTCATCGTCGCCGGCGGGACAGGACCGGGAGAGGAAGGGATTCTGCTGGATGTCTTCGGCAGGCTCCGCCAGCGGCATCGCAACGTCCGCCTGGCGATCGTGCCGCGCAAGCCCGAGCGGTTCGACGAGGTAGCCCGGCTGATCACCTCAAGGGGTTTTGCGCTCCTTCGCCGCAGCAAGCGCCCCGACGGGACAATCTCACCCTCGCCCCCCGACGCGGTGATCCTGGGCGATACGATGGGCGAGCTGCGGAAGTTCTATGCCCTGGCCTGCTGCATCTTTGTCGGCAGGAGCCTGGCGCCGATGGGAGGCTCGGACATGATAGAAGCCGCGGCGCTTGGCAAGGCGACCGCCTTCGGGCCGCATACCTTCAACTTCCCGCAGGCCGACGACCTCGCCCGCAACGGTTGCACCCGTGTGGCCGATGCCGCCGCGCTGGAGAAGCAATTGGACCGCTGGCTGGCAGACCCGTCGGCCGCAGCCGAAGCCGGCCAGGCCGCCGGCCAATACGTACGCCGCCAACAGGGCGCCACCAGGCGGAACGTTGAACTCGTCTGCCGCGTGCTGGGGCGCGTGCCGAATCCCGGTGGAATCGCCACCGACATCATTGAACACGACGCCCCAGGCGGATGGGGGTCCCCGCAGCGAAGTAGTGCGGCGGGGAGCTCCTGCGCACCGGGCCAGGCGGCCAGGGGTGCAGGCCCGGAAGGCTGAGAATCCATGTCAGAATCAGCCGCCCATAGAGAGATGCTGAAACGCTGCCGGCGTGTTGTCGTCAAGGTTGGGACCAACGCCATCTGCGACGACGCGGGCAGGCTGGACCACAAGGCCGTAAGCCCCCTTGCCCGCCAGATCGCCGAACTGATGCGGCCGGGCCTGTCGAGGTCTCCAGGCGGCGATAAACTGCGGCCTGGAGGCCACTCTGTGACGCTGGTTGCCAGCGGCGCGATCGGCTCGGGCATCGGCGAGCTGGACCTGCCCGCCCGGCCGCGAAAGATGCCCCAACTCCAGGCCGTCGCCGCCGTCGGACAAGGCCAGCTCATGCGGGCCTTCCACGACGCCTTCGCCCGTCACGGCGTAAAGGTCGCCCAGGTGCTGTTGACACGTGAGGACTTCGAGCACCGCAGCCGCTACCTGAATATCCGCAACACGCTGGCCGCGCTGGGGGACTTCGGGGTCTTGCCGATCATCAACGAGAACGACACGGTGGCGGTGGACGAGATCCGCTTCGGAGACAACGACGTCCTGGCCGCGCTGGTGACGACGATGCTGGGAGCGGATCTGCTTGTGTTCCTCACCAACGTCGACGGCCTGATGAGGGGCGGGTCCGTGCTGGACTGCGTCGAGCAGGTGGACCGTGAGACGATGTCGCTGGTCCGCGGCGACCGCAGCAGCCTGGGTTCCGGCGGCATGGCCAGCAAGCTCGCCGCCGCGGCGATGGTGACCCGCGCGGGGCAGTTCGCCGCCGTGGCCAATTCCAGGGCCCCCAACGTGATTGCCCGGTTGCTCGCGGGCGAAGGCATCGGCACGATCTTCATCCCCGCCAGGCGGAAGATGTCCAGCCGGGCACGGTGGATCTCCCAGGTTGCCCGCCCGGCCGGAAGGATCCTCATCGACGAAGGCGCCGCCAAGGCCATAAAAACGGGGGGAAAGAGCCTTCTGCCCTCCGGAATCGTGGCCGTCGCGGGCGATTTCGAGCGGGGAGCGACGGTCTCCATCATCGACCCGACGGGCAGTGAGCTTGCCCGCGGGCTGACCAACTACTCCTCCAACCAGATCGAGCGAATCAAGGGGCTGAAGACCTCCGCGATCGCCAAAGTCCTGGGCGAGAAACCCTGCGACGAGGTCGTGCACAGGAACAACATGACGCTCAAGTGACCGCAAGGGGGAATTCCGAATCGCGAGTCGCGAATTGGATTGTGGTGGCGCTAGAGTCTCTCTCAGTCAGGCGCCCGGCCCGCGCCGTCGGGGGAGTGGCCTCCAGGCCGCGATTAAGCGCGGCCTGGAGACCTCACAAGACGCCTGGTTATCATCCGCGCGCCGGCGATCAGCAGGTAGGCCGTGATACACAGCAGCACGATGTCTGCCGCCAGGAGCGTGGCATTCTTGGCTGGGGCGGCGGCGAACTTCCGCAGCAGCAGCACCAGGCTGGTCAGCGTGGTGGCCATCATGAAGCAGGCGGGGACGACGGCGAACCAGATCGGCCGGCGGTGCCTCAGCAGCCACAGGGCCGCCAGCGCGAGCACCATCGCCGCAAGAAGCTGGTTGGCCGTGGCGAATATCTCCCACAGCGCCCGCTGGCCCCCGGTCAATGCGAAGGCCAGCGTGATCGCCACCGCCAGGCCGGAATTGACCCAGTAATGCCGCAGGAACTTCAGCACGGCTCGCGTAAGCCCCATCGTGGCGATGGGAAACGCCGGGGACGGAGCCGTCAGCGGCTCTTCCGGCGCGGCGGGGATGCCCTCGGCGCCCGCGGGGACAGGCTCGGCTTGCCCCCACTGCTTCCGCTCGGCGGCGGCGACCGGCTCGGCGAAGACGTCATATCGGCCGAAAAGCATTCGCCAGACCTCCTCGATGAGGTATCGCGTCAACCGCACAGCCGTGTCGAGGGTGGTCACCAGGAAACCCTCCAACAGCACCATGCCGGCAAGCGCACCGACGGCCAGTGGAACGCCCAGGGCGAGATTGGCGGCATTTCCCACGGCCATCGCAAAGCCCAGCACGGCGTTCGGCTCCCCTGCAAATCCCGCCAGCTTGGGATAGACGTCGGAGAGGTAGTCTCGCCTGCCTGCGCCCATCATCAGCGCGGCTATCACGCAGACGGCCACGAAGCTCTCCAACAGCATCGCGAAGTAACCGATGGTCCTCGCGGCCCGCTCGGAGGTGATCTGCTTGCAGGTGGTCCCGCCGGCGCAGAGGCTGTGGAACCCGCTGACGGCCCCGCAGGCAATCAGGATGAACAGCGTCGGCCAGATCGGCCCGTTGGCGGCGCTGCCCTGGTCAACATTCAAGGCCGGCAGCGCGTCGGTCACGCCCACCCCACGAACGCCCCCCACCAGCAGCGTCAGCAGAAGCACTCCGGTGCCGACGTAGAGGATGTGCACGTTAATGAAGTCGCGGCTCTGGAGGAATATCCACACCGGCGCCCCCGCCGCCACCAGAACGTAGACCGATAGCAGGAACATCCAGATGTGGATTCCCTTGATGGGAATCCCACCCAGGCTCGTCTGCTCCGGGAACGCCACCGGACGGTACAGGCCGACGACGATGCTGACGGCGCAGACGGCGATTGCCGCCAACGAGCAGTACCGCACGCGGACCTTTTTTCTGATGTACATCCAGCCGACCAGCGGGGCGACGGCGGTGATGATGATCACGCTCATCGAGGCAATCCCGCCGATGACCACCTTGCCCCCCTCGACGCGGAAGAGGGTCTGATGGGGGGTCAAGTCCAGCCGGTCAAAGGGGAGCCGGCTGGTCAGCGCCGCGGCGGAGAGGTTCAAGAAGGCCGCACAGACAAGCGCCAGCATCACGATCAGAAACAGCGTCAGCGCCACGAACGCGTCGTCGCCGATAAGCCGCCGCGCGATGGTGGCCACCGAGTGCCCGCCTTCCCGCGTGGCCATGTAGGTAGCCAGGTAGTCGTGAACGGCGCCAATAACCACCCCGCCGACGACCACCCACACCACCGCGGGGAGCCAGCCGTAGATGATCGCTATCACCGGGCCGACGATCGGACCTGCCCCGGCGATGGAGGCAAAGTGGTGTGCGAACACCACCGCCGTGGGAGTGGGGACGTAGTCCCGCCCGTCGCTGCGTCGCAGGGCGGGGGTTTGCCTGGATGCGTCCTCGCCGATCGCACGGGCCAGGAAACGCGAGTAGAACCACCCGCCCGCGCCCAGCGCCGCCAGCGCGACCAGCAGCACACAGAGAACCGACATTCGTTCGCCTCCACCGCCCCGGGGTCTTCAACACATCAGCCTGGTTGCGCGACCGGGTCTTATGATACGGGGGACCGACCGCCGGTCAACTTTCCCAACCGCCGATTGAAGCGGCGCAGGAGGTTCAAAGCGATTCCTTGAGCTTGCGCAGCAGCTCGAGGGCTTCAAGCGGGGTGATGTTGTTCAGTTCGATATCCCGCAGTTCGCGCGCGACGCGGGCGGCAGGCTCGGCGAACAGCTGCATCTGGGCCGCCGCCGAGCGGGCGCGCTGGGCCAGGGCGGGCATGTCCAGTCCCTCGGCCAGGTGGGCTTGAATCTGCGGCAGGATCGCCCTGGCGCGGTCGATGACCTCCGGCGGAACGCCCGCCAGCCGCGCAACGTGCACGCCGTAACTGCGGTCCGTCCCGCCGGGGACGATCTTGTGCAGGAAGACCACCTCGTCGGCCCATTCCCGAACGGCCACGTTGAGATTGGCCGTCCCGTCCAGCAGGCTCTCCAGTTCGGTCAGTTCGTGGTAATGCGTGGCAAAGAGCGTCCGACAGCGGATGCGAAGCGCGACGTGCTCGCAGATCGCCCAGGCCAGCGCCAGCCCGTCGCAGGTGCTCGTGCCGCGCCCGACCTCGTCGAGGATAACCAGCGACCGGGAGGTGGCGTTGTTGAGTATGTTGGCGGTCTCCACCATCTCCAGCATGAACGTCGACAGCCCCCGTGCCAGCTCGTCGGCCGCCCCGACGCGGGTGAAGATGCGGTCGGCCAGGCCGATGGTCGCCTCCTGGGCCGGGATGAAGCTGCCAATCTGCGCCAGGAGCACCAGCAGGGCCGTCTGGCGGATGTACGTGCTCTTTCCGGCCATGTTAGGCCCGGTGACGATCAGCAGGCGGTTCTCCCCCGCCTCCATGTGCACGTCGTTGGGCACGAACCTCTCGCGCAGTTCCTCGGCCAGGACCGGGTGTCGCCCGCCGATTATGTGCAGGACGTTGTCCTGGGTGACGGTCGGCCGGCGGTAGTCCCGCTCCATCGCCAGTTGCGCCAAGGCGGACAGCACGTCCAGCGTCGCCAGCGCCTCCGCAGCCGCCTGGAAGGCTGCGATGTGTTTCGCCAGCTCACAACGGACCTGCTCGTACAGTTGCGCCTCCATCGCCTTTGCCCGCTCCCCGGCTGAGAGGACCTCCGACTCGTAACGCTTCAGCTCCTCGGTGACGTATCGCTCGGCGTTCTTGAGCGTCTGCTTGCGGACGTAGTCCGCGGGCACTTTCTCGCGATGGACGTTGGTGATCTCGATGTAATAGCCAAAGACGCGGTTGTAGCCGATCCTGAGGTTGGCGATGCCGGTGCGGCGGGACTCCCGGGCCTGGTAGTCGGCCAGCCAGCTCTGGCCGTCGCTGCCCACGCGGCGAAGGCGGTCCAATTCCTCGTCAAACCCGTTGGCGATCACCCCGCCGTCGCGGACGGTGTTGGGGCAGTCGGGATCAATCGCCCGGGCAACAAGATCCGCCGGCGCCTCCAGGCCGATGAGGCCGGGGGTCAGGCCCGAGATCATTTCGGATGAGCAGCCCGACAGCATCCCCGCAAGCTTGGGCAGCAGCGTCAGTGTGTGCCCCAGCGCCAGCAACTCCCGCGGGCGGACCCGCCCCATGGCGACCGATCCGGCGATGCGGTCCACCTGGGCAACCTCGCTGAGCACCCCACGCAGAGATGCCAGGCGGCGGCGATCGGACAGCAACTCCTCCACCGCATCCTGGCGGGCGCAGATTGCGCTGTAACCGACCAGGGGAAACCGAAGCCACCGCTCGAGCAGCCTGGCACCCATGCCAGTGGCGGTGCGGTCGATGCAGGCCAGCAGGGAACCGGCCCGCTCGCCCGTCCGCAAGGTGCGGTGGACCTCCAGGCATCGCAGCGTGTTGCCATCGATCGTCATGTGGTCGAGGCGCTCGAACCTCCGCAGGCTGCCTATGTGGGCAAGGGCGGTCTTCTGAGTCTGCTGGAGATACTCGATGATCGCACCGGCCGCCGAGATCGATGCATCCCAGGCGGAAAAACCGAATCCTTCCAGCGTGGAGGTGCGGAAGTGGTCCTTAAGGCTCGTCATGGCTGCGGCGGCGTCAAATGCCCATGGGGGGCGAGTTGTGGCAACCGCGGAGGTGCACTGGCGCAGCGATTCCCGGAATGCCAAGCCGTCGATGGCGGAACCTTCGGGGATCAGCACCTCCGCCGGGCCGATCCGGACAAGCTCGTCCATCAGATGATCAGCCGGGGCGAGCATCGCCCAGAATGACCCGCTGGAAAGCTCCGCCCAGGCAATCCCGGCGTTGGCAGCACGGGCGTCTCTCCTGTGGCTGACATGAGCAGGCGAGACGCCTGCTCCACCAACGCCTGCTCCACCAACGCCTGTTCCACCGCCGCCGCTTGTGCCCCCGGGGCAGAATACCGCGGCCAGGTAGTTGCCCTCGCGCTGGTCCAGCAACGCCTCATCGGTGAGCGTGCCGGGAGTGACCAGGCGAACCACGTCTCGCTTGACTACGCCCGTGGCTTGCTTGGGGTCTTCCACCTGCTCGCAGATGGCCACGCGGAGGCCCGCCTTGACCAGCCGGACGAGATATCCCTCCAGCGCGTGATACGGGATGCCCGCCAGCGGCACGGCCGAGGGGCCTTTGCTTCGACTGGTAAGGGCAAGACCGAGGACGCGGCTGGCGGTCTTGGCGTCGTCATAGAACGTCTCGTAGAAGTCCCCCATGCGGAACAGCAGAAGGTAGCCCGGGTATTGCTCTTTGAACGAGCGGTACTGGCGCATGGCGGGCGTGTCGACTTGTGCGCGGGATTCATCCACGGCCGCAATATAGCGGAAGCGGCCAGGGGTTTGAAGAACTCAGGCGGCAGCGGCGCTGCGGTGCTTGCGGGCTTGTAGAAGCAGGACCTCCGCGAACCTGTTGAGCACCTTCCTGGCCGGGTACGTCCGGCGGCTGCAATGGCGATTGGCTTGCGCCCAGTGAGTCGCCAGCGGCAGCATGACTGACTCAAGCGGCAGGCCTTCCAGATCGGCCGTCAGGGCTGCCAACGCCTCAAGGACGCTGGTGGGAGGATGGACCCGGCCTGTGGCGGGGCAGGCGGAAGTCGCTGGTGCTTCGATCGCCTCCCCTGCCGCAAGGTGCTCCCGGCAGGCAAGCGGACGGAAGGGATATATGGCGCAGGCCCCGTCGGTCAGAAAGGGGCACGGCAGGTCCAGCCCGGAATACCAGCGGGAAAGCTCCTGGGCTGCCATTCCCTCCTTGCCGCCGCTTGGCCAGGCGGCCAGGATTCGCCCCGCGCGGCCTTGGTTAGGGGCAGCGGCCTTGGGATGGCCGCGGCATTGGCGAGCATTGTAGGGGACTTTTGCATGGGGCTTTACCGCCCGGTCAGGCGGTCTATCCGCGCGGCTGGTCATCAGCCGGGCCTTGACTCGATCGGGC
>Ga0315291_10011783_pt1 | contig 10639 bp, 13 predicted proteins | sample YL17G12_20_MG_FD_203070 | JGI IMG/M metagenome (GOLD analysis project Ga0315291, IMG submission 203070) | Sediment microbial communities from Yellowstone Lake, YNP, Wyoming, USA - YL17G12_20 | ecosystem: Environmental > Aquatic > Freshwater > Lake > Sediment | place: USA: Wyoming | collected... | reverse complement strand
CAAAGCATGCATGGGCATGAGGGCGGAACTGCCTGATTCTCCGCCGCTGCTTCTGCTAATCGCTGAAAAAGGCTTCGTCATGTGCGGCTTCCTAAACATAGAAGCAGCTGAAAAACTAGGCGTGGCTACGGCCATGGTCAGTGGAGTGAAAACTTTCGAAGATGTGCTGAACGCACAAATCAAAGCCATGACATCTAAGGCTAAAGGCTTCGGCGTTGAAGTAGGCATGAAAGGAGCTGAAGCCCTGAAGCGCATGTTCTGAGAGCTCTAGCTCTCTGCCTGACTTGCCCCTCCTCTATATATGGAGACCACTATAAAATAGTATCAATCTATTCAGAGATTTAGCTGATTTAATAGTATCGTTTATATTAAACAGTGTGGTAATAGTATATGGTGTCAAGAATGAAAAAGAACGTAGAAAAAGAAAAGTATGTCGAAGCATGGCTTCACGGTCTCAGCGAAAGAACTAAGACAAACTACAGAAAAGAGTTTGAGAGATGGCTAAGTTTCCTTAAGATGTCTCCTAGTGAACAGATAGAAAAGCGTCTTAAGGATTTGACAAGTCAAAACCTAAACGAAAGAAGTTTCATTGAACAGAAGTTCAGAGAGTACAAGCAACACCTAGAAGAAACTACAGAGCTTTCAGCCATGAGCGTAAAGACAATGCTCAGAACCGTAGCTAGTTTCTTTTCAAGAAACGGTCTTCCATTGGCTCTTAAACGTGGAGATTGGGAAAGCACTAAACAAAACAGAGTTATCCAGACCTTCAAACTGTCTAGAGATGATGTAAAGACGCTGTATGCTCATGCTTCGCTTAGAGACAGAGCTTTACTTTTGGTTCTCTATCAGAGCGGATTCTCAGAGATAGACGTTTCAGAGCTTCGAATAGAAGACCTTAAAGGAATTTGGGAAATGCCAACTACAGAACATCTTTTCATTCAGAAGGCTAGAGAAAAGACTAACCAGATACAAGCAACATGCATAAGCTATGAAGCTCTACACGATATTAGAGCCATGCTTGAAGAACGTGGAAAACCAAGCGAAGGCTACCTTTTCGTGAGCCAAACGAAAGATAAAGGCGAAATGCTAGACGTAAGAAGAATAAACGAGGTCGTCAAGACGTTAGCATTGAAGGCTTTCGGAGAGGAAAAGGCTAAGGAATTCAAGACTAAAGCCTTACGGAGTGCGTACAACTCTGCACTTTTGAGAGCTAACGTTTCACCACAAGAACTTAAAGACGTAATGCTCGGACACAAAAGGCTAGGAGCTAGAGGTTCATACAGTTTCGACAACGAAACCATCATTGAAGCGTATAAGAAGGCTTTTGAACACCTAACCATAAACGGAGTACAAACTAGGGAAGACCTAAAGAAACTTACCCTAGAATTCAGAGAAAAGACAAGCAACCTAGCTGAAGAAATAGCGGAATTGAGACAACACAACAAGACGTTAGAAGCCATATTAGAAAAGAAATTAGGCTTCAAACTTTCAGAACTATATCAAGAACCAGAACCCAAACAGTAACACACTCTCTTTTTCTATACCCTCTATTCCTATTATCACATCATGAAACACTCTATTCTCTATATTCCAACCTTCCACCCTACCCTTACTAGGTAGGCATACCGTGATATATGATACGCATGTAATGGATGTTAAACGTTTATTGTCCATTGAGATATTACGATTAAATAGTATTCCTCTTATAGAGAGACACGATTAACCATGCTCTACTACTCCCCTACCTTCTAGAAAATACGTATAATCATGATGTACTGGTATAGGCGTGTTATGTTGGATGGTCTGAATTGATGGATATGTGTGTGATATAGACACACTGCACACATTAAAAAAGGACATGTATATACGTCAACGTTGGGTACTGGGATGCTAGAAGGGAGTATTCATATACCCCCCCTATACACTTTTTCAAAAATAAGTTAGTAGTGTCTCTCTATCACACACATGCAGAAATAAAGCGTTAGTTTGAGTCTTGCGGTGAGGTCACGGCGATTACGCACGTTAGACCATGCATAAACAACTCAAACTTTAAGCGTTATGACATATGTACTAAGTGACTAATTAAAGTTTCGGTTCTTTTTACAGAACCCTTATAACTCACTTCGTCTATCTGTCTACATACATGATTGATATGAGCGAAACAAGAAAATGCCCTAAGTGCGGTTCTCTCCATGTTGTCAAAACTGGAAAACGGAGAACTCACAAAAGAGGATTAGTTCAGAGATACATCTGTTTTGACTGTGCCACCAGTTTCTATTAGAGGTCTCTTCAATGCCTAAACAGAAATGTGAACAATGCGGAAAAGAATTCGATACGCTTAGAAAACATCCTTTCTGTTGCTACCAATGCTTTAGACTAGCTGAAACCAAAAGGAAAAACGTGCATATGGAATACTATAAATGGTTAATGCAACAGAACAACGTCTATTATCCGAGATACTTACAACAAGCTAAACGTGAGTCTCTTCAATGGCAATTTGAGAAACAAGTCAAAAAAGAAGTTATGAAAGGCTCACATAAAGCGTTTCAAGAAGACGGAATAACAAACGAAAATACGTTTCTTCAATACGTTCTGGACACGGTTAGGGTTAGGAGAGAATAGCCATGTCTGAAGACCGAGACCGTTCTTTACTTGATAAAGAAGAACAGCTAGAAGAATACGGTAAACTCCTACACGAAACTAAGAAGAAAAAGTTACCCGAAATGAGTGCAGACAAGAAAAAGCTCGTTGAAAGAATCGTTAACCTCAGAATAGTGAAAGAAGATTATTCGCTGTCTCGGAGAGAACGCATAAACGCTGAGAATGAATCTTTTGAGTGTTATGAGCAACTTTTGAGTCTAAATGGTGGAGATGCAGACTTGACAGCTAGAATGCTCGGTTCTTACAGACCTTTTCGTATAGAACCAGATGCTGAACCATGACTGAATGGGTTTGTCCATGTTGCGGTCAACTTGTCCGAAAGAGACGGAAACGTAAGCCTAGACATGGAAAAACAGAGCCTTAGTTCTTTTTTTTGAGGATAAAGTATCTTTAATTGTTGAACAATGGTTTTAAGCATGTATGCAAATTGTATGCATAAAGGTGAATATATGAGAGTACCAGATGAAGATAGTTCAATCCGAGTAAAACGTAGAACTTCGTCAAGATTAGGAATTCTACAGAAACAACTAGGCTTTCATAGTGCAGACGAATTTATTGCAACAATAATTAACGTTGTCTCAAGAAAAGAATGGACAAAAGCAGACTTAGAATCTTTAGAGAGATACGGAAAAATCATAGAAGTCATGGAAGGAACAGCAAAAACTGATTCTGAAATGTATCAGAAAATAGGCGTTAAAGAGTTCAAAGAAAAGGGAATAAACGTTAAGGGAAAAGTGAAAAAGAATGAGTGAAGACGATAAAGAGAAAAAGGTCGTTCACCGAGTCGAAATTAGTAGAGACCCCGAAATTGACGCTCTGCATGACGAAAACGCAATTTTGAAGGCTAAACTGGAAGAAGCTAGTCTCTACGAAGTGTCTAGGCAAAAAGCAGAACTGATAGCGAAGTATGGAGAGTATAAAGACGAAATAGAAGACTTGAAAACTCCACAAGAAATGGACAAGTTCAAGTTACGAATTTTCAACGATAAGGTACATGAAAAGCCCAAAACACAAATTCCTTACGGTAAGTCTTCTATAATTCCACCGAAAGGAGAGATGGAATATTCTAGTCAAGCCGAAATGGTAGATAAACTCTACGATACTGCATATTACAATTCCAGAAAATACACTCCAGAAGAGGTTGAAGACGCAAAAAAGAAGATTGAAACGTTACTCAAAAGCATGATTGGCGGTTCAGCGTGGAAGGAAATGAGAGAACGTGGAACTACCCCAATAGAGAAACACAAGATTTCAGCTTGTTCAAAATGTGGCTACACGAAAATTGACACGGATATTTGCCCTAACTGTTCTTACAATCCGAAAGAAAAACAAGCGGTAAGGGATTGATATGACTGAAGAAAAGAAAGTAGGCGTTCACTTGAAACTCAGCGTTTTCAGAAGTAAAGAGAGATTCCAGATTGTCAACATTAAGACTTTCGAAGGTCTTGAAACGCCTTACATTTATGCTTACGGTTTCAGTGAAAAGGGAATTCCAGTTCTGAACCAGAATGAAGAACCATTTTTCCGATTTAACGGTTCAGTGAGTGGTCACGTAAACTTGAATGTTCCTTTCTATAAAGGAATACTCATAGACAACAAAAGAAGAGTCACTGGAATTGACGCTGTTCAATGCATGGTTTCAAACTACGGTCTAGGAATATCGAAGGAACAGATAGAAACGAAAGTTAAGACGCTCATGGACAATGACGCTAAAGTCATTTATTTTGCAAAACAGAGTTCAGTCTACGGTATGGCAAAAGCTTACGGTTTCGAAAATTCATGGCTCATAATCGGAAAAGAAGCTGTACTAGACTTAGACTATTGGAACAAGTTTCTGAAGTCAATCAATAGTCAATGGAGAATTCTTACACCAAAAACTAGAAGACTCTTAAGAAAACTGGAATATCAAAAGTTGAATGCAGAGCTAGAGGTCTAAGCTTGTGGTCTTTCCCGAAACACAAGAAATCATAGACGAAGCTGTCAAAAAATATGAAGCTTACGAAAACTATGTGAAATACTTAGACAAGAAAGTTTTGGCTTTTCAACGAAAGAAAGTTGAGGTTTTCCAAGAAAAAGGCGAATTGAAAGAGGAATATAGAAAAGAATTCATGAAAGGCATTAACGAGAGAAAACGATTCTTGATTTTGGAAAAACGCAATATCAAGGTAGACCCCTCAAGCTCAAGATGGGCTGAAGAGGATTTCGCTGAAATGAAGAAACTGAAAGAAACATTGAAACCCAGTGAACAGAAAATAAAAGAAATTGAAGAACGGATTGAAACGTTAAAATTTACCGAAACGAAACAGAGATTAAATCATGATATTGATGTTGCTCAGAGCATGTATGAAAACGTTGTTTGGCTACTCATGAAGGCAACTCTGTTTGAAATGGCTCATTCTGCACAAGAACAGCTTAAGAATGAAAGACTAGCGGAAATGAAGGCTAAAGACACTCCGAATTGTAAAACTCTTCCACAAAACGAAGGATATTGGAAACCAGAAGAAAAAGACTTGTGGAAAACTCTAGCTGAAGACGAATTCAAAAGAAGACAGAAGAAATATTTTGAGAACTTGGAGAAAATCTTGAATAAACGGAAAAAGGAACAAGAAAAAGCGGAATGGAAAAGGAAAAAGCAACTCTATAAGGAATGGGAACAGCGAAAAGAAGACGAGAAAAATGAGTAATAATGACGGATTCAACAGTCATGAAAAACGAGTGACAGAGCGGTTTGAAGCTGGAAAATACAAAAGAAAACTTAAACATCGTTCAGCGAAACCATGCGCATGGTGTGGAAAACATACGAGTACATTGACTGAACCAGACGAGCTTTTCTTTCATTCTACAGCTTGTTTCCATGCTTATTGTCTGAAATTCGGTATACCACTAAAGTTTAGAAGAGTATATTAAATGAAAAGCAAAGAAGAAATAAGAATTTATCATGAAAAATATTACCGTGAACATGCTGAACACATTAAGGACACAAGCAAGAAACACCGTCTGAAACACAAGAAACAAACTCAAAAAACACAGAAGAAACCCATACTACCAGAACCTATACTTCCAGACAATCATAAAACCTCACAAGAGGAACACGAAGTTTATTGGAGTAAACGTTTACGAACTTTCACAAAAATACAGTTTAGACTGTTACCACCAGACGAGACTGTAGTTAACCCATGGCTAAGTAAAGAAGAGGAGAAAGGAGAAGCTTGACGGTTAAGACCATAACGGACAAATATTGTCCGTCTTGGCAAAAAAGAAAAGAAAAGAAGAGACAACCCGAAACCAGTGACGCTTAACGTTAAGCTGATTCACGTTAACGTTTAAGCTAGGGTTTCTCTTCCAACTCATATTTTTCTCTCATAAGAAGTAAAGCCTTCTGAACTGCATGGCTCAGACTTGCGAATTCCTTCTTTTCCTTTTTTTATCATCTGATAAAATCTAGTTTGTCAAGGATGCAGTAACTTCCAGACAGTAATGACTAGTACAATCAAGGAAATCGCTAGAGCAGAGACGTAATACCAGTTTCTTCTTAGGCGATTTGAGAATCTCTTCTGTTCTTTAGCTAATCTCTCTTGTTCTTCAATTATTTTCTGTTGTTTTTCCTCTTCAATCTGTTGTTCTAAGGTCATGCCTTTTTTCTTACGCATAAACTTATTACAGGACCTAGAATCTAGCTCATTCTTGTCAACAGAAGAACGGTCAACTCTACAGTTCCACGATTCGCTTTCTCTGGACCTTCCGCCACCACCAAAGACAAAAAACCCATAGCGAAGATAAGCACAGTCACGACAAGACTTCTTCTCTATCTCTGTCTCTTGAACAGATTTTTTTCTGAACCTTAACATAGACTCTCAAGATACAATAACATCAAGTTCTATTTCTCTCTTTTTTCTTTTCAATTGAGAAAAAGACCATGAACGTTTAAATACTGGGTTTCGCAACTCGTAAGATAGAAGTGAAAAAGCCATGAAAAACGAAAGTGTTAGGTTCTGTCCTTTTTGTGGTCAAAACATTAAAGAAGATTTTTGCGGTCATATTATAAAAGAATCCACTACGGAAGAGATACGTGTAGAATGTGACAAGACAAAAAACAAAGTTACTATGTGGATAAGCGAAAAATAAGGCTAAATCAAGCCCACTTTTCAAGCAGTTAGAATAAACCAATATTAGATTCTCTCTGTTGATTACATAGATAAGTTTTTGAGTGAATTACAGACAATATCTAACGACCAAGATGCCGTACCATCACGTTCACATCAGATTTGAGAATAGGAAGGGAAAGGAAGAAGACCTTCTCTCCTACAACATGTCAAAACGTCGCGTAGAAGAAGAAGTCATTAGTCCTTTTGTAAGAAGCGAATCTTTCCAGTGTCTCGGCGTTGTTATTAAACCACCAGACGTGACTCGAATTTCGGTTTTTAGGTCTGAGAAGCCCTATAAGCAACTCCTTCGAGATGGAAAGCCTATCTTTGGTGAAGAACTCGCTTGGGTCGTATATTGGTTTTATAATGCAATGGTCGAAGGTGTTACTCCAGTAACAGAGCAATTTCTCACCCTGACAGCAAGAGAGAAAGAAGAATCGAAGAGAATCCCAATCGCAACACTTGGCAAGAAAGAAAAGGTGTTCATAGTTCACGGTAGAGATGAATCACAAGCACTATGGCTTCAAAAACACTTGAAAGATAAGTTGAGTGTTGACGCTGAAATGTTTGAGGACTTCAAGGAGAGAAGTGGTAGTAACACGATAATTGAGCAACTTGAATATATCAAAGACAACGTGGGTTATGCTTTTGTTATTGTGACACCAGACGATTTAGGTTGCTTGCATGAGGATATTGACAAGTGCAGAACCAAAATGCTACTAGGCAAAGAAAGCATCAAAGTGGAGAGCGTGTGTGAGATTCTTGACAACCTCAATTCGAGAGCACGTCAGAATGTTGTTTTTGAGCATGGTCTTTTCATAGGAGCGTTAGGAAGAGACAATGTTTGTTGTCTTCTTCAAAAAGACACGAAAGAGAGACCAAGCGACGTTGATGGAATCCTATACGTAGGCTTCGGCAAATCTGTAAAGGAGACGTTCATTGAGATAACTGAAAAACTGAAGAAGATTGGCTTAGTCAAAACCTGACATCTAACAAACTTCTATTTTTTGTAAATGACGGAAAACTTATAACTGAGTCAACTCATTAATCGATTTTCTTGAAGAATAGTCATGACTGAAGAGAATAAGACTCGTAGAAAGACTGAGAAACCAGATAATCAAAGCATTGACTTAATGAAAGTTCAAATCTATGCTGACCGTTGCCATGCAAAATTCACATCAATAAGCTCTTTTGTGTTCGGCTATTTTCTCGCACTCCTTGTTCTTTTCTATTCGGTTCTTTACCAGAATCTAGGTCCAAGTCCAGTAACTACATGGGGAGTCGGTCTGATAGGCACTATAGTTTCCTCTTTTGGCTTTCTTGCATACATATTAAGGGACTACTCTAAGGATTTCAAAGCAATCTCAGACATGGTAGAAACGATTAAAGAAGGAAAACCCTTGCCGAAATTGTCTGAACTCTCATCAAGAAAGAAGAAATTCACAACAGAAAAACAATAGAACACTCTTCTATCAGTGCTTATGGAGCATGTTCTGATTTTGCGGAAAAGTTATAGCTGAACCGAAAGAAGTAATCAGAATAGAGAAAAGGAGACTCGAATAGGGTCATGGTAAAGTCAGAAAAACTTCTGAGAATAATTGCTGTGCTTAGAGATTTGTTCGGATTGATGAACTTCGTCATTTTTCTCATACCAGCAATCATATCTATTGGAGTATGGATTGGTTCATATCTCACAGACTTAATGTGGTTAGCATTGCTTGCTGAGTATATCGCCGTCATCTTTCTCTCATTGTTCGTGATTGCAACAATTATCAGACAGAGAAAAATAATACTAGGTTTGAGAGAGAGTCATGAAGCTATGGCAAAACAGATAAAACAATTATTTGGCGTTTCATGTCCATCTTGTGGTGAATGGATTGAAATTGATTTTCCTAACTATGCAACAAGCGGTATCCATGTTGTTGACGGACAGCCAACTGGAAGTGTTTGGAGAAATACTGAAGAACGAGAAGTGCAATGCAAAAAGTGTAAAGGGAAATTTCACGTAGATGTACCTCGTTCACAGACATATAAAGTCCGCAAATAAACTCCTGTACCCTTTTCGGTCAAGTTTTCCATGTCAAGCCCTCTTATTTTTAGACCTCTTCATAACGACTAGGCAAAAGTGAACTGGAAAAGCCTTCCTAATTGCTCAGAAACTACGCTAGGTCTAGAGTGGTGTCAAGCTGAAAAAGAACGCTTATCGTTCCCTTAAAACTTGCTCTAGACCTAGTTCAATATATCTTACTACACACGACAATTTAAACATTTCTGAAAACCGCCGTATGTGGTCTTATGCCAAAAGAGGCTTTTTCCATGCCTAATTTGGTTTTTAGACTCTAAACTGTTGAAAGAATTGAAAAAGAAGCTCGGAATAACGTTTATTAGTCACCGTGCCTATATTGTACGTGGTGTCAAGTATGAAAAAGAATGTTAAAAGTAAAGGCATTCTACCACATAGCCAACTAGAGATAATGTCAATGATTCCACAATCTTACGGAGAAAAAATACAGAAAATCTTAGACAACAGCGTAGATTTAACTTTCGTTTCTGAAAAAGGACATGGTAAAACTGTTGCTGTAGAAAACTTAGCGTCTAAAATCATTGAGAACCCTAAGAATAGGCTAATCGTTTTTGAAAGCTTTCCGAAGTGGATTAACGAATTTCCAAAAGCTTCGTTTATGGAGATTCCGCAAGACTGGATAATCCAGACAGACAAGACGATAGACCTAGAAAATACATGGATAAGACACGAAAAGACCTATAAACTTCTGAATGAAGGCTTGATTTGCCAATTTCTGAATGAAAATAGACACTGTATTTTCCTAGTCAACAGTGACGATATAGAAGCTATAGCGTTCTTCTGCTACTCAATAGTGTATAAGTTCTATAGACGCAAGTACGACATGCTCAGAAAAGGCTATCCGATACAAGAACAAGTCTATTTCGTTCTTGAAGAGGCTCAGAACAGTTTAGACCGTTTCGTTTTGACTAAAGGCTTATTCAACCGTTACCGAAAACTGTTTTCTGAAGCTCGAAACATGGGCTTACACTGGATTCTAATAACTCAGCGTCTTCAAGACCTTTCGACATACTTCAGATGCAGAACGAGCCTAGCAATAGGAAAAATAAGCTTAGACGATTGGGATTTGAAGCTTGGAAGAATGCTTAAGCCTATCGGTTGCTCAAAAGAAATCTTGGACATGGCTATTGGAAACTTTTATTTCTCATGCATAAACGAGACTGTTCAGTTTCCCAAATTCGAAACTGGAAAGGCTAAAGAATGGATACAGAAAAAACCAGAAGTCGTTAAGAAAAAGAAGGATTCAGTATTGAAGGACATGGTTAAAGGAGTCTTCAATTTCATATTTTCGACTCCTAAACCTCAGAAGCCTAGAGGACAGATAACGAAAGAACAGCAAAAGCAGATAGACGAAGAAGCAGAAGACGAAGACATGTTAAACGAAGAACAAGAATTCCTAGACCCAGACCTAACCTAAACACCCTCTTTTTTTGCACAACGATTAAATCCTCACTAATCTACACTCTACACTTTTTTACTATTAAATTGTATCTTCCATATATAGATTGGACTTGCCTTCAGAACCTACACTTGTGAGGCTTGCAGAGTCTTCTGCAACAAGTGGCTTCTAGACCGCAAATATGAGATTTATAAGGACACGGAACGAGAGGAATGTTGACAGGAGGATCTGTGTTTGATTAGGAAGGAGCTCTTGGCTGTAGTTGCTTCTGAGGTGACAGTTTGCACAAAGTGTCCGCTTTGGAAGACTCGCAGGGACGCAGTCCCAGGCGAGGGTAGCGCGAAGAGCAAA
>Ga0315291_10011782_pt1 | contig 10640 bp, 11 predicted proteins | sample YL17G12_20_MG_FD_203070 | JGI IMG/M metagenome (GOLD analysis project Ga0315291, IMG submission 203070) | Sediment microbial communities from Yellowstone Lake, YNP, Wyoming, USA - YL17G12_20 | ecosystem: Environmental > Aquatic > Freshwater > Lake > Sediment | place: USA: Wyoming | collected... | reverse complement strand
CTTCTCAAATACCTTCATAGAACTCATAGTTGTTTCTTTATCATTCAATTTTCTTAAATCTACGTCTTATTCAATGTGGCAGCAGATTGCGCTTAACTTGTTTATATATACCTAAATAAGTTCAGTCATAATCCCAGAATCGGGCTTATAGCCGAAGTAACCGATATTCTAATTATACACAATTTCTGATCAGAATGATACTCGTCAAACAATAAATAATGATTTAAAAAATGCAAGTATATTTCCACATTCAAGTCTCTTATTGTGGGTCAGCTCTGTACGGAGTTCTTTATCGAGAACAGAAAGAATACATTACACAATAGATACAGAACAATCTCATAATTCCAGACATATCAGACCAATGAAACACCTTTATCTTTTATAGTTATCCCGTCAAGGTGATCCATCTCGTGCTGGATAACCCATTCCTGATTGCTGTATGACGAATAAATAGGATCCTCCCCGGCGTAAAAATCCTTTGATCCGTATTCTAACTCAATTCGCTCTTTCTCGATAGTATATCCGGAGATTAATACATATGGTTTTCTTCTGACTATATAGACTTTGTTGGGCACTGATCCGCATGCTTCCACGTAATGGTATTTCGGGGTCAGGTCTTGCAATGACATATTCCCGCTATCGGCTTAGCTTCGCTCCGGCAATCCGGTTCAGGCTGACGCCTGATTCCGATGCCTGGATGGCAAGATGTCTGTGAACTTCAGGAGGGACACGCACCATAAATTTACCGCTGTATCTCTTACATGCAATCGGTTGAGGTATTTCTTCGCCAGTATGCCTCATATCTTCGATAACACCCTTGACAATTTCACGGATACCCTTCAAGGCCAATTCGGGTGTTTTGGCCAGCCAGCTCAAGCTGGGAAATTCAGCACATAGGCCTACATATTCCTGGTCATCTTCAGACCAAGTTACACGATAGGTATAACGATCATTCTTCAGTGGCATGTTCAACCTCCAGCTTCTCGATAGCCAACAACACTTGCTTTACCTGGTATGCTTTGGCTTTTCCCTTATGATTTTGAATATTGATCCGTGGATTTCCTTGCCACGGCGTCTTGTAAACATGGTGACTTACGTCCTTTTGGCGTGCTTTACCGAAATAATAATTGCAGACCTTGCTCAAGTCAGCGAATCGAATATCCGCGGGATTGTTCTTCATCTGCACAAGGATGTCTTCGATTCCGGCCATATTCTATATAGTATCAATATTGATACCGATGTCAAGCTGTTTTTTTGTCAGGTGATTACGAATATACAAAAAGGACACACGCCGGATAAGAATGTCTCTCTGGACATATTAGATAAAAAACTTTTCAGATCAATACGGCTCCCTTGTCTTGTATTGTTATTCCTTCAAGGTGATCCATTTCGTGCTGGATGACCCACTCTTTATTGCTGTATGACGAATATATAAGTTCCTCCCCTGCGTAATAATCCTTTGATCCGTATTCCAATTCAATATGCTGTTTCCCGATTGTATATCCGGAGATTAATACATATGGTTTTCTTCTGACTATATAGACTTTATTAGGTACTGAACCGCATGCCTCAACGTATTTATTCTCCTGCCCCTCCAGCTTCAGAATTCCCGGGTTTATTAAGGAGATATATTTTCTTTCAGTTGTTGGAATAAGGACTTGCCTGATCGGCGCCTGTGTCAGATTCCAGTAGATGTTGTTAGAGCTGACACCGACAAACTTATAGAGTTCTCTGTAATATCTCATGATTCTATCAAGGTCTTTGGCTAGATGCAGTTCTTTATCTAAATCTATTTCCCGCGCCTTGGTTTTCACCCAATTTTTATTATCAACAATGGTTGCAATCCTGACTTCATATTTTTCTTGAATATCGGGGATATCAGCAATTTCTGGATTGATAGTCATTCTGTCTTTTTTCTTAAACAGCATAGTGCCTCAAACAGTATAATTTGCCCCCGCGCTGGCGTGGGCGGGAATGGCTTGAGGGCGAATTCGGGAGGCATATTACCCGACTACTTAACCCTCCTGTATTTCCACGTGAAGCATTTTATCTCCCTGTTGAATTGCATTGACGACCTCCTGGCCGCTCACGGCCTTGCCGAATACCGTGTGTCTGCCATTCAGGTGAGGCTGAGGGGAATGCGTTATGAAGAACTGGCTTCCGTTCGTGTTTGGCCCGGCGTTCGCCATCGAGATCACCCCTGTTTCATGCTTCAATGGATTCCCCTTCACCTCATCCTCAAACCTGTAGCCCGGGCCGCCCCTGCCTGTACCTGTGGGATCTCCCCCCTGGATCATGAAATTGCTGATCACCCGATGAAAGGATACGTCGTTATAGAAACCCTCTTTCGCCAGGAAGACGAAGTTGTTGACTGTTTTGGGCGCATGTTGCGGATATAGCTCCAATTCAATAACTCCCCTGTTGGTTTCAATAACCGCCTTGTATGTCTTGCCCGGGTCAATCTGCATTTCAGGTGGACTCTTCCATTCCAGATTTTTCATACTTTATTCCTCCTCTGCATGAATGTTTGGGAAAACCAGGGACAGCGGTTTTAATTCGCGGTACGGTGTCTATTACAGCTTCTTACAATTTACCACAATATCCGGGCATCCACGGCAATACATTTGTTGCTTGTCGCTATAACAGGATTGATGTCCAGCTCAGAAATATCCGATAGTGTGCATGCAAGAAACGATAGTCTTTCCATAATTTCGACGAGACCCGTCCAGTCAATTCCTGCCTCACCCCTTAAACCTTTCAATATGGGCGCTATCTTGAGAGATGCCAGCATACCATCAGCCTCTTCCTGATCGACAGGGACAATTACTCGACTGATGTCCTTGAAAACTTCTGTATAAATACCGCCAAGGCCGCAGGCTACAACATGGCCAAATTCATGGTCTCTCTTCAAACCCAAAAGCAATTCATGCCCATGGATCTGTTCCTGAACCTGAACGGCTTCAACTTTCGCATCCGGTTGACGCGTGCTAACATTATGAACGACCCGGTCAAACGCACGCTGGAGATCTTTCAAATCCCTGATTCCCGTCACAACGCCTCCCCACTCCGTCTTGTGCAGGAATGCGGCCCCAGTCAACTTTAGTACAAGCGGGTAGGCCATTGATGACGCGATGTTTTCCAATTCCTTGCGACTTCTTGCGATGCCGCTCTTGACAACGGGGATGCCAAAGAGACCCAATAGCATCAGCGCCTCATCTCCGACCAACAGCTTCTGCGATCTGCCCTTCTCAGCGAGAGGCCGCAATTTTTCAAGATCGATGGGGAATGTCCTCTGAAGGGGAATATTGCGCTTCTTCGCCTGGTGATACCTGTAGCAGACCGCAAGCCCCTGTACGGCCTGTTCTATGGTATCAAAGCAGGCAACTCCGGGAGTACTCTCAAATTTATCGATAAAGGAAGAAGTGTCCGTGTAAGGCCACAGTGCAAGGGGCTTCATATTGCCTGCGTTATTTCTTGATTCCTTGACATGTTCAACCATGTTGAGAATCTGATGGAGTGGAGAGTTTGACGTAAACAGGATGGCCAATACTCCATCCACTTCATGGGAGCGCAGCAATTCTGTCAGTGCTGTGCTGCATGCCCGTGTATAATTGCCGCCAATCATTCCAATGGGCCAGATGTCTATCGGATTGCCGACATGAATCCAGTCCGGCAAGCCAACGGATAGTTTGTCCGCCAAGCCTTCGGGCAGCTTTGCCAATTCCAGGCCATAATCTTCGCAGGCATCTGCCGTCATGATACCCCCGGCTCCGGTTACAGTCACCACTCCCAGCCGCGGTCCTTCCATCTCCTTCATGAGAAGAAGGGCGCGAATCGCATCGGTCAGCTCAGACCCGTTTTTTACCCGGATGATTCCGGCCCGTTTAAAGGCAGCGTCAAAAACATGATCTTCTCCGACCAATGACCCCGTATGAGAAAGAGCGGCTTTGGCACCTGCCTGGCTGCGGCCTGATTTAAAGACAATAACAGGTTTATTAAGCGTAACCCGAGATGCGAGCTTCAGGAAATCAAGGCTTCTTTTAATGCCTTCCATGTGAATGACAATAATTTTTGTCTCCGGGTCGGCGGCGAGATAAGTGAGGGAGTCCACCACATCAATGTCACAACCGTTACCTATATCGATTGCCTTTCCCCAATCTCTATATGCCAAATTCTCAGACGCAACCTGGATGACCCCTGTTTGGGCAATCACTGAAACTGGTGAAAAAGTCTCGGGACGCACCAGATCAACAAAGGCGGTTGTGAATCTTTTGAAATTGTTTATAACTCCCATTGTATTGGGACCCATTATGCGCACGCCATTTGCCTTGGCCCTTGCTACGATTTCCTCCTGCATTTCCTTGCCTTTTCTATCTGCGTCGGCAAAACCCTGGGTAATTATGACCACCCGTCTGACACCGGCTGAAATACACTGATCCAACATCGGAATGACCCGTTCTCTGCCAACGGATATCACCGCTAAATCAACTGCCTCCGGGACATCAGCTATAGAAGGATAAGTCTTGAGACCGCATATCTCCCTGGCGTTTGGATTTATGGGGAATATCTTTCCCTCATAGCCATAACGTAACAATGTTTCTGCGTTGTTGAAAGAACCATTGCCGGTGTTACGCGGGACGCCGATGAGAGCCACTGAAGCTGGGTCAAGAAATTTCTGCATATATTTACGCTCACCATCCTCTTAGTAATTACCGTTAAGACATAGCCGCCACAAAGACGCCTTTCCTTTTCCGTTTGTCGAATGTTTGAACATACCTCTTTTCGTTATCACGGTATACAAAAAAATGAAGATCATACAAGAAAAAACAAATTCCCGCCGCGCGGGAATTTCTTGGCGAGTATAGTTTTTGCGGACGGGAATATGTCCTATTCCTGGGGCTTCAACCATCGCACAGCAGCAAAAGCACCTGTCATCCATCCCATGGTCTGACCTTCACGCTCGACCTCCACAGCTTTTTCAGGCGAATCTTCTTTGTCAAAATGGATGGCAGTTCTCACCACGCCTTTGACAGGTGAAAGGGACAGCAGCTCATCAGGGGATCTCAGGATTGCCTTACTGAAAATGGAATGTCCCTTTCTTGCCTCCTCCCTTCTGCGCGTTGCCCAGGGGCTACGGCTGTTGAGGGTTGCCACGACAACGACACCGCCTCTTCTCATAACACGGAATAACTCAGCCACAGCACTTTTGGCCCCGGCAATGAACTCAAGGGCAGTGATTGAAACGACTTTGTCAAAGGACTCTTCACGGAAGGGCAGGGTTGATATATCACCCCATATTGGATGGAAGCGAACACCTCCGGACCTTTCCCTTGCCCGCCTGAGCATTGGAAACGATATATCGAGCCCTATAACTTGTGATCCAGAAGAGATGATATCGCGCGTAAACACCCCCGTGCCGCAGCCTGCGTCAAGGATCATTTCTCCGGGAGCCGGGTTCAAAAAGTTCAATATTAGTTCGCTTTCATATTTTCTTACGAGGGAACCGATAGGGGTCTCAAACCATTGGTCATACTTTTCAGGCCATTCGTCAAAAATAGCTTTCTCTCTTTTCATTGATAAACAATACCTCCAGCCTTCGTCTGAATGGCTCCGCTCGCAATTGCGAAGAGCGAATAACGCTATCATCTTTTTCAGAGAGGGTCAATTTTGTTTGGGAGTGCAAACGGTTTCATCAATTGAAATATGACCGTAGTTGCGCTCAGTCCACAATGGCGCTCTATCTGATGTTCCCAAATAGCCCTTGACATTCAAATGCATTTTATTTACTTCTTTTGGCAAATGATGGTGACTTCGAACTGCTTTGAGAGGCCCATGAATATGAATATAATCGTTTCCGGGTCACTGGCATACGATAGGATCATGGATTTCCCGGGACATTTCTCGGATCATATCCTTCCCGGGAAGATACACGTTTTGAACGTTTGCTTCCAGGTTAACGGCATGAGGGAGAAATTCGGCGGCACGGCGGGAAATATTGCCTACGCTCTATCTCTCGTGGGGGAAAAGCCGATCATATCTGCCGCTATCGGTCATGATTATCACAGGTACTTCGACTGGATGGCAAAGAATGGGATTTCAACAGACGGCATCAAAATCATAAAGGACGAATTCACGGCAGGCGCTTACATAACCACCGATCTTGCCGACAACCAGATCACCGGCTTCAACCCCGGCGCCATGAAATATTCTTCATCTCTGGATTTTGAGAAGTTCAATGCAGCGGATACCATTGCCATCGTCTCTCCCGGTAATCTTGAAGACATGGTGAATTACCCGCGCATCTGCAAGCAAAAAGGCATCGGCTACATCTTTGATCCCGGACAATCCCTGCCCGTGCTCGCTGCCGGGGATGTTGCAGACGCCATAGATGGGTGCCGGATCCTGATATCTAATGATTATGAACTGGAGATGATCATGAACAAGACCGCCTTAGACAAAAAGGATTTGATACGGCGGGCCGGGACTGTTATTGTCACCTTAGGGGAGAAAGGTTCGCAGATTATCACGGCGGACGGTGAAATAAACATTCCCATGGTCAAGCCGAGGAAGGTGGAAGACCCCACAGGCGCCGGCGATGCATACAGGGGCGGGCTGATCAGCGGTCTGGTTCGGGGCAAGGACATTGAACAAAGTGCCAGGATAGGCAGTGTATGCGCTTCCTTTGCCGTAGAGTGTTATGGCACCCAGGAATACAGGTTCGGCCCTGAGGAATTCGAAGATAGGTTCAGCGGCTCATACTGAAAGGCTCTTCATTCTTTAAAACCCTTCCAGCAGAGTCCGCTATGAAATCAAGGGCCTTAATCGTAACCATGTCAACTGTCCGCATGGGAAAATGTTATGGAACGCCCATGCTCGAAGTGCCGAAGACATGAAACAAAATAAATTAAGGAGAGAATGCAATGGCAAAAATGAAAACGGTCAGTATTGAGGCAAAGTCTGATGAAAAATTCAAGGTTGAAGTAAAAGCAGGGAGCCATACTATTTACGTTGACCAACCGACCACAGGCGGTGGTACTGATGCAGGACCAAACCCTATTGAATATTTATTCACGTCTCTTGCAGGATGCATCGCCACAGTGGCGCGAATCATCGCCACCCAAAAGAGGATCAAACTAAACGGCATGCACATGAGGGTGGAAGGGACATTTGATCTGGAGACGATGCTCGGCAAGAGCAAGGAAAACAGGGCTGGAATTGCGGGCATAAATGTCACATTGAATATCGACGCGGATATGTCAAAGGAGGAAAAGGAGTCTTTTGTACATGAAATAGAAAGCAGGTGTCCTGTTTCAGATAATATAGCCAACACAACACCTATAAAAGTTGAACTTTTGTAATTTTTTTTTGAAACCAACCTCAATTGATTGCATTCACGGGCGGTAGGAGGCTTCTTCAACCGCCCTTTTTCCTGCATTTCTTGCCGACAGCACCGAAGGAGCTGCTCAACCGTATCCAAGTTCCGCGAGCCTTTCCTCGCTGATTCCCAGAAAATGCGCGATTTCATGCACCACGGTAATCTCGATCTGTTCCTCAAGTTCTTCCGTCGTCACGCACACTTTTTCCAAAGGCTCCTGGAACAGAATAATGGTGTCCGGATAAAGAGGCGGATAGACCGCGGAACGATCCGTGAGTGATGTACCCCTGTACATACCAAACAAGGGTTCATTCCGCTGAAGACCCATCTCCTCGAGAATTTCCTTAGAAGGACGCTTCTGGACGGAAATGACGATATTTTTCAGATGATGCCGTATTTCCGATGGGATCCGTGCAATCGCCCTTTTTACAGCCCGATCAATTTCCGTCTCGTTTAGTTTCAGTCTCTTCTTCATAGGTAGAATTTATCCGTAGTTATGAGGAAGATGAAAAATATTTGAAGCTTAAAATCCCACCCATTTTGTCATGCTTTCAAGTGTCTCACGTTTCGATTCGGATGAATTCATAATCTGTGATGTTCACTCTTTAATCCCCGCCATGACACAGGCATCCCTCTTGTACTGTTCTATGACCCTCATCAGGGACTGCTGGATGACGACTCGCTGGGCCTGAGGGGAACCCGCCCCATGGGTTGATTCGATGGGTATCACGGAGCTCTGCCCCGTTAGATATTCAACGAGCCGTATCATCCGGATCCGGTTTTCCGTGGGGATGTCCGCCCTTCCCCGGAGATATTTTTCGAGGAGCTTCCCGATCTTCTCATGCCGGAAATCCTTTGCAGTAGGGGCGGTACAGACCAGTCCACCCGCAATGTCAGCGGTAATGTAGTTCCCTTCCCAAATGGCGTTTACCCCCTGGAGTTTGGCGATGTTGATGTATAGGGAATCCGGCAGGAACACCCCCGATGGGCTCTTCTGGGCCTGGTAGATGGATGCCAGGGCGCAACCTGTGGACATCTCACTCTGGAAGTAGAAGTCCGTCAGTTTTTCCCGGATGTGTCTGGCCTGGCCCGCCCCGTTGTAGTCGGCAATAACGGCCGCAGCACCCATGAGGAGGTCTCTGTGGCCGATTTTGCATGAAGTGCTGAACAATCTCTGGAGCCCGGCGAAATAATTGACCAGCCCTCCGGCAAACTGGCTTTCGCCGCACATGAAGACCCTGTCCCAGGGAACGAAAACCTCTTCAAAAAATACATGCGTGGAGCCATGTACGCCGTACCGGGAATTGCCGTAGTCCATCTCTTCGCCTACAAATCGTCTCCCGTTTGGACCCGGCGCCTCGGCTACGTGGATGACGCCTGGGGTATCGCTTGGAACAGCGAAACAGACGGCGTAGTCCTTTTCCTCCGGCTTCAGAGCTGTACAGGGAAGAACGACGATTTCGTCGGCAATAGCCGCCCCGGAAATACTTGCCTTGGCGCCCCTCACCACAATTCCATCGTTTCTCTTCTCCACTACCCTGAGGTAGGCGTCCGGTTCCTGCTGCCTGCCGGGGCTCATGCTGCGGTCTCCTTTCACATCCATCATGGCTCCGGCAACCGCCAGGTCATTTTCTTGAACATACTTCAAGTAGGCTATAAACCGGTCATGATAGTTCGTCCCCAGGTTCTGGTCCAGATCATACGTCGTCGCAAAAGTCGAATTCAGTGCTCCGGTGCTCACACACCGGGCACCGATGCAGGCCCCGTGCTTGTGAACAAGAAATCTCGATATGCGGAAGCGCTTGGCTAAATCCTCCTGTTCAGAGAGGATATGGACAAAACGGCTAATCTTGCCGCCGGTGAAGGGAGATTCCACCGTGAGGAGATCCTTGTTTTCGTCCATTGCAGAAAGTTCATACACGAGACCGATAGCCTCCAGCGGGGGCCGGAAACAGGGATGGGAACCGATATCGGTCACCTGCTCGCCGAAGGCATATAACTCAGTATTTAATCTATGGATACTTTTCATATACTCATCTTTTGTTCTCAACGTCATCTCGCCCCTCCTCTATGCATAAGAAAAAGATTACACCCTTACACTCCTCTCGTCCGCTGAATCTCTTATACCAAGTTGCTATCATGTCATTGCGGGCAACTGCCCCCGCTGCTTCGCATCGAGGTTATTAATGGAAGAAACTTTATATTCCCTTTCCCATCAAGGCAGAGGAAATGTTAAGTTTTGTCAATTTATGATCAAGAAACACTGTTTCCGGCTTCGTGGGCTTCAATTTTTTGGGTAAGCGTGTCCCATGAAGCGTACAGATTTTCAAGTTCCCTGGTAATATCAAGTAGCTCCTGATTTAGCACTTTGATCTTCTGCGGTTCCCTGTGAATGCCAGGCTCACAGAGATTCTTTTCGTTATCCGCTTTCTTCTCTTCGAGATGGATAATGTGATTCTCCAGCGCCTTCAGTTTCGTCTTAAAGTCGCTCATAATACGCGAAAGACGGTTTCTTTCCTCCGCTTCCAGCCGTTTTTCCTCCTTCGTCTTAAAAGGCCTCCGGCCGGGCATCGCCTCGTTTGCTCCTGGCGGTGATTCTGTTGCAGGTGAATTGCCAGCCATAGATGCTCCTGCTGCTTTCTGAAACGGCCGCTCGCTGGCTGCGCTCGCTATGGCCGAGGCCATTTCACCGCGCTTCTGGATGAAATAGGAGTAGTTTCCAAAATATTCGTAGCATTGCCCGTCACGAATCTCGATCACCTTACTGACGAGGCGGTCCAGGAAGAACCGGTCGTGGGAAACTATTACCACCGTACCCGTATAGTCGAGCAGGGCATTCTGGAGAATCTCTTTCGTTTTCAGGTCCAGATGATTGGTGGGTTCGTCGCGGATCAGCAGGTTGGAATCCTGGAGAAGTATTTTCAGCATGGCAAGGCGGGACTTCTCCCCGCCGGACAGCACGGAAATCTCCTTATAGATGTCATTCCCGGGGAAGAGAAAAGTCCCCAGGAGGTTCCGTTTTTCCTGATCATTGCTGCGACTGCCCGTCAGGCAGACGTCGTCCCAGATGGTACGCCCATAGTCGAGATTCTGGGCGCTTTCCTGAGAAAAGAAGGCCATGCTCACGTTGAGGCCGTAGGTCACTGTCCCGGAAGACGGCTCTTCCATACCGCCGAGAATCCTGGTCAGGGTGGACTTGCCTGCCCCGTTGATGCCGACGAAAGCGATTTTTTCACCCCTGTGGATTGTCAGGTCAAAGGAACTG
>Ga0315291_10011781_pt1 | contig 10640 bp, 3 predicted proteins | sample YL17G12_20_MG_FD_203070 | JGI IMG/M metagenome (GOLD analysis project Ga0315291, IMG submission 203070) | Sediment microbial communities from Yellowstone Lake, YNP, Wyoming, USA - YL17G12_20 | ecosystem: Environmental > Aquatic > Freshwater > Lake > Sediment | place: USA: Wyoming | collected... | reverse complement strand
TCGACCAGTTCGCGGCCCTGGCCGGTGATCGCGGGATTGGCGAGATCGGGACGGCCTCGGGGTTTCTCAGACTGCGAGAATCTGAAATCTTTTTTGTCCCCGTACTTCACGTTCTTCGCCAGAACCAACGGACCAACCTGGATGACTTCAGACGCGCCGATAACCGGCTGCATGGTTTCCCGGTCGTAGAAGTAGGAATGACGCTCTGGGTCCATGCCGACTTGACTCCAGGCTGGATCGTTCAGCGCCTTATCAGCGAGCGCCTTGGCAACGGCTGGTGGTCGCTTTATCCATTCACCCTTCATGGTGGCGATGGTCGATTTGGGTTTGCCGGTTGCGATGTTTAGGGCTGCATTCTCGACCGCCCCAAAGGTCACATTCCCGGCAGAAGCGGTGCTGGCGTAGCCGACAGACTTGCCGGCACCAAACCCACCCTGTTGCTCATGCACCGATACGATCCACACCCCGTGTTCCTGGTAGGCCGGGATGTCCAGACGTAGACCGACCGGCGTGCCGGGGGCCAGGGCATCGGCGTTGCCAACTCGCTGGGCCTTATCGCTGGTCAGGGCTTCCCGCATCTCGTCCGTGGTGGCCGGTTCTGGCACCTCTGCGTACGGTTTTACGGGCTTATGTTCGTTGACCAGGCGCTCGTAGTCCTCGCGGGTGATCTCGCCGTCCTTGAGGCGCTGTGCGGCTTGCTGAAGCTCTGGCGTGCGCTCGGCCTGGCTGAACCGGGTGCCTACGCCCTTTTTTCCACTGGCGGCGTCGGTTTCTCCTCCGACAGATCGACCGGCCAGTTGGTCTTCGACATCCGCCTGAGTAGATTCTCCAGCTTTTGCTCCTTTTGCTCCAAGGTCAGCGTATTTTTCGGCAAGGGCGTTGAGTCTGGCACGGCTTACTCCTTCCTTCATGTACCACGGGGCGTTCCCCGCTTCTGATACCTTGAAGTTCGTTGGTACAACTTTATTGGATGGCCTCTTGATTGCATCAAGGAACTCACGGAATGCGGGAACGCTGAAAGTGTGCCTCGGCCCATTCATCACGCGGTAGGTAAACTGCGGAACTCCGTTCCTGGTTCCGTACTTCGCCCCATAGGCGAACGCACCATACTCGCCCTCCTTCGCTCGCACATCTTCGATGGCGTTCGGCTCGCCCTTGGCCTCGCTGAGAACCGCACCAAGGGTTCCGTGACCAGCCTCCTGCTTGCTGAACGACACCCACGATTCCCAATGGTACTGCCCAATGCTGGCGTCATCCGGTCGGCCAACGTCAGCGTAGATGCTGTCGATCTTTTCGGACAGTGCTCGCTCTATCGCTTCGTAATAAAGCAGCCCACGGGCACCGTTGCTCAACTCGTTGATTCCACTTCCGGTGATGCGATTTCCATCTGCATCGTTTCGTCCGTCATAAAGATTGCGGTCGGAGAATCTGCCATCGTCCCACAACTGGCGCATCTGCACACGGTCGAGGACCATCAGATCCTTATACCCGGCAACCAACAGCGTGAACGACACCACCTTATTGTCGATGCCAGCGCCCTGCCCAATACGAGCGTATTCGCGGCGAATCTCCGCGCCGGTCTTCTCTGGGTCAGCCAACATGTCGTGGATGTATTGCAGTTTGCTTCTGCCATCGGGCATCTTCTTGCCCATCTCAAACAGCCAGCGCCTGCCGTATGCATTGAGGTTGTGCGTTGCGCCGGCACCAGGCTGTCCGGAACCCTTTGGCGCTGCCGATTTAGCCCACGCCTCGTAAGGCGCAAAATCCGCCTCGGTGAAGTTTCCAGCCGCCGCCTTATCCACCCATGGCTTAATGCCTGGGAAGGCGTCGATGAATAGCGACTCTTGCACATAGGGCGAGACGCCCCTGGAAAGGAAAGACCACAAGAATAACTTCGCTGTTCCGCTTGGCGTCATCTCGTCGTCGAGGTACATCCTTCGCAATTCCTGCGCTTGGGCCAAGCCCTTCCTTGCGTCAGATACCTGTCCAGGCGAAAGGCTTCGCAGTTTTTCGGCAGCACCGTCGCCATTCAGATCGCGGATAAATGCGTATGGCGGAACTGGCACATCGTTGGTGGCGAAGGCGTGAGCCGTCATCTTCGCCCACTCTTCCGGTGATTCTGCCGCATTGGGGAACTTAGCCAGAATGCCGTCAATGCTGTCGATCTGACGAACCGCGTTTTTCGCGTTCGTGTCTTGAAGGATGAGCGGCTTGTCTGGCAGGTTCTCGCCAGTTACGGCAACGCGCAGGTCAGGCTCTAGACCGAGGCGGTTCTTTTGTTCGACATCTTTGCCCGGCTCTGACAGGCTGAACCGTGGCCCCTCGCCGGCACGCTGCTCCTGCGTGAGGTTGGGATTCTCGACAAGCCCCTGCGCCTCCGCTCGCTGCCTGACTTCCTCCAGCACAGCGCCCTTGAACGCCTTGTAGGCAGCCTTGTCGGCCTTGTCGCCAGACTCTTGCATCACCTTCTTCAGCCGTTCCTTGCCACCACGGAACCTGGCCATTTCCTCGTTGGTCATCACCTTGGGGTAGAAATTGCCCCAGCCCACATAGGCGGGATTCCGAACGCTCGCTTCCACATCGAAGGCGATCCCGTTGTATTCTGTTGGTCCCTCGACCATATAGGCGGTCGCTTGACTCCGTGGCTCGCCCGGTGCTGCGTAGTTGTCAGCCTGGATCGTCTTACGCAGCTTCAGCCCGGTCGCCTGCTCGATCAACGGGTAATCGCGTTCTGGGTTCTCGGTCAGGAATCGCACATCCATATCCACCGGCTCGTCGCCGGCCTGGACGTAGGAGCGGGAAACCAGCGAACCACCCATGATCACCTTGACGCTGGCCGGCAGCTTGGCCTGCCACTCGGCGGCGAGTTCATTGGACGAATCTACCAACTCCTTGGCGTTCGGTTCCTCGGCTCGCGCCTTCTCGTTGGCGAGGACAGGGAAGCGTTCCGCTAGGCTGAAGCGGGTGGCTTTTTGTCCCTGTTCTTCGGCTTCGACCCGGCCTTGTCCAACCTGGCCACTATTTCCAGGTATCGTGCGTGACTCGCGGGGTCTGGTGGAATCACCGGGCCGCTCGCTAACCGCTGGAGTTCTTTCTCTGTCCAGTCCAGATCGCTCCCGTAGCTCTCGCCGCCCTCGGCGTTGTTCTCGTAAGTCATCTGTAACCTCCTTTTCTATGGAAACCTTCGTGTCTTGGAGGCTCCCACCGATAGCAGTATGACGCCGTTTCTGCATTTCCTCCAGCGAAATCTCACTCGGTGACGCGCCGGTGGTGTCATAGAATTTGATGGTAACGCGGGGATTTCCGCGATAATGTTCTGCCAGTCTCAGGATGGCATCATTCGCCCCAGCGTGGGCCTCGGCAAGTACATCAGTCGGGAGCCTGCGACCGTCTTCTATGAGTCGCTTCCATGCCCGTCGCCCAGCGATGACCGGGGCCGCGTCGATATAAGCAAACACCACATCGCGGCCTTTGGCCAAAATCGCATCGATGGTCTTAACGCCTTTGTCGAACTTGGCGAACGTAGCGTCGATGATAAAGTCTGACTCGTCGCTTACTTCCCCCAGGAACGCTCCACGAACGGTGCCTTTACCCGACCCGCCGCCACCGGCCATGGCCAAGACCAACCTCGACTTCGACACCGCTGGTGATTCGATCTTATTGGCGATCATCCGCTTGATAAACGCACTCGCGCCTTCTTGAGTCGCGCCAGAAACCAGGGTGCGCCCTTGAATGCTATCTGCGTAGGGGGCGTACAGTTCACGAACGTCATCGGCGTTGAGGATCTTGCCACCGAGGGTGTCTTTGACCTTCTTGTACCGTTCCCAGTTCTCTGCGTCGTTTTCCTCTGCCATTTGCTTGAGGAAAGCGGCTTCGTGTTCGCGCAGGGTCATGCCCAGGTACACATAATCCCAGTTCACGGCCTTCTCCGATAGGTCATCGACCTCCTCTTCACGGGCCTGCAACTCCTCTGGCGTCATGTCCTTGATGAGCTTGAATCGCACCGACTTGGTCGGCTTCGTCTGGACCGGAGCCGTAGGTTTGCGCCCCAGCGGCTTGCCTTCAGCAACGTCGCGCACCAGGCCACGCTCGCTCTGTTCGATCATTCCGCCGGTCAGCACATGACCAAGATCACGCAGGAAATCCTTGATCTTCTGCCAGGTGCCAAGGCTCGGCAGTTTTATGCGACCATCCGCGATGCGCTCAAAGAGGTGGGCAACGTACTCCTCGTCACGGACTTCCTGCGTTGCACCGGCATATCGCTCGTTGACAGACGCGACGATTTCAGCGTTGCGCTTGGCGATTCTGACCAGGGCGGCGTGTTCCGCCGCGGTGATCAATCCCATGAGCTTGAAGGCGTGGATCACTTCATGGTCGAATGTAAAACTGCCTGCCGTGTTCTGTGTCAGGTAGATGGTGCCGGTGTCTTTATCGTACCAGCCTGACGGGATTCCTTCCGCCTTGCCGCCGGCTGCACGGTCTGCCTCTGCCTGGACGGCATCAATGTCTGCCTGGCTGGCGATCTTGACCTTGATCTTCGCACCTTTGGCGCCGGTGATGGCCAGGGTGTCAGCGCCTTCCCGCTCGATCTTACCTTTGATATTCGACCCGCCCAACGCACGGATGACCGAACCCAGCGCCTTCTTGGTCGCAACGTCGGCGGTTTCTGGAAGTCGAAACGGATGATTAGCCTGCCCCGCGTAATCTTGAGATGTCTCATCCTCTGGACTCGCACCAGGTGACGGCTGCCCTGCACGGTTGTTCTTCGTCCGGTCGAAACCGGGGGCGCTCTCGGGCGCTGCCTGCGTGGGTTGCGTGGATGAGGTTGGACTTGCCCCAGTGAGTCGCGCCTCGCGCTTTGCCTCGTAATCTGCGAGGATCTTCTTGGCCTGAGTAACGGCTGACGGTTCCGCTTCAGCCGGTGCCGCCTGGGCTGGGGCAGCGGCTACGGATGGCGTGGTCTGGGCTGGGGCGACACGCTGCTGATTGGCCTTCCCAGCCTTGGGGAATGACGCGACCTTCTGCAACGCTTCGCGGATCGGGGCGTTGATGCGGATGACGGTGATGTTGCCGTTGGGAATATCGTTCTTCGCCGCCATCCACTGGTGGTGGCCGTCGATGATGTGATTGTCGGACGAAATAATAACTTCGCGCCCGGTCTTGCCGTAGTCGCCAGCGGCACCAACCTTGCGCGGATCGAATTCTGCCTGGGTCGGCTTGATGTCGGCAACGGGAACCGAGACGCGCTCAGAGGTCGTTCCGTTCTGTCCGAGGAATTCCAGCAATTCTGGCCGGTCGGAACCTCTGACCTGCGGCATCTCGGTGCGTGGAATTCCCAGCGTTCCAGAGTCTGCCGGGAATGCCTGCATGCTTGGCGGGATAGGTGGTGCTGCCGGTGCCGGTGGCGCTTCGTAGACCGGCGCTGCTGGTGCTGCGGGTGGGGTGGTCTGTGATCCTTGCGAAGGCGAGGGCTGGCTTCCCTTGGGGATACCGGCCCACTGGCCAGTCGTTGGGTGCAGGACACCAAGCACGGTCCCATCATCAGCGATGTTGTACGATGGATTCGCCTTCCCGACCTGGATCACGGCGGGACTGGTGAACTTTGGAGACTGGCCAGACACGAGTTGATCGTGGGTGCGAATCACCGCCGCATCGGATAGACCGGATCCGAGGCCGGTCATCGCCGCCGTCACTTGGCCAGCGGTTGAGGTCGGCGCTGCTGGTGGCACCGTTGGTGCGGGAGACGCTGGCGCGGGAGCCGTGCTTTCGCCGCCCACTGCCGCGTTCAACTGCCGTACCAGATCGTCGGTGTCGTTCGGTGTAGCCGTGTCGGCGGAAGCCGCGGGTGCTGGCGGGGCAACTGGTGCGGGGGCGACGGGAGCCTGGGCACCTGGCTGCTTGGCAAGGAAGTCGGCCTTCTGCTGGTCGGTGAATAGTTCGCCTGGGACCCTTGCCGCTGGGGCTGGACTCTGGTAACTGCCCAACACCGCCGGGCCACCAAGGATGGCTGATACCGCCATTCCCTCTGCCCCAGCCCGACCCGCTCTACCGAAGTCAGGATCAAACGGTTTTCCGGTGCTGTCAGACGCCGCGTGCTGATCTACCAGGTCGGACGCAAAATTGCCGATTCCTTCGCCCACTGTCTCGCCAATCGCTCCGCGTACAGTCGGGCGCAAGCCGCGAGTCAGTGCGCCCATGCCACCAGGGAACAACATCTCTGATCCGCCCTCAATAGCAGCGTTCGCAATCGTGTGACCAGGCTGGTTAAAAAAGCCGGCTGGATCTCGGTTGACACTTTCACGCAAGACCTCTGCGCCCATAAGTCCAGGGATTGCGAGATGGCTGGCAATATCTGCCGCCTTGGGCATAAACTGACCCAGGCGACCAATAGCGGGGTTGACGCCAGTGCGTGCGGCAGCTGCCAATCCAAGAGTCAGCGGAATGGTCCGTCCCGCTCCCGACAGCAGTCCTGAATCCAGGGCTGGGGCGAACCGTTGTTCCAAGGCTCGGTCGATCTGGTTGGCTACATCGGGCTGTCCCAGCAGGTCGGCAGACCCTTTGGCGAATCCACCCGCCAGAGCGGTTATAGGGCCTTGATAGCCTCTTGGGTCAGGTTGCCCACGAAGCTGCGCCACCGCTGCGTCGACCTGCTCGGGCGACATGCTCGGATTCAGACCCAGCGCACGCACCAACTCTGCTTGAGGGCGAGAATCGTAATAATAATCCGCTGGATCATCGGGCGCGGTCGGTGATAGGGGTATGCTCCCCTGTCGCCGCAGACGCGCCTTGGCCATTACCTCGACGAAGTCTTGGCTGGAAAGCGCCCTTGCCAGATTAGTCGATCCAATCTCTTCCGCCGTTGGAGGCGCAAATAAAGCAGACTCCCCTGCAACAGCCGGCGGTGCGAGATCCAGCGGGGCAGAGCCGCCCATCTCCTCCACCGTTGGCGGTGCAAATAAATCTTTCTGCTTTGCCATGTTATTGTGCCCCGACCAGCCATCCGCCGCGTGTTTTTAAAATGCGAACGGCGGTAGCCTCGTCTATGTTATTCGCTCTGGCGTATGCCGTAACATCGGGAGCGGTGAACGAAACACGACCTGGGGCGTCCTGACTGGCGTTAAACTTTGCCGCATCTTCAATGCCAGTGGAGAAAATATAGCCGGGATTTGGCGTGTTATCGGGGAGGCTCGTCACTGGCGCATCCATCGGCTCATTGCTCAACGCCTGGCCCAGGTTTGCTGGGGCCTGCGCCTGGCTCTTGTCTACAAGATACTGTCGCTCCCATCCAACCGGCGTGTCCATTGGGCCAACGGGGGCAGCTACTGGCGGGGCGACATAGTCATGGACATTAACCTTCTCCCCATTGTCGGTGTAGACCAGAATCTTTCGACCGTCCTCGTCCTCGACAATCGCCGTGGGACGATCCTTCGGAATCTTCGCTGCCTGAGCGGCGGCAGCGATTCTTTCCATTTCTTTCTGGTGCCGCTCGTTCTTGTACAGCTGCACCGTCTGACGGCCATTGTCGGCGGTCATGTTTCCCCAGTTAAATAGATCGGACTGCTGCTGCCGATCATTCTGTTGCTTCTGCCACGCCAGCCGGTCGTCGCGCTCTAACTTCTGCTGGTCGCGTCGTTCCGTGTCCAGCCGCAACGCACGGGCAAGCGTGTCCTCGCGGTCCTGTTTGCGTAATGCGCGGTCTTCCTCGTCTTGACGATTCCGCCGCGCCATCTGCGGGGCGAGCAGGAGGGCAGACGAAAGCTGGTCGAAGCCTTCAAGGGCGGGATCGTAGAGTGGCATCAGTAAATCCTGTTTCTGGCCGCTTCTTTGGCAGCGGCCTCATCAGCGGCAGCGTTCTGATTCCGAATGTTCGCGATCCCGCCAGCGGTTTGCAAGCCTACACCGACCAGCTGTGCGCCCAGCATGGTGTTATTCTCGCCGTTGGTCGGACCAGTGTAGACGTTCCGCCGACGCACGCCGGCCATCTGCCGAGCACGGAAGGCTCGCAGCATGGCGTTCCCCTGCTGGCCCTCTTCGGCCTGCCGGTTGAGATCAATGCCGCCGGCCTGGTTCTGGTTGAGAGCGTTCTCATCGAAGTCTCCCATCGCCTGCTGTCCACGCTGTGCCAAGATCAGCCGACGCCGGGCATCAAGCATCGGGGCATGGGTCGCAGCCACGTTCTGGCCCCATTTTGGGTCTGCGCCGACCAGACTACGGTTGCCGACCGGGGCCGTATTCACCATGCCAAGTGCGGCGGTCAGGTCGGCATTCTGGGCATCCGATGCCGTCTGGCCGGCGGCGAGGCGCTCCTGGCCACCAAGACCTTGAGCAAGAGCGGTATGTTGGCCATACCGTTGGGCGTTAAGTCCTCTCAGCTTCGATTCTAAGGCCTGGGATTCGGCTACTGCCCTGGCGTCGTCCTGAGCCTGCGCCCTGGCTACAATCTTCGCCAGACGTTTGCGACGGGCATTGGCTTTGTGCTTCGCAGCACCGCCAACGTATCCAGCTACACCGCCGATGACTCCACCAGCCACTGCGCCCCATGGGCCACCGCCCATGGAATATCCAGCCTGTGCGCCAGATGCGGCACCCGAGATTGCTCCACTTTCTGCTTCGCCCATGGGTTATTCCTTATACGCCGTAGTAGTTGTAGACGCCGCGCCCGACCGAGCCAGCCACATTGCCCACGGTCTGGTAATTCCGCAGCCGGTCCTGGTCTGACTCCTGCCGCAACCGCGCATCATTCTGGGCCTGGCGTAGGATGCCTTCGGATTCCTGACCGTAGCTGTACCCAAGCTGCTGATTGGCCGCGGTCTGTAGGCCGTTGGTGCCCATGATCGACCGGCGCAGCTGCTCATGCTGCTGGCGATCCTGGGCTTCCATATTCGACCGCTGATTCGCCGCCTGGTTCTGTGCGGCCATGACGTTGCCCTGTAAACCAGCCTGTAAACCGCCCTGCGTCTCGGCGTCATAGCTCGATCCCAGGCGTCCTCGACGAGCAGCATTCAGCCCAGCCTTCTGCGACTGCTGGCCAAACCCGTACTGCAAACCGGCAACCTGGTCGCCAAGCTGGGCATCATAGAGCTGATTGCGTGCAGTGGTGCGATTCGGATTCGCGTATGCCGCATCGAGTTCTGACAGAGCGTTGTTGCGCCGTGCGTCTTCTTCCGCTCCACGCCGGGCCTGGTCAACGCCTTGTTGGTTGTAAGCCAAGGTGCGCTGCGCCTCCTGCTGGCCTGGAAGAGCGGCTAACGCTGCCCTTGCTGCCACGGCTTCCGGCCTGTTATACATACCCCTGTTAATAGCACGAAGTTCATTTCTGACGGCACCGTTTCTGTACATGGCTTATTCCTTAGTGATTACAATGGAGGAATAGACTTCGACTTCGCCTTGATTCATTGGAAAGCCAAGCCCGTATGTTGCAAAGGAAGACACACAGGTATATTGCAATTCAAAGACGCTCGACACGGCAATGGTAAAGCGACCATCAAGGGGGAGCGTCATCCCAGCGTAGTCGCCGGCCGTAATGGAGAGGCCACTGCTGCCGACAGCAACGGTTGCGCCAGCGGTAATGTTTCTAATCCGTGTAGAGGCAAGTTGAGAACGATACATGACGGAAGTGCAATGGATTCGGTATGTGCCGGGGAGCAGGGTGAATTGGTTGCTATTGACCGTGACGAAGTTCTGCGTGTCTGCCACTTCAGTATTAATATCCCGTCGCCGCCACCCTACGGACGTAGCCGTACCGCCAGGTGTTCCAGCCGCCTTCTGATCTTGAATCAGCGCATAGCCGGTGGCGGCTGGTGGCACCGCCCAGGTCGCGTCAGCACGGAGAAACTTTTCGGCAGCGGCATCGCCAGCCGCAGGGGCAGGGGCAGCGCCTTGCACGCCGCCAGCACCAGAATCTCCAACCATGGTCGCAAGCCGGGCGCCAGCCACCGTGCCAGCGGTGATCTGACTGCCATTGATCGTCTGGAACTCGTTGAAGCGAACGGCCTCGCCATTGAGGGTGGCCGCGCCAAGGCCGGTGATCTTATTGCCACCCATGGCGATATTGCCAGCCATCGTGCCACCCGACAGTGCCAGGAAGCTCGATGCCAAATAGGCGCCAAGTGCCGCTTGCAGTGCCGCAGCGGTGATGTCGTTCATTCTGGCAGCGTCATTGCTCGCTGCTGTTCCTGCCGCCAGATTGGTCAGCTTGTGACTGCCCATCGACTGGTTGCCGGTGAATGCGACCGTTCCATCCTTCTTGATGTAGTTGCTGATCGTCAGCACGCCGCCCAAGTATGCCGCGCTCACCAGGTTGGTGGCCAGTTCCGCCAGAGCGGTTTCGACATTGGTGGCCGTCAGTAATCCACCGGCATCCTCGATACCGACCAGAGACGCGCCCTGCCCGTTGCTGGTGCTGGCCAGCGCCGTGGTGCCGTTTCCAGGGGTGAACACTTCGATGATGACCGTCGCACCAACGGCCTGCGCCGGCAGAGACACCACCGTTTCGCTGGTCTTTGTGACGCTGGCTTGCGGGATTCGTGACAGCAGGCCGGTTCCGCTGTTGGTGTACGCATGCACGGTCGCCGTCGCCGTCGCATAGGTCGGCACTGTGAACGCAGCCTGGCTCGCCGTAGCAGTGAAGCTGGTCGTGC
>Ga0315291_10011780_pt1 | contig 10640 bp, 10 predicted proteins | sample YL17G12_20_MG_FD_203070 | JGI IMG/M metagenome (GOLD analysis project Ga0315291, IMG submission 203070) | Sediment microbial communities from Yellowstone Lake, YNP, Wyoming, USA - YL17G12_20 | ecosystem: Environmental > Aquatic > Freshwater > Lake > Sediment | place: USA: Wyoming | collected... | reverse complement strand
AGCCCACCAAACAGAGCTCCATCAATTCCGCTTGCTGCGATAGACTCAGCAGTAAGAGGATGGTTAGTTGTAAGGTCATGGCCAATTGTGTGGCCAATATTCATCAGGGCGCCTTCTGTAGCACCTCTTGCTGCCATCCTAAGCGGAGCACTTGCTGCTCTTCCAAGAAGGCCTGCAGACTCTCCTAGAGTCCCCATGGCGATGCGTTCTGATAGGTTGCCGGCTGAACCCATTAGACCAGCTGGAGTGAAGGAAAGTGCTCTTCCTACTGCTGACCTACCAGCTAGAGACTCTCCTCCTGACAGAAGTGCAGGCAGAACGGTTCCGGCTACGTCGCCAGCAGTATATAGACCAGATGTCTGAGCAGCCTGAAGGTGTCCAGGGTCAACAATGCCCATGGCAGCAAGAGCGCCCGGCCCAAGTCCAAGTGTCAGCCCAGAGGCAACACCCATTCCAGCGGTTCCAGCAGGTCCCCAGTTTCCAGCTACGTATGAAAGGTCTTGTTGTGCCTTGTTGGCTTCCTCAGCCTGAGCAAGGTCCATTGGCTTCCCACCCGCACGAACCATGCTGGCCGCCTGCTCCTGGTCAGGAGTGGCGTAAGGAAGGCCTCCTAGTTCAACAGCCTGGACCGGTCCGGCCATTTACTTTCCTCCTAGCATCCGTTGCTTTTGAGAAGCTCCAAATAAACTACTGGCGGCGGCACGCTGAACTTCTGGGTCCTGGATTGTTCCCTTTAGGTTTTCGCCTGAAAGTGGAAGGTCATTCCTTTGTAAGACCGTCGCTGGAGGTCCAGCAATACCCTCACTAACAAGACCCTGTGGGGCTCCGTATCCAAGTCTTGCATTCCAGATATTCTTTATAGACTTGTTTGACACTCCGGCAAGAATTGCATTGATTTCTGCCTGACGAGCAGCTTCTGACATTCTCTGAAAGTTTCTAACACTGTTCCAAGAATGGTCATGGCTGATAACCTGGTGAAGATTTTCCAGTTCTGTTTTTGATAGTGCAGTACCAGCCTTCTCGTGGATATAGCCTCCAATTTGGCTGCTAAGAAGCTGTTTGTAGCGATTCATCGCATCAGAAAGCCTCTTAGCCTGTTCTTCGTGTGGCCCTTCTGGTGTTCCAGCAGACAACCATTCAGCAAGTGCCTTTGTGTTCCCTGAACCGAAGTATTGAGAATACCTGGTATCAAGAAGCTCATCTGGACCGCCTTTGATTTTTCCTTGTGACCTAAGAATGCTTGTTGTCTTTTCAAGCACGTTCATGTCATTCCCAAGAAGTCTCCAGCCAGAGATTACATCTGCATGAGGAGTCATTGCCTTTGATACTTCTACAAGGTCTTTCTTGTCAGCCATCTTTAGCTCCTCAAACTTTTCGTTGAACCCACCCTTTACAGTTGGGTCCTTGCCCTGTGCTCTAATGTAGGCAGAGATGTAAGAGTCTGTTGCGTTGTCTGGAAGTCTTGTTGGGTCAATGTGAGACCTTGCCATAGCATCCCTGACATTGTTGATTCTAGCTGTCTTTGCTGCATCAACTAGACCTGGGTACCTTTTGTTTACTAGGTCTTCTTGGGCCGACGACATAATTGGCTTATCAATGACATTTTTTGACGTTGACACAAACCCAGTAGTTGAACCTGGCTTTGACGTAGCTGTTGAAGCCGGACCGTGTCCTGGAGGTACAACTCCTCCTGCCTGAATGTGGGACTGTAGAGCAGAAGAGTATGCCGACCACCCTTCTCCAGTTTGGTCTGCTTCTGCTGCCTTCTTGTACTCTGCAAGAATACCAGGAGTTGTTTTCTGAGGCTTGTTGTAGACACCAAGTGCCTGACGAAGCTGCATCATCTGAATGGTGTAGTTGCGCATAAACTCACCAGCAATAGCTGAAGCTTTTGCTTTAGCAATAGGGCCGGCGAATTGATTCCCGATTCGTTCAACCTCCATAGCTGCAACACGGTTGTTCTCTGCATATGCAAGCTTGTCCCCAAGCTCCCGGTCGCCTGCAATCTGCCTGTAAGACGCAAGATTGCTACGAAGCTCACCAAGGTGCATATCGGCGAGTTGCCTTCGTTGCTGGTAGTCAGCGTTTACTGCATTGCCAATAAGCTTCACTCCTAACGACGGGTCTCCGGAACCAAGACCAACAATTGCTAGACCAATAGCAGAAACGATGTTTCCAGGGTTTCTCCACCATTGTCCACGGTCTGCTAGGTCGTTGGTATAATTCTTTGTTGCTTCCTGAAGGCGATTTTGTTGCTGCTCAATAAGCTGCTGATTTTCAATTCTTCGTTGCTGAAGAACTGCCGCCTCTTCCTGCTGACGCTGTTGCTCCTTGGCATAAAAGTCTGCCCTTGATGCTGACGCGTTTGCTTCAGCCTGGGCTCCTGACTCAATGTTCGCCTCAATCTTTTGTGGCTGTTGAGTAAACGCATAATCCCAAGGCTGCTTACCGCCGACTGGATGGTAATTTTGCCCTTCTGGCATAATCGTCTCTCCAGGACCGACCGGTCCTCCAGATGACGAATATGGGTACATTACCTTGTCAATGATTGACTCAGCAGTGTCTCCCTGGTTTGTGTCCCAAGCAGAGCCAGACTGGTCTGGTGTGCCGCCAAACTGCTGAAGCTCTGTGCTTGTAGGGGCTTCAATTGGAGCCTGTCCTGGAATAGTACCCTGTGAGAGGCCTGCCATCTCTGGTACTCCAGCAGACTTTGCGGCTTCGTTAGCCTTTAGTTTTTCTTCGTCAATCTGTTCTTGTGTTCTAGCAGGAGACGCGCTTCGGTTGCCAAACCCACCAAACAGGTCACCGTATAGTCTTGGTCCTGCCATGTGGTTACCTCGGGTAAGCTGCTAGAACTGCGTTCTTTGGGTCATTTGGGTTTCGTCCACCCATTCCTGGAGGAGGACCACCTTGTCCCTGTGCCCGTGCCTGCTGGACCGCGTTCATCGCTGGCTCACGACCTGGTGTAACTCCACCAGACATGTTTCTGTCCCACATATCTTGAGTCATTGAGTTTCCAGCCTTGTTCTGTCCGAACAGCCCGGTCATTGTCGGAGTGGTACCTCCGTTAGCATTCACAGTACTACGATGTACGGTGTTGTATGGGTCTGTCTGCTGACCAATAAGCTGAGCGTTTGCAAACAGCCTGCGTGTACGGTCTTGAGGCAGAGGAATCTGACTTCCTCCAACACCAAACCCCATGTAACCAGGAGTTTGCTGCCAGGAGATACGGTCCATCATGTCTTGGGTATTTTGAGCCGGGTCGTACGTCATTGTTCTACTGGTTCATTCTTAGGCTTCCGCCTAGTCCAATCAGGCTCTTTGCCTTCATTCTGTCCATGGCATTTAGTTGAGCATCACGCTGAGTTAGCTTCATTCCATTAGGAGAATATACACCACCCAACCTGGTCTTGTCTGCCTCAGCATTTGTTTGCAGATTGTCTAGTCCAGCCTTTGCAATGTAGTTCTTGTCTGCCTCAAATTGAGCGGCCTCATCAGCGGCTCTATTGAACTGACCCTGTGCCAACTGAGAAACCCCGCTGTCCTTCTGGCGCATATCAATTCCATACTTGTTGTTCCCAGAAGCCCAGTCTTGGTGAAACCCATACTTGTCAGCTTGGATTGCGGCTTCCTTTTCCTTCTTCGCGAGCGCCAATTGTGCATCTCTGGCTCTGTTGGCGTCAATAACACCAGCGGCCATGCCTCCAATAGAATCAGCTGCTCCTTCTAGTGAAGACTTTCCGTGAGCAGCTCGGTGCCCAAGCATGTAAAGCTTCCCAACGGCGTTCTTCAGCGTTTTCTCGTGAAGATACTCAGGAGCGTAACCAGACATTACCCACCTCCGTAGCTCATTCCGCCAAAGCCGCGGAATCCGCTCATTAGGCCAGAATTACCACCGTAACCTCCTGGGAGCTGTACTCCAGTCTGTCCACCTGTAACTCCTCCACCTCCAACCATCCCGGAGATTCCTCCACCACCAGTTCCACGGCCAGTTAGAGAGCTTCTAATAGTGTCGGAAGACATTCCTTCCTGGCCACCAATTTGCATTCCACTACCAAACGTACTCCCGTATTCAGGAGCCATCGGTGTTCCAAGAAGTCCAGCTCTAAGATTGAACATCTTTATGCCTTTGGAGGAGGAACGCCCCTGCCTCCCGAAAACATTCCACCGGCAGTGGTAACGGCAGTTCCGCCAAGACCAACAAGAGCGTCCCTGTTACGTTGCCTGGCGTCCGTGTTTGACTGATTGATTCCAGCAGCAATTGACTGCGCTTCGTTTGCATTTCGCGAACCAATCTCATTTGCGGCAATTGTTCCCTGCATCTGAGAGTTGTAAGGGTTCTGAGCTGCACTGTAGTATCCAAGCCCTGTCTGGCGAGATTGGTTAGCTAGATTTCCCATCCCAAGTCTGTACTGTGTGGTGTTACCAGCATTGAACTGTGAGTTTGCGTTTGCAAGTCCAAGCCTTGACTGGTCTTGCTGACGCTGTGTATTGGCAAGATTACCGTACAGGTTGGTATAGTTGGCCATCTCGTTAGCCCTCAGTGCTCCAGCCTGAGTGTATGCTTGGTTCTGTAGGTTAGCCGCGCCAGCAGCAGCGTTACCGCTAGCATTAGAAATACCAGCATTTCCACGTGCACCTCCCATCATTGCCTGTTGGCCAGCAATTCCCTGGTCCAGTCCACTTTGCATGAGCCAAGCAGCTTGGCTTGGAGATTGTCCCATGGCTCCTTCACGAGCAAGTTGGATAGCTCCAGACTGGTCTCCACCACGTGCCTGAGCCTCGCGGTCTGCTAGAGTTTGATTTTCAAATGACTGTGGGCCGTTAGTGTAGGCCTGGTTCATAAATCCGTTGGCAGAAGTGTTTGCTGCGCCCATTCCCTGTAGCCCAGCATTTGCGAAGCTGTCAGCCCCGTATTCTCCACCCCACTGTACATCTGGTGTCCCGAAGTTTACTGGCTGATAGCGGTTGCGACCTCCGTTCATGTAGTCGCCAGGAAGCTCACCAATTGTATTTGCTGCGCCCTTGGTCCAATCCCAAGCAGCTCCTACTGCGTCACCGATAGGTCCAAGAAATGCCATAGTTTATCTATACCTCAGTTATCCCTTTTGGGCTACTGGGAGCTTTGGACCCCCACCCTTCAGGCCAAGTCTTACAGTCAATCCAAATAGGTCCAGCTGACCACCGGCAGAGGTTGGGAACCCACCGTTGTTTGTTACTACGCTCTCAATCTTGAACTGCATTGACTGGCATTCCTCAATTGGTGGCTGAGCATTTAGCTGCACAAGACCTGCAGATTCTGCACTTACAACCTCCACTGGCCACTGCTTCACTGTAGTGAACGTTGGGTTGTAGTTCCTTGCATAGGAGGCTTTGATTTGATGGTTACCCTTCCAGATTCCTGCGATATAAAGGTCCGTTACCTTTAGTCGGTCTTGTGTAGTAGGAGCCTTTACCCATCCGGTCTTCACTGTCCAGGTAATGAAGCTTGAGGATAGGTCAAACAGAGATGTTTCAGAGTTGTAGTATAGGCCTCCATAAGCACCCATGAACACGTTCTCAGAGTCTGAGGCAGTAGAAGCCTTTGCCTTTGCGTAAACAATGTCCTGGATTGGGCCGTTACTTCCTAGGGAAGAGTGAGTAAACGTTGTCCATGCTCCGACTACTACGTCGTAGCAGATGACAATACCGTTTGATGCCCCTAGGTCAAACGTGCCTTTTGACGCAGAAACTGTACTGAGGTTGTTCCCTAGAGCAAACAGGACAGTGCCGTTGTTTCTGTCAAAACAGCTGCCACCAGTGTTTGGGAAGGCGTTCACGGTCCTGTAAACTGGCATTCCAATAGGCTGTACTGTGAAATTCCTGTCAAGTAGCTCAATACCACGAGTTGAGCGGTACATGGTCCCAAGAGGGGTGGAGACAATGCTCCTACAGTCAATACATCCAAACTCTGTATTGATTCTGCGCGGGGTTGAATAGTCAGAGCCGTTCCCACCATTTTCGGCAGGACCGTCTCCCTCAACCAAATGGATAGCATCTCGCTTGAAGACCACGAGAACGCCATCTTGGCTCGCCAGACCAGTAAGCCTGCCTGAGCCAGAAGGAACATTGAATGAGAGGGCAGGGTTATACCAGAAGGCTTCATTGTCAACCTTGAAGCTACTGTAGTAAACCGTCTTGTCTCTGCAGTAGAACATTCTGTCCTTGTGTGCACAGAGATGTTCTGACGAGTTTGAATGATACCTATCAAGAGCAGTACCAGATGTTCCTGGCTGCCTAAAAAGAAGTGGATTACCAATCACAGTCGCATCAGCAACGTTGTCCACAGTGAATGACGTACTAACAACCGGAGCGCCTCCAGAACCAGAGAGAAGCCTTCGTTCAACTAGATAGTATTGAGTCCCGCCAGCTGAGGTCCTGTAAAGAGAGATATTGATAGTGTTCGTGTCTCTTTGTGTGAACGCTGGAGCAGAAACGATTGCGCTTACACCCTGGTTAGCAAGTGTGATTGAGCTGATTTTGCTAACCCTTGAATAGTGTGTGTTTCCGTAGAAGTCAGTACAGCTGTAAACTGCAAGGTAGTTGTAAACCCCAGTCAGACCAGTCCCGGAAGTTGCTAGGAATAGGCTGGGAGCTGCAAGGAAGCCCTGCTCTGTCCACCTGGTTCCGTCATATGACGTTCCATACCCACCGGACGCATAGTTACCAGCGAAGGAAACTGTAGGGTCATGAACGGTAAGCTGTAGAGCGTTGTACGTTACTGGAGCTGACTCAGATACAGCCTGAAGATTCCCACACACACACAAAACCTTTCCGTTAGAGTCTGTGTGAGGCTTGTATGGAGGAGTGGTATTGTCTTGGAAATATCCCAGTGTCCTACTGTTTTGTGTAGCCTTCAGTGGAGCGGAATAGTTGTCCAGTACTGCAACTGGTCTAATCTGGTCGGTACCAGCAAAGCCACCCTGACCTACAGGGTAGTCTACTGCGCTTACGATTTGTGAGCACTCCACAAGTACAGATGAGTTGGCCACGACGTCAGGAGAGTTTGACGTGTTTGTTGTAAGGTTGTGCTGTTGTACGTAGTGTCTTTGCTTCTCTGCATTGTAGAAAGGTAGAGAGCCCTCACACACCATTGACTGTACGGTTTGCAAAGAGAACGTTGTTGCCCCGACCGCACAAACGAACATTGTACAAATTGGAACCACAACAGAATTTAGAGTTGTTGAGTCGTATGCAACAATTGCACAGTCACCAGATGGGCTAACTGAAACACGAAGACATACAGAAGACGCAGTTGCAGCAGTTGTGTCAGTAACGGTACTTGTGGTCGTAAGAGATGAATTGATTCTCTTGAGCTTGTATCTTGTTGGGGCTCCAGTTAGATACCCGACTACGTAGAAGTTAGTTCCATCTGTATCAATACCAGTTACTGCTGTAACTCCTGTATCTGAGCCAGTAGCTGTTGAAGACCCGGCAGCAGAGAACTTCTCTAGTCTTAGCGTTGTACCGCTAACACACACAACGCTTGACCCGGTGATTGACACAGCTCCTGCAAGACGGTCACCATTGGCTGTTCCGGTAAGGGCCGTTAGGGAAGGTGAATTCAGACCCGCAGGCAGGCTTGTGGTGTCAATACTGAAGAATTGTGGTTTCAGGTTTGACGATGAAAAGTAGAAGTGAAGATACCTATCATCAACAGGCACCATCAGAAACTTTGGGGCAGTGTAGCTGCCTGCTGGGTATGTATACCTCTTTACAATGCTACCGCTAAGCCTGTCCTGGATAACAATTTGTAGCTGGGCACCACTCGTCCCTGAAGAGATGTAGTAGGCAATGCACGTATAGTTCGTAAGGTTCGCACAACCAACAATACCAGTGGATGCGACCGTGCTTCCTCCGGGGTCAACTCCAGCAACCTTGCTTTGCACGCTGAATTCTGGGAACAGACCCTTGCTGACAACGTTAGCGGCCTGCTCTGATGCTTGGAAAAAGTAACCGTTGAGGTCAAGGTACCCAATACCGTCGTCAAGGTTAGCCAAACGTCTAATCTGAGAACCACCGAACGACTTGATTCCTGGGCGAAGAGTAAGCGCCTTGCTGTCATGGTAGACAAGATTGTCCACAGTGATGAGCCCCTTGGTCCAGTCAACCAGCTCTTCTTTGTCATCTTCGTTCATGCCCTTGGCAAGAGAGATGTCCACAAGAGACTTTTCAAGTACTGCTGGGTTAGGGTGCGTGCCCATTACGTTGACACTCCCTTCTTCAGGGTAAACTGGCTTGGCTCAATCCTGATTACAGCGCGGCCGGCCTTGTAGCTGTTCAGCACAAGCTTGTTCTCTGTAGTGAGAGCGTCGTTTACTGTGAGTTGAGGTTCGTGTTCAGGTGATGCCAAGATAACCTCCAGTGTGGTAGCGCCTGGACCAGTGAATGCAATTGAGCCGGGCCATACTACAAACCTTCCCTTTGTTCCTCCAACAAATACTTTCATACTCGGCAGTAGAATTTCTGACCCGACCAGTGTGGCCATTATGTAAGAAGCGGTACAGTCGCTCCTCCTGGGTGCCATGGCATGATTAGTGGTCCGAAAGCTACGAACTTCCTATCGTTGGCGTCGTTAGGGAATGTGTCTGCATCGTTTACGCTGACCGGCTTGTACCAAAGGTCAAACAATGACCCATGCCGTCCCTTATGGTTCAGAGTGGTTGAACCAATTCCAATACCAAAGAATGGCCATGCAGAGTCAAACGAGTTTACTACTGTCCCAATGTCCGTAAGGTTTGGGAACATCGTTGAACCGAATGCTTCACATGTGAAATTGATTTGAAACAGAGCAGAGCCTTTGCCCTTTGCAAACCCCGCGTTTGTGTTCATAACTGCGTACGTAAGTGGTATGCCAGCTCCCCCGCCGATACCCCAAGCAAAGCATGGGTTAGTCCACCCAGTAACAACGTCCTGTGGCTTCTCAACGCCAAATGACAGACACATGTTTGTGCCGCCACGCCACACCACAACACGTGTGAATTCTCCATCACTGCTCTGCCATGCATGAATCTGATGCTGAACGTCAACTCCGGAATGAATTCCTGTTGCGTTGATAACAATGAATTCGTCAGTAGCGGTTGGCCTTGCGGAGACTGTACCACCTGTAAACCCAGCGCTAGGGCTAAACACTAGTGTACCAGTAGAATCGTTCATTGAAGGAAGCGAAATGCAAATCTGTGCAGTCCCACCTCCAAGAGCAGACTGTTGAAGAACAATCCACGGGAAACGTGCGCCCCAGGTGTCGTCAATTGCGTCAGGTCCATTGATGTTGGCGCCGGTTCCCCAGTTGTCTCCGGTTGACGCGGTCCCTTGGTTTATTGACCCGGGGTTCTGCACATATGCATTTGACGAACTAACAACAGTCCATAGTCCAGTGGTTGCTGCTCCTGCTGTTCCGCACAGAATCAGTTTGATTTGATGCATGGTCTGGAGCTTGGTGTAACCAGCTCCACCGCGCGCAGTGACTGTGTTGTTCCTCGTAGTCTGCTGTGTCTTTACTAGTGTAGGTAATGCCATTGTTATGCCGTTGGTGCTGTACCCTGTGAAGTCTCTTTCCAGTGCGTGACATAGTATCTAACTGGTCCATTGAACCCATGTTCTAGAACTACAGTCCCACTGGCAGGTAGGTTTACCTCAAACTCAATTGCGTCAGGATTTCTGGCAGCCTCCATCTCTGACACACGCTTTGTCAGGTCTGAGATGGCCCTTGCTACTTCAGCGTCAGAAGCACCTGGTGGCAATACTGTTCCTCCGCTAATCTGTCTGCGCGCCTTTGGCCTTGAGCCAGCAGAATCAATAAAGTCAATTGACATTAGACATAGACTCCTGCGTTGTAGTAAAGCTCAATTTTATCTCCTCGTAGAACGTATGCGTCAACAGCGGACTGATATACGTACCATGGGTCCTTCCTGCGTTTACGCGAAACTCTAGGAGGCTCTCCAAAGTCAACGTTACCAAGAACCTTGATTCTTGCCTCCAGCTCCTGTTTACGTTGGTTGTATTGACTGTAAGAATCTTCTTTCTTCAGCTTTACGGCGCAGCACGCAACCATCAGAGAGTGCTCTTCCCAACCGTTGATTCCGTCAAACGACTGACCGGTTGTGAGAATCGGACTATACGGGATGTAGTAAAGCTTCAGAGTGGCGTTTACAGGAGGTGACTCGTAGCCCTGAATCTCAGACGGGTTCAGACGTGTCAGAAGTCTCTTCTGGTTACCTTCCACTACATAAAGTTGGTGAACCCTGTAGAAGTCTGACGCGCTTGTGAAGATTGGGTACTCAGTGGTGCCAGCAACAGCTGATACGGTTGCGCTCTTTACGAACTTCTCAGCTAGACCAGCGTCGCAAATGACGTCCCATGTTTCTGCCATTGCAGAATTCATGATTTCAAACTTCTCTGCAGAGCTTAGGTGCCCGTCAACTTCAGAGTCAGTGAGCTTCTCTAGTCTTGAGATTAGGAAATCAATTGTCTGGGTTCTTGCTGCCATATCACTACCTTACCATAAAAACGGGCCCAGAGCCGAAACCCTGAGCCCTTCAATTCAGACAATCTGCAAACAAATTGTCCTACTGGTGTTTATCGGGTCTTCAAGAATGAGG
>Ga0315291_10011777_pt1 | contig 10641 bp, 10 predicted proteins | sample YL17G12_20_MG_FD_203070 | JGI IMG/M metagenome (GOLD analysis project Ga0315291, IMG submission 203070) | Sediment microbial communities from Yellowstone Lake, YNP, Wyoming, USA - YL17G12_20 | ecosystem: Environmental > Aquatic > Freshwater > Lake > Sediment | place: USA: Wyoming | collected... | reverse complement strand
TTACACTGGAAGCTGTTGCCGCTAGGTTCGAAGGCTCAACACCCACCAAAGGATTTTCGTAGAAGAGATAATCAAGTTTTGGCGCCCTTCCTGCGCGTGCGAAATCCCTGGTCCGCAATTCATCGTAGAGAGATGATGAAGTTCTGGCGTCTTTTTTGCGTGTGTGGAGTCATTGGCTTGCGGTTCATAGTAGAAGAGGTTTATAGTAGAAGAGATAATGCAGTTCCGGCGTCTTTCTTGCGCGTGCGAAATCCCTGGTTCGCGGTTCCCGCGGCCGGGAAGCGCGCGCAAGTGGGCAACCTATTTGCTGATAGAGCGGGTGCCGTCTGGCAGCAAGTCAGCGACGTGTCGGTGTCAGGCGCCCCCATCCGCAGGAGTCTAGACGTGATTGAGACAGAGGCCGAAAAGAAAACCAAGAAAGTCTATGGCGAGGTCTACATTGACCGCGAGCGCTGCAAGGGCTGTTCGTTCTGTGTCGAGTTCTGCCCGCCGCGCTGCTTGGAGTTGGACAAAGCATACAACGCCAAGGGCTATCACCCGCCGGTGCTGGCGCGGCCCGACGAGTGCAACGGCTGCGACCTGTGCGGCCTGTACTGCCCTGACTTCAGCATTTTTGCGGTGATGGTCAAGAAAGATGGACGAGGGGTTTCGTGATGCATGCAGATCCTAGCGGCGTTTTGACTGGCAAACATTATCTCGACGGCAATCATGCGGCATGCGAGGGTGCGCTGGCGGCCGGTTGCCGGTTCGCTGCCGGTTATCCGATAACCCCGTCGACCGAGATTGTGGAGCGTGTGGCCGCACGTTTTCCGTTCATGGGCGGTACGTTTATCCAGATGGAGGACGAGATCGCCGCCTCGATCGCGATTCAAGGCGCAGTGTGGGCCGGCAAGAAAGCCATGACAGTGACAAGCGGTCCGGGTTTCTCCCTGATGATGGAGCACATTGGCCTGGCGGCCATAACCGAGACCCCGTGCGTGTTCTTCAACGTGCAGCGCGGCGGACCGTCGACCGGCCTGCCCACGCTTCCCGGCCAAGCCGACATGATGCAGGCGCGCTGGGGCTCGCATGGCGATTACGAGATCATCGCTCTGTCTCCGCAGTCGCCGCAGGAGTGTTTCAACATCGCAATCGATGCTTTCAACCTTGCCGAGCAATGGCGGGTGCCGGTGTTGGTGATGATGGACGAGTGCGTCGGCCACATGACTGAGCGAGTCATCATCCCGAAGGCAGAGACCATTGAGGTGACGGAAAGGCGCTGGACCAAGAAAAAGCCCAGCGACTACAAACCGTTCGAGCCGGGTCCCGATCTGGTTCCCGACATGGCCAAGGCCGGCGACGGCTATCATCTCTTTGTCACCGGTTTGACCCACGACGAGCGCGGGTACCCGGTGATGAATTGGCAGGCGCAGGAAAAACTGGTTCACCGCCTGGTCAACAAGATCCGCCTCGCCACCGACAAGATCGTTCGCTTTGAGGAAGAAGACATCGAAGGCGCAGATGTGGTGGTCGTGTCTTACGGCATCACCGCGCGGGTGGCCCGACGCGGCGCAGAGCTGGCGCGCCAAAAGGGCGTGAAAGTCGGCAGGCTGCGACTGGTCGTGGTTTGGCCATTTCCGGAAAAGCGTATCCTCGAGTTGGCCTCGAAGGTCCAGGCCTTTGTGGTCCCGGAGATGAACTACGGACAGATGGTGCTGGAAGTCGAGCGAGCTGCCAAAGGCAAAACCAACGTGGTGTGCGTGCCCCACGGCGGTGGCGAAGTACACGATCCTCAGGTCATCGCCGACGCCATTATCCGCGCAGCCAAGCGCTCAAGCTGAGTGAGAGACGCCATGAACGACAAACAAGAAAATCCCGTCAATCCGTACCTACGGCTCGATCGTATGCCCAGCATCTGGTGCCCAGGTTGCGGCATCGGCACCAGCGTCAACTGCTTTGCCCGGGCCATCACCCAATCCAAGATCGATGTGAAGAAGCTCGCCATCGTCTCCGGCATTGGGTGCACCGGCCGCGTGTCGGGTTACTTGAATTTCGATTCGTTTCATACGACCCACGGTCGGCCCATCGCCTTTGCCACGGGTCTCAAGTTGGCCAATCCTGAGCTGCACGTGGTCGTCTATTCCGGCGAGGGCGACCTCATCGCTATCGGCGGCAACCACTTCATCCACGCGGCCCGGCGCAACATCGACATCCTGGTCGTGTGCGTGAACAATTTTGTTTACGGCATGACCGGCGGCCAAGTCAGTCCGACTTCGCCCGAACCCGCGACCTTTACGACTGCACCTTACGGCCAGTTCGAGGAACCGTTCAACCTGGCGTACTTGGCCGACTCGTGCGGTGCGGTGTACATCGCGCGTTGGACGACCTTTCACGTTCGCCAGCTCGCCAAGAGCATGCGCGACGCGTTTGGCAAAAAGGGCTTTCGCTTCATCGAGATCATTGCGCCGTGCCCCACGCTCTATCAGCGCCGCAACAGGCTCGGGGACGGTCTGGATGCGATGCGGTACTACAAGGAAAAATCGGTCGTCAAGAATGGCGCCGAAACCAAGAGCCTCAGGATTGACTTTCAATCAGAGATCACGGTCGGGACTTTTGTCGACCGCGAGCGGCCGACCTTCCTTGAAGCGATGAATAACCGCTTCCAAAAGGCGCTCGGCGACAAGTATACGCCGTATCCGCTGGGACCGAGCCATCAGCCAAAGAGCCAACCCCAGGCGCAAGCCAGCGCCTAACAGGAGACAGTGATGGCAGTCACGGAAATCAAGCTGGGAGGATTTGGCGGCCAAGGCGTCATCCTTGCCGGGATCATTGTCGGCAAAGCCGCATCTCTTTTCGACCGCAAAGAAGCCACGCTGACGCAAGCGTTCGGACCTGAAGCCCGTGGCAGCAGCTGCAGCGCCCAAGTTGTGGTGTCTGACGAGCCGATTCTCTACCCCTATGTGACGCGGCCGGACGTCATGGTGTTGATGTCCCAGGACGCCTACACGCGTTTCTCGCCAGAAGTGGCGCAAGGGGGCACTCTCATCGTTGAAGAAGAGCTGGTCGAGCCGGGCTCTGTGCCGAACGGCGCCAAGCTGTTCAAGATCCCGGCAACCCGCATTGCCGAAGAGCTGGGCAGGCGGATGATCCTGAACATCGTCATGGTGGGTTTCTTTGCCGCCGTTACCAAGCTGGTCAGCGCCGAGGCCATGCGCAAAGCAGTTGAGGACTCGGTACCGAAAGGCACGACCGACTTGAATCTCAAGGCATTTGAACGTGGGTACGAGTGGGGACAGAAAGTCCTGAACTGACCTGACCTGATCGAGAAGCGGTATTCACCAGAGGGGAGGATGCTACGCCCCAGTCATACGCATCCTCCCGCGCCCTTAGGGAACTCGTGCCTGCGGTGCCTGCCGGAATACGCGTTGACCGGCAGACCGCTCCCGGTATAATTCGAACGCTTGACTACTCAACGACCAGTTGCGGCAATCGTTCTAGCCGCTGGCCTCGGCACGCGTATGAAGTCGGCCCGGGCCAAGGTGCTGCACCATCTGGCGGGCAAGCCGTTGATTGCGTATCCGCTGGCGGTGCTGCGTCACGCCGGCATCGATCCGATCGTGGTGGTGGTTGGCTATCAGGCGGATGCGGTGCGCGCCGCCTGCGCCCCATACGAGGCACGCTTCGCCGTACAAGCGGAACAGAAGGGCACCGGCGACGCGGCGCGGGCGGCGCACGCGGCGTTGGAGGATTTCACCGGTGATGTCGTCGTTGTATACGGCGACTTGCCGTTTTTGCGTGCCGAGACCTTTGAACGGCTCATTACAGCGCATCAGGCCACGGGTGCGGCCGTGTCGCTGCTGACCGAGACCGTAGATGCGCCCGCCGATTTCGGCCGCATTGTGCGTGACGAGGCCGGCCGCGTCTCGCAGATCGTTGAGTATCGTGACGCGACCGAAGCACAGCGCCGCATTCGCGAGATCAACGTCGGCGTCTACTGTGCCGACACCGGTTTCTTGTTCCACGCCTTGCAGCAGCTACAGCCAGCGAACATGCAACGCGAGCTGTACCTGACAGACATCATCGCGTTGGCCCATGCCGAAGGGGCACGGATTGCCGACGCAGCAGCGACAGCCGGGGAGGGCGCGCAGGTCAGCTCGCGCGTAGACCTCGCCGCACGGGAGAAGACCTTGAAAGACGAAATCAATCGCAAGTGGATGGAAGCCGGCGTCACTCTGGAAGATCCCGCCACCGCGTACATCGGCCCCGACGTCGTCATCGGTCGCGACACGATCATCGGACCGAACGTCATCGTGCGCGGCACGACCCACATCGGCGAAGCCTGCCGGCTGGATGGGACGGCGCTGATCACCGACTCCACCATCGCCGACCGCGTGCACATCAAGCTCGGTGTCGTTATGACTGAAGTGACGGTTGCGGACGATGTCCAGGTTGGCCCGTTCGCGCAGCTTCGGCCAGGCACGCATCTGGCCGCCCGCGTGTACGTCGGCGATTTCGTGGAAACGAAGAACGCGCGCATCGGCGCCGGCACCAAGGCCATGCATCTAGCCTACCTCGGCGACACCGAAATCGGTGAAGAGGCGAACATCGGTGCCGGCACGATCACCTGCAATTACGACGGCTTTCAGAAGCATCGCACCGTCATCGGCAGCCGCGTCCAGGTGGGCAGCGACTCGCAGTTGGTGGCGCCCGTCGTCGTCGGCGATGACGCCTACCTCGCGACCGGCACGACGGTGAGGAAAAACGTCCCGCCGGGTGCGCTGGTGTTTAATCCGAGGCGGCAACTGCACCGGGAGGGCTGGGTGGCGGCGCGGCGGGCGCGCGCCGCGGCGGGAACGAGCGAGCAGGCCAAAGGCCAAGGCCCAAAGTCCAAAGGCTAACAGAGGAGCCGGAGCTTGCGCGCCCGCACGGCCAGGCCGCCGGCAGAGAAGGTGGCTGCGCCGAAGCACGCGGCGGAATCGCAGCGAAGGACGGGAACGGCACGGAAACGGCAGCGGCGCCCCTACGCCGCCTGCCCTTCCGTTTCCACCCAATACTGGTCGACGTCGTCCTGCAATTGCCGCAGGATTTCCTCCTGCCGAACGGGCTGAAACAGATGCCGGTAGCGCGTTTGCCGCTGCAGATACTCCTCCACCGGGTGGAAGCGCAGCCGCACCGTGTGCACGATCTCGCCGTCGCGCACTTCCTTGAGCGGCCACACGCCGGTGTCGACGGCGAGCTTTGCCACCTCGACGGATTCGGCCGGCTCCACGCCCCAGCCGGGCGGGCATGGCGACAGGCTGATGAAGAGTTTAGGTCCGCGCACTCGCCCCGCGCGTGCCACTTTATCCATCAGGTCGAGCGGATAGGCGGGAGAAACCGTCGCCACAAACGCCGGATCCTGTGCTTGCCAGAGCTTGAATAGGTCCTGCTTGTGCGTCTGCGTCCCCGCCGGTGTGGCACGAGTGACCGGCGTGGTGTCCGTGTGTGAACCGAGCAGCGATGCCGGCGACATCTGGAACCCGGTGTTGCCGAAGGCTTCGTTGTCGTAACAGAAGTAGTAGAAGTCGAGCCCGCGGTGAATCGCAGCCAGCGTTGCCTGCAGGCCGATGCCATGCGCCGCGCCGTCGCTGGTGACGACCACAACCTTCAGGTCCTCCTCTTTTGACAGCCTGCCCTTTGCAATCAAGAGGTCGAGGGCGTCGCGAATGCCCTGCGCGCCAGCGGGTGCGGCGGCCATGGCGGTGTGGAGCCAGGAGGAGTGGAAAGGCATAAAGGGGAAGACCGCCAGTAAGGTCAGACAACCGGCGGCATTGACGAAGACGACGTTCGCGCCGAGCGCCTTGTGAAACAATCGTAAAGCCAGCAGGCCGCCGCAGCCGGCGCACAGGCCTATGCCGCCGCCCAGGTACTCCTCAGGTGGGATGTCCTTTATTCTTTTATAGATCTCACGACGAATGCGCATGCTAGTCCGACGACCGGTTGGGCGCCCCATGCTGGGCGATGCGCAGCATCTCCATCATTTGGCGATACTCGGAATCCGAGTAGAGCAACATCGGCTCGGACGGACCGCCTTCGCCTTCAGCGGCATGCAGCGCCGCCATGATGGTGTCGAACTCCTCGCTGCGAAAACGCCGCCCCCCGAGGCCGCCGATGAAGGAAAGCAGTGGCGGTGTCGGCCGGCCCAGCAAGGCACTCGCCACCTCGCTGAACAGGATGCCACCCTTGCCGATCGAGATGTTCTGATCGATCACGGCGACGGCGCGGCGGCCCCCGAGGAGCCATTCGAGCTCCTGGGCGGGGAACGGGCGGATCAGCCGCAAGCGCAGCAGGCCAACCTTTTCGCCGCGGGCGCGCAAGCGACCCACTTCGTCTTTGCCCACCGCGCTGAACGAGTTTGACATCACGATGACCCACTCGGCATCGTCCAGCCGATAGCTTTCGACCGCGCCGTAGCAACGGCCGAAATGGCGGCAGAAGTCGCCGGCGATGGCATCGTGGACGCTCAGCGCCGCCTCGGCTGATCGCTGCATCTGGTACTTGAAGAAGCTGTAGCCGCTGCCCCCGAGGACCGCGACGCCCTGCGCCATAGCATGCGAAGCGGAGAACCCGTGCGTGGGCTTATAGGCGGGAAGGAACTCGCGCACCGCCTCCACTGAGGGGACATCGACCGGCTCGCGCGTAAAGGAGAGACAAAAGCCTTCGAGGTTCACCAGGACCGGGAGTTGCACATCGGCATGCTCGGCGAGCCTATAGGCCATGAGGACCGAGTCGAGCACCTCCTGACAGGTGTCGGTGTGGATCTGCAGGAACCCGCTGTCCCGTGCCGCCAGGATCTCGTTGTGGTCCGGTTCGAGCGTGATGGGCGCGGAGAGCGTGCGTGACACGTTGAGCAGGACCAACGGCACCCGCCATCCGGCGATGGTGTAGAGCATCTCGAAGCCATACACGAGCCCCTGGCTTGAGGAGGCGGTGAACACCCGTGCCCCGGTGGCCGCTGCCGCGCCCGCTGCCGTCAGCATCGACTGCTCAGAGTCCATGGCCACCATGCGGGCCGCCAGCTCGCCGTCTCCGCTCCACTGCGCCAAGGCCTCGATGACCTCGGTCTGCGGCGTGATAGGATACACGGGGATGTAATCGACTTCAGCGAGCCGCGCTCCCCACGCCGCCGCCGCGTTGCCGGTGAGAAGCTCACGTGTCATGCTGCATCTTCCCGACGCTCGTCAATTGCCCCCGGAGCACACTCCGTCATGCAAGCGAGGCAACCTTTACAGTGCGAGTAGTCGACGACCGGGTAGTCTTGCGAGTCAAGTTGAATCGCACCCTCGGGACATAACGCGAAGCAAAGGAAGCAGCGGGTGCAGCGCGCCCGTTGGACCACCGGCCGATAGAGCCGCCATCCCTCGGTGGTACGCAGCGCCGAGGTGGCCTCGGTTTCGATGGCCGGCACGGCGATGCGGGCGGGGAGCCGCGGCACAACGAACGGCCGTGGGGGGACGGTCGCGCACGGCCGTCGCAGCTCCGACAGGCCCACCGAGGGTGCGGCATGATAGGCCCTCTCGGTCGCCCGCAGGTTGCACGCGATCAGCTCCTGGCTCAGGCGGATTGCGGCCAGTTCGGTCCCCACCGCCTCCGCCACCCGGTTCCACGGTGTGAGTGCGGCGGCTTTGAGCGTGAAGCCGGCGATCGGCGCGCTCAGCAGCTGATGCCCGAGCAGATCGAGCACGATGGACGTAACGTCCATGATCACCACCTGCGCGGGGGTCTGGTACCGATCCCCAGGCTCGTCGCTGCTGTGGGTACTATTTACGAGTAAAAGGCTGCCCTCATCGAGCCCGCTGAGCACAGCCGCGTCCGGCTGCGCCAGTAACGAGGAGTCCATCACGACGCCAACGTCAGGGCGTTCGACGTAGCCCCGCTCGTAAATAGGCCCGTCGCTGAAGCGCGTGAACGCGACGACGGGCGCGCCGCGCCTTTCGGCGCCGTATAATGGCGAGTCCTGGACCGTCGACCCGCCAAGGAAGACAGCTCGGCTGACGATCCGGCTCGCCAGCCGCACCCCCTCCCCGCCACGGCCGTGGAATCGGATGTGACGAACCATGCCCACCTCGCGGGCAAAGCTGCCAACCCCATGCCAGACCTGCATTTTGCGCCGAAGCGGTTCCGATTCGAACTGTCACTCCTAGGATTGCCAAACGGCTGTGCTGCGCTTCCCGGCGCTGCGAAACGGCTAATGGGTACAAAACTACCGAGCGGTCAGCCGGTTCTTGTCCGTGCTGCCGTAGCGAGTGCCTTCATCGGCGCCGTCAGTGCCCCGCCGAGATCAGGTGTGCGATCGTGAACACATCCGGAAGGTTGCCCGATGCATACGGAGTGGGGGAATGCACCCCACTGTTGAAATACCAGGCGTCCGGATCGGGCGATGCAGGGCCGGGGATCATGATGATCGTGGCGTGGTTAAGCTGAGTATCGATCATGGTGGCGGAGGTGAACCCCATTTCGTCCTCGTACACGACCTTCGAGTCCGGCCGCGCCTGCTTGCGAAAGGAGAAATACTCCACCCACACCTTCCACAGCTCGCCCCTGTGATCGTAAATGTCGGAATACATCACCACCCAGGCCTCGGTATCGATGTAGATTACCCGCTTTCCGTAAGCATACTGCGGCAGTTTCGACACCCCCTCGATCACGTACGCGCGGCGTTTCTCCCAGTTATCGCAGTAAACGAAGTCGGCGCCGCCCGGACAGCGCTGCACCGGATAGTGCTCCCGGTGGATGACACCGAGCACCTCCTTGACACCGAGGAGTTTCCACTCGCTCCAAGCAATGTGGCCACTGTAGCCGAAGTAGGAATCCTGATCGGTGTCCTGGCCGAACAGTGAATCGCTCCGCTGTACCGTCGACATCCGGCGGGTGCGGCGGAGGGCCGGGAGGTAAAGCCAGTTATCGTCTTGCCGTGCTGCACTGATATAGCGGATGGAAAGCGACCCAATCCCCTTCATGTCGAAAGGCGAGACTATCGGGCTCAGGATCTCCTTATAACGCACCTGCTCCGGGTTGGGCATCTCGGGTTTGGGGTCGGCGAAGAGCCGCCCGTTGTAGTACAGCCGCCGCAACTCCCCGACCACGAACTCACGATCCGGCACCATGGGCGAGGTGTACGTCATCGGACCGCTCGGCACCTGAAAGTCACGCTCGAGAACGTCATCGGTGATGAGCGGCTTGTACTGGTAGTTCCACATGATCTTAATGGCCGCGTCGGGATCGTTGACGTCGATGTTGGGAAAGGGCATGCCGGCGACGTAGTTCTCGAGCGTGTTGCCGTCCGCCGACATGCGCACCTGGCCAGCGCTGGCCTCCGTTGCCGCCCGGTACGCGCGCGGCCAATCGACTCTCTTGGTGGCTACGATGTTCATGGTCATCCCGTGGTCCACGCACCAGGCTATGCCGGGACCGACCAGATCGCGTACCTTGTCGGAATTTGCCTTGGTGATGACATCCCCAGGCTGCACGTCGGCTAACGCCAGAGATGCCGTGAAGACCACCGCAGCAACAGATGCAAGCCGTTTCATAATACGACTCCTCCTTGCTTCGAGCTCATTGGATGACACGTACACCGGTATCAGGTCGGCCGCAATTGATACCCGTATCCCCACCTCTCAAATGTGGGTGGCTGGGTCACGCTTCGCGCCTGCACGTAAGCACCACGTCCTTGCCGACTGAGGGCAAGGTGTTCCGACCAACCCGCTCGCACCATGTGTGCCAGTCATCGGGCCGCGCCAGTGGGTGCACCGCGACACAAACGCGGCCCAACTGCTGGCAGACATGATAACCAAAGTGCTTCTGTTTCCCAGAAATGCGCAGACGGGAACGTTTCCTTATCGTTCACCTGAGCGACCGCTTTTCGCACAGAGAGCGCCGTCCTCGGCACGAGCCCGCTTGAGAACTTAGGCCAAATGTGGTCCCTTTCAACACGATGCGGGAAGGTGCACAAGCGCCCTCGCCAGGACCAGGAGTGTTTCGGATGGAAATCCAGAAGTGGCTGAAGTATCCTGTGCATTGTGTGAAGCTGTTGGATTCGATCCAGCATGCGCGGGACATCATGGAGACGCAGCGCATCAATCAATTGGCGGTCGTCGTTGGGGGCCAGCTGGTCGGCATCCTTACCGACCGTGACCTGCGTGCCGCGTATCCCTCGGTGTTCGACTCGCCGGTGTTGGGCAGCCGAAAACCGCCCACTTCCGCCACCGATCCGAAAGCCGTTACTGTGGAGATGGTGATGACCACCAACGTGCTGACCCTGACGCCGCACGATTCCATGGTCGACGCGGCGCGCTTGATGCGCCGCGAGCGCATCGGTGCAGTACCGATCGTGGACGGCAACCGGTTGGTCGGCATCCTGACCCGAAGCGACGTGCTGGATGCCTTTGTAGCACTGGCGCGATCGGTGGCGCCCGACCAATATGGCTCCAGGTGACCTGTACTCTCGGCCCATCGCACCGCTCCGCCTCCGGCCGGGACGGGCAGGGCTCGTGTACGCCGCACTACTGCTGCTGGCCGCCGCCGCTCCCGGCTGTAGCCGTGATGCGGCGCCGTCCGGCGACAGCGGCAAGAGCGCTCAAGTCTCCAGCGCCGAGCGCAGCCCCGCCTTCCGTAACCTCGGCA
>Ga0315291_10011774_pt1 | contig 10641 bp, 9 predicted proteins | sample YL17G12_20_MG_FD_203070 | JGI IMG/M metagenome (GOLD analysis project Ga0315291, IMG submission 203070) | Sediment microbial communities from Yellowstone Lake, YNP, Wyoming, USA - YL17G12_20 | ecosystem: Environmental > Aquatic > Freshwater > Lake > Sediment | place: USA: Wyoming | collected... | reverse complement strand
TATCGCGTGGTTGAGGAGATACCACTAGAAGAGGCTCTCCTCCCAACCAAGCCGGGGTTGGTTGGAAGGCTGCGTGGTGCGGTCGGGAAGATCGGCGTCGGCACACCGGAAATGTCGCTGCGATCGATCATGGGTAAAGATATATTCCTGGAGGCGCAGATAAGAGGGGAAATACCCCGCATCACCGTCGAAGGCACCGGCCCAGGTGCAACGAGGATCCTGGAACGAGCAGTCGCGGGCATGGAAGGCGGTGCGGAAGAGATAGGCAAGTGGACGCTCGGGCGGGAGATCCGGGCGATTACCTCAAGGGCAGGGGTATCACCCGGTGCGATGCGCCCACAGGTCGTCGACATTGTGACGGAGCATAAACTCCCCAACCCGGAGAAAGTGGCAGATGCCATCATCCGCGTAATGAAAGCCGACATGGCCAAGGGCGAGGCAGGCTACATGTACGGGTCTCCCATCCAGAGAGCTGCAGGAGCCACTGTGGGAGAACCGGGCTTGCCGCGGGTTGGGAAAGATATCGATTACATGGCGATTGCAGAAAAGGTGTTCAAGGAGGATATGGTAAGTGCAGTGAACAAGGCCGCAGGGCAAAAGGTAGCCACGGTCAAAGGAGGGAAGATCCTGGACCCGGCTGGGAAGACACTGTTCGACATCCATGAGGCAAAGGCCGCAGCAGAGATTGGAGTCAGCGGGGTCAGCCCCACACCAATCGAAACCGAATATATAGGGCTGGGGATCCGGGCAGAACCAAAGGTGCTGACGGAAGAGGGACTGCGGTCGATGTCACCCTCAGAGCAGACCTCCAGGGGACTCATCGGGTCAACTTTTACCGTATCAGAGAAACCACGCACTCTTGAAACCCCAACAATGAGACTCACCGGGCGCATCATGCCGCTGTATGAGGGGAGAGTCAAAGACATCGGGAAATACTACTTCGCTGAAAAAACCAATATAAAGGCATTGGAGCTCGGGGGCAGGACGGGGAGTGCTGCGAAGGCCAGCACTAAATTGGAAAAGTGGCTTGATCTCCATGATCTCTGGGAACCGGGCACTGCAGCCCAAGTAAGGGAAGCATATGCGATGCGGACTACTGGTGGCGGAGTTGAATTCCCGACACTCGTTACCGGGGAAGAGGCACTCGCTAGTAGCATGAGCGGGGCGGCGGATGCCTTCACCAGTGCTGCCCGCGCCGCATATCCAGCAATGGGATTACTTCCTACGGCAGCAGGCGGAGGAAGGATCTTAGAGATTGGCCCGGGGGAGCATCCACTCCCTGGGGCCACTGACTTTATAGAGATAAAGCCACCAGAAGGGGCCACTTATAAGGACAGAATCATCGGGAAGGATTTTACAAAACCATTTCCAGTATCCTCCAAGACGTTTGATTCTGTTGTTGTCGCGAAACCAGTGGATAATGTCGATAAGGCATTTACTGAGGTTCACCGAGTACTGAAACCGGGTGGCCAATTCAAGATGATGGCCCACAGACCAGGTGCGGGGATGTATGATTATCTGGATATGGTAGCTGGGGAAGAGATATACGCAAAAGAGCTACGTAAAATCGGGTTCAGAAATGTTCAAATATACAACCGTGGAGAAGAAAACTGGTTCATAACTGCAGAGAAAGCACAGGGAGCTCGCATAACTCGTCCACCAGCTCCACCAGTGGTATCGCCCCCAGCAGCAGACGCGGCCGCAATGGAGTATCTTGGGTACCCCCCTCCGTCACCAGCCACCATGGGGCGGCTCTCGCCGGTGGACCTCGCCATGCGTGAGGCTGCGTCCCTATCAGCCTTCTCAGGGGCCGCCATGGAACCGCCATCACCCATTCCAAGGGGGCCCGTGCCAGCAGGGCCCCGGGTAGAGCCATCACCAGCGCCATACCAGCGCATGGAAGAAGAGATCGCATCAGCGAGCATGGGCATCTTCGGGTACCCCTCACCGAGGGAGGGGGTTTCCCCCCCATCAAGAATTCCATCCCCTGAAAAACCATACACTCCAAGAATCCCGCCACCGGAACGACCGTATACTCCAAGAATCCCGCCACCGGAACGACCGTATACTCCTCCACCGCCAGTACCTGTCGTAACTACCCTCATTCTCCAGGCACCCGCGGAGCAGAAGAAGCAGAAAAAGAGAGATGAGGATGAGCAGTTAAGGTGGAGACGCAGGGAGGCCCGCAAGGCCGTTCACTCTTATACCGAGGTCGCGCCAGGGGCAAGTGCCGAAGATGTTATGGCAATGATCTTTGGTGGAGTAGAGCCTCCATCCCAGCAGGGAGGGAGACAGGTACAGACCAGGGCCCCGGTCAAACCAAGTGGCCGCGGGAATCAGAAAGCCCGCACAGTCGAGGAGGAGGCCCAGCGGATCTCCGATCAGGAGATGCGGAGAATCTGGGGTGGGCGAGGATGATGGACGTGCACATACAGGGTGCTGCCTGCACACGCAGGCTGGATGAAGAGAACAGGAGGTATTGAGGATGGAAGAGACCGAATCAGGAAGCAAGAGACGGGCGGATGATGCAGCAATGGCACGGATACAGGCACTTCTGGCGAGCCGCAAGGGGGGGGTTCCGGGGAATCCTCAAGCCAGTGCTGTTGCCAGGAGTCAGGCCGCCCCCCAGGCAGAGCCAGGAGCCATTGACGAGGATCCCTTTGCAGGACTTGTGGGCAGGGAACAGTCGCAGGGACAGTCCCAGCCCCAACCCCCTGCCCCTACTCAGGAGGAGATCGCAGCGGCCGAGAGGGCGGTGCAGGTCAGGGAAGCCGTCCTGCAGGCACAGGACAATGCCATCCTGGGAACCGTCCTCATCAACATCTACGAGCGGTTCGGCCCGGCCATGACGACCACAGAGCGGTTGATCATGCTCCGCGAGATCGAGGTGTACAACCCGGCCTATGCAAGGAGGGTGAAGGCGATCATGCAGGCACCAGTGCAGCCGGAGGGATAAGATGGTGGAGCCGCAACCACAGCAGGGTGGGAAACCCAGGAGCCTTGCGGGGAAGATATCCGATGCCTTCCACAGGAAGAAGGCGGACCAGACCCCGCCGGAGAAGGTGAAACTACCGGAGGGCACCGATCTCGAGCAGATCCTCACGGGATTGAGTGACGGTGAATCGGAAGAGTTTCCCGAGGCTCCCGAGGCCAGCGGACCACGGGGAGTGGGCGAGTTCGGTCCTCCACTCCTGTCGGACCTGGACACCGCGGACTTGGTGGTAGGGCTTTCCCTGATCAACGTCTTCGAGCGGTTCGGTGCGAACCTCACGGCATCCGAGCGGAGGGCCATGGTCGTGGTCGTCAGGGAGCGGTGCCCGTGGTACTTCGAGCCCGTCCCGGAGGCAGCGGAGTACCGCGACCGCGGCGACCTGCGCGACATGCAACAGGCCCTGGACGTGATCGCGAGGATCGAACAGCAGGGCAGGCCCCAGGATGAGATTGCTCCGCGGAGCGTGGGTGCTGTGCAGGGCAGGGCCATGCCACGCAGGCCGCGGGCAGCGACCCTCAACGCGGAATCGGTCGACCAGCTCAGGGCCTTGGTTGAGGAATTCGACAGGAGAACCGGGAACCTGCCGGGTGGCAGTCCAGGGAAGAAAGGGATAAGGACAACCTTCGGGTGAACCGTCAACTACCACCGTCTAAAGACGGTGGCTTGCGAACGGCTAAGCGAGACCAAACAGTAGACTAGACCGAAACAAGAGGTAAAACTCGATGTCAAACGCATTGAAGGCTACAAGAGCGGATCGGGATGCTTCCCTAGTCCCGCCCACCTCTGGGCACGCCGAACCCGGTGTACCTGAACAGGGTACTAAGCCTTCCTTGCAAGGTCGAAGGGAAATGTTATCCGGACCTAGATCCGGGGCGCATAATATGCGTGTTCCTGTATTAGATACTAATCGTGTCCCGCTGATGCCAACTACCCAGAAACGAGCAAGGATATTACTCAATTCCGGGAAAGCATCAGCATACTGGAACAAATTAGGTATGTTCTGTATTATCCTCAAGCGTGAGGTATTACCGAACAATCAACTTCTCGTTGCAGGATGTGATCCCGGGTCATCCTTTGAAGGATGGTCTGTTGTTGGTACGAGAGATACAGTCCTGAACGGAATGTCAGAAGCAACAACTCACGTTAAGAAGGCTGTTGAACAACGGAGAACGATGCGCCGTGCAAGAAGGCATCGCAATTGCAGGAGGAGACCATCAAGACTCCAGAACAGATTACGAAACAAGAACACACTTCCGCCATCAACTCATGCTCGGTGGAATGCAAAGCTTAGGATCATCAAGATCCTGCAGAAGTGTTTACCTATTACAGTTGTAGTAGTTGAAGACGTTGCTGCACGAACTTGGAAAGGGAAAGGTGTATGGAAACACAACACAAACTTCTCTGCAATCGAGCAGGGAAAATTGTGGTTCTACCGCAATATCACGGATAATGGGTTGGAACTTCATACTTGTAAAGGGCACGAGACAAAAGATCTCAGAAACCAGTTCAAACTGGGAAAAACTCGGCAAAAAGACAAGCGGACATTTGTATCTCATGCAGTTGATGCATGGGTTCTGGCAGCATCGATATCCGGTGCAAAGTATCCGACAAGTAAAGATCTTGTATACTGGTCTCCGATCAGGTTGCACCGCAGACAATTGCAGCGACTGGAGCCACAGAAGGGTGGAAAGAGACCAGATTATGGAGGTACCAGATCTCTTGGAATTTCAAGAGGTGTATTGGTATGTCATAAGAAGTTTGGCCTGACCTATATTGGAGGTAATTCAAACGGTAAAGTATCATTACACAATTACAGGGGTGGAAAACGATTGACACAATCTGCAAATCCCAAGGATCTCACGATCCTGACCCGTATCGCATGGAGAACACAAATGTATCCAGAGGTGACAGGACGCGCTTCCTCCACCGTTTGAAAACGGTGGTCTCCGCGCTCCTCACTTTATGACCTCTGCCGGGATTCCCCACTGGGTGATAATGCTGTTCGTGTGGGGGGCCATCATGCTGGCTCTTGGAGTGGTAGTGGACGGGCTGAACGATGCGCAGATATCGCTCTTCAACGACCCTGCCCTCCCGACCAGCCAGGCCAGGAAAGACACCTGGGATTTCACGATGATTGCATGGTACTGCGCCTCGTTCGTCCTGATGATCGTGGCCATCATCGTCGCGGTCAAGGATTACATCGCGTGGCACTCCGGGGCGGTGTATGACTGATGCCCGAAGAAGAATCCATCTCGATGACCCAGGTGGGCGCCGTGTTCATCACGTCGCTGATCACGATGATGGTATACCAGATTACCCTCGGGGTCTTTCTCGATGAATGGGTATACGGGGTGCTCGGCTATCTCGAGTGCAACCCCTGGTGCCAGAGTCAGATGAGCGTGGTTCTCGGGGTTGTGCCATGGGTCTGGCTCCTGATCAAGTTTGTCATTCTGTTCCTGTTCTTCTGGGTGGTCATCATGGCGATCAAGAAGCATCGGTACACGAGGCAGCCGGATGAGATGACATCGGGGTTCGATATGTACCGGGTGTAGATCATGGAACCATCGAAGAGACTTTTGGGATCTGGGGCACAGACCAGCAGAGTCCAAATCCTTGTTGCTGCTGCCCTGTTAATCGCGCTGCTGGTGGTGGGGTCGGCGGGGGCATTTCAGGACGATTTTAATAGTTATACCACAACAGATCTCTATCTCCAATCGGGTTACTTCGATTCTACAGGGTCTCAGATTGGAGACATGCTTTTCTATGATGGGGTTGATCGGCTATCCTTCGGGGAATCAAATGGACCTACGAATTATTGGACAGTAAACACTTCAGTTGATACCGGTCCTCTCTATTATGCGGCCTGGACGTTAAATGGTAACTCTTTTATTCAAATCGACTTTTATGATGAAAACCATGTATTAATTACAGATGTCCTTTTATGGTATACATATTGCCCGCAACCATGCCGCGTTGAGATCAAGCGGATAGGCCAGACGTGGAAAGCCTATTGTAATGGATATTTCCACGGGAATTACATTACAACCGCTACAGACACACATTTTATCCGGCTCTATGGCTCAAGTGGGAGCCTTGATAATCTCGTTCTTACAGATGTGGGGAATGAACCGTATATCATCGGCGGCCCGCCGGCAGGATGGTATGTCAGGAAAGACATGCTCTCCGCTCTGACAAAAGGGCTTTACAATGAGACTGGCGATCTCATGTCGTCGTTCTTCCACTCAGACTTCGGGGTAAGTACCCCCGGCACTTATACGATAAACCTCCGCCACTACTCTGGAGCGTTATGGAATACAACATCCTGGACGGCATCGTATGTGAACGCCACGGGTGGTCTCCAGGGGAACATCTCCTACAATATCGATGATATCCTGATCGATGCCGGTGCTCCCTATGGTATGTATGAGATGGAACTGGTCGGACCATCGGGGGGGATACTTGATACAACCTGGTTCTATTATATCGCCACCGGTGCAGATATCCAGTGGGATCGGGAGACCTACTCGGCTGGCGATGATGCGGTTCTTTCCACTACTGTCTCGGCTGGTTACTGGGATACCAGCACGTACTCTTATGAGGGGCGGATTTATGATCTGTATGGGACTCTCAAAGATTCATGGACTATAAGCTCAATCACAGACACCGAGACGGTATCTCTCCTTGGTTATGATACCGGAGATTATGTTGCCGCAATTGTGGCAACAACGATATCGGGAGGTACAGAGTACTGGATGGATTATGATACCGCCACAATAACTGACAAGGTGAACATCCTCGGTCACACGGTGAACGCGTACTCCGGTGGTGTGGTACCACTGGCGAGCGTCTCGTTCATCCAGGGCGGCACCTTCCATAACTCCGTCTCCGCAGCAGATGGATCGTTCAGTGAGACCGGACTTCTCTGGGGTTCAGAGATCGGAGTCAACGCCACAAAAACGGGTTTCAATTTCACGCCGTTCAAATTCACCCCCCCCGCAGCAGGGACATACACTCTCAACCTCTCGCTCCTGCCGGATTTCATACCGAACTCGACTGCGATTGCAGGGGTCGTCTATGATGACTGGTCCCACAATGCCATCCCGGGCGCCACGGTCTGGATCTCGAACTCCACATGGACCGGGACGAGCACCACAGCAACCAGCATGGGGTTCTACATGTTCGACGGTCTGGCGGCAGGCGAATCGTATCTCATCAACGCCACGGCCGCCGGCTACGCCCAGTCTGTGGATTATAGCCGGTCTCCCATTGTCGGGTTGCATATCGTCCAGAATATCGAGATGACATCGTCGTATACCCTCACCGTCTATATCCGGGATGCCACTACCAATTCTCTCATCATGGATACTGTGTTCGTGGAGTCCTCTGATGGACAGATAAAGAATACCACAATGGGGTCGACCACGTTTACACTTGGGTTTGGAGTCTATACCATCACTGGCAGCAGTAGCGGGTACACCGGCAGCAGCAAGGCAGTTCTCATGACAGGAAACCGGGACATCACTCTCTATCTCACCAAGACCACTGCCCAGCCGACAAAACAGATTTACATCGCTCCGCACGAGGTCAGGTTTGTGGTCCACGATATCTACGGTGCGGCCATCCCCGATGTGGCCGTCACGGCGGTCGGGTGGGCCTCGACGATGCCGGATCCGGCCGGGTGGCTTCTCGAACTCTTTGGGATCAATACGGCGACTACGCCGACGAACTCAACAATGGCTGGCACTACGGGAACGGACGGGTCGATCGTGTTCATCATGTTCCCGGCCTACAAGTACAACATCACGTTCACGAAGGCAGGGTATAACATTCCGATCCAGTATATCTGGCCGAAGGAGGACCAGTACCTGATCACGGCCATGCCGATTGCCCAGCCATCGACGACGGAGCTGAACTGGACGCTCTGGCAGGTACCGGTGGGAGCGAACCAGGTAAAGGTCGGGCTGGACTTCAATGACACGGGGGCAGCCACCACGAGCCTCGAGTTCTACGTCCGGGACACGAACAAGGCCACGGTGTATCACGAGCAGTTCTTCAGTCTCGGCTGGGCACAACCGAACTACACCATCACGATTGCACCGAACCAGTACTGGTACTGGGGGTTCAACGCGACGAACACGAACTTCGCGGAGAACATCACGGCAGACCAGTACCTGGCGACCGAGACCCGGAGAGTGAACCTGCCGATCCCGGACTTCTTCCAGAACCTCATGTCCGCTGCGTTCATCGTCATCGTCATGGGGCTCTCGGGCACAGAGAACCGGCGGCAGGTGATGGTCTTCGACTCCTTCTTCGGGATCTTCCTGACGGGCATCGGGGTCTTCCCGGCAATGAACAACGTCATCGGGTGGCCGCTGCTGTTCATGGCGCTGGGGTTCTCGGTGCTGTACTACATGCGGACCGGGGAGAGGAAGGAGGGAACATAAGATGAGGGCCTGGGATATCACGAGGATTACGGTGCTGATCGCAGCGTCCATCGGGTTTGCGAACGGCATAGGTCTCTTCAGCGAGCAGTATTTCGCGACACCGCAGAACGAGTACGTGCATTATTCCGTCGGGCAGCTGGACACTAGCCTGACCTCTCAAGGGACAATGGGCGTGAGCGACTACTTCAACGCCATCGTGTCGCTCGTTCTCTCCGGTCTGTGGGTGATACTGAACATGCTGGCGGCCATCGTGATCCTCTTCCCATACCTGATATGGGTGTTCCACATGCCCGTGCCATTCGCTCTCCTCATCCAGGTGGTCATCTACATGGACTATCAGGCGGGATTAGCGCAGTGGCGCGCGGGCCGCCAAATGGACTGGATCAAATGAACGGACTCCACAAGACAGCAGAGATCGGTCTCATCCTGGCTCTTGTGGTCGTGGTAGCCACAGCCCTTCCCATACCGGGAGATGTCAGCGGGTACATCCCCGGAAACCTCACCCCCACCTGGCCGGGCTGCGCGTACCTGGTTACGGCGCCTGCCACCGGGACCAATTCCTCGCACGTCACGCTCAATGGGGATAGTTCCGTGCCGGTCACGGCATGGTTCATCTACGGCACCATGCCAGGGGTCTACCCGTTCAGGACGAAGAACCAGACCACCACGGGCGGTTCCGCGGGTATCTTCAACCGGACCATCGGGAGCGATGGTAGCCTGATGTTCAACAAGCCCTACTACTTCAGGGTTGCATCGGCTGCCTGTTACGGGCTGGAACTGAACTTCACCATGGGGCCCGTGCCAGCGATGACCACGACGACGTTCGGGGCCGAGGCGTGGAACGTCATCGAGAACGGTACCGATGATCCTGCCTCGATAGCAGTCGGGTTCCTCGCGCCATATTCTGCGGTCTTCGGCTTGCAGCTGGTCATCTCGATCATCATCGGGATGATCTTTGTAGGGATCGCTTACAAGAATGACTCGACGGCACCGGCAATCATCCTGATGATGGAAGTGGGGTTTGTGCTCATGGGCTACACGCTCCCGGAATTTGTACAGGCCGCGAGTGCGTGTTTTATTCTGGGGATCGCTGCACTGATCTACACAACATTCACGAAATCCCGATAGGTTGCATTATGGTGGGAAAAGGTGATCATCAATCAAAGGAGGCAAGGGAGAGGATTAGCGCAGCTCGCAGAGGGAGATACACGGGAGAGAGAAAACCATTTCTCGGGAAACATCACAACCAGGAGACCCGGGAGAAGATACGGCAGGCAAAGCTTGGGACGCACCACTCAGATGCGACTAAAGAGAAGCTTCGACTGGCTCACCTCGGGACGCATCACTCAGAGGAGGCGAAACAGAAAATGCGTGGGCGACCCCCGAGCAGTACCTCTTTTAAACTGGGGCATCTGACATGGAACAAAGGAAAACACCACTCAGAAGAAACCAAGGCAAAGATGGTAGAAAGGTGGACTCCAGAACGGCGTAAAAAGCAATCTAAACGATCCCGGGAGCATTGTAGTGAGAACCTGCGGAAAGCCAAGCTTAATCCGGCGTGGCAGGAGAGCCACCGCAAAGCTATGCAGAAGTTATCCCAAGATCCCGAGTGGTTGAGAAATGTCAATGAGTCCAACAGGAAGAAGGCCCAAGATCCGGAGTGGTTGAGAAAGACCACTGAGTCCCACAGGAAGATGACCCAAGATCCGGAGTGGCAGCGAAAGCATCACGAAACGATGAAAAAAGTATCCCAGGATCCCGAGTGGCAACGGAACATCTCCCGCGGCGAGAACCATTACGCTTGGCGTGGCGGCATCTCCTTCAAGCCGTATTGCCCAAAGTTTAACAGGGAGTTCAGGGAACGGGTCCGGGCCTTCTTCGGATGGCGGTGCGTGGTCTGTGGGAAATCGCAGGAGGAGAATGGTAGGAAGCTCAATATTCACCATGTCGACTACTTGAAGGAAGCCTGCTGTGATGATGAGATCCCGAAGTTCTTTGTGGCCCTCTGCGATACCCACCATGCCAAGACAAATTACAATCGCGAGTACTGGCGGGTGGAGCTGAGACAGCTCATCGAGACGCGGTATAGTGGCAAGTGTTATCTCCACAAAGTAGAGCAACTTGCAGCCGGAGGGGCGAATTAATGGTAAGTAAGCAGGTCGGCTGGATGGGTTTTTTCATGCTCCTGGTAGTGGTGCTGGCCTT
>Ga0315291_10011771_pt1 | contig 10643 bp, 16 predicted proteins | sample YL17G12_20_MG_FD_203070 | JGI IMG/M metagenome (GOLD analysis project Ga0315291, IMG submission 203070) | Sediment microbial communities from Yellowstone Lake, YNP, Wyoming, USA - YL17G12_20 | ecosystem: Environmental > Aquatic > Freshwater > Lake > Sediment | place: USA: Wyoming | collected... | reverse complement strand
TATCTATAGCCATAAAAGAATTCATTATAAGTTTTCTAAGGTATTCTCCCTGATAACTTCTATAGGAATCCTGTTCATTCCCTGGAACAACTACTTTATTCACAAACTTGTCGATATCTTCTGGATTTACGCTTCTCATATTCAAAAAAGAAACATTTTGCAATCCGTTCCATTGGTGTTCTTCTCCGACTCCTAAGTTAACATTCAACTGAGTCTTTATTGCACCGGCTGACAATCCTGACCATGACAACATCAGTTTCTTCAACTCTGAACTTGAAACACCCAATATCTGAGGCAGGTCTTTTCTAGAATTGAAAGCCAAAAAAATAACTTTTCTCGCTGAATAAACCTGATCGGAAATACTTTTAGTTACTTTGTTCCTGGCAACAGAAAAATTATGTACAAGTTCTTCGTTGGAGTGCTCATTCTTTTTGTAATGCCACGGAACTTTAGATTCGTATGGCGATTTATCGGAAAGATCCATCCTGTATTGTTCCGTAGGCTTTGATGTTTTATGTCTCAAAAGACCAGCTTTGTAGGCTCTGACTATATCTATTGCCATCATTCCGTCAGGAAGGTCTTTCAAGTAGAGATCATATATGGTAGTATCGGAATCTATGACTAAAGAAAGTTCGTAAGCATTCGAATTCTGCACCCACTGTTTCCAAGTTCCGTATCCTTCTTCTTTCATGTACTCTTTGTTCTGGTTGAACATCCTGGCAAACATATCCTCAACGTCTTCAATAAAAATACGGTCTTCAACTCCAGGTTCGATTGGAGCCAGATCAGATTCGTCAGATTGAGATTGAAGATACCAGTTCATAGAGTAGTATTCACGGACAACAGACGGATTCCCTACAGAACCTCAAATCCAAACCCGCCAAATGAGGATTTCCCTACGGCTTGGTGAGTCGTTTTGCAAAGGCACTTGATCTCTTTGCCATTGTCGTCAACAGCCACGTATTCTTTGCGCATAATAAATGATTTTCTGTTTCGTGTGTCTACGAAAATAAAAACTCCTGTAGGACATGAAAGACCGCCAGTCTCCTTGTCAATCTTGAACACTCGCCCATCATAATAGTCGTAAACAATGTTATTTTCACCTTTGATTGTCATGATGATACTCCTGTAAATACCTGTATCGGCATCTTCTTGTCTTTTGCTTCCCTTACCTCATCGGCGTTCTTAGACATCGAAAGAAGTCCCTCAATGTTAGACTCAGTAGGCTCAAAAGATATCACAACCCCGTCAACGTAACCCTTGGATGGCAAACATTCGTTAGGGACAACTTCAAGAACAAACGTGCCGTTGATCTTTGTCATGGACACAACACACAACCCAAAATCAATGCTCTTCTCTCCAAACGTTTTTGCCCTCGTATCGATAGCGCAGGTTTTTTCTATCTTCTCCCACTCTTTTTTCCTGTCTAGAAACTTATTGATGTCATACAAAGTAAAACGCCTGTGTCCTCCAGGCGTTCTACCGTAAGCTATTTTCCCCTCACTTGCCCAGATCCTTAAAGTCTTCAGTGTCACACCAAGTAACTTTGCGGCCTCTGTCGGACTCACAACTCTATCTTTATCATCCATATAACAGCCCTCCTTGTTTAAGCTATTATACTAGATTTGTTCAGATATCCCTTCTTTTGATGTGAAGAATTGTTAAGGTTCAGTCCCAAATGATGTCTGTGACTCTATTTTGCCAAGGGCAATCTTGAAGTTTATGAAGGAGTCTATCGGCAAAAGCGGCATCTATTTTCTTTTGTCGTTGCAGTCTCATTATGTCAGACTCAAGATCGACATACTTACCACGTTTCAAACCATACTTATGTCCGTTTCTTATCTTGAACTGTTCGTCAACTTGTCTCTCAAGCTCTTCTTTAGATATGACTGGATTCTTTTCATCATGCTGAAGAATGCATTCAAGACACACAAACTCCCCGACTGGAAGCCCGGTTTCTTTGGCATCTTCCTCAGAAATGTAAAACCCATCATATTCCTTGACATCTGGCTGCTTACAGACAGAGCACTGAATGTCAGGATACACTTTTCCTTTTACAATCGTTCCCATGCTGTTTCTCCTCGTTACATGAGAGGATTATACAAGGAATTATGGCTAGATAGGCTCTCCTGTATCTTCATCAATGGCAATGAGTTTGCAGTCTCTGGTCAAAACATGAAAATCAGACCCAATGTCCTTAGTGTCTGAAGACCAGTCTCCATAAACTCCATAGATGCCAAAAGCAGAAGCCCGCTTGTCTCGGAAAGCTTTTGCCTGGGCTAACGTTTCCCAGACAGCACCACTAACGCCCTTTGCGGCGTTAGGATCTCGGGCCATGTAGAGATCGTATAGAATTCGCTTACCTACTGTGTACAACATCTTCTTACTCCTTTAGTTGGTGATGAGGGTGGAACTCGAATCCACATCATCCGGCTCACCTTTTCTGGGGAACGTTACAACGCTACTAATTTACCCATACTTCGGGTCCGGCTTTTGACGACGCCGGGGTTTCCGGGTCCGCATGTTCCAATTCTGCTACCTCATCATCGACATTGCAAACCTCTCAATATTGCCATAGCCTCATTTAGCTTCCTTCCTTCTGTCGCCCTTTCTTCTGGACTAAGTTCAGCTATATTTCTGGCCTCATCTTCCAGTTTGTCAGTATATTCAATTCTAAGGTTTTCCATGTCTTCTTTTAATTCTTGTATAAGATCATCTATCATGCTATTTCTCCTTTCCCATAAACCTTAACCCATTTTCTTATCGCATTGTCAGATACCCCATACAATCTTGCCGTTCCACAATATCCTAACTCATTTATCTGAGATTGAAGAACTGATAGTGATGGACGAATGGATTTTTTTCTTTTTTCAACAGAACACATAAAACAATATCCGGTTTTACATTTTAGTATCTCTTTACCACATCCTAGACACACGATCTTCTCTTTATCTTTTCTCAATGAGAGCATCGAACAATCAAAACACATTCCTGTCTTTGAAAATTTAGTTATTGGGCAGCTACATTTCGAACAAAAAAGTGTCAATGTCGGTTTCTTAACTCTAACTGTACGGCCTTTTATTTTTTCGTTTTTTCTATCAGAAATACAATCCATACACAGACCGGTAGATCTGTTTGCTTTTAGCTTTTTACCACATTCAACGCAAAAATAGTTAGCTTTCTTTTTATTTCTCGCCGCAAAGGTTGACTGCTGGCTATTGCAATTCGGGCATAAAAGTCTTAAATTACCTATCCTATTATCGCTATTAACTCCATTTATGTGATCCATTACCAAAACTAGATTGTTTCCATTCCACTCATTGGATAGACCGCAGACATAACATGAATTTTTAAGCATCCCATTTTCTATCAACCTTCTCTTAAGATGAGCTTTAGAATAAAAAGAATGTTCTACCAAAACTTCCTCTAGGTTCTTTTTATTTTGTGGAGCATGTCCTTTCTTAAATCTCTTTCCTGTAAAATGGCTTATATCTATTTCATAAACAGAAATATACTTATTCAACGTTGAAAAGTTTCCAGGCCATGTTTTAAGTCCAAGATTCCTAAGAATATCGGACTTTGAGTTAGATGTTTTGACTGCATCTACAAGATTTTCTTTTTCCCAGTTAGATTTATCCCAACTACTCATACGTTTTCTCCTTTTCTGTTATTATACAACAGAAAAGTAAAATCACCTTCTCTATCCGCATTCAGGACACACAATTATTAGGTTCGAGAATTGTTGGTGGGTAACGCTGGAGTCGTCCAGTTGCGCAACAGCCCTTCATGCTTTTATGCGCTCCAATTTTACAGACTGGAGAAGGGATCGCCACCCATATTTTATTTTCAATCTGGTGAGTAGTGAAGGAATCGAACCTCCAGAGCCTTTAAGCACGTGTGTACAGCACGTCCGCTACCAATTACGGTTTACCGACGCCTATCCATTAGTAATATGCTCCTGGAATTATCTCTGGACTATAAACCCCAGCCCTTCCAAACGCTTCCAGTTCCTTTAACCTTTGTTTTGCTCTCCTTTCATCATGTATAGACACGGTTCTATCAAATATCCACGTATCATCTTTTTCATCGTGCTTATAGATGTATAGCCACTCGTGCTTTTTGTTTATTTCCATATTTCTTCTCCTAACTTGGTGGGACGTAGTGAAGTCGAATCACTCTTGCCGACTTTTCAGGCCGGTACATAGCCGCTCTGTCAACGCCCCTCATATTAAACATTCAATCTTTGGTGTCCAGGGAGGGATTTGAACCCCCGACGCCCACGGCTTCAACGTGGCGCTCTGCCACTGAGCTACCTGAACATTATGTTTTCTTTTCCTCCATTGTTTGCTTTCCGCAAACAGTTCTGATCTTAAAAACACGAAGCCCCGTTGCTTTCGCTTCGGGGCCTCCTTCATCTACTTCTATTGCGGTTCAGGATCGTAGACAAAGAGAGTCCCCGCCACTAAAGTAGCTATAGTATGCTGCTCTGTCGCTAAGGTTTCTCATTTCTCTACTCGTTCCTGTTCTCTGTTAATGCGGGATTGGCTTTTTATCTTGTTTTTGACTAGATTTTTTGTTGGTTGCTGAATCAATCCCTTGATAATAAATTGCGGGTTCTGTTTCATCTATCCCTAGATTTTTGTTTATTGCTGGACAGAGCCCTCGTTTTAACTTGTCCCGTTTTGTTCAGGTTATAGACCTGAAGATCGACGGGACACAACTCACACTCCTACATTATACACCATCTACTCTGGAAGTCAAGGAGATTCCTGCTTTTTCTGTTTTTAGGCTCAGCCCTCAGGAAGCGGCACCCTCAATACAGGCGACGATGCCGCCACCGGAAGGCTGAATTCAACTAATATTTTCTTTACGATACACTTGATAAATTGTTAATTATCAATCTCTCATTCTCCTTTCGACATAAGAATTTGTTCTCTGATACAAGAATCTTGAGAAATAATCCATTTCCTATTACGTTCTTCGTCACTATGTTGACTGGATTTTGCATATTTATCCTTCAACATACATAAAATCTTATCGTCCATCTCAATATACGCCAAACAATTTTCTTTGTCTTTAAGATAAAGTTTTATTTGACCTTTCCCATCATAACCATTATCGTCACAGTTACCATTGTTATCTCTAGATTTTTTAAGATGCTCCAAAACCTGTTCGAATGTCAAAAGATACAAGCCACAATGCGACAAATTAGATACTATAATCAGCAAATAATCAAAATCACCATAACTCATGACGATTGATTCTTTTGTATTTTTCAACTGTATAGGTTGACATTTCGACACTCCTATGCCAAACTTTTTCGCTCTCGGAAACACTTCTGAGTTAGTTGATTTAATGCTGATTTTTTTCCCAAAAAGATTCCAATCATGAGATTTTCCTTCATATCCGATAATTTTAAGAATTTCTGGACTGAAATATTCTCTAATGACGGCATCCAAAAATTCCGGTGCTTGCATCCTATATTTTAAAGATCCTACAACACTTGGACGAGAGATATAGGCCAAATAAACTGCTTCAAGAAACAAAATTTTGTTTTCATTCAGAAAACCAGCAACATCATCGTTAGTGTAAGTGCCGCACTCATTCATTTTCGTTCTCCTTCACTTTAGTTTTCATTTCGATAATTTTATCCAATATGTTCTTAATAGCGAACTTTCCCCTTTGATATTTATTTTGAAGTTCTAAACTAACATCTTTTTTCTTTTTGCCTTCAGACAACAATCTATAGTAATCTCCATATATGTTTTCCGATTCTTCTTGCGAAATTGGCTTCCCTTGATTTGCTGGAAGCAAATTGTTTACAACTTTTATACTCGAAAGATCGCAGCCAAATTCTATTTCAGAAACTTTTCCGATGTGGTAATCATATGTATTTTTGTTGATTTCAAAACCACACACTCTTCTCCCAAGCTTTAACGCTGAATATGCGGTCGTGAAATTTCCCATAAAGAAATCGCAAACCATGTCACCTTTATTTGAGGAATACTGAATAATCTTTTTTATCAGTTCTTCTGGCAATTTATTTTGATTTTTCAATTCTCCAGGAGAATAATCTCTGTTTATAGTCCATACATCCTCCAAATCATCGTATAATGCTTTCCCGCCATCTTCAGCTATTTCTTGGAATCCATATCTGCAATTAAGGTTAAAAGTCGGGTTCGATTTTTCACTTTTCGTATAGTAAAGTATGTGATAATGAGACGTAACAAATTTCTTCTTAGTATTTACCCCAAAATTATACTTCCAAATAATATGATTTCTAAGATACAGTCCTAAGTTATGTGCGGCATTTAACACCTCTCTTAGATTAGTATGACCCATAAACACAAACATTGAGCCATCTTCCTTTAAAACCCTTTTCGCTTCCGACATCCATAGATAGGTCCATTGTTCGTAATCGTCTGGAGCTTCTTTGTATCCAGAAATAACATTTGAAGAATCCCGTTTGTAGTGTTTATCAAATCCAGACTCTTTTAATCCAAATGGAGGATCATAAATCCCTAAATCAACAGAATTATCTCCTATTCTTTTTTGTGTATCTATACAATCGTCGTTAAAAATATCGATCATATCGTTGCTCCAATTATTTTGTTTAGAAGACGATTCTTTATTAATCGTTTTCCTTGTTTTTTTCAATTTAAAAGATTTAATTGGTTTCAAAGTGAAACAATCTTTATGTTCGTGAGAATTCAATAGTATACCAAATGGTAAAAGCTTTTTGTTCATTAAAACCAAACCGCCATCTTTTCTAAATCTTCTAGATGGCAATCTATTACCAAGTCTATTTTTGTAGAAAAGATAACCTTCTTCTTTGTAAAATTGCCCATCATAATGTCCATAAATGATGTTGTTTAAGTTTTGCAAAATCAGGTCTGTAATTTCTATTTTCATTCAAAAACTCCTATTCATCAAAACTGGACTCATAGGAAACTGGAATGACAAACATTTAGAATTCAACATCTACAACACCACCGACTAGAGATACTCTACTGCTGGAAAACAGGAACTCAAGCTGCCACAGGGAAAAATCACCCCTTCCCAAACTCTCTCTTCAGTCTCTCGTACTCCATACGTCTCTTTTCCTTCTCTTTAAAAGACTTCTCAGATTCTCTGGAAGCTTCAAGGCTTTCCATATCGACATCCTCTTCCGAATTTACTAAAAGGAGCTTAACAGACTCTATTCTGTCATCGTCCGCTATTTTGTTTGCTTCATCTCTTGCCTCTTCCCAATCCCTCGCTTTCAACTCCCTGAACTTCATATTGCAACCTATTGTGTAATCACATCCTGCTCCTTTTCCAGCGATGAGAACATAAAACTTCGGACATAAACGACTAGTCGTGTTTGTCGGCATATAATTCTCCTTTTTGACTTCTCCTACAACTTCTCGTGAACCTCTGCAATTCGGAAACCTAGTGCAGCCATAAAAAGGTCCATTCTTTCCGTTTACAAGACGAGTTTCGCCACCACATCTAGGACATTTTCCCGGACCATATTGTTTTCTTGAACGAATTCTCCTGTAAGAAGAAAAATCAGAATAATCACAATCTCCAAATTCTCCTATATCTTCCCACATTCTATCAATAGCTTCGTCTGCAAAATCGCCCATAAATCACCTTTATTGAGTAAACTTATCAGTTTCGTTTCCCCAAGAAAACCAGCCAGCCGTTTGAGTTCTTGCAAATAACTCAATCTTCTTTCTATCAGGAGTAACACTGACTCTTTCAATCATACCTCTCATTGTCTCGGGCTTCCTTGAATGCTCAGTTCTGGTATCGTAAAAACCAGTAGCTCCCTGACAACGCTTTCCATTCTCATCTATCTTGTATGGCAACATTCCTTTTACAGCAAACATCACATGTTCCGTTTGTCCTCTGAAATACTGCCCAAGACCAACCTTGTCTTTAAACCAAGTTATCATAGTGATATATCTGAAACCCCATGCTTCAATAACCCTAAGACCATCAGGAAGATGATTGTTAGTCACCCACAAATACAAATGTGCGTTATCAGCAGCGATATCTTTAACTGGTAAGGCGCATATATCCTCTGTCTTCATAAGAGGATATTTATCCTGAGCCCCACGAACTATCTTTCCTCCACCTTGTTCAAACCACGGTGGATCGGCATAGATGACGTGAAACTTTTCAGACGGAAACGGCAAAACTTCAGGCATACGGTTCACCTCTCAATTAACCTGCTATGAATATACATCATTCCGTAGGAAAGTCAAGCGACTGGAAAAGAAAAAGGAGAGAGTATCCAGCCCTCTCCTCGGTTTGGTTTTGAGTGGCGTTTATTATGCCACTGGCTCTGGCGCAGGAGCGTCAAGAACAATGTCATCAAGTTCCTGCGCTTTTGCGGTCAAAGCGTCCAACGCTGCTTGAGCATCCGCAGGGAGATCAACGTCAGCGCCAATAGCGGCTTGCAGTTCCGCTATTTTTGCCAAAATTTCCACCTTCGACTTGTCAAGCTTGTCGTTAACTGCCACCAACGTTGCTGCCAATTCTGATAGTTTTGCCATGATTTCTTCCTCCTGTTTGAAACATTCTCTTCTGCGCATCAATCCCATAATGATACAAAATGGGTTAAAACAGATAAGTCTTTTTCTTTTCATTGTCAACTCCTCGCTACAGTTTAAAGTTTCGCAGAAAATTTGTGAAAATCCTCTATTCAGACAACTTTTTCGAAGTTTTACAATGTTTTGCTACAGCCCCTTGAATCTCTTCATCAAAACCTCCATCATTACACCAAAATTGTTGAATGATAAAAATTTACAATCATCAACTCTAATGTTTTGAGATATTCTTTTCATAGTCAACTCTTAAATGAGTTCGTCACATCACAGCCTTTGAAATTTTAATTTCAAAGGTCATGTTTACACATGCTACGGGATTTTAATCCCCGTAGAAGTTGACTCTCCGATCAAAGCAATATCAATAGCGACAAACTGTTGTGTCTTTACAGACACGTTCTTTATACCAATAGGACTATTAGTATAGACTTTTTTTATCAGATTATCTTTTTCAACAGCATCTACCTTAACCACTCTAATTGCCCCATCTTTTCTGGAAAACTCAATTGTATCACCAACATTGATATTTTCTTCAGTAGAAACAATAGAAATTCTTAAATAACTATCTCCTTCGCCAATAAAATTTCTTACGCCTTCGTATGAATATATCTCGCATATTCTTCCAGAGTCTCTGAAAAGACGCCACGTTTTACGGTTAGGACTATGAAAAGCTTTTGTTTGTATTGTTTTCACGTTATTCTCCTATCAGTTCAATCCTGACTTTCGTAATAGCCTTACCAAGGAGATTTTCTCCCCATTTAGACTCATCATTGATATTCGGATCATCTTCGGCAAATCCGATACCCCATATCCTATCATAGGGACTTGCTTCAACTAGAAGCTTTCCTTTGGTAACTTTCAACATTTCGAGAAGCCCAAGATTCTGAGTGAACTTCCAATAATTTATCCTCTTGACTACATCAAAACGTTCTTTAGCCCACTCTTCATCTTTATAGTTTTTTACTTCTCTTCCAAGCTTTTTTTGCTCCCTTGGGATCTTTTCCAAAAGGATTTTTGAAGCCGTTTCATAATCGTTGAAAAGTACCGCTTTAGAATGCATCATAGCTTGCTCCGCACAAGTATACGTAACATTCCATTGCACTTCATGAATTGGAGAAGGATACCACTGTGAAAACGGACCTTTCCAAAAAAACACATATTTGTCAGTTTCCATTATTTCAATCCTCTCTTTCGTTTCCATTCTTTCATTTCTTTTTTATAGACATCAATTTCTTCTAACATCAATAATTATCCGTTTTCATATTTTAGTTGTCATATTTTCCCTCCTCAAAAGGTTCTATATCTTTCCATGCACTAGGAAATGGACTGTCGTAGCATCTAGAAGACCATTTTCCATTCTCATACGATTCTAACTTGTACATATAACGTTCACCGTTGTTGATTGCAGCAATCGCCCAATCGGCCAACTTGTAGACCGTTATGACTATACGGTTATGTTTCGGAGGATTTGAAGGAGAATTCCACATGTTCAGTTCCCATTCTGCTCAATTTTCCTGTTTTCCATTACCGTATAAATCATACCGATTGTCGCCCAATCAACGCTAATATCTGAAAGATCGCTTGCTTTGCAGACATACAAATAGGTCCTTTCAGAATCCGACTCGATTCCAAAATGGTTACCGCTCTTGGCAATCTCTTTGGCTTTAGCCATTTCTTCGTCAGTCAACTCACAACCAAACAATAAGGAATGGTGAGTCGATAGAGTCGCAGAAACTTGTTTCGTCCCATAATACTTCATCCTCCAAGAGTCAACTTGAAGAGAAGTTTCCTCTTCTACTTCATGTACGGCAAGATTGATCGGATCTTCTTTTGTGGTGGCGGAACCACCAGGGCATTCGAGAACAAAACAGTCTTCGTTTCTTACCGGAGACCTGAACTCTTTTACTAGGACGATTTCTGGATCAATCTTGTCCTTGCTGTAAAGCACAACTGTACTGATATCTCTGCGAGAGAATATCCATTCGTTTTCTTTGTAGCGTTGCTCTGCATCGATCCAGACTTTAACCCACAACACAAAAGAAAATACTT
>Ga0315291_10011770_pt1 | contig 10643 bp, 12 predicted proteins | sample YL17G12_20_MG_FD_203070 | JGI IMG/M metagenome (GOLD analysis project Ga0315291, IMG submission 203070) | Sediment microbial communities from Yellowstone Lake, YNP, Wyoming, USA - YL17G12_20 | ecosystem: Environmental > Aquatic > Freshwater > Lake > Sediment | place: USA: Wyoming | collected... | reverse complement strand
AAGGCCGGTTCACCGGCTATCATGCGAACGGCGGCTATGCCGAGTATATGACCGTCCCGGAAAAATTCGCCTATGCGATTCCGGATGTGTTCTCGGATGAAGAAGCTTCGCCCTTGTTGTGCGCGGGTATCATCGGCTACCGGGCATTGGGGCTGAGCGGGATCAAGCCGGGAGAGATCTTGGGTCTGTATGGATTCGGCGCTTCGGCCCATGTGGCAATCCAGATCGCCGTTCATTGGGGCTGCAGAGTCTTTGTCTTCTCGAGAAGCCGGGAACATCAAAAGCTTGCCAAGCGCTTGGGCGCTTCATGGACGGGAGCGGCCAAAGAAGCGCCGCCGGCGAAAATGAACGGCTCGATCATCTTCGCCCCGGCCGGGGATCTTGTTCCGGGCGCGCTTTTGAACACGGAGAAAGGGGGAACAGTGGCCTTGGCCGGAATCTACATGACCCCGATCCCGGAGCTCGACTATCAGGCGCACATTTATCATGAGCGGGTCCTGCGCAGTGTCGCCAACGCGACGAGGCAGGACGGGGAAGAGCTATTGAGGCTTGCAGCGGAGATTCCGATCAGGACCACGATCCAGACATTCCCTTTGGAAGAAGCCAATCAGGTCCTGCGGCTCCTCAAGGACGGCCTGATCAACGGCGCCGCCGTCTTAAAGATTTAAAGAATCGTCCCCCTTTTCTAAAGGGGGATAGAGGGGGATGATCTCGCTTGGAAGCGCGGCAATCCTGCATTTTTCTTGGAGGTCTTAAAAAATCTCCCGAATTCTGGCATAATATCCCCACGCTGGCGCGCGAGTAGCTCAGTTGGATAGAGCGCCTGACTACGAATCAGAAGGTCGGAGGTTCGAGTCCTCTCTCGCGCGCTTATTTTATTTCTATGAAATATCAATGGGTTGGGGGTAAAAATTTTTAATCCGAGTTTTCAGCCGTAATCCTCAAAAGTCCCCAATTTTCAGCATAATTTTGGCAAAAATCTTGACACTCGGAATAATACTCGCCTTCCTTGACAAAGTAACTAATGACGATATATAAACCTGTTATTAGTCAGACTTAGGAGGGTAGAATGCGCGTTCTTCAAGAACATGCCTCTCTCATCGCTTTGTTGAGGAGGAAAAAGTGAAAGACATAAAAAAAAGGATTAAAGCGTATTGTGCAATTTTTAAAGATGCGCAAGAGAAGATGAAAAAAGAAGCTGATATTGTGATGTATATTGTGGAGTTTTTTAAGGATATCTTGGGGTACGATGTATTCAATGAAATCAGTAAAGAATATCAAGTAAAAGATAAATATTGCGATATTGCTATTAAGCTTGGTAGCGAAGTCGCGTTTTTAATTGAAGTAAAGCAACCTGGAATACGACTTATTGATAAGCACATTGAGCAAGCAGAAAATTATGCGATGCGCAGCGGCACTAAATGGGTCATCTTGACTAATGGTTGCGAATGGCGACTATATCACCTCTCTTTTGATGAGGAAGAGGGCAATGTAAGCTCGCTCGTTTTTAAAATTGATTTCATAAAAGAATTCGTGGAAAAGCCAGATGAAGTAATAGAAAAAATACTGTATCTTCACAAGAAGCATTATCTGAAGGGTGAACTAGAGAAGTATTGGAAAAAGGAGACGATGCTTGTCCCGACTTCTATTGTGAAGGCTCTATTTTCGATTAAATCCTTGAAGGCGATCTCGAGGGAGATAAACAAGGGCGCAAAAGTGAAGGTCGGGGTAGATGATATTGCGAAAGCGATAAAGAACCTGATGGACAAAGAGGTCCTCGCGGAGTTGGCCGATATCAAGATTAGAAAAAAAAGGAAACAGACGAAACCCAGGATCGAGGAAAAAATCGAGATTAAACCAGATCAAGAGGAAAGAAGCATGATAGATACTTCCTTGGCTTCTCCAGGGATTGATAAATCGAAGCCCAATTTACATTAAGTCCGAGTTGAAGGAAAGCAAGGTCCAGATGGGGCGCTGGACTTCCCGCGCCGCGTCAGATGATACTGGACGAAGGACAAGACTTGAATGAATTCTATAATATGACAAGGAGAAAAACATGAACAAGGCGCAACGGAAAATCGTAGCCATTATCGGTTTTATCATGGCGCTCCTTTTTTTAGTGTATTTCGGCATGGGTGATAACAATTTATATAACGACCCATTTGGCAAAGGCTTCCCCTTTGTTGTTGCGATAGTTTTGTTAATCGGATTCGGTCTTTTTATCTTGAAAGGGGGAAAACCTGAGCAAAAGTAAACCTACCTTAGGGCCGCCCCCTCAGCGTAAGCGGGGCCGTCCGCGGCTGACGCCAGGGGCCGGGGGTAGCCGGCCGCTTGGTCGGACGAAATGACGCGCCGCGAAAAAGGAAATTCCCATCAAAATAAAGATTCTATCTGCCGAATAGGAGGTTCTCTATGAACGATGTTTTCGAAAAGCGCGTAAGGGCGGCGGCTGTCGCGGGCTGGTGGACCTTGCTGGTCGACGTCGGGTTTCTTCTGATTCAGTGGGTTTTGTACCTGCTGATCATGTCCGCTCGTCCTGCATTGCTGTTGTCCTTGTGGGGCCCGGGCACGACCTGGTCTTTCGTCCAGACTGTGTGGTTCTGGGCCATATTGATTATGAAGGCATGCGTTTGGCCCCTGGCTTTATTGAATCTTTGGCTGACGCTATGGGCAAGACAGTTAAGAAAACGATCGAATAGTTGATGGGGGGTATGCATCGTGCCGTCTATCCTTCCCGAACTCTCGCCTGTTCGCCTTCTTCTTGTTCCAGGCCTTGCGGTGAAAGCGGGCCTCATGATGAAGGACGAAGGACGCCGGGAATAATTCTCATGGGACGGATCAAGTATCAGGAAGCCATCGGGCTGGAAGTGAAGCGGGGACGGCCCAGGCGCATGGTGGAAGAGAAGGAAAAAGAGAAGTTAACCAGGCTTTACGTCGTCCAGGAACTTTCGACCCGTGAGGTCGCAAAGGCTATGCAGATCAGCGAGGCGTCCGTTAGACGACGGTTGAAGGCCGCGGGGATCCCGGCGCGTTCAAATGCGCCCCGGTCCCGGCTGAGGCTATTCGATCAGGCCCGGCTTTTTGGATACATCGGCGCGGTAGGGATTAACAAGACGGCGAAGCGATGGAGAATATCAAGGCGGACGTTACAAAGATATTTAGCCAAGCTCAGGACTCAAGGTAAACGTGAATAAAAGGGCGTCAAATGCGCGTCCGATAAGCAGCATTATGTCAACTATCATAAAAAAACGGAATTCCCTCTTTACGGAATTCCTTCTTTTAGGAAGCATAGAGTCATTATATGGGGAAAAATGACTAATAATAAATCGCCAAAAAATCTATTGGAAGCTATTAACAGAATAGCCTTTTTTTCGTATGAACCAGCTGTTGAGAAATATCCATTTCTAAAAAAATATTTAAAAAGAGAAATAGATCTAAAGGCAGAATGGACTTTATTGATGACTGCTGCAGGTGCAGGATATGTTTTATTGACAAAGGAAGATTACCACGGAGAACACGATGAAATTATAAAGTCGATAGAATCTGTAAATGGGCTGCCAGGAATCGTTAAAAAATTTATGGATTTTATGTCTGATATGTATAAGAACGACGAAAAATTCTATCATATTGGAATTGGAGCTTGGATAATGCGTCAAATTAAGGGCAATAATATTTTACTTGAAGGGAAGGAAGAAACACTAAAACAGATTGACGAGATAAATATAACTGTTGTCCAATTATTAAATTCTACTATAGAAGATTATGTAAGAAGAAAAAACAAAAATACTTCTAAATAAATAAGCGGAATGCCATCTTTCATGAAAACATGATAGACGGAAAATAACGGAGAATAATCGATGACAACGGCAGAAATCGCACTTTTAATCAGCGGATTTTCAGCAGGGCTCGCTCTTTTAGCGTTAGGATGGAACATATATAGGGATATAATTCTTAAGCCTAAAGTTAAAGTCAGGCTACAGATAACTGAAATATTAACGCCGGGGGACCCGCCGGAAGAACGCGATACAAGAGTCGATTTCACCGCAACGAATTTCGGACCAGGGACAATCATCCTTCAAGGGATTCGAGCAAAGACCAAAAAGTTTCTTAGAAAAACAAAATGGATGATACTATTTAACGATTTTGCCGATCCCTTAAGCCGTCAATTCCCATGTAAATTAGAAATTGGGGAGAAGGGGACATTCCTGCTTCCTTACCGTAAAGGGATATTTTTAAAGAACGACTTTACTAAGATAGGAATTGCGGACTCATTTAGCCGTATCCACTGGGTTCCGAAGAAAGATATTAAGAGAGTAAAAAAAGCCTATATAAAAGATTTCGGAGGAGATAGCCTCTCATGAAATCTGGAAAGAAAGAAGAAGCCATTCATAAAATGATCGATAAGGCCGTCGAAGCGCCCGTCCAGGACGATCAGCGGGACATCGAAGCCGCGGTCCTGGCGACGCTGGCCGGAAGCATCAATTCGGGCGTTTCGGAAATATTTATGGCCTTGTAGGGGACATTATGAAAATCTTTAAAAGGGCAGATGGAAAGTGGGTCTTTGACTTCACTGTGCGGGGGAAGCGGTATAAGCGGGTCCTAGATTCCATGGGCCAAGCTAAAGAGGCCATGGCGACACTCCAGAATGACCTCTACCGCGAGCGGTATGGCTTCGGAAAGAAAAAGCCGGAAGTCTTATTTGAGACGCACGCGGACGAATTTCTCAAACTCTATTCGAAGCAGAACAAGCGGAGCTGGATGAGCGATGAGACTTCCCTGGGTCACCTGAAGGAATTTTTTAAGGGAAAGCACCTTTCCGCGATCACGCCGGACCTGATCGAAAAATACAAACTGAAAAGGGCCGCCGACGGAGTATCCCCGGCAACAGTCAACCGCGAGCTCGCCTGTCTGAAGACTCTTTTCGTGAAGGCTGTCGAGTGGGAGAAGGCGGACGCGGACCGGGCGCGGAAGGTCAAGAAGCTCTGTGAGCCGAAACCAAGGGAGCGAATCTTGACGGTCGAGGAGATGAAGCGCCTTCTTGACGCGGCGAGCCCGGACCTCCGGCCCGTACTGATTATCGCTTTAAATACCGGGATGAGGCGCGGCGAAATCCTGGGCCTTCGATGGAAGGACATTGACTTCGTCAAGGGATTCATTCTTATCGGCGACTCGAAGAGCGGGCGGTCCCGAAAGGTCCCGATGAACGGCCTCATTTTTGAAACGCTGCGGGCGATGAATCGGGACCAGGAATTCGTTTTTGAGAATCCTGAGACCCGGACAAACATCAAAGACGTGAAGACGGCTTTCAAAGGCGCTTGTGCCCGGGCCAAGAAAAACCCGGAGGACGAGAACGACAAAGGGATCGAAGGCCTGCGCTTCCACGATTAACGACATACGGCGGCGTCAAAAATGCTGGCGGGAGGCGCGTCCATCGTGACCGTCCAGAAAATCCTGGGCCATTTGTCGATTCAAATGACGATGAGATACGTTCATGATACGCCGGAGGATGAGCGCCGCGCCGTCGAGAAATTGAGCGGAGTCTTCAAAGAAACTCGTAAGCATCCCGTAAGCGTCGAAATAAAGCGGCCCGCAAGTTATTTAAAAACGCATAATTAGGAGGCTTGATAATTGGACTACGAATCAGAAGGTCGGAGGTTCGAGTCCTTTCTCGCGCTCTCTCTATTTCCCTCTCGAAAAACGCTTTACTTCAATGAGTTACGGCGAAATCCTCACGACCTGGCCTTGTGTAGCTCGGCGTAGCCAAAAATAGCCTTTTTAAGCCCTAAACGCGGCAAAAGCACGGCCATCCTCGATGATCCTTCATCACTCTGCGACGGTAAAAATAAAGGGTAACTCGTATCTACTCCGGGAAAAGGTCAAAGCAGGAGTTTGGCCGGGAGGCGAGATCGAACAAAAACTAACATACGAAGAGGAGTAATTTTTGAATGCCCACAAAAGGGGAATTTTCCATGCTCATTGACACCCTCGTGCTCCTGAAACGCCAGCCTCGAAAACGGACAAAAGCGACTGGATCGGTTTACTTGCCCATTCGCTCGGTCTCGCTTTTAGCATTCATACGTTATTTCAAGTTCGCTAATTTTTTTCCTATATATTTTGTTAAATAATCTGTTTTCCAGACTTTCTCTTAGTTTCTTTAGAGCTATTTTTCTACCTAAGAGAGGCAATACAATAGAAATAAATATTGAAACCGACCAAACAACTGGTTCAATAACATTCCATTTTTTAATTACTAGCGGAAGTGATTTCAATAATAAAATAAAGAAAACAATAACAAATATCCATGACAAAATATTAACGTATTTTTTAACTCTCTTTTGGATTCTCGTCCTTAATGAAGATTTAATTCCTTCTAGCTTTTTTTGATATTTCTCTATCTCAATATCTTTCTTATTAATTTGCTCTTCAAATATATTCTTTTGTTCCTCCAATCTTTTTTGTGTCTCATAATCAATGCTTTTGCTCGCATTTGCTACTTCTTCCAAAATAAATTCTGGAGTGACTCTATCAACATCCGATTCATCTAATTTTGATAGGATTCCTTCTATATAGTGATTATAGAAAATCATTGAAAGGTCTTTATCATTTATACGATTATGTTCTTTTAACTGTTTAGCATTTTCGTAAAAACGTTTCCATATTTTTCTATCAACTAATATCTCTCTTGAATGAACAGCAATAATGGATTTCAAAGGCATATCCCTTATTGTCGTAGGATTTTTTAGCCATAAAATATTTGTTAATAATCTATCTGGGATAACTTCACAAACTGTCATGTTTTCCTTATGTCCCCATTCTTTATAATTACAGTTCGACAACTTAAAATCTGAAGTAAGAAAAAGGGCTTTTGACCTTTCTATTTCCCTCGCTGGCTTGCCTCTAATTTGCTCAATCTTTTCTATCGCTGCAAGATCGTGGTTGCGTGCTCGATCATTTTGCTCAGGTTTCCATCCCAAAATTCTGCTAATAAATTCTTCTTTTTTAGGTTTGTAACTTTTAAGTTCAATGCCAGTTGGTTCAATGTTTATTCTTAAATCCCCTAATTTCTCTTCGATTTTTTGAATAAGTTCTCTCATTTCCTCAGTTGTCCAGCCTTTACTTTTTAAGCTACTATAAATTGAATCTACTCTAACGCCGGGCACATACATATATTGTTCTTTTAAATAATTCCTAAGCACGCTAGCTATCTCATCTACTGTAAAATCAAATACTTTGAGTTCAACCTCATTAGATTTAAGCAGACTAAATAATTCTTTCGCGGGCTTAACGCATTCGGGATAATGTAATTCGAGTATGTTAAAAATATAATTGCTATCTAGATAGAATTGAACGCCTTTAAACTTTTTATCTATTTCGGCTATGTTTTGACTACTCGTAGCGGCAGAAATTACTGAGCCATATACAATATCCTGTAATGTCTTATAGAGAGCAGGTTTTCGTTTCTCCGCAATTTCAAAGTATCGAACCAGTTTATCTTCATATTTGCGGATTTTCTTTCTATGAATATCTACTTTGACTACATCGCTGACAGGATTAAAAAAGCTTAAGAGCGAATAAATATTTTCATTTACAAATGCTAAGACAATTGTATTAGTTTCTTCTAAGGATAATTGAGTTTCATTTAAATATAATTTAATATCTTCTAATAGCTCATTAATTCTTCTGTTTACTTCGCTTTCGGGTTCAAGATGCTCTAGATATTCAATTCCCTTTTCTGTTAATTTCGCTTTCCATTTTTCTTCTATTAAATAATTCTTCTTTTTTGCTCGTGTTATGATAGATTTAAGTGAATGCTCTGGTATATCCAGGCCAAATTTATCTTTTACTTTCGTTTGGATTGAACCTATATTCAGAGGACTTCTGTCTTCAGCCAAAATTATTAAAACAAATGAGTAAAATGTATCAATATAATCCCTTTTTTGTTCATAGAGAGTTTTTGCAAATGCATAAGTAAAAAGCTTATTATTCAATATTGCTCTCTTTTTTCTGAAAAAATGATATATACCTCCCCGAAATAATAGGCCATTTAATGGCCTTTGATTACCTCAATGTCATCTACTGACATCCAAAGAAAGGATATAATTATGAATTGGGTAAGTCAAGGAAGGGAGGAGAGCGGCAGCTAATGTATACTGACGTCTGCGATTTTACTTAGGAGTTGAGCCATCGTAAACTCTCTTCGATCGCAACATCGAATGAGAGGAGGATTTTTATTGCGATGGCCCTAACTCATTATAAGACGCTTCTAAAGAGATTCAGGTTATAATTAGGTCTTCAATCGGGTAAAATCAATGGAGGAGGCAAGGCGATCGAATATCCCAAAATGAATATTTTTATTACTGGTTAATGCAGGGAGGTAATCAGACATGAATCGAACGATCAGAAACTTTGCCGCTCTCTTATTGGCGCTCGCTTTATTTTGGAGCGGAAGCCAAGCGCAGGACTCTCTTGACATCAAAGCTTATTACACGAAGGCTGAATACATAATTCCCATGCGCGACGGAGTCAAGCTATTTACCATCGTCTACACTCCCAAGGATACCTCGCAGAAATATCCGATTCTGCTCCACCGCACTCCGTACAGCTCTCCTCCTTACGGGCTTGATGCCTATCGCACGGCCCTAGGCCCTTCGAGAGATTTTGCCAAGGAAGGATACATCTTCGTCTATCAGGATGTGCGCGGCAAATTCAAGTCGGAAGGGGACTTTGTGGTGATGAGGCCTATCAAGCCGGACAAAAAGAAGAGCACTGATACAGACGAGAGCAGCGACACTTACGACACAATCGAGTGGCTGTTGAAGAATATCCCGAACAATAACGGGCGGGTCGGACAGTGGGGCATTTCCTATCCGGGCTCGCAGACGGTCTGGGGAATGGTCGACGCGCATCCAGCGCTCAAAGCATCATCCCCTCAAGCTCCGGCGATCGACATGTTTCTTGGCGATGACTTCCATCATAACGGCGCTTTTCGGTTGATGTATACCTTTAGTTGGCTCTCCGGCAGCGCGCGCACGAGAACAACTCCGACCGAGGGCCGCGACCAGCCATTTACTTACGGGACGCCGGATGGGTATCGTTTTTTTCTCAATGCCGGCAGCCTGTCCAATATCAATGAAAAATATTTCCAGGGCCGCGTTCCGACCTGGAATGAGTACATGGACCATCCAAACTATGACGATTACTGGCAGAGACAAAACCCGGTCCGATATTTGAAGAATATCCACCATGCGATCCTCAATGTGGGCGGCTGGTTCGATGCTGAAGATTTTTTTGGGCCGCTCGAAACGTATCGGACTATCGAAAAGCTCAATCCCTCCAACAAGAGCGCGATCGTCATCGGCCCCTGGCTTCACGGCGGCTGGGCCTCTATGCCGGGAGACAGCCTGGGAGATATCCGGTTCGGATCAAAAACAGGCGAATACTTCAGGCAAAATGTGGAGCTGCCGTTCTTCAACTACTACCTGAAGGACAAAGGAGCCCTGAAATTGGCCGAGGCTCTCGTTTTTGAAACGGGTGCCAATGAGTGGAAACAGTTCGATAGCTGGCCGCCGCAAGGCACTGAAACGAAGAAGCTTTATTTCCAGGCCAACGGACGGCTCTCCTTCAATCCGCCGTTGGAGACTTTAGCCGAGGGCTTTGACTCCTATGTCAGCGATCCGGCCAAACCGGTTCCTTTCAGCAGCGAGATTCGGACGACCCAGGGGCACCTGTGGATGGTGGAGGACCAGCGGTTCGCCGCGACCCGGCCGGACGTGCTCGTGTATGAATCCGATGTTCTCGAAACAGACGTCACGATTGTGGGTCCGATCATCGTTTCACTCTTCTGTTCCTCGACAGGCACCGACACGGATTGGGTTGTGAAGCTCATCGATGTCTATCCTGGAGATGCGCCGGACAATACGCCCAACCCGAAGGCTGTGCGAATGGGAGATTTCCAGATGCTGCTTGCCGGAGAAGTGTTTCGGAGCAAATACCGGACGAGCTACTCATACCCGGAGCCCCTGGTGCCCGATCAGCCGACAAAGATTGAATTCAGCCTGCGCGACCGCTTCCATCGTTTTCTCAAGGGCCATAGGATCATGGTCCAAATCCAGAGCTCGTGGTTTCCGGTCATAGACCGCAATCCGCAAAAGTTCATGGACATCTACAAGGCGAAGGAGTCGGACTTCCAGAAAGCCACCAACAGGGTGTATCGGTCGGGAAACTTTCTCTCAAGTATCATCGTCAACGTCATGAAGTAGATTCCCGAAGCCAGCTGATTCCCGATGTTTACTATAAAGAGAATAAATGTCTATTCTTGAAGAGCGGATATTCTGAAGACCATGCTCCAATGCCATCAGGATTTTCTCCTGCTTGATGTAGCTCCGCAAACTTGGATAAGCTCATTCTTCTATCTTAAATTCGTAAAATTTCGTGCCGCGGAGTTTGTCCAGAAGAAAGAGCCTGTCGCCGAAAATGAAGATCCCGTCCACGAAAATTTTCAGCGGAATCTCTCCGAAGAGGACGCCGTCCGGGCCGAAAATCTCGATTTTGTAGGCGTCGGTCGTCTGGATGTCCTGGTCGCCGACAACCTTGTAGCTCATGGACCGTTTCCCGTCCGCCATGGTCACGCCGACCTGGGTGCT
>Ga0315291_10011767_pt1 | contig 10644 bp, 7 predicted proteins | sample YL17G12_20_MG_FD_203070 | JGI IMG/M metagenome (GOLD analysis project Ga0315291, IMG submission 203070) | Sediment microbial communities from Yellowstone Lake, YNP, Wyoming, USA - YL17G12_20 | ecosystem: Environmental > Aquatic > Freshwater > Lake > Sediment | place: USA: Wyoming | collected... | reverse complement strand
ATGGCAGCGGGCTGACGGCCCTGCCCACAGCCGCGGGCGGCGATTTCGACCCGGCCTGGTCGCCGGACGGCGGGCGGATCGCCTTTACCTCTTTACGCGACGGCTATACTCAGATCTATGTGCTGAACATGGCGGATTTTGCGGTGACGCGCCTGAACGAGACGAACAGCGACATCCAGGCTCGCCAGCCCGCCTGGTCGCCGGCCGGGACGCAGATCGTGTACACAGTCCGACGTTTGGGCGTGCTGCAAATTTGGGTGATGAGCGACGCCGGGCGCGGCCCCACACAGCTGGTGCGCAGTGGTATAGACTATTGGGATTACTTGCCAGCCTGGTCGCCGGATGGAGAGACGATCCTCTTCACCCAGACCGGCGGAAATCAGGCGCTTGGCTGGCTGATGTCCATCCGTTATGACGAGCGGGAGGGCAATGATGCCAGCCTTGTCACCAATGGCGTGTTCGCCATGGATGCAGCCTACTCTCCGGATGGTCTCAGGATCGCCTTCGAAAGCTCGGATAGCGTGAACTATGACATTTACGTTATGGGTGTGGATGGCAAGGATCGCGCCCGCCTGACGACCGATCCGGCCCTGGATTTCGATCCCGCCTGGCGGCCGATTGCAGTAGTGCCATGAAGCAGACTTCCGAAGTCTTAGAGACTTCGGAAGTCTGTTTTACGTATGCGTTTGGGTTGGCGTAGGAGTGTTCGTCGGGGTGGGCGTGAGGGTGGGCGTGGCGGAAGGCGTTGGCGTGGGAGTCTGTGATGGAGTCAGAGAGGGCGTTGGTGTGGAAGTAGGCATGTCGGTCGGCGTCGGCGTGTTCGTCGGCGTCGAGGTGGGGGTCAGCGTGGGGGTCGGGGTAGGCAGGTTCAGGCGCAGATGGACGCGCTTGTCAGCATGACCGCCCGTATTGCTGTTCATGTACAGCCGCAAGGTGATGACATCTCCCGTCACGCTGGTCAAGTCCCAGGTGTAGATTTTCGAGGCCGCGGATACCGGCGACGAGGTGGTATCCACCAGCGTCGTCCAAGTGGATGGGTCACTACCCTCCCCATAATCCATGCGGAAGTATTGGAAGTTTGCTGTGGCATCCGCCACTGCAAAGATATCCAACGGACTGGCGGTGATCTCCTGCCCGTCTTTCAGGCCGACGAAATCGAGCTTGGGGTGAGGATCGTCCTCTTTACATTCCCGCTCGGGTGCGTAGTAGATTTTATCCGTAAAGCCCATCTCCCTGGCCCACTCCTGGCCGTTCGGCTCCTGGCGGATCCAGTTCCTGGCCCATTCCTCGGAGACGTTCAGCACCATCCGTTCCTCGGTGAAATCGGAGCAGGTCGGCGAGGCGCGCAGGCTCGTCCAGGTGTCAATCAAGAGTTCCTGCCACAGGTCCTGGCTGGAGGGGAGAGGCGGCTGGTCGGCAGCGAAGTACTCCGTCCGCTGGTTGGGGCACCACTGGGAGGGTTCGGTCCCCGAAACGGAACAGATGACCTTTTCCACCACGCCGTTGGGCCGGACGAATGGCGTGGGATTCCCACCGGTCAGGTATTGGATGGCGATCTGCATGAACTGCGACCAGATGGGCGCTGCACCCGTCAGGCCGCTGGTATTCTCCATCGGCGTGTAATCGGCGTTCCCGACCCACACGCCCACGGCCAGGTCGGGGGTGTAGCCGAGCGTCCAGTTGTCCCGAAATTCATCCGATGTCCCGGTTTTGGCGGCCACCTGGAAGGGTAGGTTGAGGACCGAGTCCCGCCCAAACATCGGTACGCGCGCCTCGTTGTCCGAGAGGATAGACGAGATCAGGAAGGCGTGCTCGGCGCGGATGACCTGTTCGCCCGAAGGCGCCTGGTACTGGTAGACCTCCTTGCCTTCGTGATCCACGATCTTTAAAATCGTGACCGTCGGGACGCGCCGCCCGCCATTGGCAAAGACGGCGTAAGCGCCGGTCATCTCCAACAGGCTGACATCGCCGCCGCCCAGGGTCAGGGAGAGGCCGTATTCGTCGCGCGTCAGGCTGGTGAGGCCCAGGCGTTTGGCCATGGCCACCAGGCCGGTATCGCCGTAAACACCGACGAATTGCAGGGTCTTGACGGCCGGGATGTTGTAGGAATTGGCCAGCGCGAAGCGGGCGAGCACCGGGCCGTGGAACCTACTATCGTAGTTGACCGGGATGTAGGGCGGACGCGTGTCGTTTGGGTCGCCGGAGGGCGGGAACTCGGAAGGCACATCCCAGAGCAGGGTGGCGGGCGTCCAGCCCTTTTCGAAAGCGGCGACGTAGGTCAACGGCTTGATGGACGAACCCGGCTGGCGCGTCGGGCTGGTGGCCATGTTGACCTGTCCCGATATGGCCGTGTTGTAGAAATCGGCTGAGCCGACCATGGCCAGGATTTCGCCTGTGGAAGGGCGGATGGCGACCAGCGCGCCGTCGGTGACGTGGCGGTCGGCCAGCGCGGCGACCTGGTCGCTGACTATCTGCTGGGCAACGTCTTGCAGGCCCGGGTCCAGGGTGGTGTAGACGGTAAAGCCGGAACGGTAAATGGTTTGTGGGTCGAACTGGGCTTCCAACTGGGCGCGCACGTACTGCACCCAGTGAGGAAAGCGCATGTCCACTCGCGGCGGCTGGAAGGCGTAAGTCTCAATCTCATTGGCGGCCAACGCGGCAGCCGAGACGTCTACGCAGATCGGCTGGAGGTTGTTGCTGACGTAGATGCAGTTGCGCTCCTGGCTGAGTTGGTACATCAGCACGAGCGCCTGCTGCTGGCGTTTGATGGTGACCTCAGGGTTGGTGAAAATATCGTAGACGGACGGCGCTTGAGGGAGGCCAGCCAGAAATGCCGCTTCACCCATGGTCAACTGGTTGGCCGACTTGCTGAAGTACGTCTCGGCGGCGGCTTCTATCCCGTAGGCCAGATTGCCGTAGTAGATCTCGTTCAAGTAAAGCTCGAGAATATCTTCTTTGGAATACTGCCGCGTGATCTCGGCCGCCAGGATGATCTCGCGCGTCTTGCGCAGGATAGTGCGCTGGCTGCGCTCCTGCGGAGAAAGCAGCAGCGTGCGCGCCAGTTGCTGTGTAATGGTGGACGCACCGCCGCCCTCGCCGCCGGTGGTGATGTTCTTCCAAATAGCACGTATAAGGGCAACCGGATCGAATCCGGGATGGGAGTAAAAATCCTTGTCTTCCGTGGCGATGGTCGCGGCGACCAGGTAGGGTGAAATCTTGTCGAGGGAGATGTACGTGCGCCGCCCCGCGTTGGGATCGAGGATCTCGTAAAGGATGTTCCCGTTGCGGTCGAGGATGCGAGTGGTCTCGAATTGCGAGGCGCGCGCCCGCAAATCCTCCACGCTGGGCAGAGTGGCGGCGATAGTGAACCACTCGTAAATACCGATGGCTGCCAGGATCAATGCCAGGGCGACGAAGACGAATGTCACCAGGATCAGGCCGCGCAGCAGACAGCTGCCGGCTTTCCGCCAATCGAACGGACGGCGGGCGGCGCGCATGGGTCGTGAGGGGGTGGGAGGCGGACGTCGATGAACTGTGGTGGTTGGCGTGTGCTCGAAGGCGGCCGGGGTGACGCGCGTGGCGTTCATGTCGATCTCGTCCACGCGGCGGGGAAGGGGCATACCGCGCGAGTCCACGGCGGGGCGAGGGGTGTCGCGTATTCCGGCGTCAGGTGTCGGGTGTTCCGGCCTCGCGTTGACGGGTTCGGCCTGCGTCTCGGACTCGGAGGCGATCAGGCGGCGGAATTTCTCGCGAGGATCCTGTTTGTCGTCGGAAGAATTATTCGCCATAATCATCCTTGTTGCAGAGACACATAGTGCAGGGGAGCAGAGGTGCAGGGGTGTAGGGGATGTGACGTTTCACATCTGCGCCCCCGCTCCCTCTCTCCCCTGCTCCCTACGGCTTGCTCATGACGAGCGCAATCCACACACCTTTCATCACCACCTCCTCGCGCTGGTTCTTGACCTGGATGGCAATCGTCACCGACCCAGCGTTCAAGCGCGGCAGTGCCTTGGTCTCGGTCACGTCCAGTTCGGCGTGGATGGTGTCGCCCAGAAAGACCGGCTTGATGAACTTCCATTCGTTGATCTCGCGGAAGGCCAGCACCGTGCTTTCCAGCACGCCGGTGCGCATGGCCAGCCCGGAGACAATAGAAAGGCACAGCAAGCCGTGCGCCACACGCTGCCCAAAGGGCGTGGACTGGCTGAAGGCCGCGTCGGTGTGGATCTGGTTGTAATCGCCCGAAAGGCCGGCGAAGGTCACCACGTCGCTTTCGGTGACGGTGCGCGCCGCGGTGACGATGTGCTGGCCGACCTGGAATTCCTCGAAATACAACCCACGCGAAGCAGGGAGGGGAGACATGAGACTCCTTTGGCAGTTAATTTTATAATCAAACAGTCACTTCGTCGTGTGGTCACTACTGGACGACTACGTGAGCACGCGCTTACTCGACCAAGCGGCCACAAGACTATGAGACTATCTGACCAATTATACCCTTTGACCTGTGCTGCAACTACCCGTACAATAGAAACATGCGCGATTGGTATCTCGGCCTCGACGATCCCCTCACCCTGACCCTGGCAGCGGACTTTCGCCTATCCAAGCCCGATTATCTCAATGACCACATCTGGGAGCTGGAACCCGGCACCGGTGACCCGCCCGCCCTGTCGCTGCGCACCACATATGGCCTGCGGGCGCGTTCCATGCGCATCTTCCCGCGCTTCACCGCCAACGGCGCGACGGTCACAGCGCCGACCAATTTCGCCGCGCCGCCTCGCCTGCGCCGCTTCTATCCCAATTTCCTGTCGTTGAACTTTTCTCCATTCGTCGGGGTCGAGGTGCTGGCCGAGTACTGGATACCCTCCTCCCAAACCATTGCCGGGCGGCTGACGTTCATGAACCATACCAACCAGCCGTCCGAAATGGGGCTGGAATTGTGCGGCCTGTTGGTCCCGATCGAGGGGCAGAGCCTGGTGTATGCCCAGATGCAATCTGCCAACGTGCTGGCGGGGCGCACCTCCGACCTGGCGCCGGTCATCTTCCTGACTGGTGGCCCACTGCACGGCCCGGGGCCGTACCCTTCCCTGACCCTCGACCTGCAACTGGAGGCTGGTGCCTCGCGCCAACTGACCTGGGCGCAGGCTTCCCTCGGCGAACCACAGTCTTCCTTCGAGCTGGTGCGTCGCACGGCGGCGCGTGCGTGGGATGCGGAACGAGCCCGGATCGAGCTGGTCAACGCCGCCCAGACCGTCGAGGTCCAGACCGGCGATCCGGACTGGGACGCGGCCTTCGCCCTCAGCCAGAAGACCGCCTTCAGCCTGTTCTTTCCGGGTAATGACTGTCTACCCAATCCATCCTTTGTGCTGGCGCGCCAGCCTGACCACGGTCGCTCCATGCGCGGGGATGGCAGCGATTACCCCAGCCTGTGGAGCGGACAATCCCCACTGGAGGCTTATTACCTTGCCAGCGTGCTGCCCGGCGCGGGCGAGCTGGCCGAGGGCCTGGTGCGCAATTTCCTGTCCACGCAGGGAAAAGATGGCTTCGTAGATTGCCGGCCCGGGCTGGCCGGTCAGCGCGGACGTTGGCTGTCTCCGCCGCTGTTGGCCTGTCTGGCTTGGCAGGCATTCCAGGCGACTGAAGACGAAGCCATCCTGGCTGAGGTTTTCCCGCACCTACTGGTTTTCTTTCAGGCGTGGTTCGCTCCGGCCCACGACCGCGACGGGGACGGCCTCCCTGAATGGGATCATCCCATGCAGACCGGTTTCGAGGACAATCCGGCTTACGCCGTCTGGCACGCCTGGGCGCAGGGCGTGGACATCTCGACGGTCGAAAGCCCAGCCCTGGCATCCTGTCTGTATCGCGAGTGCCGCAGCCTGATCCAGATGGCGGAGAAGCTGGGTCGCAGCGAAGAACTTGAAATGTTACAGTTCCGGGCGGTGGCCCTGCGCATCGAGACCGAGGAATGCTGGAGCGCCAGAGCAGCCATGTACCATAATCGTGACCGGGATACCCATCGTAGTCTGACCGGAAAAGCATTGGCGAAGCGGCGCGGCTCGGGCAGGATCAAGTTGAAAAGGTCTTACACCGTGCCGGTGCGCTTGCTGATCCGCGTCCAGACGAGCGATAATGGTAGCCTGACTTCGGGCTACCATAAGGCGTTCCGGCGTTTGGAAGTAACCATCAAAGGCCAGACTCCGGGCGGCGCTCATGCCGAACAAATAAAACGGCAGGAGGTTCAATGGCACATGGAAAACGCCGCCCTCACCAGCCGGGAAGTATATACTCAACTGGACGAGATAGAGGTTGCCGGCCTCGAGCCAAACGATCAGGTCAAGGTCAGTACGATAGATTACACCCAGGAAGATCAAACCTTGTTCCTGCCGCTTTGGGCTCGCATTCCTGAAGAGCGACATGCAGGGTCGTTGATCAAGCGCAGCCTGATGGATACGGATCGCTTCTACCACCCCTTTGGCGTCTCAGCTTGCGCCTCGCTCCCTTGCCCGCCGAGTAGGTGCTGTGCACAGGCCGAAGCGATCTGTCTGAGCGTGCAGATGCCCTGGCAGCAATTGATCGGGGAAGGGTTGCTGGCTTATGGCTACCAAGCCGAAGCGGCGCAGTTGATCGCCCGCTTGATGAATGCCGTCATCTTAAATCTAAAGGAACAGCACGCTTTTTACAGGGCCTATCACGCCGAGAGGGGCGTGGGCATCGGAGAACGCAATGCGCTGGCGGGTCTGGCTCCGCTGGGACTGTTCCTGCAAACGCTAGGCGTGCAGTTCCTGCCAGGGAGCCGTCTCCGTCTGAGCGGGAAGAACCCCTTTCCATGGCCGGTTACGGTAAAATATAGAGGCTTGAGCGTCACGCGCCGCGCCGACCAGAGCGAAGTCACTTTTCCCGATGGCAGGACAGTGGCACTCAGCGATCCGTCTGATGCGTTGGTTTGCCCGGAGTAATGGTAGCCCCCAGGCTACCATAAGGAGAAGCTTCTTTATGGAACGTCCCCCCATTCGTTATTTGATAACCGCCGTTGTCCAAGAACAGGATGTGGACCTGGCGGCGCGCGCCCTGAACGTGCTGGGCGCGCCGATAATCCATTTGGCGAGCACAGGCGGTTTCCTGGGGCGGCGCAACGCCACCCTGCTGATCGGCTTGCCGGAGGGCATGACCGAGAAGGCCGTCGAGGCCTTGCAGCGCTCCTGCCGCCAGCGAGTGGAATACCTTGCCATCCCATTGGAAGGCTCTCCCTTACCGCTGCCTACGCCCGTGCCGGTGACGGTCGGCGGCGCGACCATCTTTGCCATTCCGGTGGAAAGGTTTGAGGAATTCTAGGCTTTCAGCGGGGCTTAGCCCCGCTGAGAGCGGAGGTAATTGCCATGAAATTGATCATTGCCATTCTGCGTGATGCCGACTCCGATCATGTTACCCAAGCCCTGACCGCGGCTAAATTTCGCGTGACGCGCATCGCCTCGACCGGAGGCCTGCTGCGGCGCGGCGTCGCCACGCTGCTCATCGGCCTGGACGGTGAGCATGTGGAATCCGCCATCCAGGTCATACGCGAAAAAACCTCCACTTCCGAGGCTGGCGAAAAACGGGCGACGATCTTCGTCGTCAATGTTGACCGCTTCGTGCAAATATAGCGTTCACCCTTGGTGAAAGGAAAAAACCATGCTCAGTTGGCAGTTCCGCTTGCTCAGACTGTATTTTCGCGCCCAGCGGTTTTTCTCCCGTCCTGGCGGTGAAATAAGTGTCCTCAAGGAACGTGAAGAATTAGAGGCCCTGGCAAAAAGTTTCAAGCCGCTGGGCAAAATCGCCTGTACACCTGTGTCGGCTGGGGGCGTGCCGGCTGAATGGATCCTTCCCGCGGGAATTGCCGCCGGGCGAGTGGTCTTGTATTTGCACGGGGGGTCGTACATTGCCGGTTCCGTCAACTCTCACCGCGCCCTGGCAGCCAATATTGCCGCCGCGGCCGGGGCGCGTGCCCTGGTCGTGGACTATCGCCTGGCTCCAGAACATCCTTATCCAGCTGCGCTAGAAGACGCCCTGGCTGCTTATCGCTGGCTGTTGGCAGGAGATAACCCGGCGGATAAAATCTACATCGCTGGCGATTCAGCCGGCGGCGGACTGGCGGCTGCGCTTCTCCTTGCCCTGCGCGACGCGGGCGACCCATCCCCGGCTGCGGCGGTCTGCCTATCTCCCCTGACGGATATGGCTTTCACCGGCGAATCCATGAAAACCAAAGCCAAAGTTGACCTGATATTGGATGGCAGAAAGGAAATCCAATTCGCGCCAATGTACCTGGGGAAAACCGATCCGCTCGCCCCGCTGGTCTCGCCCCTGTATGCTGACCTGCGCGGCCTGCCGCCGCTGCTCATCCAGGTCGGCTCGGACGAGATCCTGCTCTCCGATTCCACCCGCCTGGCCGAAAAGGCGAAAGCAGCGGGCGTGGACGTTACCCTGGAAGTCTGGGAAGGGATGCAGCACGTCTGGCACTTCGCGGCCAGTCTCCTTCCTGAGGGTCGGGACGCGATCCGTCGGATTGGGGAATTCATTCTCGCAAACTGATGAAAAGCCATGATACAAACGTGACCGGAGGTCTCCACAACTGGCAATGGAGACCTCCGGTCATTTTATCAGCATGGGTACTACTGCCAGGCATAGACCGGCACAACGGTTTGGCTCAACGCCAGCGGCGGGACTGGCGAGACTCCTTCTCAATTTTCGCTCATTTCTGGCAAACCGCACCTGCGCGCGAGCGGCGGAGCCGGCTGCCTGTCCCGCCTGTCCTGATGGTTTTTGTCAGGGCGTACTTAGCGGGGTCCTCTGCAAGCCGATGTTGGGCCGATTTGGTTATCGCCTTTTGCGTTTAGATATGAAAGGTGGAATTTCACGTTTTAGCTCAATCACTGGAATTGGGCAGTCTTTCCAATCATTCTCCCAACACACAACATAATGACACTTGCGCTTTGATTTGAGATGCGCTTTGTAGCCACTCGATTTGAACTCAAATTCAATGTATCTCCGTATGTAGCCTTTCGACGAGTTTTCAAACACTGCCGCGTCTGGGAATCTAGTCCGAATAACCTCGATGAGTGGAAACCCTAAATCTCCCCGAAATTCTATAAATAGAGCTACTACACCCATTTCATTCGTGGGGGTCCAACGCATTACGCCAAGTTCCATCGGCTCTCCCACGATATCGTCAATGTCGTCCGACTCGTCGTCAACAGCGAGTGCCACTTGTTCTGCTTTTAGCACGTCTTCGCTGACAAGAAAGTGATTATCTTCGCTTTCGACATAAGATGCGATAAAAGTTAACGCCCAATCAACTTCTTGTGGTTGAAATCCATGCTTGATTCTAAATTCAGTTGCTGCCTTGTTGAATTGAGCGTAGTTTTCACCCCAATCATTTCCCTTGAATTCACTGATACGACCCAATACCAATAAGCCGTTTTGTGTCGCGTTTACCCAGATATTGTATTTTACTGGGTTAGAGAGGTAAAGTAAGAGGGTAGCTAGCCCTTTACTTGCTCCTTTGATTTTTAATTTTTTTAGACAAATATCCAAAGTGCTCTCTGGTTCTTGACCTGAAAACAAGAGTGTTTCAAGCCATTGGTTGATGATGTTAGGTTCAGACTCAAAAATCAAATTTCGGTTAGGCGTAGCTAGCAATGCTCCGAACCATCGCGCTTTGTTTCTAAAAAAATCAACTGTATCAAAGATGTGAATGAGAACTTCTCTGGTATATTGTCCTCTGTATTTTTCCAACAATTGCCAAGCATCTTTTTCCCTGTCGATCTTGGGTTGTAGCTGCTTGCTTTTGAATTCCTTGTATGCCTTACTCTGTTTGATTTCCTCAACAAGCTCTTTCTCGTTATCAACCCGAATATCAGTCATACAGCCTCTCAATAGACAAATCTATTATGTGATATGTGAGAGAACAATGGCCCAACTATGTGTTCACCCGCCGTATGTGGTAGCCCGCTCTCAGGCTACCATTGGCGTCCTAACGGCTTACCGAAGGCCTACCGGTGGGCGGATTTCAGGCAGCCTAACATCCTAAATTCAATTGGGCATTTACAGAGTACTGCGTTAATATTCGAACCCAAATGAACGTTGACTCCCTGCTTTTTGGCTGTTTCAGTTCAGAAATTTATGCAAGGAGCAGTAGGCTGAAATCGGCTGAAATTGGATGAAAGACTGCAATGAGTATAGCACAAGAGGCGGGGGTGATTCAATGCCTCAGCACAAAATTATCTATCAACCGCGTCTTCCCCATAAATACCGCCATCGAGAGCAGGGCTTTTCTCTCCACGCGCTCCAATTCCTGCAAAGTTACGTAATCCGCGCAGGAGACGTATTGCAGCTTTGCCAGCGGCTCGACGTTGATCGTCTCGGTCATGATACGCCGTAGGGTTTCGGCGCAGCGTTCGCCCTCTTCAAAGGCAGTTTTGGCGGCGGAGAGGGCGCGGAAGAGCACCGTCGCGGCCTGGCGTTCCTCGGCATCGAGATAAGCATTTCGGCTGGACATGGCCAGGCCATCTGCCTCGCGCACTGTCGGGCAAACCACGATCTCGATTGGGAAATCCAGATCCTTCGTCATTTGGCGGATAACGGCGGCTTGCTGGGCATCCTTTTGCCCGAAGTAGG
>Ga0315291_10011765_pt1 | contig 10645 bp, 11 predicted proteins | sample YL17G12_20_MG_FD_203070 | JGI IMG/M metagenome (GOLD analysis project Ga0315291, IMG submission 203070) | Sediment microbial communities from Yellowstone Lake, YNP, Wyoming, USA - YL17G12_20 | ecosystem: Environmental > Aquatic > Freshwater > Lake > Sediment | place: USA: Wyoming | collected... | reverse complement strand
ACATTTAATCTCTAAAGTGGCTTCTTTTGTGGTCAATGGGCGGATAGGACAAGGGTTATATGTATCAATTGAGGTCTTGGTGATCAGGTATACTTTATCCTTGTAAAGCCTTGCTCCGGCCAGATAGCTTCTATCTTCAAAATCCACCTTCCATTTCTCTTGAGGAGATTTAGGATTGGAAATATCATAACTGAAAATTGAATCACCGGAAAAAACGACTAAAATGTTTTTACTTAAAAGTAAGTCGCCGCTTTTTTCGATTTTATTTTCCAAAGCCAGATCGGCCGGCGGAAAAGCTTTTATAATTTTAGTTTCGCTGGTTATTTGAGGAGGCATTATTTCTTCTGCCCAAAGTCCTATCCAATAATAACCTCTCTCGGGGGAAAAATAAATTTCCTTTCCGTCGGTTTTAACAATGTCCGGTTCGTCAATTCCCGGAACCTGAACAGTTGTCTCTGAAACTCTTTCTGGCTCTTCTCCTCCTCCGCCCATACCGTCTGCCTCAAGGAAGGAAGGAGCCCCCATCCCTTCAGGTAATGCAGTAGCTCTTGCTCCTCCTATAGATACAAGACCCGAGTATTCCAACTCCGCCTCCGCCAAATAGGCTTTGAAATCTTCTTCTGAAGAGAACTTTTCCACTGTCAATTCAGAGACTGAAGGAGAAACTGGCGGCTGGGGAGGTTTTCCCGTAAAGGGAAAAGGAAAGGGAATAAATTGACAGCTTAAAATCAGTAATAACGAGAGAGCTATTACGACCGCTAAAATGCCGAAGGCTAACTTTGTGTCAATTTTTTTGTTCATATTTTTGCCTTATTAATTATATGATTTTTTATTTTCGTACCACAAGTAATCTTTTAAAGGTAATAGTTTATCTTAGATATTTTTCTTTGGCAATATTGTGTTCTTTAAAGGTTTTGCTAAAAATCGTTTTTCCCTCTGGAGTGGAAAGAAAATACCAATACTCGCTATCTTTAGGATATAATGCGGCCAAAATACTTTCAAGGCCGGGATTACAGATCGGGCCAGGCGGCAAACCTAAATTTAAATAAGTGTTATAAGGTGACACTGTTCTGGTTTCTTCAAAAGAATATTGCCGTTTAGTGGTATTTAAAATATAAGCGACTGTTGCGCAAGATTGAAGAGGTTGTCCTACTTTTAATCTTTTCCAAAAAATTCCTGAAACGATTTCTTTGTCTTCGTAAGTTATAACTTCTTTTTCAATTAAGGAAGCCATTTTAATTACATCGAAAAGCGTTAATCCCGCAGCAGCCCCGCTAAAAGCGGGACGGTACGGGGCAAGTTTTTTGTCAAAATTGTTTAAAAATATTTCTGCAATTTCTCGCTCTTTCATATCAGATTCAAAAAAATAAGTATCGGGAAACAAAAAACCTTCCAGCGATGCTTCATTTGGTACTCCGCTCAAAAATTCAAATTTTCCTTTAAAATCAATAATTTTTAATTGTTCAAGGTCTATTGTTTTTAAGAATTCTGAAATTTCAAAACTTTTTTTAATTTCTTTTAAATTAAACCCTTCTGGAAAAGTAATTTTTTCCTTTATTACATCTCCATTAACAAATTTACTTACCATTTCGGGAATATTCATTAAAGATGAGAGTTGATATTCGCCCGCCTGAAGTTTTCCCGCAACTCCTTTAAAATAAACATAGACTCGGAAGGGCGACTCCCATTTAATCAAATCTGCCCTTTCCAAATTAACGGCAATCTCTTTTGAACCCTCTCCCTTTTGAATTGAAAATGTTACTGATTTTGCAAAACCAGATTCCTTTGGTTGATAAATCCCTATCCAAAAGTAAACAACCAATAGCAGACAACAAATGACCAAGATTGAAATAATTATTTTTATTCTTTTTGAGATCATCTTTTCTATACTCCCGTAAATAACTGATTTACAATATGTTCGATTTACGAAATCGAACAGTTTATCTTTATCAATTACCGATTAGTGGTGATTAAAGGGACAAAGACAAATCCTGGAAATTCGGTTTCCTGAAATTCCTTGGCGGATTTTTTTATAAAAAGCCAGATAGAATTGCCTATGGGAGCAACGATTCTGCCGCCGATTTTTAATTGTTCTTTCCAGGCGAGGGGAATTTTCTCGGCCGAAGCTGAAGCCAAAATTTTATCGTATGGAGCTTCCTTTTCATATCCTTTTGACCCATCGGCACAAACAAATTCAGCTACCCCTTTCTCTAAAAAATTGTATTTAGCAACATTTTTCTCACCGAATTCTTTTAATTCCGGAACTATTTCTATGGCTATAACCCTTCCTTTTGGTTTAACGATTTCAGCCAAAAGCGCCGTTGTCCAGCCAGAGCCAGAGCCAATATCCAAAATTTTATCGCCTGATTGAGGTTGAAGCTGCTCTAACATAAAAGCCACTACCAGAGGCTGAGAAATTGTCTGACCATAACCTATTGGCAGAGCTTCGTTTAGTTCTGCCAAATCTTTCATATCCTCGGGCAAAAAATCTATTCTTTTGATTTTTTTAAAAGCTTCAATAATTCTAGCGCTTTTCAACCAGCCTTCTTCAATTAAAGAATCAATTAAGCTCATAGTTTTCTAAATACTAACATTCTAATAACTAAAATAAAAGGCTCAAGACTTATTGTCTTGAGCTACCAAGGTAGGTATTGAAGAACTCTGTAATTAGGTTTATGTATTTTGAGGAATAAGACCTGTAGGACTGACAATGGAAAGCTCCAGGAAAAATCTGCAGATGCTGTTTCCCTTTTGGAAGTCTATCAACCAGTTTATGAGACTCTTCTGGAGGAATTATTTTATCAACTCCCCCATGAACGAAGAGTATTTCTGCTTTTATATCTTTAACCACCTCTAAAAGGTTTGGGAATTTTACTCCCGCTCCCTTAACAATCGGGTGAAGACATATGAACCAGTTCCTTTGTTGCCAGATTTTGTCTTTAAAGACTCCTTTTGATTCTGCCCAAGAACTGTCAGCTACCACGGCCCTGATTTTTTCCTCTTTGAAGGCTGCTAATATAGCACTGCCTGCTCCTAGAGAAAAACCTAGAAGTCCGATCTGTGATGTATCGAAGCGCTCTGCCATACAGTCAAAAGCACCCAACACATCTTCATACTCCTGTCCAAAATTAGAGGAATTCCATTTTCCCTTGGATTCTCCATGAGCTCGTAGATCAAAAGAAAATACATCAATCCCTCTATCTGTCAGCTCCTTGGCAATCTCCAGTAATCCTGTTACCGAATTAGCCCTATTCCGAATACCTCCCTGGACAATAATAACGCATTTTCCCCCTTTTGAGCGGCAAAGCCACCCCTTAAGAGGAAACTCACTTCCCCGACTATTGAAATCTATTTCTTCATAATCCATTCCGAGTTCTGCTGGCGTTTCCTTAATCCTTCTTCCTATCACGGTCATTCCCTTCATGATAATATCAAGGCTCTTGCGACACACTCTTTCTTGTATCTTCAATTAAACCTCCTTTCAAGATTTTTATTTGTTTCATTCCTTATGCAGTTGAAAATGTTCTTATATCTATGAAACCTCGCTTTTTAACTTTAATGAACTCTCTAAAAAAAGTCAAGCTCTCCAAAAAACCCCGCACAAAAACAGAGTTTTTATACGGGGCAGGCCGCCCAAATAAATAGGCGGAAATCGTGGCTCCCCCGACTGGACGCTTGCCCGTCCGTAGTCTTCCTGTCCTTCCGTAGTTTTAACGAAGGAGGAGACGAAGGAGGGATGCGAAGCCCCGTAGTGAACCCGCAGGTTATACTACTTGGGGTTAGAACTTATTTAATGGGATTATAATAATTTTTTCTCTTTAAATTTCTCTATATCTCTGGGTAATAAAAGTATAGAAAAGTCAGCATATTTTTGTATTCCTAAAGATGGGGCGTGGGCAAAACCAACATATTCAAGTTTCTTCTTTCTGTATTTAATATAACGAATGGCAGGAATTAAATCGGTATCAGAACTCACTAAAATCGCTGTGTCGTACAAGTTATCAACCGCACCAACGATTAAATCTACGGAAATTTTAACATCCGTTCCCTTTTCTTTATATAAATTTCCAAGCGGCATAATTCTGCCCCTTTTAATGATAAAACCGTCTTTTTGGATATTCGTGAAAAATTTTTGTTGTCCGCTTACCAGATTTTTACTTTTATTGCTTCCATCAAGATTTCTGAAAACTCCAGTATAATATCTCTTTGAGATAAGCTCTCTTTTGTCGCCAATCAAAAAATCTACGAATTCTTTAAAATCAAATTTACTCCCCTTGGGGAAATTTATCTCTTTATCTTTTAAATAACCATAAAAATTACTCCCGTCTATATAAACAGCAACCCTTTCTTTTTTATCAAGATTATTCATACAAGATAATTATACTACCGCTACAAATAAAAAACTACCCTTGCCGAAGCAGGGGTAGTGTTCATAGTAATTGTATGTTATCTCTAATATGTTTTTTTGTCAAGTGGAAAACTTTTGCTCCGGCGGTAGGCCTCCTTCGTCCCGCTTTAGCGGGGCTACGGACGGCCAAAGGATTCGAACCTGTTAAATTATTGTGGTTGATTTTTTTTCAGCTGTCTATATATTTTTAATTTTTGCCAAAAACTAATCTTATCAATAAATAAAATTCCGTCTAAATGGTCAATCTCGTGCTGAAGGACCTTAGCTAAAATTCCTTCAGCTTTAATTTTTTTACTCTTTTCATCGAAGGCTTCAATTTCTATTTCTTTGGCTTTTTTAATTCTCAAGAAAAGGCCGGGGAAACTTAAACAACCTTCTTCCAAAGTTTCTGTTTTTCGGCTTTTATTTAAAATTTTTGGATTAATAAAACCTTTTGGTCCCTTCCCCGTTTCTACAACAATTACTCTTTTTAATTCTCCAATTTGAGGCGCAGCCAACCCAACTCCATCATTTTTTTCCATGGTTTCTATCATATCATCAACCAATTTCTTTATCTCTTCATTAATTTCTTTCACTTCCTGGCATTTTTTTCTCAAAATTGGGTCAGGATATTTTTTAATTTCTAAAATCGCCATTTTTTATTTATTCGGTGTAGATGGTGGATTTTTTAATGATGATTTTGTAAATGTTTTCAATGAAATCGCCGCCGGCATAACCTACAATAAAACTCAAAGCTGGACTAAAAACTCCTTCCAGGGTCAAACCTACTTCTTTGATGGCTACTGCTGACAATAGCCCGATAATTCCAGAAAGAAAAGCCATACCGAAAAAATAGGAAGGATTAAAACCGACGTTTTTATAAGAAAATTGGTGTTTAATGAATCCGACTAAACCTCTAACCGCTCCCCCACCAAAACCTGCAATTAAAACAGATAACATAGTTTATAATTTAAAAATTTTGATTATTACGACCTTTTACTCGTATCTTAAAGCCTCCACCGGCTTTAGTTTTGAGGCGCTACGAGACGGGAAGAAACCGGATAAACAGCCCACTCCGAAAGAAAATAACAAACCGAATAATATAATACCCGGGGTAATTGATGCCTGGATATAAAAAACGGGGTGGACCTGGCCGACAAGCTCAACCAGTTTTGCCAAACCCAATCCCAATACCATGCCTCCTATTCCGCCGATTAAACCGATGATTCCAGATTCAAATAAAAAGATTAGGATTATGGTTGAATTTTTGGCGCCAACCGCTTTTAAAATACCGATTTCTCTGGTCCGTTCTCTAACAGAAGTGTACATAGTGTTCATAATACCGATGCCCCCAACAATAATAGCAATGCTGGCAAAAGCAAAAATGGCGACCTGCAAAATTGCCATAATATTGCCGACGATACTGCCCATGGCTTCTGAGGTCAAAACTGAATAAGAACTCTCTCCTTCCTGCCCCCTCCGTCTCCTGGCATTTTCTTCAAGATTGGCCTTTATATCTTTGGCAATTTGGTCTGCGGAAAATCCGGAAGCAATTTTGGCAACCGCCTGGGGCGCTCCTTTTTTCTCGCCCGTAATTGAACGATAAATATCCAAGTCCATGCCAATCATTGAATCATCCTGTTTGCTTCCCAGAGATTTTCCTATCCCTACAATTTCAAATTGTTTTCCTTTTATGGTAGCTGTTGTGCCTATTTTCAGGCCCGGAAAAACATCAGTCGGAACCAAACTGCCAACTAAAATCTCTCTTTTCCCGGGTTCGGGCCAACGACCTTCGACCGCATCCATACCCATATCTTCTTGGTAGATGTATTGATAATTTTTTATATCCATTCCAAATAAAATAACTAATTTACTGGCACCCTCGTATTTCATAAGTTCTCCCTTATAAACATTGGGAATTACTGCTTCCACGCCGGCGGTTTTTCTAATTACATTCAAGTCTTCTTCGGTCAGTTCCACTCCGCCCATCATAGTAGTCATTATATCTGAAATATTGCCTGGCATAATCATTATAATATCCGTACCTATGGCTCTCAATTGTTTCAAGACCGTGTTTTTCAGCCCTTGACTTAAAGAAAGCAAAGACATTATTAAAAAAACACCAATAACAATGCCCAGAATAGTCAACCAGCTTCTCATCGGTCTGGTTCTCAAATTTTTAATTGCGATTTTAAAATATTCTTTTAACATCTCTTTGATTACCGAATCTTTAGATGAGGTGAAGAAGAGATTTATCTCTTCGACTAATTACCTTTTGTTTGCCCAAAGCACTTTTTCGTCGACCAGATGATTGGCAACTAACTGGCCGTCTTTAATGTTTACTATTTGGTTGCTGTAATTTGCGATTGTCGGGTCATGAGTAACCACGATAACTGTTTTTTTCTCTTTTTGATGCAGGTTAATTAAAATTTCCATAATTTTTTTCCCGGTAGAAGAATCCAAATTCCCGGTTGGCTCATCGGCAACAATAATTTCGGGATTGTTAGACAGGGCGCGAGCAATGGCGATTCTTTGCTGCTCACCTCCGGAAAGCTCTGATGGCCGGTGTAAAATTCTATCCCCCAACCCCAAAGAAGACAAAAGAAATTCGGCTCTTTCCCGTCTTTCGCTTTCTGGCTTACCTTGAAAAATCATTGGTATCATTACGTTCTCAATGGCACTAAGATTCTGCAATAAATTAAACTGCTGAAAAATAAAACCGATGGTCTTCCCTCTTATTTGAGCCAGTTCATCTTCTGACAATTTGGCAATATCTCTGCCAGCTAAAAATGCCCTGCCTCTTGTCGGCAGGTCCAAACATCCAACAAGGTTTAATAAGGTGGATTTCCCTGAGCCGCTTGGACCCAGAATTACCACAAAATCACCCCGACTTATGTCAAGGGTTATATTTTTTAAAATTGTAAGTTCTACTTTCCCTAATTGGTAAATTTTCCAAACATTCTCTAACTTGATTAAAGAATCACTAACCATGTTACTTTGTTATCACCACCTTTTCTCCTTCCTCTAAGCCGGAAATGATTTCTACATTATCGTCGCTTCCAATCAATCCAATTTTTATCTCCCGTTCTTCGAAATTTTCTCCCTGCAGGATTTTAACCAGCGTTTTATCATCTTTTTTTTCAATAGCCGCCCTGGGAATAACTAAAACGTTATCCCTGGAGGCAACTTTAATTACAATGTCGGCAGTCATTCCTGGTTTTATCCCTTGAAGAGGTTCTTCAACCCTTTCGACTCCGCTCAGGGTTGATACTGAGCTTGTCGAAGTATCAAAGTCAATTGTAACCTTATAATATACAACTTCGTCAACCAGTTTTTCGGTCGGGTCTATCGCAATTACCTTTCCTTTAAATACTTCTTCTGGAAAGGCGGCGAGTTTTATATCAACGGGATTGGAAACTTTAATATTGACAATATCTTCTTCATAAATGTCTGCTTTTACTTGAAAGGGACTGCTGGGCAAAAATACAACCACAGTTTCCCCCGTCAGAACCGATTCTTCCGCCCTTTTGTTTATTTTTACAATTTGCCCCTTTGAAGGGCTTTTGAGAACAGCATCCTGAATCTGGTTTTTCAAAATAATTACGCCTGCTTCTGCCTGGTTCAGCAATGCTTCCTGATAAGCTATTTGTTGCTGGGTGCTGCCGGCCAATTTGAGATTCAGCTGATCCTGATAGTTTTGAACGACTAATTTTTGAGCCTCGATGGCTTTTTTTTGAGCAAGAACAGAAGTGAAAGCCGTATTTAGGCTTGTAACGGCCGTATTAACCGCCAATTTATGGGTATTAATTCTGGTTATGTCTGTTGACTCAAGTTTACAATACGTATTTAAAGTATCATTTAATCTATTTAAAAAACTCTGAAAGACCTTTAAGTACCCTTCCGCTTTTTCTATTGCTTCATCAATTTTTGCGGGGTCGCTGCTTAAATTTTGCAATTCGGTTCGCCAGGCAATTAATTTGTCTTCGCTAACTTTTCTCTGGGCAGTAGCATCCGCAGCAGCCTGGTTATCACAATACTTATAAGTCAGGTCGTAATACGGCGTTGTCATTTCTGACCTGTATAAAAATAAAGCTGTAATCTGTTGCCTTATGGCACTATCGGATAGATTATAATCCTGATTCAAAATAGCTATCAAATCGTTATACAGATTATTCAAATCGCTTTTTGCTTTATTTAATAAAGTCTGGCTGACTTGGATATCTTCTGGCCTGGCACCATTTTTTAATTCCTGCAATCTTGCCCTTTGAGCACTGGCATTGGACTCGGCCTCCTCAAGCTGAAGTAAAAGCTGGCTTTTATCCAGCTCTGCTAATTTTTGGTTGGAAGCAACTTCATCTCCTACGTTTACATAAATTTTTTCAACCCTTCCGATATTTTTAAAGGAGAGATTTATTTCTTCTCCTGCTTCAACCTGGCCGGTTTCAGCTATTTCTTGAGAGACGTTTCCTCTGGTGACCTCGGCCAAAGTGAATTCCGGCTCGGGATTTCTGAACTTAATGAAATATATGCTCAGACCTAAAATAAGAATTACGGAAAATACAATAAAAATTATTTTTTTCATACTCATTTTTAAGCTACTCGATAAACTTTTTTCTTATTATGATTTTATGCCAATCAGGATAGCAGGAAATCCCCTGAAAGATTAAACCACCCAAAAACCCGTAAGAAAATTGAGGAAAAGGAAGAAAATTATAATGTAAAGTAGAAATCAAAATTCCAACGCCTATAAACCAGTGATGGAAATGTAATTTCCAACCCCCGATATTAAAAAAAACAGAAGGAACCTTTCTGCCGAAAAATTTCGGCAAAAGATAACCTAAAAGCACTCCGAGAAAAAGTTCCAAAGATATTAAAGCAACAGGAATTCCTAAAAGAAATTTTTGTTTTGAAAATTTCATATGCGGGGACACCCTGATTCGAACAGGGATCAATGGTTTTGGAGACCATTATTCTACCGTTGAAATATGCCCCCATTTTATCTCTTCCCTTCTTTGTGCACTGTATGTTTTCTGCACCATTTGCAGAATTTCTTCAACTCTAATTTTTTCTCACTCATTTTTTTAGACTTTTTAGTGAAATAATTTATCCTCTTACATTCCGAACACTGAAGTTTTATAAACGGTTTTTTTCCTGTTGCCATAAGTTTATTAGCCGAAGGTGGGAATTGGACCCACGACCTCTTTCTTACCAAGAAAGCGTTCTGCCACTGAACTACTTCGGCATAAAGACATAAAATTTTATTAAATTTTATCAATCATTCCCAAAATTTTTTCCTTCAAATTTTTATTAATAACGGCAATATTCAACAATCCTAATTGATTTTTCTTTTTATAAGTTCCCTTTCCTTGGGGAGGAATAATAACTATTTTCCCTAATTGGTTTCTTTGAATATTTAACTTATCTTCCCAAAATCTTACTGCCTTTTCTTTGTCGCTGTCATTAAAAATCATCAAGTAATATTTAAACTTTCCTTCTTTTACACCACATATTTTTATTAAAAATTCTTTGAATTTTTTTATAAGACGGGGGTCGGTATTACTTATCCGAACTTGTGTATTATTGCTACTTTTATCGCCTTCCCCCCAATATAATCCTAAACCCAATCCTTTTAGAAAAATCTCGTTTCTGGTTAATTTGTTTTTGACTTGGAAAGGATCACCGTCGGGGTTCCTTTTTATATAAGTTGCTTCACTCCGTGACCTCCTGGGAATAGCATATTTATCCATCCAATACTTCACTCCGGATAGAGAACAGTCTGATCCTTTAGCTATTTCCATCATAGATAAACCATTATTATATAACCTCTCTAATTCTTCTTTTAAAAACATATTTATGGTGGGTAGGGAGGGATTCGAACCCCCGTAGCCCGAAGGCACCAGATTTACAGTCTGGGGCAATTGACCGCTCTGCCACCTACCCAAAATAAAACTCAAAAGTCAAATGTCAAAACTATTCTAACAAAAAATAAAATTTATTCAATAGCTTTTTGGCGTTTCTTTCGCCACTCGGCGATTTTTTTGTGATGACCGGAAAGCAAAACTTTTGGCACTCCCCATTTTGTTCCTTTTTTAGGTTTAAACATGTCGGGCCGAGTATATTGAGGATATTCAATAAATCCTTTTTCTTTTGTTATTCTTTCTTTTAATAATTCCGGTTTTCCTAAAACTCCGGGAATTAATCTTGCCACCGTTTCCATCAAAACCATAGCCGGCAATTCTCCTCCCATTAAATCATAAG
>Ga0315291_10011762_pt1 | contig 10647 bp, 11 predicted proteins | sample YL17G12_20_MG_FD_203070 | JGI IMG/M metagenome (GOLD analysis project Ga0315291, IMG submission 203070) | Sediment microbial communities from Yellowstone Lake, YNP, Wyoming, USA - YL17G12_20 | ecosystem: Environmental > Aquatic > Freshwater > Lake > Sediment | place: USA: Wyoming | collected... | reverse complement strand
GATTTCTGGACCGTTGATAAGATGGACCATCACAAGGTCCCCTTTACCGATACCCATCTTTTTTAATCCATTAGCCAACCGATTTACCTTCTGGTTGAATTCTTCATAAGTGATCTTTGAGCCCTCAAAGACGATAGCCTCTTTTTTCGGATAGGCCTTTACGGTATTGTCCAACATTTCCCCTATCAGTTGCATTGTAACCTCCCTTAATCTCTTATTGCCCAAGGCTTCTTAACGTCATTCAGTAGCTATTTTCCATGCGGTAAATGATAAAAAAACCGATCAGTAGCGAACTAATTGTTTAGCCAAAGAGGATAGATACAAAGGAACCTTAAGGTTCTCTCCTAAGTCTAACGTGAGGTTAATGTCTTTATAGATCAAATCGAGTGTTCCTCCTACCTTGTACTTGTCTTTCCAAGAAGTAACCATATCCCAGTGCTCGATCACCCAACTATTTCCAGTGCTCACCTTAATCAGGTCGAATAGCACATCCATCTTCACTCCTGCTTTCTTACCCAGGGCCACAGCCTCGTAGGCAGCGCTCATGTTGACGAGCAATAGGAGGTTGTTGATTAACTTGGCTGACTCACCCATTCCCACTTCGCCCAGGTAGAAGATATTCTTGCCTAAGACATCAAATATAGGTTTACATCTTTTAGAGACCTCCTCGGCTCCCCCTACCATCACAGTCAATGTCCCCGTTTCAGCACCTTGTCTTGCACCAATTACCGGAGCATCAAGCAAATCAACCCCTTTTTCTTTAGCTATCCCTGCTAACTTTTTAGCCATCATGGGATCAATAGTAGACATTAGAAGAATGGTTAAACCAGCATGTGCTCCTTCCAAAACTCCATTGTCACCGCTAATCACACGCTCAGCCTGGGCGGTGGTACGAACCATGACGGTGACAATTTCGGATTTCTGCGATACTTCTTTCGCCGAGCCAGCAATTTGAGCACCAGCATTCTGAAGAGAGAGGAGAGGTTCTTTAACAATGTCAAAAACGGTAAGTTGATAGCCGGCCTCGATCAGTCTTTTGGCCATAGGAAAACCCATTTCTCCAACACCTATGAATCCAATCTTTGTTTCCATAACACACCTCTTGATAGGTCTGTTGGACCTTCTAATTTATGCAAACAAGTTATCGATCTTTACACTCCAATTCCATAAATCTTTTTAGCGGCCGCCAATTGCTCCTTGGTGGGCGATTCATACAATCCGGTTCGACTCGTTCCGATCCCGGAGACATTTTTAAGGGTGATCATTGCCTCAGCCACTTTCATGAGAGCACCTGATACGTCTAAAACAGTTGCCCCTTCGATTTGAGTCAATCCATTTTCTACGACAATGAGGTTCAGCAGTCCGCAACCGGGAAGAATAACTTCCGCACCACTTTTAACTGCCAAGCGTCCCGCCTCCTGAAATGATTTTAAGACCGGCTCAGGATTGTTAAAGGAATTGGCCAATACGTCCAATGGAATATCAAAATATTGCCCGGCAACGGCTCTCGACTGTAAACCGTACAGGTTGACGAGTTGATCATATTTTTTGCGTATCACTTGACGTTGGTAAGTCACCACGGAAAATTTCTGGCCATACATACAAGCAAACAGCATCCCTGTTTCTGCCAGAGACAGGATCGGTATATTAAGGATCTCTCTGGCTTCTTTGATGACAGGATCGAAAAAACATCCGATGGCAACTGCGTCGTATCCCTCTGCCTCCGCCTTAAGCAGGCTATTCAGAATATTCTGATCGTTTAGATATTGAACATAGTTGAAATGCAGATCCAGGCTTCCTTTATCTACCCCTCTGATGTCTAATTGAAAATCGGGTCCAAGGATTCGCTTCGAATGTTTCTTGATAGCCTCTGCATATGCCGGTAGACCCGATATCGGAGTACTGCTTTGCCATAAAATTTTGTATTTCCCCATTTTTTAATGCCCTCCTTTCATGATTCTCTTCTTAATCAATCTCTAATCACCTTAGCTGCGTGACCCGACAGGCAAACGAACTCATTCACCGCCCAGATAAGTTTTTTTAACCATCTCATTATTAGCCACATCCTCTGCTCTCCCAGCTATGGCGATGCTGCCGATTTCCAAAATATATACCCTTTTAACAAATTTCAGAGTCTCAATGGCGTTCTGTTCGGCTATTAAGATGGCGGTGCCATTCTTGCTTATATCCGCCAATATTCTAAACATCTCATTAACCAGAATGGGTGATAATCCCATAGAAGGCTCATCAAGCAGTATAAGCTTTGAGTTGGCCATAAGAGCCCTTCCAATAGCTACCATTTGTTGTTCGCCGCCGCTCAATGTCCCTGCTTTCTGATTCCACCTATTCTTCAATACGGGATAATAGCTGTATACCTTCTCCAGACTCTCCTTTATTCCGTTTCTGTCTTTGCGCAAATTCGTACCCATCAGCAGATTCTCTAAAACGTTCATTCTTGGGAAAAGCCTTCTTCCCTCGGGAACCGTGGCTATGCCCATACTGAAAATTTTCTGAGGGACCAGTTTGTCTATCCTCTGGTTGTCAAACCAGATCTCCCCTGCTGTTGGGGATTTGAAGCCTGAAGTGGTTCTAATGAGGGTGCTCTTTCCCGCACCATTTGCCCCCAGGATCCCAACTACCTCATCTTCATCTAAATCCAATGAGATGGATTTTAGGGCTTCCACACCTCCATAAGAAACGCTCAGCCCATTGATTTTAAGCAGCATGAGATTTCCCCCCAAGGTAAGCTGCGATGACATCTTCGTTCTGTCTGATTTCGCTGGGTGGACCTTCGGCGATTTTGCTACCAAAATTTATCACCAATATCCTGTCGCAGTAGTCCATGACTGCTTTCATGTTGTGCTCTATGAGTAAAATGCTTCTTTTTTTATCCTGCCGTAGGGAGTCGATAAGTTCCATCATCCAGATGATTTCCTTCACGGTCATGCCGCTAACAGGTTCGTCTAATAGCAGGGCCTCCGGCTCCGTAATTAGAGCCATCGAAAGGGCCATGGCCCGTTGAAATCCATGGGGGAGATTTTTTGCAAGGTCATCCTTATGGTCTGCCAGTCCCGCAAGCTCGATCGCATTCATGGCACTTTGCTCGAGCTCTTTCCTCTTTTTCGTTTTTGGCAGGAAGGCATCCACAAAGCCAATCCCTAACCCTTTCCTGGTATATCCTCCAATCATGACATTTTGCAGCACTGTAAGGTCATCAAAAATCGTCTTTAGCTGAAAGGTTCGGCATACCCCCATTCTGTTTATCTCATAGGGTTTGTGCTTCGTTATATTCTGCCCTTTGAAGACTATATCTCCGCTGGTGACTTTTAAAACCCCTGAGACCAAATTAAAGATGGTAGTTTTCCCAGCACCATTAGGACCAATCAAACCCAATAATTCACCTCTTTCTAGCTTAAGGTCTATGTTGTTGACCGCACATAACCCTCCGAAATACTTGGTAACCTTGGAAAGCTCAAGTAGGGGAAACATGATCAACCCCTTTCTTTTTTGATATACGCTTGATGCTCCTCTGCGAAACAAAACCCATAACCCCTCCAGGGAGGAAGAGGACTATCACGATCAACATGGCCCCGAATACTAATGATTTATAAGCCCCGATGCCGTATAACAACTCACCTATCATTGTTAGACCCGTCGCTCCAATCACCGCGCCGGATATGCTTCCAAAGCCTCCAGCAGCGCAGAAGACGATGATATCTATGGATGTGTGTATAGCAAAAGTTTCTGGGTTTATCTGTCTTAAGTAATGAGCCATAATACTTCCGGCAAATCCAGCAAAAGCGCAACCTACGACGAAAACGATTATGCGTACGGCCTTGGTATTGATTCCAAGGGACTCCTCGAGCAATTCATTAAGCTTCAAACCGTCACAGAGTATTCCAAAAGAGGACCTGCTATGGGCCATTCTATAAAAGGTAAAGAAGCTGATAAGGGCGAAAAAAAGAACCAAGTAATAGAATTCCCCCTTGGTTTCAATTCCAGGGGGAGGGGGGATGCCTCGGATTCCACCAGGACCGCCAAAAGGGTTAGGGTAAGCTATGTAGATCCCTTTTAGAACCTCAGTAAGGGCAAAAGTGGTGATGGTGAAATAGATGCCTCTTACGCCAAGCGTGATGCCACCGATAAACAGAGCAATAAGCGCCGTGACTACGCCGGCTAATAGGAAGGCCACCCAAAAAGGCACCTGCAGCATAGTCACAAGGAGAACGGAAGTGTATGCCCCAATACCTGCGTAAGCGGCGTGCCCAAAGCTCAAAGCGCCTGCCTTGAATATTGCGGTTAGGCCCATCGCTAACACTATGTTCAAGTACATCATTATGAATATGTGGATGATGTAAAGATTTTTGATCCATAATGGCAGTATAAAAATCAAAACCAGTATTGTGAAAAGACCGAGATATTTAGCCCTGTTATTCCTAAGCATGGCCAGCAAACCCTCTTGGTCTAACAATAATGATCAGTATGAGAATCGCAAAGGCAACCGCGTAGGCCAAGTTAGCACCAAGCAGTGTGGCGATCACTGAGTCTATGACTCCCAGGAGAAGCCCTGCTACAATGCAACCCCCAATGCTTCCTAATCCTCCCATGATGATGATAACAAAGGCCTTCAACATAGGAACCAATCCAATACTTGGGTTCAAAACAAATATGGCTCCTATCAACGCCCCTCCTACAGCAGCCAAAGCGAAACCGATGCCGAGGGCTACCATATTCACTAAATTGATATTTACACCAAAGAGTTCGGCAGCCTCACTGTCCTGCTCGATGGCTCGCATATGGCGGCCGATCTTGGTTTTGGAAATCAATAAATACAATAACCCCACCAAAAAAAGGCCAATGAGAGCCGATAACAATCTCTGTTTAGGTATGAATATAATCCCAAATTTGATTACGCCTGAAATGGGAGACGGCACATTGACGTCTTCTGTGCCGAAAAAAGTCCAACCCAGGGATTGAAAAATAAGAGAAATCCCCAGGGTAACCAATAGACAATGCATAAAATTTCCTCTTACCCGGGAAAAGAAGAGCTTCTCCAGAACTATTCCGAGCATGAATAGTACGACCATCGCCATAGGCAACGAAAGGAAGTAACTGAACCCCAGTCGAGTGACTAAAAAGTAGCTGACGAACCCTCCCAGCATGTAGATTTCACCATGAGCAAAGTTAACGATGTGCATAATACTGTATAATAAGGTGAGTCCCAAAGCGATCAAGACATAAATCATCCCCATAGTGAGGCCGTTCACCATACTTTGCCAAAATATTTCACTCGACATCTCTTTCCCTTTTTTGTCCTGCCACCCTCAATATAGCAATGGGGGTAGTCAATCTCCTACCCCCATTGGAAAACCTACTTTTCAAGGGGAAGGCTCTTCAACATCCATTTCTCTACCTTACCCCCTTCGCCAATTCGACACATCGGATAAGGATGACACATGCTCCGATTTATCCCATAGCCTAAAATCTTTTCTTTTCCCATCCACCGAGCAGGTCCAAAAAGACCTTTCCAAGATAGGTCACCGAGGGTTTCAGCGACAGCGGTGGTATCGAAGGTCTTGGCTTTTTCGATAGCCATTAATAAGGCGTTTATACTTTCATACCCGTCGTAAACAATGATGGGAACAGCGGTTCCACCAAATTCTTTTAAGTATCTTTTGGTAAGAGCGTCGAATTCAGGGGTTGGGGGTTCTGCAAAGGCACCAATAATAAAGTGTCCTTTAGCATATTGCCCTGCCGCCTTCCAGACTACATCGGTGGTCACGATACTTGCGCTGTTCATATGCAATCCAGTATATCCCGCCTCACCTAATTGTTTGAGGAAGAGCCCCGTATCCCCCGGTGATGAAATTCCCATGTCGATCAGATCCGGCTTCTTCGCCATTACCCTTAGAATAACAGGGGTGAAATCCTGTGTTCCTCTTACATAATATTCTTCTGCGATGATTTTGGGGGATGGATCTAACATCTCTGCCACCCTTTTGTCCACTCTCGCTGTCGTATAGCCTCCTTCATCATCAGGATTGACTAAGGCAATTGTTTTCACCCCAAACTGCTTCATTACCTCCGGATAATAGAGAATGGGTCCTATTGAGTTGGAATTCATCATTCTAAACGTAAAGGGGAACTTAGTATTGGTCAATTCCTCTCCACCTGAGGCATAGGCGTAGTGAAGTATTTTATTGGTCTCACAAATCGGTGCAGCGACCACACAGTTATGTTGTCCCATGACCGTAAGAAACTTTACTTTGTCACCAAAAATGGCTTTATTGAGGAGGGTCATTGTTTCAGAAGTTTGGTATTTGTTATCATACTCTATGAGTTCAATCTTATAGTGTTTGCCGCCAACGAGTAAACCACCCTTCTTATGATAATCGTCAAAAACATACCGGTAAGAACGGTTTGCAGGGATACCCCATCCCGCTGCAGCCCCAGAGAGTGGCGCTATTGAGACAAACTTAAAGATATCTTGTGCTGCTGGCGAGGGAGCAAATGACATCGACAAAAGTAGATACACTCCCATAGATCCCACAATACTCATTCTGATAAATCTAATCATCTTGCACCTCCATTCTCTTTTGAAGCAAATGAAAAATCCAGTTATAAACGAGGATCTGCCTCAATCTTCATTATGATAGATTGATGGCCTATTCCCGTAATCCCTAATACTTCCTCCCTCCTGCCCAAATTTGTAATACTTATCCAATCATTTTAACCCCCTCCCTTCCTCAAAATTATCCTTCCAGGATTAGCAGTGACAGAACAATGATCACCATTGGTTCCCCTGTAGCACACTTATTAATTGATTCACTGCCGAATAGATATCCAATTCGTTATTCATCACTTTTTCAATTAATAGATCGAATCTCTGTTTTTCATTCATTCGATGAACAACACATTCTACAGCGATCTCTTTAAAGGTATCCAACAATTCTGACCTTTTTCTCATTTTGCGCTTTTCAAATAATAGATTTGTCTCTTTCAGAAACTTATAGTGGTTCTCGATGATATTACACAAGTCATTCAGCCCTATGTTATTCAGGGCCATCGTCTTGATCACCTCGGGCTCCCATGAGATATCTCTTTTCGGAAGCGAATGAACCATCATTCTGATTTCGTACACTCGTGAGTCAGCATCACCACAATCAGCTTTATTTACAATGAAAATGTCGCCAATCTCCATGATACCAGCTTTGGCTATTTGAATGTCATCACCTCCTTCAGGGGTCGTCATCACCATGACAGTGTCAGCCATTTTAGAAATTTCAACATCCGATTGACCTGCTCCTGCTGTTTCAACAAGGACGATATCCTTACCACAGGCATCAAACAATTTTATTACATCTGATGCAGCTCTTGACAGCCCGCCCAGTCGCCCTCTGGATCCCATACTCCTTATAAAAACGCCTTTATCTAAGGATGCTATCGGCATCCTGATCCTGTCCCCCAAAAAAGCTCCCCCACTGAACGGGCTGGTTGGATCAATAGCTATTACTCCAATGCTCTTTTTCCGATTTCTTAGTTCCGAAATTAAACCATTGATCAATGAGCTCTTTCCTGCACCTGTCGGACCGGTTAAACCAATAATGTGTGCTTTTCCCGTTAGAGAATTTATAGCTGAAATCACTTTTCGGGCTTCTACGGGATCATTTTCGACCAATGTGATAAGCTTCGCCAGAGATATTCGATCGCCCTGTAATGCCCTATCTACGACCTTTAGCATTAGGAAGCTCCTTGGTCTCTAACACATTTTCTTATGTATTCGATTATTTCGTCTGTCCGACTGCCAATAGGAAATATTTTCATACCCAATTTCTCCAAGGCCGCGATATCATCATCCAATATGATTCCTCCTCCAATCACTCTGACATTTTCCACTCCGTTTTTCTTTAAAAGCCTTGCAACCTTTGGAAAAAGCTCCTTATATGATCCTGAAAGGTTGCTCAATCCAATGACATTTACATCCTCTTGAATTGCCGCTTCAACAATTTCCTTAGGTGTTTTATGCCTTCCCAGATAGATCACCTCCATACCTGCATTTCTAAGGGCTAAAGCAACGACCTTGACACCTCGATCATGGCCATCAAGTCCCGGTTTCGCGAGCAAAACCCTTATTTTTCCCCCTTCATTCATAATTTACCTCCTCAATCAATGAAATATTTGGCATCGTTCATCTTTTGTTATAATACGATCAAAGGCCTGTGACTTCTTGGTATTCTCCAAAAATCTCTCGAAGGGCACCCATGATCTCTCCCACTGTAGCGTATGCCTTCACTGCTTCAATAATGGGTGGCATCAGATTATTTTTATTTCCAGCTGGTTTTTCAGCAGCCTTCTTTAAATTAGCTAATGCCGTCTTCACCTTCCCATTCTCTCTTTCCTCTCTCATTTGTTTTAAATTCCTTATATGCTTTTGAACCATTTTGGGCTGAGGTCTATAAAATCCTCTTATCTTCTCTCTTTTTTCGCTCACAAATTTGTTTCCTGCAATAACTACCCTTTCGCCCTTCTCCTCTGCCATTTGGTAATCGTATGCCGATTTCAATATTTCTCTTTGAGGATATCCTTTTTCAACAGCCTTCACCATTCCACCTAATTCATCAACTTTTTTAATATATTCGTTTGCCTTTGTTTCAAGTTCATGGGTCAGATATTCAATGAAATACGAACCTGCCAAAGGATCAATGGTATGAGTCACACCCGTTTCGAATGCTACGATCTGAGCAGTTCTCAGTGCAAGGGTTAATGCTTTTTCGCTTGGGGTCCCTAATGCCTCATCTAAAGTGCAAAGGCCGATGTCTTGAACGCCGCCTAAAGCCCCTGCCATAGCAGCGATGGCCGCACGGGCCATATTTATCTCATGTTGATCCGGAGTAAATCCGATACCGCCTTCGTAATCCCACATACTTAAGCGATATGATCTGGGATCTTTTGCTCCGAATCGTTCCTTCATAAGTCTAGCCCACATCCTTCGAATAGCTCTAAATTTGCAAATCTCCTCAAGGAAATCGCGATGCCGTCCAGTGATTAAACAAGTTATCCTTGGGGCTATGTTGTCAATATTCAGTCCTCGTTTAAAAGCTTCCTCGATATATGCGATCCCATTGCACAATCCAAAAGCTATCTCTTGAATTGCATTGGATCCAGCTTCCCGGATATGATATGGGCATATATACATTGGAACATAATTGGGAACATTTTTTGCTGCATAAACTATCATGTCTACTACAAGCCTCATCGAAGGCTCCGGTGGAAAAACATAATTTCCTCTCGCAATAAACTCTTTCAAAATATCATTCTGTACCAATCCCTTCAGGTTCTTTTCTTTAATTCCTCGTTTTTCTGCCGTAGCTATGTGCCACGCCATTGCAACCGAGGCTTGAGCATTACAGACTGAGTTCACAAGAATCTTCTCCAGATCGATGCCATCGGTGATGACCTCCCAATCCTTCAAAGAGCAAATGGGGACCCCGATTTTGCCAACCTCACCTTCAACTCTCGGATCATCTGAATCATACCCGGACTGCGTAGGCAAATCATAGGCAATCGATATTGCATTTTGGCCTTGCTCTATCAAATATTTGTATAACCTATTTGTCTCCTCTGGGCTTCCGAAACCAACGTATTGCTTAAGGCGAAACATGCTGCCTCTATACATACTCGGATCAATTCCCCTTGTATTTGGAAAATATCCTGGATATCCCACCTCCTTTTCGTAATCAAAACCAATGTCATCTAAATCATCTGGGGTATACAAAGCTTTCATAGGAATGCCCGATTCAGTTTTAAAGACTTTACCCTCTTGGTCGTATACCAAAGGATTTGATTTTATACTTTTCTCCCACTCCTTATACGCTTTGCTTTCTACAATTTTTTTCTCCATTATCAGGACCTCCTTTCATTAGTGAAACTGCCCACTTACATGGGGGAACTTACGAGCACTGTAACATAGTTAATATCATCGACTTTCATCCTTGCCTATCCCGCCCGATTATTTTGTTCTTTTTAAGCCGAATATTGTGGGTCGACAATCTCTCCCTTTGCCGTGTTATTCAAGGCACATTGTCTAACAACCTGCTCCCTTATACCAGCCTCAATATCATATTTGAGTTTAAAACTCAAATCTTCACAAAGCCGACTATTATCCACACAATCGATGTAGTACATATATTTGCCTTGATAATGAACCTTAATTTCCGTAATCGGTTTTAAATTGCCCTTCCGGCAAAAGCTCCTTCATGGATAGCCTGGTAGATTTTCCTCGGCTCCACGCAGTCGCCAACGACATAAACTTCACCGAAGCTTTCTCTCAGGGGTTTGAGCAATTCCTGGTTAGATTCAAGTCCCAATGCCAAAATTACGGATTCAACAGCCACTTCCAGCTCCTTCCAGTCGCGACCAACAAGAAGGACCCTATCGTCTTGGATCCTTTCCAGCTTCCAGTTGGTCAGGATTTCTACCCCTCGTTCTTCCAACAATTGCAGCAGAGCCAAGCGAGAGCGTGGTTCCAAGTCGAGCGCCAACTCCTCGAGCATTTCCACCAAGATCACTTTCTTCCCCAAAGACGCCAGATGCCCAGCCACCTCGCATCCCATGGCCGCTCCCCCTGCAACCAGCACCCTTTTCCCA
>Ga0315291_10011759_pt1 | contig 10649 bp, 10 predicted proteins | sample YL17G12_20_MG_FD_203070 | JGI IMG/M metagenome (GOLD analysis project Ga0315291, IMG submission 203070) | Sediment microbial communities from Yellowstone Lake, YNP, Wyoming, USA - YL17G12_20 | ecosystem: Environmental > Aquatic > Freshwater > Lake > Sediment | place: USA: Wyoming | collected... | reverse complement strand
AGGTAAAAAATTAGCGAAAACGGTAATTCCAGGCTGTTTTCATGGCTGAAAACAACAAAAGACAAATACAAGATGGTTATTCAAAGTCCTCTATTATTATAAAAAAAAAAGAAAAAATAAAGGATTGAAGAAAAGTAAATCTTCTTACTTCTTTTTCAAATAAGGAAGACCTGTTCTTTTGTTAACACCAACTGAATAGCCAGTTGGTAATTCACAGGGTGAACCACTTTTTGGCGTTCTTTTGCTAAAGAAATAAATTGTTTGATCTCTTCCGCCCTTTAATTTTACACTTCTTGTGTATAAAGTCCATCCTTCATGTGTGTAGGCCATTAATCTCTACCTCCTTGACAGGAATACATATCTTAACATTTAAATCTTTCTTTATTTCTACAGATAAAAATGAACGAGACCTATCTATATAATTTATTAACTTTTTAATAATAAGTTAGATAAATTTATAAAGAAAACATCCATCCGGACTTTTCAATTAGGGTGATGTGATGATTAGTGCTTACATATTAATCAACATGCAACCAGGTAATGTTGACAAAGCAATATCAGAAATGCGAAAAATCGAAAATTTAGCAAAGATATCAGTTGTAGCAGGAGAATACGATATTGTAGTTAGAGCACAGGTAAAAAACCTTGAGGATTTACTAGGAATAACAGATAAGATTCAAACAATCGATGGTGTTATGAAAACAACGACTCAGATAATTGAGAAAGAAATAGCGTTATGATAATATGCGTATGAGGATTGGAAAAAAACATCTGCTTTACGCTTTAGTAATCACATCTTCTTTTATATCAGCGGGTGTAACTGCTTTGGATAGTTACATCAGTGGTAAATATATAAGTAACGCGTGGGTTTTTGGTTTTTCAATCTTTTTTGTTGGTTTTTTTGCAACTCTTTTTTTATCTCTCATTCTTTCAATCCCGTATAAAAAAAAAAGTTTGGGTGCAAGGTTTATCGATCCATCTTTTAAAAGACTTAGATTGGTTAAGAAAAAGGAACTGAAATACAACTTGGTAGCCGGTTTTATGAATGCTGCAAACACCATTGGATACTGTGTATTAATTTCACTGATTTATGATCCTTCGGTTCTGCTTTCATTTTCACAAATCGTTATATTGTATTTATTACTCATTGAATCGTTTACAGAAAAAAATGTCCCAACTCTTGCAGAGGTGCAATCCGCAATTATTGTTACATTTGGTGCGATTTTAGCATCAATTAGTTTACAAGGGGCAATTGATATTCAATCCCTTGCGATTGTTTTTCTTTTGATAAATCCAACTTGGGCATTTTTCTCAATCTATCAACGCAAACTTAAGATGATTCGAATAAATGGCAAACTAAATGATTCGATTAATATTCGTTTTTGGAATGTCGTATTTTCTTTTTTATTCATATCTTTAATTATTCTCGTCTGGGATATTTTATTCGGTTCCCACTATATTATCGAAGGATTTTATGCATCTATTGATTTCTTCCCATGGATCTTTTTAACTATGAGTACAACGTTTTTTGCCTATGTTCTGTTTATTCGTTCGTTAGGTCTTAGCAGTGCTAGTGTTAACAACGCTATTCGCTCATCAACCATTATTTTTGCACTGCCATTCTCAGCTCTCTTAGCATATTATGGTCTTGCTCCATTTTCAGCAGATCCTGTTATGTTATTGATAAAAGTTATTGGAATGATACTTATTGTTATGGGAATAATTTCTTATGCTTTAACAATTGTAAAAGCGTATATTTTTATCACTATAAAATCAGGTTATTCAAGAAAAAACGTGTTACAGAAACTTTGGGATATACCTGGGATTTCGCATGTATCCGCGACAGCTGGTAAATACGATTTTATAGTAAAAGTATCAACCCGCACGCTTGTCAAAGGATATGAAAAAATCGTAAAAAAGATTGATGATATTGAGGAAATTAAAACCTATAAATGGAACTCAGTGTTAAAAGATTGGGAAAATATTTAGAATAAATTTATAAATATTACCTCTTTATTGCAGTTTTTGTCATGTGCGGAATTGTTGGAGTTGTTGGTGGAAAACCTGTTTCTCGTATTATTTATCATAGTTTATTTGCTATCCAACATCGGGGTCAATCATCTGCAGGTAAACTTACATATGATGGAAATATACATGTGTTCAAGGATGCAGGTTTAGTGCGTGATGTTTTTAATGATGAAAAAAAGATAGATACTCCCGGTAATATTGGTATTGGTCACACAAGATATTCAACAGCCGGCATGGATGATGTTGAATCTTTAAAACGTAATGCGCAACCTGAGTATATCGTAAATCCGTTTCTTGCTGCTGCTCATAATGGTAATATTTACAATTGCTTTGAACTAGCTAAAAAGACAAAACGTAGACCAAGAACCGAAAATGATATTCAATGGCTTTTACTACCTATGGCTGATAACCTGTATAATAAGGAAATAAACGTTGATTCAATTTTCAGCTCATGTGAAAATGTTATGCATATGGTTAAAGGAAGTTACTCTGTATTATTCATCGCTGATTCTGGTGAAAACCCATTTTTGTTTGCATTAACTGATCCATATAAAATAAGACCTTTGGTTTTGGGCAAATCAAATGGTATGTATTGTTTAACATCAGAAACTAGGGTTTTTAAGCGGATAAATTTCCAGTACGTAAAAGATATACCTGGTGGTTCTGTTGTAATAATTGATAGTAAAGGAAATATTTATGAGAAACAAATAATAAAGGAAAAAGAAAAGCCTTGCATGTTCGAGTTTGTATATTTTGCAAAACCTGATTCCCGAATAAAAGGTAAATCCATTCACAATGTCCGTGTGGAAATAGGGTCTTTACTTGCAAAAGAGCATCCTGTTAAAGCAGATATTGTCATTCCTGTTCCTGAATCAGGAAGAAGATATGCTACAGGTTATTCACGTGAATCTAAAATTCCTATTGACGAGGGTCTGATGAAAGATAAAGATGAACGCTCTTTCATCCAACAAACCCAGGAAAGCAGGGATAAAATAGTAGAAGAAGGAATATCTTTTTTAAGATCTGTACTTGAAGGAAAACGTGTGGTTCTTGTTGACGACTCCATAGTAAGGGGTACAAACATTCGTAAACTTGTTAATGGTATAAGAAACGCTGGTGCAAAAGAGGTCCATGTTAGAATAGGCTGCCCGCCTCTTATAGCACCTTGTTACTTGGGTATAGATATGCGTAGCAAGAAAGAGTTTATTGCTCGTGATGAAAAAGGTAATATAAAAACTTGGGAGCAGATCGCAGAAGAAATAAACGCTGATTCACTTGCTTACTTAAGCATGGACGGATTAAAAAAGGCAATTGGTTTTGATATTTGCAAAGGATGCATAGATTTTCCAGATGGATATCCTCTTGAGATGAAGGAGGATGTAACAAAGCTTTTCAGAACCGATGGAAAAGGCATCCGAGCATATGAATGTCTATAATATAGTATATTATGATCGAAATAACAAATGGGACATTGGAAGAACGAATCATAAAACTTTTACAAAAAACATATCCAATTACCGTTAAAGATATAAAAAATAAGTTAAATTTATCTGAGGAAGTTGTGCTTAGAACATTAAAAAAATTGCAGTTAAAAGATATTGTTCAACTGGACCGGCTACCTGACAAAACTTATGTTCGACTACTACGAAATGATTTTAGTTTCATAGGTAGAAGGCATCAGAAAAAATTTATTAAACATCGCACAGGAAAGAAAATACAAAAATTTCAGGAATACGACGGTGATATGTACCAATAGTTTTTATCCGATTATTTGAACAACGCGATCATTTACGATTAAAAATTCTATGAGTTCAGCTGAATCTTTTAATTTTTTCAGCAAGTTGTAATCAAGAACATGTTCATAGCGTGAAATGACTCTACTACCACTTGGGGACCAACTGGCTATTTCTACAAACTCCAAATTAAAATCCCTTACGCATCCTAGTATTGTGAATGATTCAGCTTTAATTCTAAAATCACAATTTGTGCATTCAATTACAGTGTCATAAGGAAAATATGCATTTTCCGCATCCATAATAGGTTCTAGTTGTATTATTACCAACTTATGTTTACATTGTGGACATATTAGTTGATCGTCACCATTTTTTCCCCAAATGACAGCCAAAATTTCCATATCTTTTTTATTGTATCCAGCCTTCACAAAAATCCATCCTAATTATTATGCAAACAACATACATATATACTTTTTCCTAAAAACAAAAAAAATTTAGTCTAAATTAAAATATTAGAAATTATATTTTGTTGTTTTGAGGAATACTGATGAAGTTGTTGACATTTCTTTCTGATTTCGGCGTAAAAAATAGTTATGTTTCGCAGATGAAGGGTGTTGCATTATCTATAACTGATGCTAAAATTGTTGATATTTCCCATGAAATAACACCTCATAATATTCGTGAGGGAGCTTTTGTCTTAATGACAGCTATTCCGTATTTTCCCACAGGTACTGTTCATGTTGCTGTTGTTGATCCTGCTGTGGGATCGTCGCGAAAAGGAATTGTGATTGCAACAAGATCACAGATTTTTGTGGGGCCTGATAACGGTCTGTTGGTTCCAGCAGCTCGTAGTTTGGGTGATTTCGCTGTTTATGAAATAGAAAATCAGAAACTAACTCTTGGTTCCGTTTCAAATACATTTCATGGAAGAGATGTTTTTACGCCAGTTGCAGCACATATACTCAATGGAATTTTATTTGAACAGATTGGTCCTATTATTAAAGATTTCATTGATCTTGATTTTGGCAATTTTGAAATAAATGATAAAACAATTATTGGAAAAATAATTCATATCGATGGGTTTGGAAATATCATTACAAACATCGACGGTTTTACATTAAAAAAGGTTTTGAGTTTTGATAAAAAGATTGTATTATATATTGGTAAAAAGAAGTTTGAAATACCATTTGTTAAATCTTATAATTTTGTGAAACCTGGTGGACTTCTTGCAACAATTAATAGCTCAAACTTTCTTGAAATTGCAATAAATCAAGGTGATGCATCAAAAAAACTTGGTGTTAAACCCGATGATAACATAAAAATTTTATTTAGTTGATTTAGATAAATTTCAAAATTTTATAATTGCATCAAGAAGTCCATGAGCATAATTTATGCATCCAAAAGCTGTGAAATAATCTTTTTTTTCTAAATAATATTTTGAGTCGGCGTAATACTGTTTTGAAAGCTCAACTGTTTTTTTTTGCTTTTGTGTTAATTTTTTATTTTTTTTTGTAAACTGTATAATATTTGTTTCAAACATATCGATATCTTTTTTTATTCTAACATTTTGATTCATATCAAAAAATAAATGATTCTATTATTATTAATACTAACCTTTTTTTCTTAAATTAAAATTTTTTAATCGTAAAATTTATAAGAATATATTACTTTATATATAGAAAAATATACATCGATAATATATAGATTGCTTTTTTGTTAAAAAACTAAAATTTATTTAAGAATTTAATTCTTCAATTATATAATATATTTCCTTTAGAACCATTTTTTAAGATATCTTTTCAATATTTTTTTATACATTAAAAAAATTTCTTTTAAAAATTTCGTTATTAAAATTTAATGAAAAATATATTAAAAATATAATTACATTAGAAAACTATTTAAGTAAGTAATGAATTAATGATTGTTAACTAAAGGGAGGTAATATATGCGAGAGCTAAAAAAACAAAAGTTTTTAAAAAATAAGAAGCTGGTAAGAACAACAACATTTCTCTCGATATTGCTTATTGCAACTGCTCTTCTATTAAGTAGTTCAGTAACAGCAATAAACGTAACAAGCACATCGCCGAATATGAATAATAATAATAATGGTGAAATGAAAGTAAATAATCCAGGACATATCTATAGTACTGCAATAAAAAATGGAGAAAGCGTTAACATGCTAAAGACACCACCAACGCCATCAGAAGAATCTTTATCAGTGGATTGGATTCACTATGATGATGGTGTTAATTATGATGCAATCGGTTTGACATCAGGTGGTACGTTTGAAGAGGCAGTGCGTTTCTCTCCAACTGAACTTGGACCATATTCTGGTTATAGTATCACACAAGTCCAAGTATGGCAAGGATATAGTGCATCTGAACCATCCCATAGTATCAATATTAAAATCTATGAAGCAGATACTCCCATTCAGCCAGGTAATGTAATCTATACGCAAGCCGAAACCACTGCAGCTGGATATGGTTTTCAGACATTTATCCTTGACACCCCAGTAGATATTGCTGGAGATGCAGATCTATGGGTTTCAATAGAATGGTTAAACACAATTGCTGGTAACTATCCTGCTGGTGTTGACCAAGGTCCTGCTGTTGATACAAAATCAGACTGGTATTACATAGGTTCATGGGTAGAGGTGCAGATTTACGGTCTTGATTATAATAATATGATCTATGCTGGAGTAGAACTTTTGATTCAGTATGACCACGATGTTGGTGTACAATCCATAAATGCACCGGTAAGCGGTCCTGCTGGAGTAATTACACCAAAAGTAACAGTGAAAAACTTCGGTCTAAATACAGAGACATCTGTACCAGTTGAAATTGTGATAGGTACAACAACCACAGTCACAACAACTGTTTTATCAGAAAACTTTGAGGGTGGCGTTCCACCAGCCGGATGGACAAATGTCCAAAATGCTGGTTCATATGGTTGGCTACCAAACACATACTGGGGAAGGTATAACTATGCTGGAACTGGCGTCTGTGCAGATGCCGATGTTGACGCTGCTTATAGCAATCCAATGGATTGTGAGCTGAGATCATCAGTCTTCAGTTTAGTAGGATTTAGCAGTGCAACGTTAGCATGGGATAATTATTTCTATCTGTTCGCATCTGATTATGCTAAAGTCGATGTTAGTACTAATGGTGGATCATCTTGGACGAATGTTTTCACAAAAACTGGTGTATATATATATGGTTCGTTTGAGCATGATTCAGTTTCTTTACCTGTCGGCTCTGCAAATACGATGATTAGATTCCATTACTACGCACCATACTGGGATTATTACTGGGAAGTTGATAATGTCGTAGTCTCTGGTCAACAAACAACATTTATAGCTGAATATGACGAAACTGAGATTATTCCATCGATTGCTGCTGGAGCAACTGCTCAAGTAACATTCACACCAAGCTGGACACCAGATGCATGGCAAAATGAGCAAAACACAGTTATTGATTATGTTGTAGATGCTGCAACTCAGCTAGTGGATGATAACCCATCAAACGATGCAAAGGCAGTAACTGTAGCATTAAGTTATCCATTCCTACACGATGTTGAAGTAACAAGTATAAATTCACCAACTGCGGAGGACGGACCAGGACAAGTTTTACCAGTAGGAGCAACGATTAAAAATGTTGGACAATTCGACGAATGCTGTTATCAAACTGAGGTTACAATAGGTCAACAAATAATAGGTCCTACGATATGGTCAGAATATTTCACAAGTGGTATTGTCCCACCCACTGGTTGGACAGATCAACATAAATCTATTGCATACTACTATGGATGGTCTGCATCTTATTCATCGATGTCCGGAGGATCTCCTTATGAGGCACTTCTACCATATTACTATTGTGTAGCTAACTATATCATGTATACATCACCAATTAATTTAGGCGCATATTCTGGTGCAGTATTACAGTTTAAATCATATATTGACCACTGGAGCGGACAGGGACTTTATGTATTGCATTGTGTAGCAAGTACTGACAATGGAGCTACCTGGAGTTATGTCTGGGATTATGCACCATCTGGAAGCGGAAAATTCGACGTATCTGTAACAATACCTACCGGACCTAATGTAAGAGTCGGTTGGGTAGTTACAGGAAACCCGTACTATTTCAACTACTGGTATATAGATAATGTAGAAATAAAATCTCTTGATATAGCCGCAGAATACAATGCTGTTGCATGTACAATCGAACTTTCTCCAGGCGAATCAATAGACCTCGAATTTGATGATTGGACACCAGCAGCATTAGAAGCAAGAATATCTGGCGAGGTTGATTATTTAGTAGCAGCAGAACAACTATTACCAGGCGATACAAACCCAGCTAATGACAAAGCAACTGGCGCTTTCACATTGGACTACTGGCATGATGTAAAAGTAAAATCAATAACAGATCCTTCAAAAAGATCACAAGAAACATTCTACGCGTCTGATGCAATAGGTAATATATTAGTCTCGTTCGATCCAGCTAGTCCAGGTGTTTTAACTACTCTTGGACCTAACACAGCACCAAGTTATATTTCAGCTGGAACATGGGCCGATGGAGTATGGTACGTAAGTCCATATTCAGCTCCATTATTATACAGTGTTGACCCAACCTCTGGAGTTATGACTCTTATTGGTGGTAGTGGCACAGCTTACAATGGAATTGCTTATGATGACAATTCAGGTACTATGTATGGAGCAAGTTCATATAACTTGTACTCAATTGATATAACAACAGGTGCTCAAACAATGATAGGCACATGGGGTTCATCATATCTAATGATTGATATAGCTATTGACAACGATGGAGTCTGTTATGGTCATGATATTGTGACTGATAGCATTTACAAGATAGACTTGACTAATGCTGCAGCCACATTAGTAGGATCAACAGGTTTAAGCGCTAACTATTTACAGGGTATGGAATACGATAAAGAAACTGATATTCTATATCTAGCAGCGTACACTTCTTTCCCGGCATTGTACTCAGTTAATGTAGATACTGGACAAGCAACATTAGTTGGTAACTTCCCATCAGGCACAGAGATAGATGGTTTCGCAATACCATACACAGCTGGTCCACCAGGTCCCGCTGATGTAAAGGTATGGGTTCCACTAAACTCAAACGAAGCCATTGCAGGAATTGTACAGAATCTTGGTGTATTTGTCGAAGAAGGTCTAACTGCCTATGCTGACATCATAGAATACATCACTGATCCAAATGGAACAAATGTGTATTCAAACAATATTCCAAATATAGATCTTGATGAACCACTTGGTGGAGAAGAAAATCTAGTCTTCCCCAACTATGTGTTTGGAATGCAAGGAATATACACCTTAATAATCAATATTCCATTGACAGCTGATGTTGATGATTTCCCGAACAACAACCAAATGAAACTAGGAATTGGTTGTGATAACACAAAACCAACATCCACACACGCACTTAGCCCAGCTACACCAAATGGTTTAAACGGTTGGTATGTAAGTGACGTAACTGTTACAATGGATGCAGGTGATGGAACCGATGAATGGCAATCTGGTGTTAAAGAGATAGTTTACAAGGTAGATGGCGTTCAAAAGACAGTACCTGGCAAACACGGTTCATTTAAGATCGAAGACGATGGAGAAAACATTGCAGTTGAATACTGGGCAGTAGATAACGTTGGCAACGAAGAAACACCACACCACACATTCACTATCGACATGGATCAAACAAAACCAACAATAAGTCTTGTCTACGAAGTAACTGGTGGAAACCCGATAACAGGCTATGAAATCACATTCACAGCAACATCAACAGATGAAACAAGTGGTATGGAACGCGTTGATTTCTACCTCAATTCATTGTTTGAAGTGTCTGTAACAGGATCTGGACCAACTTACCAATGGATAGTTGAACTAGGTAACGTGCCACACACAATAATCCGAGCAATAGGTTACGATATGGCCGGTAACAATGACTTTGATGAAATCGAAGACCCAACACCACACAGCAACGAACAAAGCCTACCACAGAGCGTAACTCAAACATTAAAACTAAACCTAGGACGATAAGGGGATTACCCCTTACCTCTTTTTCTTTTTTTTTGTTTAATTTTTTTTAAAAAAGGATTAAGGGTTCAACAAAAAATTAATTTATAAAATGGCGAGGACTTAAAATGATGTCACATAAAATACTTACTAAATCTTTTATTATCGGAATACTTGTTTTTATGCTATTAAACAATTCATCATTAGGTGAATACCAAAATAAACAACAGGAGAATAATCGTCAAGATCCTATTCCAACAGTCTACGGGATAATGGGTGATAACAGATGGTTTATAAGTGATGTAACAATCCTCTTTAGTTATGACGACTCCCGTGTAAAGGAAATACAATATTATCTTGATGGAAGTTGGCATATATACAATGACAATCCTATTATGATAACGGAAGATGGTTTGTATAACATACCGTGGTTTTGGGTAGATATGGTAAATAAATCATTCGATGGTCATCCGATTGTTTTTTGGCTTGATCAAACACCGCCAACAATAGAACTATCCAAGAAATCTGGCGGAAAAAACAAAATAATTTTTACTGCAGATGCAAATGATGCAATAAGTATTGTAGAAAAAGTTGAGTTTTATCTTGATGAAGAGTTGGTAAATACTGATCTTGAAAAACCTTATGAATACAATTGGACTGGTGAAGAAAATCAAGTGGTTTATGCAATTGGTTATAATTATGCAGGGCTTTCTTTGATAAGCAATAATCTCAGTACTACACCCAGATCACATTTCAGGAAACTCAATCTTATGAATATGATTTTTGTTTTAATGCAAAAAGCATTTTTCCGGTTCTATAATATCTAAAATATTTCTTTTCTT
>Ga0315291_10011754_pt1 | contig 10651 bp, 4 predicted proteins | sample YL17G12_20_MG_FD_203070 | JGI IMG/M metagenome (GOLD analysis project Ga0315291, IMG submission 203070) | Sediment microbial communities from Yellowstone Lake, YNP, Wyoming, USA - YL17G12_20 | ecosystem: Environmental > Aquatic > Freshwater > Lake > Sediment | place: USA: Wyoming | collected... | reverse complement strand
GTACACAGCGGGCAACCCGGCGGACAGGCAGGACAACAACTGAAATTATTACACGGAGATACGCAATTCCGGACATCAGGGGAATCGCAGGGAACATCAGAAAAACCAGCAGAACAAAAACAAGCAGACCAAGATTTTAAAGTTGATGATTATGTTGAACTTGATTATCCTGGAGCAATGACTGGAACTATTATAAGAATAGTTAAAAACGAAGAAGAAGGTGATGATTATATTATTGTTAAACCTAATGATCAAACTATTAAAGTTAAAAAGAAAAATATTGTAGAAAAACTTTCTTCAATATCTCCGGCGGGACAGGAAACAAAATTCAAACAATACGATAACGTAGAACACGATGGAAAATTTTGGTCTGTATCTAAAGTAAATCCAGATGGTACATTCGAAATAAGTAGGGCTACAAGCCCAGGGGAAAGTAAAGCAGCAGCAATAAGCAAAACAGTGAAAGCAGGAGACGTAAAACCCTGGAGTTTTAATAAAACAAAAGAGGGAAAAACTGAAACAGCAGAGAAGCCAGTAGGAGGAGAAGATTTGCAAAAAAAAGTCAAAAATGCTTTGCAAAGAGGGGTTCCACCCAAAAACGTTGTAAATCTAATCAGAAATGCACATAACTTGACAGAAGAGAATGCCAACGCTATGGTTACCGAAGCACTTCATTCTAAACCAAGAGGATATTATTCAGAGAGCAAACCGGCGGGACAAAAACCAAAAACTCCAGCTTATTTAAGCAGACATAAAGACGAAATAAAAGACAAAAATGAGTTATACGATGTTTTAAGTGATAATAAAAAAAACCCGTATGCAATAAGAAATTTCGTTGATAAGCATTCCGAAGAAGAAATAGCCGAATTTGCTAAAGATGCAAATAAGGATGGGAAAAATGATTTGGTGGAGGAAGTATTAGAACATTTCGTTGATAAATCTCGAGATAACATAATGAAAATGGCAGGCATGTCAGCGGAAAAACCGGTAGAAAAATCGCCAGAGCATGAACCAAAAAAATACGCAAACTTAAATCCAAAACATGAACAAGCGATATCGGAAATAAAAGAAAAACATAACGTATCGGATTACAAAATGGCTAAACACCCCAATGTTAAAGGAACATATATTATGATGGGCAAAGACAATCAAGGCAAAGACATAGGATATGCAATAGACAAATATGGCAATAAATCACAAATGTTGGTAATGGATCCGGCAGTAAAAAAAGAAATCGAAAAATCAGTAACGCAGCGGCTGATGCATAACGTAGCAGGTAGGATGTTCTACGGACTTGACCCGGACAGCAGGCGTGAACTCGAGAAGGCACTGGGAGGCGGGACCGGACATGAACGACCGGGACACAAGTATATCAGAAGAGAAGGTTATCCCGGAGATTACAGATACATTTATAAAGATGCCCAAGGTAAAGAACACCAGGGGCCGATACCCAGTAAAGAACAAATTAAACAACAATCTAAAGAATCAGGGGAATCGATGTTCAAAAAAGAACAGCCCACCTCACCCGAGAAGCCAGCGGAAAAACCTGCAGATAAACCGGAAGAAAATAAACCTATCAAAGATAATGTATCATATTCTGGACCATTAAAAGTAGTAGCATTTGGGGTCGGAGATGAGGTCACCGTTGGCAGTAATAGAAAAGGTAAAGTATTGAAAGAATACAATAATGGACATGACATTAAAATGAACGATACTGGTAGAATAGAATTTATACAAAGAGGCGAGGCACACAAATACGAACCAGCAGATAAACCGAAATTTAAAGTAGAAAAAACATTTGGAACAAAAGAAAAACCTATCACCGTGAAACTGACTAAAGGGTACACCCTAACAAAATGGGCGGATGAAGAAACCGGGAAATATAACGGTGTAATAAAAAACGAATCCGGTAGAATAATAGACACCGTAACATCTGACGGACCAAGTAAAGTGTGGGATATTATGAAAAAACACGGTGTAGACACGGAATACAAAATGACACCGGCAACACAAGAAACGATTAATAAGAATTCGGCAGATGATGAAGTAAATAACACAATCCGCCAGCACATCAGGGAATACGGGATAGACATGGCAAACAAAATGTATAAGCCGGAAGCGATAAGGAACGCACTGTCCGGAAAAGTAACACCGGCAGACAAAACACCGGATGCAGTACTGAACGTTATCCGTGACCACATCAAAGAATACGGGATGGATGCGGTTAAGAAAATGTATAAACCGGAAGCAATAGAAGAAGCGACTAAAGATAAACAAAAACAAAAAAAATCAGTAAAAAAAACATATAGCATAGGGATAGAAAATAGTAATTTAAGTAACAGATTAGAGAACTTTCTATATGAAAACGGATTGGAATTAGCAGAAACAGGTGGTGGGGCGACAAGTTTTGAAGGTGAAATTGATGTAAACGATCTGATAGAAAAAATACAAGAAAAATTCGGTAAAGAACAAGTTGGATTGATGGATATGATCGAAATAGAATAAATTCCAAATAGGAGGAATAAAGCAATGGTAAAAAACATCGGAGACGTAAACGAACACGGAGATATGAGCATGGAACTGGATGACCTTGAAATCGGGACCATGTCACAGGCAGACAAAATCAAAGCAATAGCCGGTGACCTGGGAGTGGAAGCATCCGGGAAAGGGAAACTCGAGAAATCGGCAACACCGGAATCTGACCAGCCGGACATCGAAGACCCCAGGGAAGAAGAGGATGACGGGTCCACCGCTCAAAGCGGCAAGGATATCAACAAACAATACGACTATTTCTGCCCCACACATCAGCAGTTTGTGAAAGGCAATATATGCCCCGGGAACGGAGAAGAACATCAGATAGATGATCGGTTCATGGTACAACGGGAAAAAGACGGCGACAAAAAAGCGGCAAAACAGATGGATGTAGAAGCCAGCATAATCCGGATGCATAATCACCCGGCAGTACGAGACCTTGAAAAAGGACTCGGGGATCCGTCAAATATGAGGGGCAGGATGGACATTATTAAGGGAGAAGTGGGCTTTGGCAAGGCAACCATGCAGAAATCGCTGGATAGAGGCACAGGAAAGGCGGATTTGAGCAAAGAAATCGCAGTAAAGATAGATAACCTATGCAAATCGGTAAAAGAACACGTAAACAGCGTTAAAGAGCAAATAGGCGAAACCCAGGCAGACAGAATAATGGCAAATATCGAGACATTACAGAAAAGCATGACCGCAGCAATAAACAAAGGTGCATTCAAACTGGCAATGAGCGGAATAGGCATAGTAAGGGAACTCGAGAACTCGCTGCCGGCGCCGACTAAAGGCGATGAACTGAATAAGGCATTGGGCGGCGGAATGCGTCCGGAACGACCCGGTCATAAATATCACCGCAGGGAATGGATAAACAATGCTTGGGTATACTTCTATAAAGATGCGTCAGGTAAAGAGCATGGTAAAACAAGCCTTGAAATAACACAATCAGGAATGTCAATGCCAAAACACAAAGAAATATCGGAACAAAAGGCAGAACCCAAATCAATGACAAGAGAATCATCAAGGGAAAATTTCGAAGAAGAAAAAGCAAAACTTTGGGACAAAATGGAAAACAAACTTCAAATAGAAAATCCCAAAGCGGAACACGTAAAAGAATATAAACAAAAAGTCGACGAATTAAAAGAAAAATATCTTGGGCGTGCATCCACTCTTAATAGCAAACTTAAAATGTTGCAAAAATATGCATCCAGCGAACAACCATCTCATGTAAGAGGATTGGCAAGAAGGGCTGTTGATAGATTTGGGGATATATTAACAGGTGGCGTTACAGGGATGGAATCACGTAGCCCCCAAGACAGAGTTGTAAAGGCAGGAGAATATGCAGACCAAATTATTAAAAAAATTAGTAAAATGTGAAAAATAATATCAACGGGGGCGTAGTGATAATGGGAGCACACGCCGCTTGCACCGGCGAAGAGAGAGTTCGAATCTCTCCGTCTCCATTTTTCTCAAAAAAGGAAAAATAATAAATGAAATATCAACATTATGTCGCATTTGAAAAATCAAGCACAGGCGACAACCCTGAAATAGAACAGATAAACCAGAAAATCAAATCCAACATAGACAGGTGGGATAAAGTGACAGCCGAGATATACGGTAAAGGCGAGTTTGCGGGCAAGCCATCGCCAACGGCAGGGCGGCATGATGAACTGAAGAATGAACTGGATGCAATATATTCAGAAAAACGAGATTTGGAAACGAAAAAAACAGCAATAGAGCGGGCATCTAAAATAGGTACAACAGAACCGCCGAAACATATAGTCAAAATAAGCCCGGAGTATGCCAAACTAATGGAAAGAAGGAAAGTGTTGCATCCAGGCAGCCGTGGATCCATGAAATGGTACGTAAACGAAAGAGGAGAAGTCATATATGGCGATAGACCTGCCGGGATAATGCACCTTACCGATATAGAAAAATTGGCAAGACCATCATTCGCTACCCTATCGAAAATAGAGGGGTTAGACAAAAATATAAAAGAGATAACCACAAGCCTGGACGAATCAAAGCAAAAAACCATCGAAATGTTTCTTGATTTCTATAAGCAAAAAGGAACGTTTTTAACAAAACAGGATTATATGCGTGAGTTAAGAGAAGTTATCAAAAAAATGGGGGTAGATGATATCCAGTATGAAAGGTTAAAATTAGGTAGCATGACATATGAACAAATAAAGCAATTGCGGGAAAGTTTGAAGACTGACCTGAACGGGATATTAAACCAGAACCCGGAACTGAAAAAGGAAATACTTAAGAAAGGCATGGAATTCAAGGCAGAAGCCGAAAAAGCAAGGCAGGAAAAAGCAGCGAAAGAATCAATATCTTCCGAAGAACAAGCCAAGCAAAAAGAGATAGAAAATAAAAAACGGGAAGCCGAAGAATTGGCGGCAAAGATAGCCGCTATGACACCGGAAGAACTCGCTAAATACGAAGAAACACAAAAAGAGGGCGCTGTTAATACTGCAATAATACAGGACGTCCTGAACGGGAATATAACCGACCAGAACGTGATTAAAGGTATAGCAGCACTGAAAAACGCCGGAGTATTGCGGATCATGAACCGGGGAATCAATAAAGGACAGTTACAGATAGACCCTAAAATTCTCAATGACATAAAATACAGAATGGATAAGGATGAAGTGACGGCATTCCCGCTATTCATGGCTACGGGGATATACGACGAATCTCGCAAAGAAGTAGCCAATGTAGGGGTAGAAAAAGAAAAATATAAAAACGAGGATGGGACATATAGCAAATACGTAGTAGGAAATGACCGGTTCTACGAACAAAAACTCGGAACGCCGGATTACAAGCACGGATACACATCATACAGATGGGCAGATGACCAGGCAATGCATATGAACGAATTCCTTGAAAAAATATGTGCTGAAATAAACTCATATAATGCCGGGAAATCAAGGCGGCTTGACCTGATAGCAGGTGGCGGCGAACCCGGGGAAACACTCGAAATAGGCGGAGAGGAAAAGGATATTTCCAAAATAATCGCCGATACCGAAAAAGATAGGCAGGATATGCTGGCGGCGCAGGAAAATTCAATATATACCCTCCCAGAAAACTTCAATAAATCACTCATGAGATCCGGTGACCTGGATGAGTATCAGAAAAAAGGTGTGAATTGGATATTAACAGCAAAAAGGGGTGTGTTGGCATTCGATACCGGATTAGGAAAAACATTAACAACCATAGCAGCCGGAGCAGAACTCCTGAACCGGAAAGAAGTACCCAGGGTCATAATATACGCACCGGTAAGCCTGATGTACCAATGGAAAGAAGAGATAGACAAGTGGACTAAAGGATATAAGGCAGCAATAATAATAGGTACCCCGGAAGAACGGACAAAGCAACTCCGGAAAGCAGAAAAAGATTCACAGTTTATAATGGTAACCTATGGGAACCTGATAAACGACAAAGAAAGCAAAGCAATGACTAAAATGGATGGCGCAATATTCTTCGATGAAGGCAAAGTATTCGGCAGCCCGAAAACCAAATCATATAAAAACGCTAAAGAAATACTCAAAAATAAGAAATATGCAATTAACATGACAGCAACGCCAATCCCGAATTGGGCGGAAGACTTATTTCATATGGTAAATTTATTCCGACCAAATTCAATCGGGACATTAAGTAAGTTTAAAGCAGATTTCGAACTTGTAAAAGTAGATGCCAAAAACAACCGGCAAGTAATAGGACAAAAAAACTCTGAAAATTTGCGTAAACTTGTCAAGCCATTCGTATTTTTCAAAAACAAATTCGATAAAGACATAAACATCGTTATGCCAGAGATGCAGTCAATACCGAAAATATTCAGGATGGAAGAAGACCATAACGAATATTATAAGGCAGCCCAGATGGAAACCCTAAAGGAATTTCTGGATGTTAAAAATCCGGACCACATGATGCCACAGGAAATAGCAAATATCCTGGCAAGGATATCATATTTACGCCGGGTAGCAATAAGCCCAGCACTGGTGGATCCGAAATACGATGGCACGGCACCTAAAATAGACCAGGCAGTAGAAGAAGTCGTGACACATACCATAAACAACCCCGGACATCCGATAGTAGTGACAGCCGAGTTTAAAGAGTCTTTTTCTTTAATAAAAAACCGGCTTATGAAAGAGCATGGGTTCAAGGAAAGTGAAATAAGCGAACTTACAGGGGATACACCGGCAGAGGAACGTGAGGCAATTAAACAGAAAACCAATGCCGGAGAAAACAAAGTGCTTCTACTCGCAATGAAAGCCGGCGGATATGGGCTGAACCTGCAGGGCGCAGCAAATAAGATGATATTCATCCATGATCCGTGGACTCCAACAACAAAAGAGCAAACAATAGCCAGAATATATCGACCGGGACAAAAAAATAAAGTGACCATTATACATCATAATATGAAAGGGACAATCGATTCGTATATGGCTGATTTGTTAAGGAAGAAAAAAGAAGCATCGTTAGCAATAGAACAAGGCGTAGAAGGAATCGTGCAAAGTAAAATGTCTTTCGATGACATGCTTGGACTCATCGGCATATCAAGAACAGAATACGATGAAATGAAAAAGGGAGGAATAAAACTATGAAAAAAACAGTATTAGTAACGATTTTGGTAGCAGTAATGAGCCTGACCGGATGCGCCAGGGAATTGATTAAACCGGCAGACCTGCAGGCAGAAAGCAAGATGGAATTGGCAAAGAAAATTGAACCGGTTATACCAGCGAATCCACACCCGGAAACCGCAAGCATGAAACCTGTAATAGAACCATCAATAAATGTATTAATATCGGTAGATGTTTTCTTTTCTCCCTACGATGACTGCGAGAAACAATGGATAGAAACAATAACCAAAGCCAGTTCGTATGTATACGTGAGTTGTTTCGGTTTAACCAATGCAAACATAACAAAGGCATTATGTGACAAAAGTAAAGCCGGAGTGAAAGTTATACTCTGCACTGACAAAATGCAAGCCGGGAACAAAACAGCCAAAATAAGAGAACAGGAATTAAGAACAGCCGGAGCGGCATACGTTATAAAGAAAAAACAGGTACTGGAACATAACAAAATGATAGTGGTAGATGACAAATATGCAATAATAGGCAGTTGGAACCTATCCGGAAATGCACAGCCGCAAGACAACAGTATTGCGGTATTCGATAACCCGTACATCGCAAACAAGGTCAAGAATGCAATTGAACGAATATACGTACGGGATAAGGAGTAGAAAATGTTATTAAAAAAAGAAGACTTATTGAGATTATTGGACAATTACAGCATCCCGCCAAACCGGGTAGACAATGAAGACCCTAACGTTTATGAACGGGAAATAGCACCGTTTATGGTCAGGCAATGCAAAAGACTCGATGTGAAAATACCATACTGGCTGCAGGGTACAAATACCAGGCAGAGCGCAGAGCGGAATTGGAAAATAAAGAAATATATCAGTAAATCATGGAATAGCGAAGAGAATAAATGGGAATACTTTTATGGTAACGAAAAATCGAGCCGTATCCCGAGGCAGGATATAGTAAAAACTATCGTTGCAATTGGAAATTACACCGCAACAGCAGCAGAATTCGTAGAAATAGAGAAATCCAACATATTGCAAGTCTGGGAATTGGAAAAAGCCATCCAAGAAGAACTCGGACTGGAAATCAAAAAGAGAGAATTAACGGGCAATATACCATTAAAGATAACGCCGCAGGTAGGAAGCGAGTTTTGGTGGGTACAATACCAACCCCGGGATTATCATGGCAGATATGTACGGACAGGGAAGATGGGACCGGATAAACCTGCAGAAAAACGAATAACACGTATTCAAAAGGGCGCAATGGTAATATTTAAAGCAAACCCAAAGGATGAACACGGTCACTTGGCGGAAGTAGTTGAAATAATGGGACCTAAAGAAAAACGAACATACAAAATCAAACTCGGAACTGACAATTACCAGGTAGTAAAGAAATCGGAACTTATTAAACCACACCATGACAGCGGCGGCAGGAAGCGGGACATGATAGCATACATGAAAGAATCAGATCCGCATAAAATGCCAAATTCATCTCCGGAAGGCATGCCAGAATCGGAAGTAATGAAACTTTATAACGAAAACAAAGATGCAATAATCCATGAGGCTAAAAAGATTTACGGGAATTATATCAATATTGGCATTAACCTGAACCAGCATGGTATAAGCATGGAAGACCTCGCCCAGGAAGCGCAATTGGAAGCAATAAGGCGTACTCCAAAGTGGGATGCAGAAAGAGGCGAATATATCCCTTTTATTCAACAATGGGTCAGATTTAGCCTTTCGAAGTATATTTCCGATAAATCATCAAGTTGGGGCATGATAAAGATACCCAGACAGAAAAAAGAGCAGTTGGCACGCCTTAAAGCCCATAAACAAGAGATTGTAGAGCAAGAAAGCAGGCAGCCGACACTTGGTGAGATGTCAGCATGGGCAAAGGATAATTTAGGCATTTCTGAAGACCAGACAAGGCAATTAATGAACCTACCCGAAGCAATATACTCACTTTATACAGTGGTCCCCGGGAAAGATCAGGATGACAACGAACAAGAATTGGTAGTAAACATAGCAGCCGATACCGAAAAAGAGGCAGAAAGCCGGATAGAACGGCAGGAAGCATACGATGGCATCGTGAAGTACCTGGACAAACATCTAACGGAAGAGGAATCTACAGTCATAAAATTGAGATTTGGCATAGAACTTGAACCCGGGGAACGTGAAGAAGGACCGGAGAAAACAACCGAAGAAATATCACAAATAATGACAGAAATGGGATTCAAACTATTAAGTCAACAGAGAGTAAGCGAATTAGTAGCATCAGCGCTGGAAAAACTGCAAAAAAGCAATAAATTCAAACAATTATTGTTAGATAGACATAATTCAACCCAAAAAGCGAGACATTTCGTGGTCCCACACTAAAAAGTCTCTGCAAAGAGACAAAGTTGCGTAAAAAGCCAAACCGAAAGGTCAAAAAAAATATTTATTCTCGGAAAAACAAAGAAAAATAATCAAAATTCGGTAACCTACGGGAAAATGAGCCATAATATATGCATATGGAAAGGTTTACCCCACAGGTAGGTCAAGCCTACGAAACATTTATACCAATAGATATAGAAAAGTCAGGCGAGAAAGATGGTCGCCGTATTATCTATGGCAGAGCCAGTGATGAAACAATGGATCTGGATAACGAAGTCATATCCAGTACCGGAATTCAAAAATCGCTGGAATACTTTAAAAAATACGGCAAATTTGACTGGGACCATAAAAGCAAAAACGACCCGGCATTCCTGATAGGCGAACCGCTGGATGCCGGAGTAAAGAATGGCGAACTGTTCGTTAAAGGCGAACTTTATAAGGGAATGGCTGTAGCGGATACCACATGGAACCTCCTGAAAAACAAAGCAAAACTTGGATTTTCAATAGCCGGGAAAGTACTCGAAGTCAAGGCTGAACTCAACAAATCAACCGGCGAAACCACAAATAAAGTAACCAAACTCATTATGACAAAAATAGCCGTCACCCCGCAACCAAAGAATTTCAATACATATTGCTTGCCCTGGGGAGAATTCGCAAAGTCGTTAAGCGGATCCGATACCGAAATGACAGATGAAGAAATCCAGGCAGCAATAGAAAAATCAATGGATACCGGCGGCGGAAGCAACCCCATGATAGGGCAGTCGTTAGAGAAAAAAGTGCATACTACCACATACGGGAAAGATGTAGACCCGGATAAAATAAAAGAAAAAAAAGAGAAAAAATCCACAGAGGAGGAAGAAATTACCATGAAAAGCATTGACGCAAAATTGGACACTCTCGAAAAGAGTATATCGGAACTCGAAAAAGCAATTAAACGGGATGACGATGACCGGGATGAATTAAAAGGCAAAGGATCCGAGGAAGTCGAAGATACCAACGAAGAGAAGGAAGAAAAGGATGAGAAGGACGAAAAAGACGGCGACAATGACGACGACGATGATAACGATAACGACGACGACGACGATGACGACGAAGATGAAGATTCAACCATTATCGGGAAAGAAAAACCTGCAATAAGCAAAGAAGCCAATG
>Ga0315291_10011753_pt1 | contig 10651 bp, 7 predicted proteins | sample YL17G12_20_MG_FD_203070 | JGI IMG/M metagenome (GOLD analysis project Ga0315291, IMG submission 203070) | Sediment microbial communities from Yellowstone Lake, YNP, Wyoming, USA - YL17G12_20 | ecosystem: Environmental > Aquatic > Freshwater > Lake > Sediment | place: USA: Wyoming | collected... | reverse complement strand
AGCATCATTACAGTTGGCACGATCATGAATGCTGAAGCTCCCATGACTGCAACGGCCAGTATCACTGCCGGATCAGGCAGATAAGGCATGACCCCTAAGATCAATGCCACTGATACGAAATTTGCGGTCAGGATGATTCTCCGGCGTTTGATCCTATGCAATATCCAGCCGTAGATCGGCACACATAGAATTCCAGCCAACATGAATATGGAAGCAAGTAGATTCGCGTAGATTGGGTCTGTTCCCCTGAATTTGTTGAAGAGTGTTGGAAACCATGTTGTGAACGCGAAGATCGTGGCGAAAGAGAATCCCCAAATGCCTCCCGCCTTCCAAACTTCGAGATTCCTGACGGCCTGACTGATCTTCATTGCCTTTCCATATTTTAGCCTAAGCGGGCCCTCCTTGATCAGAGATGCAAACACTACTAGGCTTAATGCAGCCAAAGCGGCGTCAAGGTACAAGGGATAGCGCCAACCAAAATCAAGCATCAAGACGCTTACCACTGGAAAAGCTACAAGGGTGGCAAAAGGCAGATTTATTCCATAAACTCCCATAGCTAGCCCTAGCTCCTCCAGCGAAAACCATTGAGAGATTACTGATGGCATTAGTGGTATCATAATCATCCCTCCAACCCCGAAGACAAAACGGCCTGTCAAAGCCGCGGGATAAGAATCGCTGATGGCAACCAAAAGACTACCAAGTGCCATCAAGCTCGTTGACAGGGCACCAACCCGTCTCGCACCGTAACGATCTATGAGCATCCCGGCAGGAATTGACACAAGAATTCCTGGGAGAAAAAGAATTGACATCAAAAGACCGGCTTGGGCGTGACTGATGCCGAAATCCTTCATTATAGACGGGATCAAGGGAGGAATTGACTGAACTGTGAAGGCCATTATGACGACGATATAGAACGCTGAAAATAATGTAACCCATCGATATCTGGGAACCATGATGTCACTTCCATCCTAACAAGGCAACAGGCTCTCGCCTTCCTCTCAAGAACTTCACATACTTCATCTGCACGGTCTTCAGGACAAAATGAGACGATGCAAAAAACTTAGTCGGGAATTGCTCATTACGGCTTGGATCTAGTAGCCCAGATTCTCTCCCACCAAGACCACTGTGGTGTCTGTCTTCATAGGCTTCTTTTCTATTATGGTAATGATGTGGCAATGTCGGTCTGGTGTTTGGCACTCATTCACGTCACAACACCCTTTTTCCGTACAGGGTGTTTTTCCACCGAGCCTTTTCACATTCATGGGAGCCGAGATTTCTCTTACGCGTTTAATTCCGTCGTCAACAGTCTTGACTATCTTGTTGATTCCGGCCACAACAAAGACTTTTCTCGGCCCAAAAACCATGGCGGCTACTCTATTTCCCAAACCATCGATGTTGATCAGTTTTCCGTCTTCCGTTATTGCATTGCTGCTCGTCAGGAATACGTCAGCATCAAAATGACTTTTCCTAATGGCCAGATGTTCTTCCATCTTGTACTTCTTGGCCCATATGTCATCAACTTGATCTCCACGGTTCCTCAAGGCATCGTCGAGGCCGATTTGTCGTATAGTCATCGAACCAGCGATCCCGACCTTGGATCCTTTTGGTATTAGTTGAAGCAGTTTTTCAAGCGCTGCAGCCTTCGTGGATACATAGAACGAGTCGAAGCCATTCCTCTTGAGAGCATCTACAGTTCTCTTGGTCTTGTCCTCGATGAACCAGTCGGTGCTTTGTTTCAGTTCAACTGCCCAACTTTCCTCTATCGACACAGCGACCACTCCAAGCGTTTCTTTCAGTCCACCAGTCCAATCCCTTAAGTCTATCTCCCTTACGTGGAGGAGCGACAACTGTGAAAGTTCACACTAAGCACTTCACTGGCAATAAAATCAATGCGCTAAACAGAACGCGTCTAGCGGAATCGTGACTCTTAGCGCGCTAGTGACGCTCACTGTCACATTAATGGGTCCAAGCTCAGGATGCCCTAGCATCCTGAAGAGTCTGAAACCAAATACGTATGTTGCAAGAGCTAGTTTTGAATTCAAGCCTTTTTGCCAGCCGAATTTACAGACCATATTGGAGGGACTTGGTGGTCTGGGCGATCCTCCACCTGTAAGGCAGATTACCCGTGTAGAAATCTAACTTGGCAGTAAGGTACAGTAAACCCTGGATGAAAACATCCGTAGTCACGTATATGAAGGACCGTAAGCCCCAGCTTGGCAGAGCATCTTTCAACAGCAGCATGTTCCCAAACCAAATCGTTGAGGGCTTCTGACCGGTATACATTCGTAACTGGTGATGCCCGATGTATATCCTCCTTCGCTGGGTCATCATATCGATCAAGGTTGCAGGTCCTTTCAGAAATACCCTTGCACTATCGCAGTAACCGGACGAGTAGCCTCTGATCTCGAACATCCTCTCCAGATAGGTATCGTCATTTATGAGTCCAGGAGGCATCTCCCTTACAACCTGAGTTCTGAAAGCGCACATCTCGCCGGAGACTTTCGGCTTAACTTTCATGCAAACAATGTGGTGTAGATTCCACTGTAGGTTCGTACACCAACCTAGGAAGGTCTTATCGGAATCAACTGGAATTGGCCGACCACCGACAATTCCATATCCCTTTTCCAGCTCATCAAGCAAGATCGATATAGCATGTCTGGCTGGCAAGTTGTCTGCACCCATGTACACCAGGGCGTCGATGCCTTTTTCCTCCGCATAAGCCATCAGCCTGTTCCAAGCTGAAGCTTTCCCAACCCTTTGGTCTTCAACAAGCAGAATGACCCTCGGGTCGGAAAGAGCCCACCCTTTCACAATCCCATTTGTCGCATCAGTCGACGATGAGACAACAACAATACTTTCAATTCTTGGGTCCGGGGACACTTTACTGTGGAGCACTCTGAGTAACTTTCCAATGTTCTTCGCTTCATTATAGGCGGGAATGCCAATGATTGCACGCAAGGCCTAAGGCGGTCTCCTTTTGATGAACCCTCCAATTGAAGAGATAAGTGTTTTGACAAGATAATAGTCAGATCATCACTGATGAGAAGCAATTTGGCGACATGCTTAGAATGATAGGGTTTGGCTTAGCTCAACTCTATTAGACTTAATTCATCTATTCTAGAGTGTACCAAGATGAGGCCGGATAAGAATCGATTTCTGAAAGGCGTGGCTCTCTTTCTTCTGCTTTTCTCAGTTCCCTTTGTTATCAGGTATTTCTGGGCGTTTTGTCTGGCGCCGGTGCCGTTCATCATCCCTGACGAGCTTCTTTACCCATATACAGGCAGACTCTTTGTCAGCGGGTTGGCATCTGGCAACTTCTCTGTCTTCAAAGTGAACGCTGCGCATCCTCCACTTTCCAAGTTCATAACTTGGCTGTTCATATCACTGTTGGGCACATCTGGTTTTTCTGATTTGGGCGCTATGAGAATTCAGTCCTGTCTCTTCTCATCACTTACCTGCGTCCTGATCTACGCGATCGTTGCCTCAAAAACCAAGAAGAGCATCGGTGTCCTTTCCTGGGCACTGCTGTCTTTGGACCCTGCCTCCATCATATTTGCTCTGGCCTCCCTTGACGTTACATCTCTTTTCTTTGCCGTCCTATCGATGTATATTCTGCTGAGGGCTCCAAGTGAATCCTGGCGGCCGTACCTGCTTGCTGGAGTCTGTCTGGGCCTGGCTGCACTCTGCAAGTACTCAGCGTACCCGATAATTCTTGGTACCTTGATTTTGATCCTATTGGCCGAGAAGAACCATCCCAGTTTATCAGCAAAAGGGATCTTGTTCTTGACAACCTCTTCCATATTGGTCCTGATTGCTGGAAACCCTTTGCTCTGGCCGCCACAGCTTCTAGGCTTCTCAGGCTACAGCGCGTTAGTCGAAGATAGCTCGCGGGCACTACTCAACTCCGGAGGGGCTTTCTCGGTCCTGACTCCTCTGGACTGGCTAGAGCCGGCTTTCAAGATGACAAGCCCCGCGCACACGATCTTTTATCTCTCAATGTTCGCGCATGCAACCACGGTTTTTCCACTTCCGATCTTCCGCTATTCCTATCTTCCATGGCTCTTCTTGGGCTCGCTACTTCTACTGTTGAGACAGCAAGAAAGAATTGAGGGGTTGGAGCTCAGCAGTCTTTCATGGATCTCGGCGAGTTGTCTTTTCTTTTGGATCCTAGCAAAGTCCCAAGCTGAGGTTTACTACTCAGTTTGGCTTCAGCCTCCACTGGCAATATTCTCCACTATCGCGATAGCAGATCTGTGGAGGAGGCGAAGATGATATTCTCAGCGATAGTCATCCTGATCTTTTTCTTTTCCCTGCTTGCCGCAGCGAGAATGATTGGGGTCACGTGGCGAATGGCAATAGTCTTCCAAGTTCTAAGTTCTGCTTTAGGATTGTTGAGTTTCTCTGCTGTGACATTAATCCCGCAGCTAAGCGTTCAGACACTTAGTAGCCTCGAGCCAGTTGTAGGATTAGCCATCATGCCACTCACCGTGACATTCGAACTGCTCACAGGCACCTTCCTATCTTCAAAGATCCTCGGCCAGGATTTCCTCAGATTTCTGAGGCTCACATTAACCGCTTGGGCCATTGCTGGCGCATTATCATTCCCTTTGCTACTCCTATTAGCTTAGCGCGCGCCGAGCCGTGCGTCTCCTACTGTCCTGGGCGCTCACGACAGCATGCTTTTATGGCCAAATTGTAGCTGTCTTAAGGTAGTGGGTCAAGCTTGCGTCAAATCGGCATGGCAGGAATAGCGATACTTGTAGCATCAATCATAGTCAGTGGAGCGGGCTATCTCCGTGGTGGAAATTTCGAGTGGGTTCCCGGCAACGCTGGATTCATCTACTCAGCGGTTCTTACTCTGGGATTCTTCGTCTCCATAGGAGCCGGAGTGTTCGGAGCAATCAAGGAGACGGACGAGTTTCTGATTGGAGCAGGAGCATCATGCATCGCCCTAGCGATTGTGAACAAGCTCTTCGCCAACGTCCTTTACTCCTGGAGCTTCCTTGAGACCTTGTGGATTGTTGCCGGAGTATTAATGATCGTTGACAGCGTTCAGGTCAAACGCGTTAAGGAGGCGAGGAGACTCCAGGAGCTCCTCAAGGCTCAGAAGGCAGAGCCTGGAGATCTGCTGGAGAAGCTGGACAAGCTGGAGTCTGAAGACGGAAAAGCGCAACCCGACATTATGTTCATACATGAAAGGCAGATACGGGAGATAAAGAAGCAGCTGTGGTCTGACGCAAAACAGAAGCCTGAACTCAGAAAGCTACTCAGAATGAGACTGTACAGAAGCCCTGTGGTCCAGGAGATAATTAGGCGCCTCATCTATCAACATGTTGAAGTTATCGAGCCTAAGATCGAAAGCAACGAAACACCTACTTATTCTGCATTGTCTACCCTAGGGAATGCTGACCCAAAGAAGGTTCAGTCCGCGCTGAACGAACTGGTGGAGTCAGACATACTCCAGAAGGACCTTTATGAGAAGCTGATAGCTTGCCCGCAGTGTCATCGGACATCAAACATTTTTTCAAGAGTCAAGTGTCCTAAGTGTGACTCATTCAAAGTCAACATAAATCGGCTAATGCAACATGCCGATTGCGGCGCAATATACAAGAATGAAGAATACTACGGACCAAGTGGAGCAACCTGTCCGAAGTGCGGGACCAAGCTCAGCGACGGATCTCAGCTTAAGAATGTCGGAGTTGCCTTCGAATGCGAATCATGCAAGAGCGTCTTCAGTGATCCAAACAGAGCTTTCTATTGTAGGAACTGTGCGTCAGAATTCCCGCTAAAGGACAGTGAGCTCGCTGATATCTATTCATATAGGCTGAGCCTGGACGTTAAGTCCGAGGCGAAGGAAACATTGACAGTGCTGGAAGTAGCTGATAAGATAGGAAAGTTAGGGTTCACGGTGAGCGCACCAGGCACCATGACAGGAAGAAGCGGTGTAAACCACGAGTTCACCTTGACCTCCAGCAAGAAGGACAAGCAGATGGCCATAGACTTTGCGAGCGCAGCAGAGAAAGTGAGCACTCAGACAGTTCTCGCTTCCTACGCCAAATTCATGGACGTCCCTTCAGCAACAAAAATGATCGTAGCTGCACCAGCACTGGAACAACAGGCGAAGGACCTCCTCAAAACAAACCACATTGAATACATTGAAACAGAAGACACAGATGCAATAGCCGAGAAGATCAAGGGCATCTTGGGATAATCTGAGAGACCTGAACAACGACATCGCAGACAGATGCCGTATGAAACTAGCCAAGTACGAATGGTTAATTCTACTCTTGATATTGGCATCATTCACTCTTAGATGTCACAGTGTATTCGACACAAGATTTCAACCAGAGATTCTCACCCAAAAATACTCGGCTTACACAAGTGGCACTTCAAACTTCTTGTCAGACGATGAGCTCTACGCGTTTGTAGGTTGGCAATACGTCAATGGAGTGCCACCTGATGATCCATTCAACTCGGCGCATCCGCCCCTTGCCAAGTATCTGATCGGTCTTTCAGAACTCATTTTTGCAAATCAGGCGCTTCTGGGTTTCATGCTTTCCATCTTGACCCTGATTCTTGCCTATTTGATCTCCAGAAGATTCACTTCAGTGTTTCCTATCGCGTTGCTTTCACCTTTGATAATTAGCTTGGACAAGATGTATATCAGGTTCTCAACCATCGCCATGCTTGACATCTATCCCACGTTCTTTGCAGCACTAGCATTGTTCCTACTGCTACTAAGCGAGAAGAAATGGGCCACCCCCATGCTTTATGTTACGATTGGCTTAGCCATCTCTTGCAAGTGGACAGCTGCCTTCCTAATTTTCCTGCCTCCGGTGTACTACTTCTTGACAGGAAAGCGTTTTCACTTGAAACGATACCCGCTGTACCTTGCTATTGCAGCTCTGGCTTACGCTTCGACCTATGCAGTTACTTTCATCAGCGGTAAGAATCTGCTTGACTTGATTGTCCTTCAGTTCCAGATGCTTACGGTTCACCGAGGCAATAGATTGCAAATGGGGTCACCCCCGCCTCTGTGGACACTCTTTAATTTCTTGACAGGAGTCGAAGGGCCAACGATAATCCAGACGGTATGGATCAGACCGATAAGCCCAGGTCCTCTTCCCACCAGTGTTTCTATCACAACCAGCAATCCAGAGACAGGTCTGAGTCTTCTCGACGTGTACAACCCGTTAACTTGGCCTATTTCCTTTTCTGCTTCAATTCTTGCCCTGTATTTCTCAGCCAAGAAAGACCGAAAAAACACTGTTATACCGCTGAGCTTCTTGATACTGTTGGGCGCCCTTTCTTCGGGAAAGAATCTTATCTGGTACTTGCTTCCCGTGATACCTTTTGGGTTCATTTCTATAGTCTACATGATAAACAAGTTTTACGCAGAGTCCAGCCAAAGGATCAGATCGAAGATCGCGATCGCGGCTTACATGGCCGCACTCATTACTTGGTCTTTGTATATCGAAGTCCCGCCTTACGTCAAGTTCTAATTCTTGAAGTAGCAGGCAGCACAGGCAACTGTAGCGTGCGCTATCTATTGATGGTTTGTTGTTAAGACTAGATCTTGGATATCCTCGAGCGATTCAAGGCCAGAAAGGCCATACCTGCGATTATTCCCATCACAACGACAGCTACTGGGAGAGCTTGAATGAACAGTATGAATATTGATGGTCTCGGGTCCACGGTCAGTTTCAATGCCTGACTCTTGGTATACCTTGCTCCGTATCTTGCACCACCGCTCCAGTCAGCATATATTGCCCATTGTCCGGGAACTCTCGGGCTGAATTCTGATGAGAAATTCCCTTTCTCGTTGGTCTGGCAGGGGATAGTGATCTTGAAGTCTTCTGGTCCAATTGCGGTTATCTCAATCAGTTCATTCGACTGCTCCTGGTTGATCCATCCATCTATCTTCGCGGCCTCCTCAACCCTGACCTTCGAAGGCGCGATTCTCAATTGAGTAGCGGTATCCAAGGGAATGTCCTCTGTAAATCTAAGATGAACATACTTGTTCTGATCTAATACTACAGGAACCATATTAGTGGTATGATTCTTGTATTCAGCCCTTACTTTGTAGTTGCCAACAAAAATTGTGCTAGTCTCATTTACGATCTCGCCCAAGACAGGTCGTAAGAATATTCCATCAGGGTCAGACTTTCCAGTAGCGGTAAGATTTCCAAAATAGTCTTCAACGATTATGTTGGCCGGTACTCCAATTCCTGATGTTTCTGTAACGTTAACCTTCAGGTACCAGTATCTTTTGATGGTCGCGTTAACTCCGGCATGTATGGTTCCTCCAGACCGCCCTTCAGTCGTTGAAACGTTTATCGCAACACCTGACGAGTTTACAGTCAAATGGCCGAAAGCTGAGTTCGACGTAATTACCTCGCCAGAGGATTCAATACTGCAGCTCTGGATCCTTGAGTTATTGAGGGATACGGACTGGTTGGATCTGAGTTGAAGGAGGTTACATTGAAGCTCAGTCAGCAGTGACTTATTCACATTCACAATTATCCTGTCTCCGCTGAATTTCTCGAGTCTTGCACTTGTTACATTCGCGTTTAGTTCCCCCGCCGGCATGCTCCCACCAATTATGGATACGGAACGTCCCGTACACTTTACTGATCCCACATCGAGTATACTTCCTTGGGATGAGAGGGTTGAGTTGTCAGAGGAACGGACATCTTTGAATCCTTTCAAGTGGGAGTTGATCAGTGTCAAACTGCTGTCACCCGAAATCTCCGCAGTTGAACTCGTTGATAGTGTCTCTAACGTTGAGTTACTTACAACGAATTTTCCTTCATCTGATGTCGAAATGTTGTAGTTCTTCTCACCCCTAATGGAAAACTGAATCTCTGACCCGGCGATGAGAAGTTGACTTTGATTTCTTACTGTGATGTTGCCAGTCAGAATTAGCGATCGTGAGTTGATAGACATTATGTCTTTACCAGCAATATACAGTTCCCTGATAATTACGCGTTCCTCCTGTGCTAGACAAATCGGCAGAAGTAACGAGACTGCCAGAAGCAGTGCCAGAGAATATCTTGTTTTGTGTCTCAAATTCTTCCCTCGATTCCATATATGGTGGAACATTGTTTAATCGACTCTTGTGTAGACCTTCAGCTCCTCTTGTGTGAATATTCGTCCTCGCGCTTATTCTGTAGCTATCCTCTTCGAAGATGTAGGCCTAATCAACACTGAGAGTGCTCTCGAGTATTTGTGTGATGAGATTATGGTCTCTCCCCGACCTAATGAAGGAGCCGTATTCCATAATCCTTCAGGAACGTTTCCCGTGGAGTCTTTCAATACATCGATGTTGACTGTAGAACTCAATCGGTGGATTACCCTGGTGTTGCATAATTCTAAGAGTTCTGGAGGCAGATGGGCTGGTTGCTGGGTAACGATGCCAAGGCTTAACCCTCTCTTTCTTCCCCTTCTTGCGGTCTCAATTATCAGCATAAGGGTTGCCAGCATTCTGTCCTTCTTCTCTTTGCTTATGAAGGCATGCGCTTCCTCGAGCACGATGAGAAGTGGTGGAGTGTCAGGATGAGCGATCTTGTACCGGAAGGCTTTGTCAAGTAGATCTGCCATGACAATATTTCTTACGTAGTCCGAAGCATCGCTGAAGTCTACGACTGAGACCCTCCCTCGGCTGAAGACATCTTCCATCCTGATCCCGCGAGCATCAACATCAATCAGACCCTGCCCCGCCATAAGGCGCAGCTTGCTGTACAGGGTCGTGTGGGCCTCAGCTATGAAAGGAGGCATAGAGGGACGGTCAGTCTGCCCCTTAAGCCGTGTCGAGAGACGATCTATAATTGCACTCAAAGTGATTTCTCTTGATTCTGGAGTTACCGCAGCGACCTTTTCAATCAAATCTAGAAAATAAAGCTCCTCCATCCTCGAAAGTCCGCAGACCTCGCCAAAGACTCCTTTCTCCGCGTCACTAAATCTGATGCCGAACTTCACCGCATCTGATCTGTGGCAGAAGCAAGGATTGGGGACATATACGCTGAGATCTTCGACTCCAGCAGGCTCCATGTTAAATGTTGCCAGGCGGTCCAGCAGCATCTCCGCAGGTTTATCCATTTCCACATATTCCCCTTCCACGTCGAAGACCAGAACAGAGAAGCCTTGTTTGCTTGCCTCCTCCATCAGGACCTGTATAGTGTTCGACTTGCCACTCCCAGTGGTGCCGAAGACACCGATGTGTCTGCTCAGTGTCGCCGCATCCATCGTGACGCTAACCCTCGGGTCGGTTATTATGGAGCCCAATCTCATGCTTCCTGCTACCCCAAGGAACCTTTGAACCTCATTGCTATCGATTCGCTCGACATTTGTCCCGGGTGTTGGACGGCTCAGCGCAGCTCTTGGCTCTCCGTTTTCAACAAAAGTTGAAAGCTCAGCAACGTATTGGGATCTAGGTGCTGAACCAAGTTTGGCTTCCAAATAATATGGACCGTCCACGATCTGAGCAATATAATAGGATAGCCCACTTCCAATCTTCACAAAGAGACCCCTTTTCAGATCTACATTTATTGGTGTGGAAATACTGCATTGACTGGAAATCAGGTCTGAAGACTCAGCATCATAATCCACAACACCTAGTATCGGTTTCTCAGTCACGACAGTTTTCCTACTG
>Ga0315291_10011752_pt1 | contig 10652 bp, 12 predicted proteins | sample YL17G12_20_MG_FD_203070 | JGI IMG/M metagenome (GOLD analysis project Ga0315291, IMG submission 203070) | Sediment microbial communities from Yellowstone Lake, YNP, Wyoming, USA - YL17G12_20 | ecosystem: Environmental > Aquatic > Freshwater > Lake > Sediment | place: USA: Wyoming | collected... | reverse complement strand
TTTTAGAGGTTGAAATTTGAAGCTTCCGTAGGTTTATTTTCATCCTGATGACCCCTTCAGTTGTCATGCATAAAGAATTCGAGTTTACTATAACATCTTAGTCGTTTGCTTGCTTGAAAACTTGGCGCGCGCCAGTGATCGCACCTGCTGGTCAAAAAGCTTTGGCAAAACCTCAGCATTTCTTGCACAGAGCAACAAGCTCGTTGGGTCTGAATAGTGCAGTATAGACAAAAGATTTCGTCCTGAAAAGCAAGCCAGAGCCAGTCCTTCTCTCAGTGCAAGTTAAAACAACAGTTGGAAACAGTGTCTCACAGAAATTCCTAAAGCTGTGTTGATTCCAGCTCATTTTGTGCTCCTTGTCTTCGGCGTTGAAAAACCTTGATGCGTTTGGGACTTTAGCAACTACATATTCTTGAGATACTCTTTTGCACTCCTTAAGAGCCAGCATTGGGTCTGATAAATGCTCCAAGACATGACTTATATGAACAACTCTAAAGGTGGCATTTCTGAATGGTAAGGCATTAACTGAACAGCAAACCTCTAAATGGTAAGCATTTCTGTCAATATCTATGTGCAAGGCATTTGATCCATTGTATAGCACATGAAGACGTTTTCTTGGGTCTCCAGAGCCAACGTCCAATATCATCTTAAGAAAACCACCCGCGCACTTTGCTCGATATTTCGGTTCTCTCAAGCATACTAATCATCTTCAGTTACTATGAGTTATGCTCGTTCAAAGTAGTTCTATATAACTCAACTATTTCATCTAGTATGTAGCTAGAATCATATTTCTTTAGGACTTCCATGCATTTAGATTTTAGCTTTTCCCCGAGTTTACTATTGTCGATAATCATTTCAATTTTCCTTTCCAAATCCTCAACATTACCACTTTCAAAAACTAATCCAGCGTCTCCGATCACTTCCGGCGGGGCTCCAACATTAGACACTATTAACGGAATCTCAAAAGACATAGCCTCCAACAAAGCTCTGCCAAAGGGTTCCTGCCAAATTGCAGGGTGAACAAAAAGGTCGGCTTCCGAATAGTACTTGTGTTTCTCTTCTTCACTCACATATCCCGCAAAAGTCACCTTGCCATCAATATCGAGATTCCTAGCCAATACTTTAAAGTCGTCTATTTTGCTGCCAGTCCCAACTAAAATTAGGCGAACATTCTTATGTTTACCTGCCACTTTCGAAAAAGCGTTGATTAGAATGTGAACCCCCTTTGTCTTCATCATCCTTCCAACATACAAGACGTTAAAAAAATCACTGTTACGAGGCTTGGAATACATTTTCTTGCTGAAATTATACTGCATGAAATTTGGAATAATCTTTATCTTCTTTTCACTGAACCCAAATCTTACATAGGACTCCTTCACAGACTTACTCAATGCTACGTAATTGTCAAGGTTCTTAGACATTTTTGTCAATACTGGATACACTATTGAATAAAGAAGCGCTGTGATCCTCTCTATAGTTGACTCACATTCGATAGATCGATCGCCTAGGCATCTAAACCTCTTCCCTAAATTACAGTCCTTACATCCATAGACAGCTGAGCCAACCGGACAGAATGCGATATAGTTATTCAGCGTAGCGACTGCTTTTTTCTTCCCTCCGAAAATCTTATATATTCTTGCCCCAGGCAGAGGTTGTACATTGTAAACATGATAAATATCTACACTGTTTTCCCACTCTTTCATGGCACTGGCAACGTATGGAATTAGAGTCAAGAAAAGAGCCTTTCTTGTAAAGGTTTTATATCTTATAACGCTTACTCCGTTCATATTTTCCGAACTGCTTGTTTTTTTCGTGCGGTCAAACGTGAGTACTGTGACTTTGTGACCCCGTCTGACCAATTCTTCAGCCAATAACTTTGTGCTAAGTTCTGAACCGCCTATCATATTTGGGTAGTAAGACGGTGTGATGAAACCTATTTTCAAAATCCGCACCTTGCATAGACGAGTTATATGCAGCATCTGTTGTCTTTGACGTTGCTTTTCTTTTTTGTCATGTTAAGGTATCGAACATTCCATGGCCAAAAGAGCTAGTTCGTTTACTTCCCCGTTAGCTTACATCATAAATATCTTCTAATCTCTGAACTACGTCGTCCCATTGAAGAATTTTTGTTCCAATCCAACTCTTCATAGCTTCTCTATTGACTCTGCCATCAAGAACGTTGCTAATCAATTCTGTCAACTCATGAAGTCTAATTGGAAACCCAACACCGAAACAACTTCGATTATCAACCCACTCACTTAAAGCCGAAGTATTGGCTACTATGGACGACGTTCCAGCAGTTAGAGCTTCTGCGACAACTAAAGAATAGGCCTCATGTGCTGATAACAAAACAAATATGTCAGCATTGGCGTACTTCTGCAAAAGTTCACGCCTTTGTAGGTTCTGGGAAAATAAAACTCGATCGTGTACTCCGAGTTGTTCCGCTCGATTTTCTAGAGCTTTCCTTAAGGAACCGCTGCCAACAATCTCCAAAACTACATTATCGCCCAACTTCGGCAAAACCTCAACAAGGTATTGTACACCCTTGTAAGTCTCTAGTCGCCCGACATACAAAATAGATTTGACCCCCCGTCTATAACGCCTAAGACCTGCAAATTCGCTTAAATCTAAGCCGTTTGGAAGAACAACAACTCTATTTGGATCAAGCTTGAAGAAATCACAAAGCAATCGCTTTTCAAAATCCGACACTGCAACAATGTTGTCCGCCTTGATAAGTGACATCTTGCCAATATGCTTAAACAACTTGAACAAACAGTTCCTGAAGGTAGTATGCCCTGCACCGTGAAAATGTGTGGTAACAATCAATTTTCGAGATTTCGTCAATGATGAAAGATGCATCGGAAAAGCATGGTACCCATGACCATGGACGACATCAAACTTGGTTTTAAGCAACCTAGCCATAATATCTGAAGAAAAGAAATACGAGCTGCTAGGAGCAAAACACTTGAACCGCTCCACTTTCACTCTATTAACAATTTCGCGCCATGGAAGATGATCACCTGGATTAGTCGCATAAACGGTAACGTCATGTTTCCTAGCTAAGCGTTCCGAAATATTCCTAACATGTTCGGAGATGCCTCCTATACCAGATTGATAAACAGCACAGACCTGAAGAATCTTCAAAGCTCCTCACCAAAATAATCCTTAGGAAAGACAAGTTCAAGAGCTTGGCTTAACATTTGAAATAATCGACATCAACTTTCCACTTTTACTTACGGGAAAGTCTTCCACAATCGTAACATTAAACACGACATTCTGCTCGGGCAAACCCAGAATTTTAGCAAAGTGCATATTAAGCTTCTTCTCCAAAACTTCCTTATCCAAGATGTTTTCCTTCACACATAGGAAAACATCAAAAAAGTCTGGTTTCTTCTGCAGAATACGAAACTGCTCAATACTGTTGTAATATTCAAACATGCTCATCCCGACAGTAAGGATCCTAGGCGACAACAGTCGCCCATCAGGTAAAACGATAAGCGAATCCTTTCGACCTTCAACAACTTTCATGAGCGGCAGTATTCTACTGCATTGACACACATCATCTGAAGGTTTTCCCAAATCCTCAATTGAATATCGAATGAACGGCATAGCGAAATTGAATAAACTTGTGTAGACAATTTCACCTGTTTCTCCTGGCGAAACCTCATTCCCTTCACTATCAACAAATTGCGTAATAACACTATCTACATCCATGTGATAACCAGCTTTCTCGGGACACTGCCAAGCAGTTCTGTCCACTTCAGCGCATCCAAACTGATCATAGTATGGCGCGTTAAAGACTCTCTCGATAAGCTTACTTGAAGATTCATCAATAAGGTCCGCGCTTCCGAACACCAGCCGTGGTTGGATTTCCCTTATCCCTTGTCGTTCAGTCTCTTTAGCAAGCAGAAACAACGCCCCAGAATAGCCATCAAGTACATCTGCCTTCGCTTTGCGAATAACTCGCGCTTGCTCATCAACACGGTCGAAGACAGAGATGCACCTCTGAGCATAGATTCTCAACAGCCGTTGGATGTTTGTCGTATCCGAAAAGTGACGAGGTGCAGTTATGACAACCCATCGGTCTCGAGGATGCTGACCACAACTGATGTTCGCACGCAAGTAAATTGACTTTCGCCAATCATCTTCAGAGTGACTTATGTAAAACCTGAATGGTTTTCCATGCGAACCGCTCGTCCTCAAAACCTTTAGCTCTTCAATGCGAAAATGTCTCGACACTAGTTTTAAAGGATCTACTTGTCTGAGTTCGTCTTTTCTGGTTATGGGCAGTTTAGCCAGATCCTCTAAGGACTTCACATCACTTGGTGATACGCCTGCCCTTCTGAATTTTTCGTGATATAAGGGCACTGAATCATAGGCATGTCTCAGGACAGCCCTCAAGCGTTTCTCTTGGTACTCTTTCAGCTTCTGTTTACTCCACTGCAATCTCCTCAAGGCAGTTCCTAAGAAATAGAGAATTCCTGCAAAATTGGGCATGTATGTCACCTTCAGAGACTTCTGGTTTACCGGCTTTCCTTTCACTCTATGTGTATACCTGGCTTCTGCCTTAAGAATTGTGAGCGTTTGCGCACTATACACTTCTAATCTCTATTTTCTTTCGATTCTCTTCCAAAAGACGGTTTTCCTGGCTAATGAAAGTAAGCCTGCCACCAAATACAATTGATGCAAGACGAAGCTAAACACTAATCTTCGCAGGGGCTGCAGGAATCCTAACGCTAGTAAGATAGCAGATGTAACAAGCAAGACTAAGAGATAAAGCATGACACTATTAGACAGAAGAATAAAAACAATCGTTGAGACAAATCCAGTGCACATCAGAATAGGACATAAAACGTGCATCGAAAACTTTAAAGGAAATATCTTTGATCCAAACTGACCGTACTTTTTATTCAAAAGGACATCCCTATTGGACAAGAACACCTGAATCAAACGTTTTGCTCTTCTAACCTTCTGCAACCTTTGCTGGCTAATAGTTTCGGGTACGGGTTCATAGATCAATGCGTTGGGAACATAAAGAAACCTGAGACCGCTTTTCACGACATTCATCGCTATATTCCCGTCACTGCTTCCAGATGCGACCGGGATACTGGAATGCACAACTGATTTGTTGAACAAGACCAATGGTCCATTCCCAGGAAAGGCTGAATGAACGGCGCTCTCACCCAACATACATTGATGATAGTATTTGCGATAACTATCTTCAGACGAGCTAGCTATACTTTTTTTGTGGAAAAAGGGCACTATTCTTCCCGTGGTGCCACCAGCCTCAGCAAACCCACTAAGCACCGCAACTGCCCTCTTCAGCGCGCTTTCATCGAATATTACATCAGCATCAGTTACACAAATTGTGTCGTTACTTGCTTGATGAATCGCAATATTAAGTGATTTATTCAGGCCGATCCGACTTGAGTTTATCAAAACTCTTCCATTAAGCCCCAGACGACTCAACGTGTTTTGAGCGACTTCGGCTGTTCTATCCTTTGAATCGTCATCGATTACAATTACCTCGATCTTTTCATGCGGATAGTCTAAGCTTTCTATGTTCTCTAATCTTCTTTGAATAACGCTTTCCTCTTCAAAGGTCGATATGATAACGGAAACCTTGGGAAGGCTATTGGGCAACAGTTGCCCACTTTGCTCAATTTTCGCAAGGTATCGTTCAATTGCTCTTTTGTCTCTATAGATCAAACCAAAATACAATAGGTACGTTGCAAGAACAGCCGAAAAAGAGACTAGGCTAAAAACAATCAAAAGCAACAAAAGCATTGACTCGAACCCGCGCCCACTTCTACATTTAAGCTTTCTTCTTCGCACAACCATTACTGAATGAGGCTATCTCCTCGTTCACAGTAGAGACAGCTTCTAACAACTTTGGGTTAATTCCTCTATCTTTTACATGACTGATGAAGGCTTCCAAATCTTTGGGCAGGCATTTTCCGGAAAATGGTCTTCCTCCTTTGATGCCGTAACTGCCGATCCTAGGATCTAATGATACCACATCGCTTATGAACGACGAATCGAGCCCCAATTTTTGGCAAACCATATAAACTTCATTGAAGAACGAAATCTTCGTGGCTAGGAAACAGTTTGCGGCATATTTGACCATTTCTGCCGAATCCAAATCTGTTCTGAAAATCGGAGCATTGAAGGGAGCGTAAAGCTTTTCTAACATGTCTCCTGATTGTTTATCTAATTCACCGACGACTATCCTACTTGGATCCAAGAAATCCTGCAAAGCATATTGCTCTCTCAAGAACTCAGGATTCATACAAACACCAAATTCTTCACCAGCTTTTAGTTTGGAATGTTTCTCCAAAAGCGGCGCGATTATGCACCGAGTAGTTGAAGGCAGAACAGTGCTTCTGACCGCAAGAACGCGATACCCTTCTGCTTTGCCTAAGACCCTGGCGATGTTTATCGTGGCTTTTCGCATGTAGCTAAAATCCATTTGTCCATCAGCAGTCGGTGTTGGAACACAAATGAACAGAATCTCTGATTCGCATACTGCTTCCAAGATTTCCCATGTAACTCTGTAGCCTCTCCGCCTAAGCTCAGCTAACTTTTTCTTGTCAATATCAAAGAATATTACGTTGTTTCCATGCTTGGCAAGCCCTATTCCCGTTGCTTGACCCGTAATGCCTGCTCCAATTATGGATATTTTCATCTTTTTGCCACCACACACAGAGACTATTTCAAATCGCTTTGCACGTAGGAAACAATAACATTTAGCTTTCCTCCTGGAGACAAAGGTATTTCATCGACAAATTTCACTTCAAATCTAACCTTCGACACATCGACCTTTTCAACTTCAGCTAATCCCTTCAAGATGTTAGTCAGAAGTCTCTCACTAAGGCTTTTTTCATCAACGCTATCGTTGACTTTCTTCACATATATCTCGACTAGATCCTTCCTTTTTTGTATCACGCGATACTGACCTATTTCCTTCACAAAGCTGTAAGCATGTACCATTTCTACAAAACTCATCGGAGCAACGACCTGGTTGTCTGGAAAAACCAAAAACGAGTTACGACGTCCGTTGATCAGTTCCATTAGAGGTAACCTCCGTCCACACGAACATTCTTCCTTTGCTGGAACTCCCACATCCTGAAGGTTAAATCGAATAAAGGGCATGACATGATTGAACAGACTTGTACATACGATCTCACCTTTCTCGCCCAATCCAACTTCTTCTCCTTCTTCGTCGACAAATTGCATGATGACCGAATCTATGTCCATATGGTAGCCCAGTTGCTCGGGACACTGCCAAGCGGACCTGTCTATTTCAGTAGACCCGTATTGGTCATAATAAGGTGCGCCAAAAACACTCCCTATGTATTTCCTTGAATGCCGGTCAATCAACTCGTTGGAACCAAAGATAATTCTGGGATGAATCGACTTCAGGTCGTGCAGTTCAGCTTCTTTCGCCAGTAACCAGAGCACGCCAGAGTCGCCATCCAAAACATCAGGATTCATCTTCTCGATGTATTCGAGCTGAGCAGTTCTTTTCCAAGTTACTGGAACAATATTCTGAGCAAAAACTCCGACGCGCCGCTGAAAATGAGTCGTCTCCGTAGCGCGTTCAGCTTCCATGACTGCGACCCATCGATCTCGCGGACGTTGTCCGCAACTAATGTTGGCTCGCATATAATTTGCCTTGCGCCAATCATCTTCTCTTTCACTTATGTATACCGAAAAAGGCTCACCAGTGGAGCCACCAGTTCTTATAACCTTGAGGTCGTTGACGTCATACGCCTTGGAAATCAGATCATCTACATGTGCGTTTTTCATGTCGCTCTTTCTGACGATTGGCAGCTTATTCAGATCGTCCACCGTTCTAATGTCCGAGGGATGAACCCTTGCTGCCCTAAATAATTGTTTGTAGAAAGGAACGTTTTCGAACGCGTTCTTGACAACTTTCCTGAGCCTCTTATTTTGGTAATTACGGATCTTTCCTTCTTTCCAGCGTAGTCTTCCTATCGCCTCAAAAAGGTAGTAGGATAACCTGATAAGATTAGTCATACAACCATCCTGCCGCATCTCTTGCAAAGCTGCAAGCTTCAACCCCAGATTTCTTCTCAACTGTTACAGGTAGTACAGTGAACGAGAAATCATCTCCAATTCTCTCCATCAACACTGCTCAATTAGCGCGTCACCAAAAACATCATATACTTTCTCGCAAGATTCTCTCGAGAATTCTGAACCCATGTCTAAGCTTCAGTTTCTTTTCTCCAAGCCTCGCCCTGTAATGAATTGGTATTTCCTTTATAGTGAAACCTTTTCTCTCCACAAGATGATTCAACTCAACTTCAATGTCGAAACCCTTCGACTTAGGCTTCCAATCCCTCAGGATTTCCCAGCGTGCAACTCTCAACCCCGATAGGGGATCACGCAAAGCAACACCGTTTAAAAGATTGTGGATTGAAGCCAAAAGCCTGTTTCCCAAATAAAACGTGCTACGCATACCCTTTAGATGAAAATGGTCATTGAACCTGTTCCCGCAAACCATTCCAACATTAGGATTCTCGTCCAAAATACTAATCATCTCAGGCAAATACTCAGCTGGATAAGTGAAATCCGCGTCAAGAATAGCCACATACTTGACATCAAGAGTTTTCGCATGTTCAATGGCTGTTGCTATGGCGTCTCCCTTGCCAGAACCCTTCTGAAGTATGACTTGGGCCCCCATTGCCTCCGCAACTTTAGCCGTTCCGTCTGTACTTCGCCCATCAACGACTAGGCAATAAGCATTATCCAAAACATCTCGAATCTCCGCTAGAGTTGGACCTATACCCTCCTCTTCCTCTAGTGCAGCAACTAACACTAACGTTGATGGATCTCTCACTTTTCCTTTCATCCCTATCGCCACGGCACTAAACCGAGCGCACACGGGTGAATATTCGTCCACCCGAATATACAGCGTGTTTCTGCTAGCGACATATTGTGACTGCCAGAACAGCAGTGCTATTCACTGCTCTGTGAAATACTATTTTCCGAACTTTCATTTAAACTCATAGGACGTAACTTCTAGAACAATCCTCTACACCAAACTAGATAAGATCACACATTCCTAGTGACATTTAACCAAACGTCCACGAACCGGTTGTGAAATTGGAAGCTCGAAATCGTTGTGTTGTAAAGCCACAGTTCAAAAAATACTTGAAAATAGAACCCCCTATTCTCTCCATCCCACAAAGCAATTTTGTCAACATCTAGCGTGTAACCGTTCATGGTAAGTCCTGAAACCTTGCTCAAATTCCCTTCGAACGACAAGTTTTCAAGAGAAAATGAAATTTCTTTCTCCCAATTCATGTTGTTACCTAAGAATGTGCGATATTCAAAAAGAGGGCTCAGAACGCTTGGTGTTCCATTTAACGCATCTGGCAAGGGTTCAGTCTGATTCCTAAACTTCACATAAACAGCGTAGTAGGCGACTGAACCTAGGTGATTGCCAACCCCCACGTAAATGGAATAGTTTTCCCCAGCTCTCACATTGAGCGGATATTCTTCAGCCATGTGCCCAGGCCCCAAAACCCAGAGTTCGGAAAACATTTCGCCTGCAGGCAGATGCAGAACCAGACTCAAAGTTGGAGAAGCAAAAAGCAGAATGCCAACAAAGCCTATAGACGCAAAAACAAGTCTGTAGTCGCTAAGCTTCAGCACTGGAAACAACCTCAGGCTTCAAATCCAACAGTCTTTTTGAGTAAACACGCTTGAAATAACTCCAAACAAAAAACAAACCCACGATCAACGTAATCCCCCCAGCCAACGAAAAAACGGAATTGAGCCATAAAACCTTCTGTCCCTCTTTCAAAGCTGAACCCTTCAAATCTGAAGCTTCACCCTTTACAGTTTCACCCATCAAAAATGAAGCATTTGCCTTACTAGCAGCTTCGCTCAAATTCCCACTCCTATAAGCAATTTCAGCCTCCATCAAAAGCCTCCCAGCCTCATTCAGAACATCTATTAAACGAGAAACGTTTGCTCCTGCATTCTCAGCACCCAAAACAGCTTCAAAAGCTTGCTGAAGGCTATTACTCGCCTCTCCTATTTTTGACAAGGCATCATCACTAGCTCTAACACAGGATACATTATGTAGGCATAACCCGACAACAGCGAACACAAACAGAAACAGGACTGATGCTTTGGCAAATTGTCTTTTCATGTTCCACGCTTTCTCCCAGCCGTTCCTTTGGAGCTAATAATCTTGGCCTTCTCACACATTCTCTCTAGAACCTCCCTTTCAAACCTCATACCTTCAAGCTCTCTCTCAAGGGTAGAAAATCTACTAGAAAATTGACCATACTTTTCCAGAAACATGCGGCCTTTTTCTGTAACTTCGTAACCTTCATTATTGACTTGAACAAAACCAACGTTAACTGTTTCCCTGAGATACTTCTCCAAAAGTCTATAACTCAAATTCGCAACGTACATAATCCTAGTTTTCTTTGCACCGTTGATAGCAACATTTAGAACATCCGCTATGATGTCTAGCCTACGCCGATACTTTACCATAAAACCACGACCGCGAGCGCTAATTCAAAATGTAAAGTCGGCAACTCACTCTACGTGAAGCCAGCCTCTTCCGCCCTTCTTCAGCTGCTGCTTTTTGCCGCTCTTGTCAGAAGTCCTGA
>Ga0315291_10011751_pt1 | contig 10652 bp, 10 predicted proteins | sample YL17G12_20_MG_FD_203070 | JGI IMG/M metagenome (GOLD analysis project Ga0315291, IMG submission 203070) | Sediment microbial communities from Yellowstone Lake, YNP, Wyoming, USA - YL17G12_20 | ecosystem: Environmental > Aquatic > Freshwater > Lake > Sediment | place: USA: Wyoming | collected... | reverse complement strand
GAGGCTGCGGTGAAGCAAGTAATCTCGAAATTCGGTAGGGTTGACATACTTGTCAACAATGCAGGAATAAGCCTGGTATCTAAAGTGGCCGATATGACAGAGGATATATGGGACAGGGTACATATCGTCAATATGAAGGGGGTTTTCCTGTGCTGTCGGGCGGTGATCCCTCACATGAAAGAACGCAAGTATGGCAAAATCGTAAATATCGCCTCCATTCTGGCGCTTCGGGGAAGTACCTATTATGCACACTACGGCGCAAGCAAGGCGGGGGTGGTTGGGTTCACTCAGGGGTTGGCTGTGGAACTGGGTCCGCTCAACATCAATGTCAACGCTGTCGGGCCTGGGGTTATAGATACCCCTATGGCCGATCATGATGTAGCTCCTGAGGTACGCCAACGTTTGCAGAAGAGGATTCCGTTGCGCCGCATCGGGGTCCCTGAGGACATAGCCGATGCTGTGCTATTTTTAGCCAGCGACGAGGCCTCGTATATCACGGGGCAGTGCCTGTATGTCTGCGGCGGCTTGAGCGCAGATGCTGGATTGGTGTAGAAGAATTTAACTCCTCTCCCTTGACGCCCCGCATTGCTGAAAGCTGATGGCGCTCATAGGGGTTGACAAGGTTTTATGTTGCTGCCTATAATTGAATTGCACTTGCGGGTGTAACTCAGTGGTAGAGTATGTGCTTCCCAAGCACAGAGTCGTGAGTTCGAATCTCATCACCCGCTCGTTTGTTTTGTTAACAGCCTCTTCCAGTCTTGTTAACACCTTTGGCGTTAACTCCCTTCTCCCAGAGGCAATCATCGAAACGTAGGCGGGAGTAACACCAATCCTGAGAGCTAATCCTCGAACTCCATATGTTCTGACTGCTTCCTCAAATTGACCTCTACAATCCTGCATTGTCATTAGCTTCCTCCTTTTTGCTTAATTTTGCTTAACTACGTTCGGCCTTTTTGGCTTCCTTTTCCTTGCCCCTTAGTCTTACACAGTATGGCACTTCTATCACGAAATGTCAAGTTATATGTTGTAAATACAACACTTATAACATATTGACAATATATGCACTTTATGCTATACTTCATATACGAGGTGAGAACATGCAGAGGTTACTAACCCTTGAGGAAGTCGCAAAGGAACTGCGAATTAACAAACGCACCCTCTATCTCTGGATTAAGCAGAATAGGATAAAGGCAGCCAGACTACCTAATGGTCAACTAAGGATAGCCAGTTCTGAGCTAGAGCGAGTGCTGAGGGAATCGAACGTAGACCCTAAAGTTTTCCATAATATGATGTTCCGTCAAACGGAAAGAGAGCCATAGTGAATATGTTGGCTCTGGAGAGGTCATAACCATGCCTAACGTTACCGTGAGTCCCGCTTTCCTCAGTGATTTGGATGATAAAGCGTTCACATTGCTACCGCACGTTTACGCCTATGACCAACAAAGACAGACAATCGGCATGGTGCTTTATGACGAGAAGCCAGACTGGACATACGAGCAACTCAAATGGGAGCTTGATATCCACTGTGCCAATGGAGATAACAAAGCAATCCTTAAGCTGGATAGAGAGCTAGAGAGAATAGAAAAGGGCATAGACTTGGTTAGAGATGTAAGCGATTTCCCTCAACCTGATTGGATAGTCGAAGGAATCGTTGTCAGGAATGGGCTGACTTTACTCTATGGAGACTCAGGAGCAGGAAAGACCACATTCTGTTTATACATGACCGATGCCATACGGATGGGTAAGGATTTGTTTGGGCTGAAGTGTAAGCCAGGTAGAGTCATATTCATTGAAAATGACGAGTCAGCGGAGTTATTGAAAAGTCATCGGGACAAGGTCGGGCTACCAAAGAAGCTGGATATAGCCAATACTGACATTGCTTGGGATGCTGGGGCTAAGAAATTCAACCATGAATTTGAAGAGATACTCTATTATTATAAGCCAGATGTGGTAATAATTGATGCTTACACTTCTCTGGGCATACCAGACATCACTAGACCTGAGTCTGCTCTTGTTTTGGATGAATTGAGGAGATTGGCGAAGGAACATGGCTGCGCCATGGTGATAATTCATCATACTAATAAAGGTGGAGAACAGATGGGCTCCAGCCTGCATAAAGCTAAGATGGATTCCATAGTGTCCCTTGTAAACGTGAATGATATAGTCACCGTAACGCAGGAGAAAGTGAGAGGCAGCAAGTTTGAACCGAAGGGTATCAATTTCGACCCAGTTACCCTCAAAATGACGGATGCTAAAATGACCCTCAAAGCCCAGGTTCAGCTATTGAAAGCGCAGGGGTTGTCTCTGAATGATATAAAGGCGAAATTCCCCACAGCAAAAAGGAACACACTTATAAAGTATTACAATAGCCCTTAAGGATTTGTCTACGTAGGATTATAAACCTATGTATAGGTTTAAACGTATGAAGCTAGAATCATACGTGATTGAAAAAACGAGTCCTAGCTGACTATGATTGTCTCAGGATTATCCCCGAAGCTAACAGGACTATCTGAGGATTTTCACCAGATAATGTGGAGCTGATTTTGCTGCTGGCGTTGAAATCACCACTTCACCCTCGACCCATTAACATATGCCCCCAGGCAGAACAATCGACTGCTCGTACTGCAAAGTTGACGTCTTCTAACTTGGGCTAAATACATTTTGTGTACAAATGGGCTGCAAAAGAAGCGTTCGGGCTCGATTTTGTATCTGAGTTCGTACGCCAGAGTTCCAGCCTTACGAATCTTTTTCTTCCTGGATTGCGCATTGCCCAGAGGTATATGAAGGGATATAATTGGCGCAATAATGGATGAAAGGAGAATCGTGCAAAATAATGACTTAATTCCCCTAAGCGACTGGGACGGTCTACTGCCTGGCAAAATAGCAAAGAATGAACATGTATGGTGGGAAGTATTCCCTTTGATTAAGCCCCACTTGCTACCTAGACTTTTCCAGCTTTTAGGTGGAGCAAAACAACTCCCATCTCGTGAAGCCGTGGGTAAAGTTGTCCTCGTTGCTAGCATTAAGGAAAATCTGAAACAGAAATTGGGGTTATCAGCTACATGTCTGATGAATGATTGGGGCTGCTATTGCCAAAAAGCGACATACCGGGGGAAGACTGTGTATATGGCGGGAATAGCCACTAAGCCCTTCCTCAGCTTTTCGGTTCCTTTTGAGGCATTCGCAGCGGTCAATTTGAGATTCTACGGAAGAGTAGACCAAGAATTGAACTTAAGTAAACCAGAATTAAGAAAACTCGACCAAAGCATGAAAGATACCCTTGCAGAACTTGGTATCTTGGAAGAGTGTGAAATACAAGTTAACATATTCAAGCCGGGCTTGTGGGAGGAAGGTTTGGATATGGCCTTTAAAGCAGCGATATGGCTCAGTTCAAATCGTAAAGAGGCTCTTGCCAGTATTTGGAAGATGAAGGGCTAGGCAAACAGCAGTCTAGTCAGAACTACCTCTGTTCGTTCTTTCAGCAAGGTTCAACTCATTTCCAATTTTCCCACTCGCATTGAAATCGCCATATCACCTTCCCCAATGACATAGCCAAGCCCCAAGCAGAAGCAATCCGAGTTACAATTCGAGTAGGTATGATAGTGGCACTTGGTGGTGCTTCATGCCGTCTCAAAGCTGACGCACAGTGACTAGCTTGTGCTAGTATGCCTTTCGCTGTAGAATGTCGGAAGATCTTTAATCCCCACACGAAGGTAATGAGAGGAACTGAGAATAAATGAAAAGTAAAGGGCGACATTCCAGCCGACACGCTGCTGGCAAAGGCCGCAAGCCCCATTCCACGCCTACCGAAGGCCGGGACACGAGGCTGAAGATGATGGGGCTATCAAAGAAGCCAAAGAGCTGAGCGGATGCCAGGAGTGGCAGCCGCGAGTCGATGGGCTAATGGTAGTGCAAATAGGTTCCAGGGTGATGAAAGCCCTCAGATTTTGACTACAGGGCTTATGACCGCTGCCAGACTAAGTACTCTGCATCAAAGGTCTATACCGTGATATGGCATCCTCGGAATTGACTTCCCTTGCGTATCTCTTGACCATCTCCAAATCGTCCCAGCCACCAAGCACCTGAACGTCAAGAAGGTTAACCCCACTCTTTATGCTCTCAATAGCCCAAGCTCTGCGAAAGCTATGGGGATTGCAGGTGATTCCAGTGGCTTTTTCAAGCCTGCTAAGCATACTCGCTATGCCATAGTAGTTAAGACCCCAGATGTTGCCGTTTGGCCTGTATGATGCCAGGTGCTCTCTCAAGTATCGCTCTGTGGTGTCGCTGAACTTCCCCACTCTTTCTTTTGCTCCCTTACCCCAGACTTTGATTGTCCTTGCCTCCCAATTAACGTCCGTCAGCCGTATTCCAGCCAGTTCGCCCTTTCTGAATCCTGTATCTACCATCATCAGGATAATGGCTTTATCTCTAGCAGTAGGTGCAACGTCAACTAATTTCTTTATTTCAGGCAGTGTAGGACGTGGCATAACGAGCTTGGGAGTTTTCGGAGCCTGCATCTTGTAGCACGGTGAAATTTTGACACTGTCTTCCCTTTCCAACCAGTTGAAGAAAGCTCTTATCACCCTAAAATAGCTGTGTCTATTCCAGACACCATTGACCGTACTTAAGAAGTCCCTTACATCATTCCTGGTAGCTGTTAAAAGGCTCTTACCATTCCTAGCCAAAGCAATGGCGAATTTGGGCAATGTGGTCTCTATCCATTGCTCTCCCCAGTTTGTTAACCCCCGCTCAGCTTTGCGAGAGTTTACATAATTTTCCACCAGCTTCAAGTTGTTAACAGCAGTAGCTTCGTTTGAAGTGCTTCCCAAGCACAGAGTCGTGAGTTCGAATCTCATCACCCGCTCCAGCTTCAAAATCTGGAATTTCTGGCCAGCTCCTCAACCACCTGTCAGATTCGAATACTTCATTCTCTTACCCAGGCAAGGAGTTGGAATTTCTCCCGTCACCGACTCTGTGACTGATGTTGATTCGCTCATCACAAGGACATCACAAACGAATCACAGTATTATCACAAGTTTTGAGAGTACAAGAGGCAAGCCACAAGCTGTCTTATTACCCATGGCCCAGGTTTGGGGGATACGCAATATGTAGAGCTTGCGTCACTTAGTTAGTAAGTCCATGGAAGAAACTATTGCTTCAAAGTGGTAAACTAGGGCTGAGGCGCCAAAAGGTGGCTTGGTGCAGTGCAGCTATGCGTGATAAAGGCAGCGGTTGTCATAAGACTGCATGAGTGAGGTGAGGCGGTTAGGGCTCTCGTAATATCATCCTAAGACGCTCTGCATCTGAAGAATTGAAAAAGGAACTGTAGAAACATGCCAAAGAGGGGTTATCGCACCTGACAGATACACAAGAGAAATCGACTGCGTCGTAGGAGCGCCGAAGACCGTCTCGGGTAATATCAGACGCAGCGAGCTCAGGCTGGATAAGTGGGGAGGCGACAACAGCAAAAATGGAGACCGGCAATCATTCTCTAGCCTTAGGCTAAGCCAATTAAACTGTTTACAATCAACAGTTTTCTTAGTATTATTATGTGGCCACTGACCAATGGCAGCGAATTATTCAGCAGAATTCGTACATATGGTTGCGCCAGAAATACGACCAGCCAACAATGCGGAACAGGTAGAGAGGATTGTCACAATTGCGCGTCAATTGAGCATCGAACCCGCGACTCTCGACGAAGCCAGGCAGATTCCCGGGCTCAAGGGCCTGGACAAAGTAAACTGGTAGCAGGAGGCAACATGAAATACTTTGAAGATTTTACTGCCGGGGAAATAGCCGTAACCAGGGCGAGGACTATTACCGAAACAGATATAGTCAATTTTGCTGCTTTGACGGGCGATTGGTATCCACTTCACACCGACATTGAATATGCCAAGAAAGGCCCTTTTGGAGAAAGGATAGCGCATGGTCTATTGATTCTCTCGATAGCTAACGGCCTAATGCCACTTTACGACATGGCGATTGTTGCTTTTTATGGCATGGACAAGGTAAGGTTCACTGCGCCGACTAAGATTGGCGATACGATCCATGTGGAATTGGAGGTTGTCGAAAAGCAGGACAAGGGAGACATTGGTGGCGTTATCACCCTAAAAGAGTCCGTTAAAAATCAGCGAGGCGAGACCGTTGCCCTATCAACCAAGAAGGTACTGATTGCGAAGAGACCCAGTAGCTAGGTTTCAGCTTTGGGGATGTGAGGGAAATGAAGTAATGGCAGTGAGAAGTGAAGAACTGGGCAACACAGGGACTTTGATTTACCCGAGTCGGATAAGGCTTCCCTATACCTGGCACGTAGGGAAGGTCGGAAGCAGATTTTATCAGGAGATAAGGGACAATTGCAAAATCTGGGGTACTAAATGTCCCCAATGTGAATGGGTTTTTGTGCCTCCCAGGGAAACTTGTCCCAGATGTTACCGCGATATGCAGGAATGGGTACAAGTCAGTGATACAGGCACATTGTTGACCTATACCGTAACAAGGTACTCCGTTCCGGGTATCCAGCCTCAGAAGCCCCCATTCGCCTTGGGCGTCATAAAGTTGGACGGGGCCAGTACCGGCCTGGTACACCTGCTGGGGGAAATAGACATGAATGATATTTCCGTTGGATTAAGAGTTAAAGCAGTGTTTCGTGAAGTCAGGGAAGGTAATTACCTTGACATCAAGTATTTCAAGCCGTTCAGAGCCTAAGCAGTGCAAGATTGAAATTGGAGCAATAATTTGGAGAAGGTCGGCATCATAGGAGTAGCTCAAACCAAGTACCAAAGATATAATCCGGCGTCTCATGCTGAGTTGGCTTACGAAGTTACCAGTAAGGCCCTGGAAGATGCAGGATTAACGATCGATGATATAGACAATACTGTAACTGTCTGCAACGATTTCTGGGATGGCCGAACTATTTCCTCCATGACAATCACGGAGGCTACCGGTTCTCATAAATCTCCCACCACGAATGTAGAGGGAGACGGCACGTATGGCGCATTGATGGGACTCATGCGTATCCTTTCCGGCCTGCACGAGATAACCCTGGTTGTGGCACAAAGCAAAATCTCGGAGGGAATACCATCAGTAATTACCAATGCCATGTTTGATCCTATCTACGAGCGCATGTTAGGACTCGATGCGATAAACTCTGCAGCTCTTCAGATGAGGAGCTACATGGCCAAATACGGGGTTACTGAGGAGCAATGCGCGAAAATATCGGTTAAGAATCACAAAAACGCCAAGGCTAATCCCTACGCACATCTTGCAATGGATATTACAGTCGATGATGTGCTGAAATCAAGGGTGCTAGCCGACCCGATAAAGCTACTCGACGCCTCCCCCATCTCAGACGGGGCTTGCGCCATCATCATGGCGCGGGAGAGAACAGCGAAGAGGAAACATGGAAAGCCCATTTGGATAAAGGGGGTCGGGCACTGTGCCGATGCATACCACCTGGGAGATCGCGATCTTGCTGAAGTAGATGCGCTAGCCTCAGCAGCTAAGCGGGCATATAGCATGGCCGGGATTCGAAGCCCATTGAAGCAAATCCACGTGGCTGAGGTTTACGATGCCTTCTCGTACATGGAACTTATGTGGATGGAAGGGCTGGGATTCTGCGATCGGGGCAAGGCCAGTGCTATGGTCGATTCTGGCCTGACTGAGATGAACAGCGCTTTGCCTGTCAACCCATCGGGGGGAGTCTTATCGGCACACGCGGTTCAAGTAGCAGGGCTGGCCCGGATTGCCGAAGCAGTGCTCCAGCTTAGGGGTGAAGCTGGTGGCAGACAAGTCGATGGAGCCAGCACAGCTCTGGCGCATGGCATCGAGGGTGCGTGCGGACAGGGACACTGCGTGTTCATTCTCGGGAAATAGGACATCGCTACCAATTGGATTGAAGGGGGCTTTAATCAGTGAAAAGGCTCGTGGGAATAGTAGGGGTAGGGCAAACCCATCACAGATCCAAGAACACAGACTGCAATGGTCAGGAATTGATCAGCATTGCTGTTAAAAGGGCTCTGGAGAGCGCAGAACTGACCATGGCCGATATAGATGCGATAGTGATTGGCAACATGGATCATTTCGAATCGATCAACTATGTGGACATGTGGAGCGTGGATGGCTCTGGTGGATATATGAAGCCAATCATGAAGGTGACTACAGGAGGAACAACTGGTAGCGCCATAGGACATGCAGGTTTTTACCATGCGGCTTCAGGATTGTTCGACACAGTGCTAGTTATCGGCTGGGAGCAAAATTCCGAATCAGACACTACGGCAGCGATATCGACCTGTTTCGACCCTATCACCGAGAGGGAGTACTCTGCCGGAGCGATAGGCCCTCTGGCAGCTCATTACACAGCTTATATGACCAAATACGGCGCGACGGAGGAAGACGCAGCACTTGTGTCAGTGCGGGATCACAACAACGCAGCTCTGTACAATGGCTACGCCCATCTCCGCCAAACCATTACTGTGGAAGATGTGATGAAATCTGCCTACATATCTTATCCTATCAAGCTGCTCGATATATGTCCCAGAAGCGATGGCGCCTGCGCCGTTATATTTGCCTCCGAGAGAAAAGCCAGGAAGATAACAGAACGGCCTGCCTGGATACTTGGCGTTGGCGATTGTCATATCCTCGTTCATTTAGCAGATGGGATTGGATTGGCAAACCTGCCATCACTAGAGATCGCCGCGCGTCAGGCTTATGAGATGGCTGGCATCACCGACCCATTCAATCAGATCGACGTAGCTGAATTATACATACCTGCCTCAACAGCAGGGGTTAGCTGGATGGAAGCTTTAGGGCTCTGTGAAGAAGGCGGGGGTCCCAGGCTGATCAGAAGTGGTGTTACAAATATGGGGGGCAAACTGCCGATCAATCCGTCTGGTGGTGTGCTGGCGACGAATCCCATCGGCGCGACAGGGCTCTTGAGGATCGGTGAGGCTGCACTGCAGGTAATGGGGAAAGCAGAGAAGAAGCAAGTAGAAGGGGCAAAAGTAGCTGTAGCAACCGGATTCGGAGGCTGCTTCTGGTCAGATATTACCGTGCTCAGTTCCCTGCCTCGATTGGATTGAATGGAGAGCAAGCTATGGAGCAAGGAAAAGAAGCCGTAAAACCGCTCAGTGTAAGATACATAGCAGATATGCCCTACAACTACCATGCTGGTTATTACTATAGCCGGTTTCTCCGTGAGTTGAGGGACAACAAACGGATAGTAGGGGTGAAGTGCCCCAAGTGTGGAAAGATCTATGTGCCTCCGCGTATTGTGTGTCGAGATTGCTTTGTAAAGATGGAGGAATTTGTACCTGTTAGCGATAAAGGCACGTTGCTCGCCTTTACGGTAACCAACTTCGCCTATACTGATACAACAACTGGCGAACAGAAGAAGATTCCTTTCACCGCAGCATTTATTAAGCTTGACGGCGCTGATTCCAATATCGTGCACTGTCTGGATGAGACTGACGAGAAGAAGATAAAAGCGGGGATGCGCTTGCAGGCAGTTTTTAGCGATAACAGGACAGGCGATTATTTCCACGATATCGACCATTTCAGGATCATCGAGGGTATGTAGAGCCAGCCTCAAAGCAGGGAGGATAAGCATGGACTTCAGATTTAGCGAAGAGGAAGAGGCATTCCGCGAAGAGGTAAGAAAATGGCTTAAGGAAACAATTCCTCTCAGGTGGACTGAGATTGATCCGGGGTTATGGGACGAGACCGAGGAGTCCTGGGCCCTTTTACGCCAGTTCCAGCGCAAATTGGGACAGAAAGGATGGCTGGCACCGGCATACCCCAAAGAGTACGGGGGCTCGGAGATTAGCCACGTGAAACGGCTGATACTTGCTGAGGAGTTGTATTACCACAGGGCTCCAGTAGGCATTGAGATGGAGGTATCGGTGAATTGGGTGGGAGGTGCCATCTCGCTTTTTGGCACTGAGAAGCAAAAGAAAAAATATCTTACAGAAGTAGCGAAGGGAGAATCATGCTTCTGCCTCGGTTACAGCGAGCCCAACTCCGGCTCAGACCTCGCCTCTATTCAAACGCGAGCCGTAGAGGACGATGATAGCTGGGTAATCAATGGCCAGAAGACCTGGTGCAGCTTCGCGCATTACGCCAATTATTGCTGGTTGGGCGCCAGAACCGACCCTAATGTGCCCAAGCATAAAGGAATCAGCATGTTCGTTATTGACATGAAGACGCCGGGTATAACTGTCAGGCCTCTGATAAATATTTTAAACCGACATTCCTTTAATGAGGTCTTCCTTGACGATGTACGTGTCCCTAAAGATACCCTGATCGGCGAAAAAAATAAGGGCTGGTATCAGCTTGCTATGGCGCTGGACTTTGAGCGCTCCCTTATCGGCACAGCAGCTGCAAACCAACGCCTCATCGAGGAACTAATACAGCACGTGAAGGAAGCCAAACGCTCTGGCAATAGTCTCGGCGACGACCCTTTGATTAAAGACGAATTAGCAGAGCTGGTGGTAGAGAACGAGGTTCTGCGCATGATGTGCTACCGCATTGCCTGGATGTACAGCAAAGGGCTCCACCCTAGCTATGAATCCTCTATGTCATTGTTATTCTCAAGCGAACTTTTGAGACGTATAGCAAATGTAGGAATGCGAGTTTTGGGCCACTACGGTGAATTGGAT
>Ga0315291_10011749_pt1 | contig 10653 bp, 11 predicted proteins | sample YL17G12_20_MG_FD_203070 | JGI IMG/M metagenome (GOLD analysis project Ga0315291, IMG submission 203070) | Sediment microbial communities from Yellowstone Lake, YNP, Wyoming, USA - YL17G12_20 | ecosystem: Environmental > Aquatic > Freshwater > Lake > Sediment | place: USA: Wyoming | collected... | reverse complement strand
TTCCAGGTACGCTTTGATCTGTTGGACGGCGTGCCGGGTCTGGCCGTGGCTCAGCTGCGGGCGCAGCGAGCCGGGCGGCTCGTATTCGATGACGCAGCGGTTGTAGACCGCATCGGCGCGGCCGGTCGCCAGCGTGTACTCCTGGCGAAAGGCCAGCTCCACGCCCAGCTCGCCGGCCACGGCAGCGATGGCGTTGTTCAGCGCGTGCTCGAACTCGGCCTCGTTGTGCGCGGCGGCGGCGGCGGCGATCTGCCGGGCAAAGGCCGGCGCCGTCTGGCGCAGATAGGCATACGTCTCGGTCACAGTACGTGTGGGCATAGGGCTCCCCTGAAGTCTCCGCCAGGCATCCCTGGCACCCTGGCCGTCGCCCCGGGCGTTTCACCAGCCGCGAGGCTCCCTGTTCACCTGGACTAGCGTTAGTATAGGGCAATTCTGTTTGGAAGTCAAAGCAGGTGACCGGCGCCGGCGAGCCTTTGACAGTCTTTCCATCGGCCACCACTTTCGCGCGCTTCGCATTATTCCGCGGCATGTGATATACTCTGGCAATAAGGCGGCTTCATCCCGAGCTCCCCGCTGAAGCGGGGCGTCCGGTACCGGCACATTCTGCACTGCGAACCAGGGTGTGGGGGGGGGGCGGGATGCGGAAAGGACAGCAACTGAACAAGAGGAGGAGGTCTCTTACCATGCTACTGTTTTGCACACTCTTCGCGGCGTCTTGCGCAGCGCCGGGGCCAACGGAGACGCCCACCGGTAGTCCAGCGCGCACGCCGGCCGGTGAACCGGCCCCAGTGCCCACGCTGGACCAAATCATCCCCCGGCCCGTCTCGGCAGTCGCCAGTGGGGGAGCATTCAGCCTGACGCCAGAGACAAACATCTACGTGGACCCTGGAACAGCCGAGTTGACCGGGATCGGCCAATACCTGGCGGACAAACTCAGGCCCGCGACGGGGTACGGGATGCAGGCTTTGACGGCCACTGGGACTCTCGCGCCGGGGAATATCTTGCTCACCACCGTGGGCGGCGATGCCGCCCTGGGAGATGAAGGCTACGAATTGACGATCACGCCGGACGCGGTCACGCTGGTGGCCTACCAACCGGCGGGGCTGTTTCGGGGCATTCAGACCATCCGGCAACTGCTGCCCCCCTCCATCGAGAGCGCGACGGCCCAGCCAGGCCCGTGGCCGATGGCGGGCGGGACGATCCGCGACTATCCACGGTTTGCCTGGCGCGGCGCCATGCTGGACGTGGCCCGGCACTTTTTCAAGGTGGAAGACGTCAAGCGAACCATTGACCTGCTGGCGTACTATAAGATGAGCCGCTTTCACATGCACCTGTCCGACGATCAGGGCTGGCGCATCATGATGAATTCCTGGCCGAGGCTGACGGAATACGGCGGCAGCACCGAGGTCGGAGGGGGTCCCGGGGGGTATTATACGCAGGAGGAATATGCGGACATCGTCGCCTACGCCCAGAGCCGGTACATCACGATCGTGCCCGAGATTGACACGCCAGGGCACACCAACGCGGCGCTGGCCTCCTACGCCGAACTGAACTGCACCGGGGTGGCGCCGGGGTTGTACGCGGGGACGAACGTGGGTTTCAGTTCGCTGTGTGCGAACAAAGAGATCACCTACCGGTTCCTGGAAGACGTCGTGCGCGAGATTGCGGCCCTGACGCCCGGCCCCTACTTTCACATCGGCGGCGACGAGGCGGCGGCGACGAACGAGACCGACTATTTGCAGTTCGTCGAACGCTTCCAGCGGATCGTGCAGGCGCAGGGCAAGCAGATGGTGGGCTGGGAGGAGATCGCCAAGGCCCATCTGCTCCCGACGACGATCGTGCAGTACTGGCATGGCCAGGCGGCGCAGCGGGTGGTACAGCAAGGAGTGAAGGTGATCATGTCGCCTGCCTCCAGGACCTACGTGGATATGAAGTACGACGCTGCTACCCCCCTGGGATTGAACTGGGCAGGGTATATCGAAGTGCAGGACGGCTACGACTGGGATCCGGCCAAGGTGCTGAGCGGCGTGTCCGAAAGCGACGTGCTGGGTGTGGAAGCGCCGCTGTGGTCGGAGACGATTCAGACCATGGACGACATCGAGTTCATGGTTTTTCCGCGGCTGCCCGGCTACGCCGAAATCGGCTGGTCGCCGGCCAGTGGCAGGGAGTGGAGCGAGTACCGCGTCCGCCTGGCCGCTCACGGGCCGCGGCTGGCGGCCATGGGGGTGAATTTCTACCGATCTAAGCAGGTTCCCTGGCCGTAAGACGATGAAGCGTGTGAACTACGACGAGGTCTCGGCCGTCTACGACCGGCGGTATCAGGCGGGGGGACCGGCGGGCATCGTGGAGTCGCTGCGAGAGGTGGCGCGCACGGTCAACGCCCGCCGCGTGGTGGAGGTGGGTTGTGGCACCGGGCACTGGCTGGCCTCGCTGCCAGAGTACGAGGTCCGTTGCGGCCTGGACTACTCTGCAGGGATGCTCAGTAAGGCCCGGTACAAGGACGGGTCTGTGGCCCTCGTGCGCGGTACGGCGATGCATTTGCCTTTTCCGGCGGGCGCGTTCGACATGGTGTTCTGCGTTCACGCGCTACACCATTTCGACGATCCACCGGCCTTCATCCACGAGGCGCGGCGCATCTTGCGGGCGGGCGGGGCGCTCGCCATCGTCGGGATAGATCCACAGACAGAACAGGATCGCTGGTACGTGTACGAAACCTTTCCGGGCACCTACGAAACGGACGTGGGCCGGTATCCCCCGGGGCCCACGATCGTGCGGTGGATGAAGGAGGCGGGCCTGGCGAGATGCGAGCGCTGGCTGGCCGCCCGCATCGTGCGTGAGTTCGTTGGACGGGAAGTGTTGAGCGATCCGGTGCTGCACAAGAATGGTACGTCTCAGTTTTCGCTGCTGACGGAGGAGGCGTTCCTGGATGGGATGGCGCGCATCCGGGAGGCGGTGGAGTCGGCGGAGAGACGCGGGGAGGAGATCGTGTTCCGGACCGACATTGCGTGCCCCCTCGTAGTGGGGTTTGTGAGAGGAGGGAACACGGATGCGCGGGATTGACGGATCAAGACGGATCGGCAGGGTCGGCGGATCAAGGTAGGGCATCAGCCATCCGTACGGGTGATCGAGTTGGCGAACAGCCAGTGCCTGGTGATCAAGATGTGAGAGGCCGTGTATGAGCGGACGACGTGGTGGAAGGAATCGCGGATGCGGGCTGGGCGTCGGCCTGGGCCTCACCGGGGGTTACGTGCTGGCCCAACAGGCGTGGGGAGTCTGGCAACTCATCCGCAGCAACCCCGAGCACACGCTGAGCACCCAGGCCAACGAGGCTCCCAAGGGGCTGACGTTCTCTGAGACGGACGAGACGAGGGCATACGTCCGGACACATACCGTCGAGGATGGGATCGAGCGGATCGTCTACGTGCCCAAGAACCGGCGTTTTGATACGCCGATCGTGATGCAGCACGGGATGTGGCACGGGGCGTGGTGCTGGCAGTTGTGGCAGGAACTGTTTGCCGGGTGGGGCTGGGAGACGCACGCGCACAGCCTGCCAGGCCACGCCGGTTCCGTGGTGCAGCGCCCCATCGCCCGCTGTACGCTGGATTACTACCTGGCCTTCCTGAAGGCCGAGGTCGAGCGGCTACCGCGCCGGCCGGTGCTGATGGGGCACAGCATGGGGGGCGCGTTGACGCAGTGGTATCTAAAGTACGTGGGAGACGACCTGCCGGCGGCTGTGCTCGTGGCACCCTGGGTGTCGCACAGCATGTTCCAGGCCGCCCTGTGGAAGTTGATCGCCTTCGACCCGGTCGGGGTGCTATTGATGGCGTTGTCCTGGGATGCCACTCCGATGAGGCGAGATGCGCCGGGCAGCGCGGTCCGGTTTCTCCTCGGTCCTCAGGCGGCCGTGCCGCTCCAGGAGTTGCAGCCCAGGTTGGGGCCCGAGTCGGTGATGGTGATGTACCAGCACAACCCACCCTTCTGGTACCCGCCGGAGCACGTCCGGACGCCGATGCTGTGGATTGCCGGGGAGGACGACCCCTTGCTGGTAGAGCCGGCCGAGCGGCAGTCGGCGGCGCATTACCGAGCGGATTACGTGGTGGCGGCCCGGGCGCGGCACAACGTGATGATGGAGCACAATTACCGCGAGACCGCGGGGGCGATCCACGCCTGGCTGGCCAAGCGTGGCGTCGAATAGAAGGTAGGTCTATGGCAGGACAACAGTATCCGGAGCCGACCGTCGGCGCGTTGATCTTCAGCCCGGAAGGGAAGCTGTTCCTGATGAAATCCCACAAGTGGAGGCACAGGTACGTAGTGCCCGGCGGCCACATTGAGCTGGGAGAGCGGATGGAAGACACCCTGAGACGAGAGATCAAGGAGGAGACAGGGCTGGACATCTACGACGTCAAATTCCTCTGTCTTCAGGAGTTCATCTACGACGATGCCTTCTGGAAGAGGAAACACTTCATCTTCTTTGACTACACGTGTGGAACCGATTCGACTGAGGCGCAGTTGAACTCTGAGGCCCAAGAGTACGTGTGGGCTTCGCCAGAGGACGCGCTGAGGCTTCCCCTTGATCCATACACTGAAAGAGCGATTCAGGAGTATCTCAACAGATATCCCGTTCGCAAAGTCGAGATGATGCTCACGGTGCCGTCTATCGAAGGGACCGTAGCCTGGTACGAGCGTGTATTGGGCTGGGTTGGGCACTATGACGTCTTCGATGCGGAGGGGCATTGCCTGTTTGGAAGCGTGATGTGTGGCGATCTGGAGAGTGTGATGCAAGGCAAGGAGACCTTTAGAGGGTTCAACCTGAGCCGCTTTTCCGAGGGTGCCGCGTCGTACAGCCAGGGCTGCGCCAACTTCTCCGCGCTGATCTTCGTGGATGACGTAGAAGCCGTGTATGCCAGGGCCGTGGGAAACGAAGCGACTGTTGATGGTGCTCCAGAAGATCAGTTGTGGGGCGGGCGGACGTTTTCCATGCAGGACCTCAATGGGTTCAGACTGACGTTCGTGCAAATGGTAGAGTCGGTCACGTTGGAGGAAATAAGACAGCGTCACCTGGCAAGAGGGCAGTGATGAGCGAGGCACACGATTGGGCCATTGCCAGGGGAGCCAGCAGCGTCGAGTTGAACGTGTATGAGTTCAACGTGCCGGCGATTGCTTTCTATCAGGAATTGGGATATCAGACGATTAGCCGGCAGATGAACACACCGCTGAGATAGGCAGTCGGAGGAGAGACCATGTCAAAGGTTGCAGACCCAGCCTATCTCCGGACAGACCAATACAAAGATGCGTCCAACCTGGACGCCCGAGCACGGCTCCACGAGCGCTTCAGCACCAACCAATACGGCTGGCATCGGTGGGTCTTCGACCGGCTTGATTTTCCGACCACGTGCGACGTACTTGAACTGGGCTGCGGGCCTGGCTATCTGTGGGCCCAGAACAATGAGCGGATCCCTGAGGGCTGGAGGATCACGTTGTCCGATCTCTCGTCAGGGATGGTGCAAGAGGCCCGCTGGAACCTCCGCACGAGCCGCCACCTCTGGCGGTTCGAAGTGAGCGATGCGCAGTGTGTCCCTTTTGCAGATGAAAGTTTCGACGGCGTCATCGCCAACCACATGCTCTATCACGTGCCAGACAGGGACAAGGCATTGGCAGAGATTCGACGGGTTCTGAGGCGCGATGGGCGTTTGTATGCCACGACGGTGGGGCGGACGCACCTCAAAGAGCTGAGCGAACTGGTGCACCGGTTCGACCCGCGAGCGGACCCTGAGCGTGGACAACCTGCGGAGTCATTTCTGCTCGAGAACGGCGAGAAGCAGATCTCAACGTGGTTTCCGCAGGTCGCCATGCACCGATATGGGGACGCACTGGTCATCACCGAGGCAGAACCCCTGGTAGACTATGTCACGTCCACCATTACCTGGGCGGATTACGTCCGCGACAGGCCGGCAGAGTTCTCCAGTTTTGTGGAACGGGAGTTGGCCCTACACGGGGCCATCCACATCACCAAAGATTCCGGCATTCTCGTGGCGTTTGGATAAGGAGGTGGATTGCCACCCATCCACATTCAGGAAATCGGCCCTGACCAATTCTCCCTCTACGGTGCAATCCCGAACTGGTACCGGGTGGAGTCAGTGTTGCGCGTCGAGGTCATGGACGGCGGCCTGGGCGGTTTTCGACTGGTAGAAAAACGAGTCGCCGAACCGTACATCCGGGATTACAACAGCCACCACGACGACAATCCGGGTGCCTGGGCAGCCACGTTCGATACGAGCCGCTGGGGGATGTTCGTGGCCACCGCTGGGGAGCAGCCGGTCGGGGGTGCGGCGGTGGCGCTCGACACGCCGGTCTATCCGATGGACCACTTTCAGCGCCAGGACCTGGCAGTGCTGTGGGACATCCGAGTGCATCCTGACCAGAGAGGGCGAGGGATCGGGCCAAAGTTGTTCCGGTACGCGGCGGACTGGGCGCGGGGCAAGGGGTACGGCCAACTGGGAGTGGAAACGGACAGCGCCAACGTGCCGGCGTGCCGGTTCTACCTCAGGCAGGGGTGCACGCTGGGGGCGATCCACCGCTTTGGGTACATCGCATGCCCAGAAGTGGCACACAACGCGATGCTGCTCTGGTATTTCGATCTGTCGCCGGAGCAGAACCAGCCACTGCTCGAAAGCGTCAGAGGTTGACCTGGAGGTGAGGCCATGGAGGATATTGCCATCAACCTGCTTGACCTGGACGTCCACGCAGCGCTGGCGTCCGCCGTGACCTGGCAGGGACGAGAGGGGCTGCGGCTGGAGAACGGGCTGGCCCTCGTGCCTGACTGCCGGCTGGCGGACGCCAGCATCGAGGTGCTGATCGGCACCGACGGCCCGGCCTACCCGGGGGTCGCGTTCCGCGTGGCAGACGTACTGAACTACGAGTTGGCCTACGCGGTACCTCACGTCAGCGGCCAGTGGGACGCGCTGCAGTACGACCCGGTCTTCCACGGGTCGAACACCTGGCAGGTGTATCACGGCCCCAGTTACCAGGGCGCGGCGGAGGTGCCAACCGGGCGCTGGTTCCGGCTGAGGGTGGATTTCTGCGGCGGCCGGGCCGCCATCTCGGTGGATGGGCAACCGCCGCTGGTGGTGGAAAGGCTGGCACACCCGGCCGCGGCCGGGTTGTGCGGGCTGTGGACCTACCGCCCGGCCTATTTCTGCGACCTGCGCGCCTCGCCCTGCGATGGGCTGGAGATCCCGCACGGCCAGGTGCCCAGGGCCGCCCCAGGAACGATCGAGGCGTGGTTCGTGGAGGGGTATGGCGTCGTGGCGTGCGAACCGAACGGGGTACTCAACCTGAACCGCTACCTGCCTGTCTCGATAGGCCAGGTGCGCCTGGTCCGGCGCTTCGAGATCGGCACGGAAGGAGCGGTGACGTTCAAGTGCGGCTTCAGCGATACGCTGTCGCTGGAACTGGACGGGCAGGAGGTCTTGAGCGGGGAGCACACGTTCAAGGGCTTTGCGGACCGCGCGGCGCGCGGATACGCAGAACTGGGGACGGAGTCCATCCGGCAAGCATTGGCACCGGGCACCCACTGCCTTAGCGCTGTACTCAGGGTAAGCGAGGGGTTCGGATGGGGCCTGACGCTGGCCGCCCATGGAGAGGGGCTGCGCTGGTTGCCGGCAGAGTTCGGATAGTTTCTGGTGCGAAATCAGACCGGAGGCCCGGCTTCAGCCGGGAAAACCTCGCTGAAGCGGGGCGTCCGCCACATTTTGTATTACAAACCAGAATAACATAGGCGGGGGAGGAGGCCAGAGACTATGTACACAGGAATCCTGATCCTGCTGATCGCTTACGTCTTGGGGTCTGTTCCATCTGCGCTGATCGTTTCGCGACTGTTCGCGGGCGTGGACATCCGCACACTCGGCGATGGGAACATGGGGGCGCGCAACGTCAGCCGCACGTTGGGCTGGAAACGGGGAGCCATCGTGGCTCTGATTGACGTCGGGAAGGGTTTGCTGCCGGTGCTGCTGGCGCGCGCCTCTGGCCTCAGCCTGTTCTGGCGGATTGGAGCCGCCTTCTGCGCAGTGCTGGGCCACGACTTTCCCATCTTTGCGCATTTTCAGGGAGGGCAAGGGTTGGCGGCCACGTTGGGAGGGCTGGCGGCCCTGGCACCGGTCGAAATGGTGTGGGGGATGACGGTCTACGGCACGCTGTTTCTGATCACCCGGCATTCCGACTTGAGCGCCGGCGTAGGGGTCGGGCTGACGGTGCTCCTGATGGGGCTGTTCCACGAACCCATTGAGTTAGTTGTCTCCTCCATCCTGCTCATCGTGTCGGTGCCGGCGAAGATGGTGCTGGATCGGCCTCGGAGGATGCGTATAGCAGAAGCGAGGAATGAGTAGGGAGGAAGTGAGGAATGAGGGAATGAAGGACAACGGCGACTGGCAGATGGTCACGAGCGAAAACAGCGGCCTGCCGGCCAATCACGTGACAGGCATAGCGGAGGATGGGGCGGGCAACCTGTGGTTCGCCACGTACGGCGGGGGGCTATGCCGGCGCAGTGCCGACGGCAAGGATTGGCAGACGTATCGGGCGGCCGCTGGCTCGCTCGCCAACGATTACGTGGGAATGGTCACGGTGGACGCGGCAGAGCAGGTGTGGGCGGTGTGCGACGCGTACGAGTTGGAAGACAACGCGTATCCGGGCGGCCTCTGCGCTCTATCGCCCGACGGCACCTGGCAGGTCTACCCGCGTGCAGCGGGGGAAGATTGTGTCCTCGCCCTGGAGGCAGATCGCCAGGGCAGGCTGTGGCTGCGCACGGGGGGGCTGATGGTGAGCGGCGGCACCACGCAGTGCGATGGGATGCGCGAAGGGCCATCCCGATTCGGGGGCAGCCAATGGCAAGCGTTCGACGGTACCACATGGACGGCATACGACGAGGATCGGGCCGCCGCGGCGGCCTGGTACCCCCACCGCTCACAACGCACACGGCTGGGGTGGGAAGTGGTGGGGGATACGATGTGGCTGCTGGAAGCCGTCCAATTCGCCAGCACTTCTGGCACGGGTCTCTTGCCCGGGTTGAACATGAGCATGATTCCCGGGATGGGCTCCTTCATGTACGATTACTGCCTGACGACGTACGACGGCCGAGAATGGAAGAAACAGACCGACCTGCCCAGCGCGTTCCGTTTCGGCGAGCTGGTCGTGGACCGCCGAGGGGACAAATGGGTGAGCCTCGTCACGCTGGGAGACATCGTGATGGGAGGAGGCGTGGGGCGTTTCGACGGCCAGGAGTGGACGGTGTACAATAGGAGTACAGGGCTACCGAGCGACTACGTGGCGGCCTTGAGCACCGACTCGCGCGGGAACGTGTGGGTTTCCACCATGATGGGGGACCTGAGCCGGTGGGATGGTTCAGGCTGGACCTACTTGCCCGGGAGGCAAGGAGGGCGAGGAGACCAGGACCTGGGTCGCTGCGCCGAGGACCGGCAGGGCCAGTTGTGGTTCCCGTCCAAGGCGGGGGTGCTGGTGTATGTGGGTAATGCGTAATGCGTAATCCGTGATGCGTAATCCGTGGTGCGTGGTGGGTGGGTTGTGCGATCACTTCGTCTGGAGAAAGGAAAGGAGGGTTTCCGCATGAGGCTTTTGCACTTTGCCCAGACTGTGTTCTTATCCCCAGCCTACGCTGACGACAGGAGCAGCGTGCAGGCGTGGCGAGAACGCGCGCTTTCGGCCACCTTATTCGTCATCGTGTTCATCGGCACGCTCGGCTACGTCTTCGTCTTGATCACCGACATCGTGCGCGGTTTCCAGGACCGCAGTTATTGGGCCGAACTGCCGGTGGATACCATCGGCTATCTGATCCTGCTCGGCCTGGCGTTGGGGCGGCGTCTGCCGTTCGAGGTGCGAGCGGGTGGCCTGTTGCTGGCGTTGGCCCTGTTGACGCTGTCCGACAGGATTCAGGCCGGTCTCAGCGGCATCGGCGAACTATTGCTGCTGACGATTGGTGTCCTCATGGTCATTTTCTTCGGCTTGAAAGGGGGTGTGGCCGCCATCGTGCTGAGCGTCGCGCTGATGGCAATACCCGGCTGGCTGATGACGACGGGCCGGCTCGCGTTGCCGGCGGCAGAGCGTGCCAACGCGTCCGGGCAGGTCAGCGCCTGGGCGGTGGCGACGGTGGCGCTGGTGGTGCTGGCGCTGATGCTCGTCGTTTCCGTGGCCACGGTGATGGAGGGGCTACAGAAATGTGTATCGTAATGTTCGGGGTGTACACTAGTTGATACGCTTTGGAGCATTCAGATGGCCGACGAGGTGGGACCGTCTGTGTTGGTGTTGACTTCCGCGCAGAATTGCAGTAAACTATCAGAGGAGAGGGATCGCCCTGATGCCAGTTGCTGTGACACAGAGCCGCTGGCGCCGGTGCTTTGCGCCTCCGCTGCGCAGCTCAACCGCCGCGCCCTTGGACGGCCTGGCGCTGCTCGAAGACCGAAGATTGATAGATGCTGCCGGCAGCGGCTGGGCGTTGTTCATCGGGCAGTCCGGCCCCGCATAGATTAACCCACAACCCTCTTTGCCGGCCTCGATGGGCACAGGAGGATTTGGGGACTCTCCACGACCGGCAATCAGCCACGGGGCCAGGAGAGTCATCGAATTGGCGAGTCTGAACACACG
>Ga0315291_10011748_pt1 | contig 10654 bp, 8 predicted proteins | sample YL17G12_20_MG_FD_203070 | JGI IMG/M metagenome (GOLD analysis project Ga0315291, IMG submission 203070) | Sediment microbial communities from Yellowstone Lake, YNP, Wyoming, USA - YL17G12_20 | ecosystem: Environmental > Aquatic > Freshwater > Lake > Sediment | place: USA: Wyoming | collected... | reverse complement strand
AAAAGAACCGTGGCCCTGAGCCTTCTCCAGGGACTCTTTGTATTGGTCATCATAGGGGTCGTCTTCAGGGTCGCCCTGTACCGGGGTCTGGGTCCGGCGGAGGCACGCGCACTTACTTTCACCACGCTGGTTTTAGCGAACCTCGGCCTGATACTCATCAACCGCTCCTGGACGAGGACCATCCTGGACACCTTGCGTTCGCCCAACAGGGCTCTCCTGTGGGTATTCGCCGGGGCGCTGGTCTTTCTCGGCCTCGTGCTCTACGTGCCGGCGCTAAAGCAGATATTCCACTTCGGGACACTGAGTGCGGTCGACATCGCAATAAGCTTCGGTGCCGCGGTTCTGAGCATCGCCTGGTTCGAGGTGCTCAAATTGTTTCTTAAGAGGCAGAAGAGTCAAGTCTGATAGATTCCCGTGATCTACTGTATCAATCCAGACAGCCTGAGGACCCTGTCGAGCAGGTACTGGCCCGAGCTTCCCTCGAACACCCTCGGCTGCGAGTAGTCGTAAATCTTGTACGGCACCATCTCAAGCCCGGTCAGCAGGTTCTCGCGGAAGCGGCACTTAATGAAGAAACCCTCGCGCGTCTGGTCCCGCTGCATCTGGTCGAAGATGAAGTTGCCCATGCTGTACGCGATTAACTTCCCGTCGTAGAGCTCCATCGGCTGGATGGTGTGCGGGTGCGACCCCAGCACCATGTCGGCCCCGGCGTCGCATGCCCTGTGCGCCAGGTTCCGCATCGCCTCGGACGGCATATAGACATCCTCCTGGCTCCAGTGAACTGCGACGATCACGAAATCGGCGCTGGCTTTCGCCTTACTGATGTCGTCTTCCATCTTCGCCAGCTGAGGGGGGTTTTCCGGGTACCATGGTGGGATTCCTACCAGGGCGACGCCGGCCTGGTTGACCGTTGCTTCTATGCCGCCTGCTATGCTGTTGTAGGAGAGGAGAGCGAAACTGCAGCCCTTGACGTCCATCACCGCGGGGGAGTGGGCCTCGTCGTAGTTGTAACCGCCGCCCGCGTACTTGATATTGTTCGCCTTCAAAAGATTCAGGGTGTCTGCAAACGCTTCCCTTCCGAAGTTGGTGCTGTGGTTGTTCGCCAGCGCGACGATGTTGACGCCCAGCAGTTTTATCCCCTCGATCGTCTTACTCGGCGCCGCGAAGCTCATCCCCTTGTAAGGGGGCTTGATCCTGTCCGTCAGGGGGCACTCGAGGTCGCCGAAGATGATGTCGGCGCCGTTGAAATACGGCGCGACCTTCTCGAAAGGATAGTTCGTACCGTACCTGGCCATCCTCTGCGCCACATATCGCCCGGGTAAGATGTCGCCGCCCGCGTTCATCGTTATGGTCGGCTTCCTGCTGTAATATCCCGCGATGAAGTCCCCGAGGCTTTCCACGCCCTTGTCTTTCTTCTTCGAGAGGAACCAGTAGATTCTCCCTTCCCTTAAAGGAATAATTCTTGAGTCGGACTTGAGCTCGAGTGAGGGCAGGACCTCCAACGGGGTTGCTTTGTAGCCGTCCCGCTGGCTCTTATCGATGATGATGTCGGGTCTTGAGTTCACGTATTCGACTTTGAATCCCATATGGGCTGCAGCGTACTGGTCGATGAGCGGGACGAGGTCTTGCTTCGCTTCCTCGGTTACATCTACCCTGTAGACCCGGTCCGTGCGCCGCTCGGGGTTGTGCACGAGCGCGTAGACAAAGACTCCGAGGGAGACTACCAGAATCAGGGCGGTGACCCCCGCGCCGATACCGAGTAATCTCTTTTTACTGTGTTCCGGGGATTTCATCTCGCCCCGCCCGGTTTCTGTCCAAAAGGTTCCCTGTTAACATCCGCAAAATGCTCCAGTAACGGAACCTCGCCCCCTCGACCGGCCACCGTATCTCCTCTTTGACGATTGCGCTCTTTTGATGGAGGAGGTCTGATTCCTTCTTTATCCCGGCCAACTTTTCTTCTCTGTCGGCCGGGTCGGAAATATCGTCTGCCTCGTCCAAGCGTTTGAGGAGCGAGACACAGTCGTGAAGGAACCGGTCCATCTCGTTCATGTGATCTTCTGAGACCAGGCGGTGCTCACCCTTGATACGGTTCAGCTCAAGCAGGGCGGTATACGTGGTATCGACTATCTCCTGCCTGCTCATCCACCGGGTCTCGTAGCCGAGCATATCCCTCCAGTGAGGATGAAGCATCGCGGTGCGGTAATCCTCGAGGTCATGGTAAAAGAGCCTGTACCCGTTTTTCTCGGGGTACTCGTTGGCTATGCTTCCGGGGTCGAGGAAGGGGGCGAGAGGTCCGATTAGGGGATTGACCCTGTTGCCGTGCTCGGCCAGCAGGCGCGAGCAGTAGCCCACCGTCTCATTGACGGACCGCGGGGTCTGGTGGGGAAGGCCGATCATGAAGAACACGTCGACCTTGCTGCACCCCGCTTCCAGGGCCCACCTGATGTTGAGCTCGAGCTCCTGGTTCGTATAGCGCTTGCCCGCCGCGAGCCGTACTCTCTCGTCGTGGCTCTCCGGGGAGATCTCGAGGTCAAAGTTCGGAAGGCTCTCGGCGACAAGGTCGAAGAACTGCCGTGGTGCCGGCTCGAAGAGCTCGAGCACGACATGGTTCTTCGGTCTGACGCGCTTCAGGGCTGTCAGTATCTCTGTTGCGTATTCGTCTCCCGCCTGCCTGACATCCCCGATTATGAATATCGGGGCGCCCGTGAAGCTCCCTATCGTCTTCACGTCTCTTGCGATGCTCGCGGGCGCCCGGAAGGCGGGCTTTATCCTGTTGAAGCACCTGGCCATAGACCATGACGACCCGCCGCAGAACGAGCAGTTCTTCATGCATCCTCTGCATGTGAGGACGGCGGTAAGGGGATACGACCACCAGTTCTTGAACGCGCGCGGTCCCCTGATATCCGCGTGCCTGATCGCGGATTTCAGCATGAACAGGTAGTTGTCGCCGAGCTGGTCGAGGCTCTCCGGCACGTAGGAAAGCTCGTTTGCCTTGGGAACGCCGGTCAATGGGTCTCGACGGGTAAGGTTGGGGATATCCTCCAGTCTGCCTCTCCCTTGAATCGCCGACAGGAGAAGCCGCAGGGGCTCCTCGGCGGAGTCGCCCCTTATCACGTAATCGACCTGGGGGTGCTCGAGGAGATCCCGGTGGAAAAGGCTCGCGGAGTAGCCACCCATCACGACCGGTACGGAGGGATGCGCCTTTTTGCATATCCTGGCCATCTCCAGCGCGCCGTGGCAGTGGACGAGCCAGTGGAAGCTTATCCCGAAAGCGCGTGGCTTAAGGCGTGAGATGACCTTCTCCACGTCAAGGGCCGGGTCCTCGAGCATCATGGTCGCAAGGTTGAGAATGCGCACCTTCATACCGTGCCGCTCCAGGTACTCGCCGAGGAAGGAGAGCCCGACCGGGTACATCTCGAAGTGCTGACCGGAGGGGATGAGGTCGGCTATCGGGCTCGGGATGATGAGCAATTTTCTGAAATCATAGACGCTCGGCGGGTGGAGCAGTAAGAGATCGGGTTCTGAGAATACCGTCAACGTCCTGTTACCCCTGCTTGCTGTGACAAAGGCGAATATGGTTATAAGAGCGCTCTCTCTATGGCGGCGTTGAAGTCCTCGAGGTCATCTGGCTGCCGAGAGGTTATGAGGTTGGCGTCTATCACAACGGGCTTATCGACGAAATTCGCGTCCGCCGCGAGCATCTCTTCCCTTATCTTGTAGTAACCGGTTATCGTCCTGCCCTTCAGCAGGCCGGCTGCAGCGAGTATCTGGGGACCGTGGCAGATGGCCGCAATCGGCTTTCCCGTCTCGAAGAATGCCTTCACCAGTTCGACGGCCTCCGGGTGTTTTCGAAGGCCTGCAGGAGAGCGGCCTCCGGGTATGACCATCGCGTCATAAGAGTCGGGACTGGCTTCAGGGACCGTCATGTTAGCCTCGATCTCGGCGCCGTGCAGCCCCTTGAGCTTTCCCTTGTTTATGCTGACGACATCCACGTGCGCACCTTTTTTCCTCAAGAAGTCCAGCGGCACCTTGGCCTCTTCGTCCTGGTACCGGGGACCCAGGAGCATCAGTATCTTCTTGTCCTTGAGAGCCAACGCTATCAGCCTCCTTTGCTGCGCTTGTGCGTATTAGATTATATTAGAAGTGTGAAGGGGGAAGAATTCTTGGAGGGCATACAGCGCAAGTCTGTCCTCTTTCTATAACAGCCAGGTCCGCCTTTTCGACTGGACGGGATGCTTGGTAGAATCAGAAGACGAGAGATTGAGAGGGAGCCCCACTCGTAAACGGAGGTTCAAATGGGCAGGACATGGGCGGTTTCCTTCGGGGAGACCGAGCGCATGGACCTCGAGCGCATAGTCATGGACAGAGACCCCGATTCCGCGCTCGAGTTCTTGAGGAAGGTAATATACCCGAAGGTGAAGGAAGCCGAGAAACCTGGCAGCTGTTTTCACGATGTCGCCAAGCCGGTCGATGATGTGGGAAGGCCCATAGACAAGCACAAAGACCTGGGCTCTTCTTGAAGGGGTTCCCGGGCAAGGAAGGCAAAGAGGGGGTTTACCCGTGACTTTGACTTATGCGCAGGAGGAGAGGTACACCGAGATAGAAGGTCACCGCATCTGTTACGTTGACGAGGGCGAGGGCCCGCCCCTGCTCTTGATCCACGGACTGGGTGGCTCGATCCTGAACTGGCAGGCAACGATCGATTATTTCAAGAACCACTACAGGGTCGTCGCGCTCGACCTTCCCGGATGCGGCAAGTCCGAGATCGTCGAAGGCGATTATGGCCTCGATTTCTTCGCGCGCCACATCCGGGGGCTGCTCACCGAGCTGGGGATAGAGAGGGCGTCGGTGGCGGGCCATTCACTCGGCGGCCTCATAAGCCTTCACCTTGTCCTCAATCACCCGGACATGGTTGGTAACCTCATCCTGGTGGACAACGCCGGCAGCCACTACTTCCCGGGGATACTGAAGCGTGCTCTCAGGAGCCTGCCGCCCAGCTTGATCAAGCGGTTCCTGCTGTTCTTCATTTCGTACCTGCCCAGGATACGTGTTTTTCGCCGTGCCGTAGGTGTGCAAAACGTCAACCAGTACACGGACGCACTGGTCGCGAATGCGGTGGCCCTTGCTTATCGTAAGGACATCGACGAGTACCTTGACGCGTATATCGAGACCGCGCGTACGGCGTTCGAAGTGTCCTACCAAGATCGGCTGGGCGAGATCTCGAAGCCGACGCTCATAGTATGGGGGCAGAATGACCTTACCATATCCAACAAGGTAGGGCAGAAGGAGAACAAGAAGATCGCAGGGTCGTTCCTGGTATCCATATCGGATGCCGACCACGTGGTCCAATTGGACCAGCCGGAGATGTTCAACGCGGCGGTTGCCCGCTTCCTCGCGGGAGCCACTGCCGTAGCCCGATAAGTAAGGGGGAGTCAAGTGATGAAAGGCGTCGTCGCATATTACAGCCGGTGGGGGAACTGCAAGCGGGTGGCGAAGTCGGTCGCGAGGGGCCTCGAGGAATCCGGGCACGAGGTGACCCTCGCTGACGTCGGTTCGCTGGAGGCGCTCGGAGGGGAGCCGGACTTCATAGTGGCGGGTTCACCGACACGGGCCGGCAAGATGACTGGCAAGATGAAGCGGTTTATCAAGCGGGCTATCCCTGGCTCGTGGGACGGTAAACCTTTCGCGGCGTTTGGAACGGGACTGCAGTCCGCGCTGGAGAAATCAGAGCCGAACGCGGCGGACGGAATCTATATGGCGCTCGTGGCCAAAGGTTTGAGGCCGATTGCGCCGGCTTTCAAGGCCGGGGTGGCGGGAATGAAGGGACCGCTCGTTGACGGTGAACCGGAGCGCGCGCTCGAGTTCGGTAAGGAAGTAGGGGCCGCCCTGGGTGGGTGAAGCGATCACAGGTGGTTTGTGCTGTGGACGGTCAATCTGGTACTGAAGAGGAGGAAGTCTTATACAGGGAGTCCATCGGTTACGGGGTCTGGTTCCCGCTGTTGCTGGCTTTCTTGTTTGGGATCTTTATCGCTGTTTTGGTGGTCGATCTCCTGCGGCCTATCTCGCGGCTGTTTCTGATATTCCCCATCACGTGCATAGTTCTTTTTGCTTTGGCCTACTTGAACTTCAGGCGGCTCCTCTTCGAGGTTACGAAGAGCTATGTGAGGTTCGGGTTCGGTCTCGTAAAGAAGGAGTTCCGCCGCTCGGATATCACCTCGTGTGAGCCTTATGAGCTGACCTTCCAGAATTACCTCGGTTACGGCATCAGGTTCGGCCGTGACGGCACGGTCGCGTACAACACGCGGAACGGAAAGGGTGTGAAGATGGTGGTGGAGGGGCAGAAAAGGCCTTACGTCGTATCGGTGGACGATCCCGAGCGCGTCTGCGAGCTACTGCAGCAGGCGGCCTTCTAGCCTCTAGAGCACCCTGTTATAGCCACTGCCATTGATTATTCTCATTATCGAGAAGATCGAGATCGATTAGCATCATCACGAGATGTGGATGATGACGATGAAAAGGGCAAGACAGCGTCACGGAGTGCGACGTGCCGGGCAAGCCGCTTGTGCTACCTGAAGGTCACAGGAAAACGTTGATCAGAAGTATTATTGAGCGTCTCCGTAATCATATCTACAGGAACGTCACGCTGGTCGGGCTGCTCTCTCTCGCCTGGCTTCTTATTCGCTCCGGAAGAAAGCCGACGAGGCTTCGGTATCCGTGCCAGAGGGCCGCGCTCGCGAACAGTATGCTGTTGTTCGGCGGGGCAGTGGTGCCGCTTGCGGCCAGACTGCCGCGCCTGTCAACACGGGGCGTAGAGAGTATCCGGTTCCGCCGTTTCATAAGGTTTGCAGAGGTATCAGGTACTGTTGCGCTCATGGCGATGGTAGTGGTCGGGCTCATCGGTCTGGGTAGTGCGGGATATGGGGTTCCCGGAGGCCGTTCCTTCAGGAGTATGAGCGCGGCGGCGGCGGGCTTGAGCCTTCCCGAGCTACGGTCCGGTGCGTCGGACGTGTCTAACATCTATGTCGCGGAGCGCATCCCCACTGCCTCTGAGATGGGCGTGGACACACTCATCGACATGATGGACGCGAACGGCCTCGATTTCTTCCGCAGCTCGACCTCCGGGAAGGCGGCGGGGCCGTCAGGGATAATCGGAAACAACGATGTCGTGCTCATAAAAGTGAACGGGGAGTGGCAGGACAGGGGCGGTACGAACACCGATGTCGTGAAAGGTCTCGTCGGCGCGATTTTGAAGCACCCGGACGGTTTCACCGGGGAGGTCGTCATCGTGGAGAACGGCCAGTGGGCATCCTTCATGGATAACAGACCGGACAACAGGAACCCGGACAGGTGCAACGCGCAGGACCACGGGCAGTCGTTCAACGACGTTGCTATGATGTTCGCAGGACGCCACCGCGTCTCGGTTTACGACTGGACTGCCGTGCAGAAGAACGAGGTAGGCGAGTTTTCGCAGGGTGACGCGAGGGACGGGTACGTGTACGTCCCAGAGCAGGAAGTCGGCTACCCGAAGTTCACGACCGTCTACGGCACCCGGGTGTCGCTCAGATATGGTGTGTGGAGCGGCGCCGGATATGACAACGCTCGCGTCAAGTTCATAAACGTGCCGGTACTCAAGAGCCACAGCGGACTGGGCGTGACGGCTTCCCTCAAACACTTCATGGGCGTGCAGGACCGCTGGAGGAACACGGACGACGCACCGCACGGTCCGATGCAGACCGAGGGTTTCATGGGAAAGATGATGCTTCTCGCGCGCTACCCGGACCTCAACATCGTTGACGCAATCTGGGTGTGCCCCGGCGCGAGCGGCCCCAGCGCTCCATACAATGCAGCGGTGCGACTCGACAGGCTTGTCGCGAGCCGGGACCCGATAGCTCTGGATTACTACTGCGGCAAATATGTACTGTGGCCGGTAAGCGGATGGGGGAGGCACGACCCCAACAGTACAAACGCCGAGAGCCCGGGAGCGAACCACAGCTACTCCGACGGAACACCCTGCCAGGGTTTTGACTACAACGCTTTCCACCAGATGCTTCTGAGCACTTACAACGTCCTGGCAGCCGCCGGAAAGCAGGTCACCATGGACGAGGGCCGCATGAACGTCTACAAGGGGGTGGCGCCCGAGCCGCCTCCCGAGACCCCGTATGAGTATTTCCTCGCCGAAGGCTGCACCGACTACGGTTTCGAGACCTGGGTCCTTGTGGCGAACCCCAACGGCCAGCAAGCGACGGTCCGCATCACTTATTTCACAGCCGACGGCCCCCGGAATCGTGAGCCTGTGGTGGTCCCGGCCAACTCCCGCCTGACCGTCAACGTTAATCGGGACATATGGCAGCAGGACACGGGCGTCCGGGTGGGCTCGGACCTCCCTGTTTACGTCGAACGCGCCATGTACTGGAACGACCGCGCCGAGGGCCACGACTCCATCGGCACGGACTCGGGCGCGACAGAATGGTACCTGGCCGAGGGCTGCACCGACTACGGGTTCGAGACGTGGGTCGAGATACTGAACCCGGGTACAGTTGATGCTGCTGCGGCATTGACCTACATGACATCACGGGGTCCGGTCGCAGGGCCGACCGTAGTTGTTCCCGCATGGTCGAGGAAAACAATCGAGGTCAAAAGGGATATACCGGCGGACGATGTCTCTGTGCGGGTGACCTCTGACCGCCCCGTGGTGGTGGAGCGGTCGATGTACTGGGACGGGCGGAGGGGAGGCCACGGATCGATAGGGGTCAAGGCACCGTCACAAGACTGGTACCTGGCCGAGGGCGCGACTCACTCCTGCTTCGAGACGTACGTGCTCGTCTCAAATCCCGGAGAGAAGCAGGCGAACGTGTCGCTGGAACTGATGACGGCGGCAGCGGCGGGCGCCGGTCCACTCAGAGCGGATCTTCTCGTTCCGGCAGGTTCGAGGAGGACCGTAAGGCTCAACGATATTGCCCCGGGCGTGGATGTCTCGACGAGAGTTCATTCCGATGTACCGGTGGTCGCGGAACGATCGATGTTTTGGCCTGTAGCCGGCGGCAGGGCGGGTCACGATTCCATCGGGATGACGACGCTGGCTCAAGAGTCTTTCCTCCCCGAGGGGTGCACCGGATACGGGTTTGAGACCTGGCTTCTCGTGCAGAACCCTGGAGAGGACGAAGCAAGTGTCTCGGTCTACGCGATGAACGAGGGAGGGGAGAGCAGGGTAAGCGAATTCTCCCTGGGCGCGGCGCAGCGCATGACTCTGCGGATGAACGATTACTATACGGGCAACCTGTCGATTCACGTTAGGTCATCGCGGCCGGTCGCGTGTGAAAGGGCCGTCTACTGGGGCAACAGGTCCGGCGGCACCAGCTCGATAGGGTATTCCAAATAGTGGTCTGACCCCTATTTTGCGCTCGGTGCCTAGAAAGAAAGAGGGCGGGCTTGAGCCCGCCCTCTTTGGATTTCGCCCCGGGTCGGCCTACATTGGAGGCATTGGAGGGGCCCCCGTGCCACCGATGGTGTCGGTGCCGGCCCCCCGGTTGTTCCAGTACATCGCGCGTTCGACAATGGCAGGCTGGCTGCACTCCACAAGAATGGCCGCCCGCCCGCTACTTATCTTGTCGGACATGGGGTAGGTCTTGCGCGATGATGCGGGGACCTGGTCGGTAACCGTCTTATTGTCCTGCCCGGTCGGTGTCAGGTACTTTATAGTTACATCGAGTGGCACCTCGCCCGGGTTCTGAACTAGAGTCCAGGTCTCCCTTCCTTGAGAAGTCTGACCATCAGGGAGGTATATTACATACTGCGGCAGATCCATGCCGATCGAATCGTGGCACGCCTCTCCCAGAATCGTGTTCGCGCCCCAGTACATGGCGCGCTCGGCGATGATGGGCTGACTTCCGTGTACCTTGGTTGACAGGTCCGTGTTCTGAAGGAAGTCGTTGACCCTTATGGTCTTTCGCGTGTTGGCCGGCATCCTGATCGGGTTCTCGGGGTGCGTGACGGGGCCTGTAGGTGTCATGTACGTGACCGTCACGTCCGTCTCTGTCAGGTTAGGGTTCTGTATGAGCACGTATGTTGTGAAGCCCCAGGCGGTTGTTCCCTCGGCTAGGTAGTAGTCGTTGGCAGGCATAACAGTACCAATGGAGTCATGTCCCTCACGACGGTTGTTCCGGTACATGGCGCGCTCCGGGATCACCGGTATGTCGGCATCGACCTTTATGGAGGCGTCGTGGTTTTCTATGTCGTCGGCTATGTTATAGGAGCGGCGAGAGTTGGCGGGTATCTTCTTGGTGACCGTGTGAGGACCGGCCCCCTCCACCATGTAGGTCACCTGGCAGGTGGCCTCTGTCGTGTTGGGGTTCTGGATCAAGAGCCAGCACTCGAATCCCCAGGCGGAAGAGCCCTCGGCCAGGTACCAGGTGTTGTTGGGGGATGTCACCCCGATCGAGTTGTGGGCTTCTTCCGAGGCCGCCCCCGGCCCTGTCCAGGTCATGGTGCGGTCTACCGCTATCGCTTTGCCCTCTTTACACTCGACCTTGGTCGAGAAATCCTGGCTGCCGATGTCGTTCTCGGGGTTGATGGTCGCCTGGCTCATGGCGGGAAGCGTGACGTCGGCCCTGTTCACGGGTCCGCCCGTAGTCATGTACGTGACCGCCGCGGTCAC
>Ga0315291_10011746_pt1 | contig 10656 bp, 5 predicted proteins | sample YL17G12_20_MG_FD_203070 | JGI IMG/M metagenome (GOLD analysis project Ga0315291, IMG submission 203070) | Sediment microbial communities from Yellowstone Lake, YNP, Wyoming, USA - YL17G12_20 | ecosystem: Environmental > Aquatic > Freshwater > Lake > Sediment | place: USA: Wyoming | collected... | reverse complement strand
CCATCCCCAACATCCTTGCTTTCTCCATCTTCCTTCTACCTCCTTGCCCTCTACTGTAATAAACCAGGAGGCAGTTGTCTCACCCATTATTGGCACAGAGGGTCTTGTCTCGGCCGCCGGTGGCCAACAGCTTGTCACTCGGGTCAAAGGCCAGGCAAGTGATCGCGTGGGTGTGTTTCGAGCCCTCATCGCCCAGCAGGCCCCTCTCCGTCACGGGGCCACCCACAACGCGCTTGCTGAGGTCTTTGACGCGGATATCGCGAAAGCGGACTTGCATGGTCCCCTTTTTCTTGGCCGGGTAAACCTGGAAACCGATAAAGCCGGTCGGTGTCATGGAGTCGACTACATCGGCCGCGGGCACGTCATTGACCCACGCCTTAATGGAGTTGCCCCTAGCCTCTACACGGAGCTTGTTCCACTGGTTGGGCCTAAAAGCCTTTTGAGCCGGCTGATTGCTTTTCAAGTCATCCAGAAATTGCGAACGACGACCTTCGTCGTAGATGCCGCCGGTATGCCACGCCGCATTGGAGTCGTCGATTTCGACCTGGTAGCCTTGCAACCGGCCGTCCTTGTATTCGCTGCGGATCTGCAGGCCCGAATTGAGGCCCTGATCGATCTTGAACTCCAACTCGAGCACAAAATCGTCGAAGGTCTTGTCGGTGCAGAGAAAACTCTTCTGCGTATCGCGGTCGGCGGTGCCGACGATGGCACCGTCTTCCACACTATACTTTGCGTTCCCGACGAGCTGCCTCCAACCGTTTAGTGTCTTGCCATCGAACAACTCTTGCCAATCATTGCCGGGCGGAGGGGGCGGAGGCGGCGGAGGGGGCGGAGGCGCTTCTTGCGCCACCTTGGCGATTACCGTAGAGCCCCGCGTGAGCGTGAACGTGTCGTTCTCGACGCGGAGTCCGTCGGTGTTGGCCCCGAGGAGCACGATCTCGATGTCGCCCGAGCGGATGCTGAAGCGGTTCTCACCCTGAGCCAGTTCCAGTTGTTTAGTCTCCTTTCCGTTGCGTTTCACCAGGATCTGCACGTCCGGAGCCAGGCTCTCGATGGTGACTACGCCGCGATCGGTGGCCACGCGGACGACCATTACGGCGGCCAGCAGGACCGGAATCCCCAGCAGGCCCGCGACCACCGGCCAACGCTTCCAGCGGCGTTGCCAGCGGCGGTTGGCCAGGCGTGCCAGCAGCGACGGGCGCTTGGCTGCGCGACTGACGTCGGTCTCGATCTTGGGCAACTTGAGGCGATCCTCCGTGGTTGCCGGCCGCCGTTTCTTCTGGAGGGGTGGTATCGGTTTGCCCTCTGCCTTGGCCAACACGGCCGAGAGGTCACAATCGCCGGCAAAAGGTCCGACGGCGTCGGCCACCTCGGCGGGCGTGGCGAAGCGATTCGCCGGATCCTTGGCCAACATCCGCTCGATCACCGCCGCCAGGGCTTCGGGAACGTCGGGGCGGGACTCTCGGATGGACGGCACGGGGTCTCGGTTGTGGCCCATGGCGATCCTAAGGGGCGTATCGTAATCAGGACCGCTAAAGGGCGCCCGGCCGGCCAGGAGCTTGTACAGTGTGCAACCGAGACTGTAGATGTCGGCCCGGATGTCCACCGTGTGCGTGTCCAGCGCCTGCTCGGGGGCCATGTACTCGGTTGTGCCCATGAGCTGGCCCGTCCCTGTCAGTTCTTCGCCCGCAGATTCCGGCGCGCTGAGGCGGGCCAGCCCCAGGTCGAGCACCTTGACTTGCCCGTCGCGCGTCAGCATCAGGTTCGAGGGCTTGATATCACGGTGGACAAGGCCCTGCTGGTGGGCATATTGGAGACCGATGGCTGCCTGGCGGACCAACTCGCAGGCGTCGGCGATGGGCAGCGGGCCCCAGCGGCGGACCACGCTGGACAGGTCGAAGCCTTCGACGTACTCCATGACCAAGATCGGCGTGCCGTCGATCTCCCGGGCATCGTAGGCCTGAATGATGTTGGGGTGGCTGAGCCGACCGATGGCCCTCATTTCCCGTTCAAAGCGGGCGATTGCCCGGTCGTCCCGCATGCGGTCTTTTGGCAGGACCTTGATTGCCACGACCCGGTCGAGCTTGGTTTGCAGGGCCCGGTACACAGTGCCCATGCCTCCCTGGCCCAGCTTTTCCAGCAGCTTGTACTCTCCCAGTTGACTGCCGAGTGCCGGTTCGGCAATCGACTCCCACGGCCACCCGCCATCCGGAGAGAAGGGCCCACCCCCCGCGGCACTCGCCCGAGCCAGGGCCTTCTGGCGGTGGGGTTCTTCTCGATACGGATCCTCGGCCGCAGGACGCCGCAGCCGGCCTACCAGCGAATCCTCGGCCTCGGTGAAGCCCTGGACCGCCCCCTGGCAACGGGAGCAGGTGCTCACGTGGTCGATCACCGCTTCGGCAAGATCTTCGGAGAGGGTCCCCACGTGGTAGGCGAGGAGTTCTCTCCGGCTTGGGCAGTTCAGAGCGGGCATGCGTATATCTCCCTGTTTTCCTGGTCGGGCTGAGGACCACCGCGCGGGCAACTGCAAGGATTGCCCCACGAGCGAGGGGTAAACCTATCCACGATCCATCGTAAACGCGGGTGCGTTTCGTGCCCCATCTATAAGAACAACGCAGGGGTTCCACGCGACTTTTGGGCGAGCCGGCCTTTGGGGAGGGTTTCGTTGCGGCGCAACGTTTACTCGAGCAGATCGGCCAACTCCTGGCGTATTCGCCGCCGCACGCGGTACTTGGCCTCGTACACGGCTCGGACGCTCATGCCTAACTCCTCGGCCACCTCGGCCACAGGTTGCCCGTCGACTGCGACGCGCCAGAAGGCCTGCCAAGTGTGATCTTCCACCCCCGCCCGTACCAGATCTACCGCACGACGCTCCAAATCACCCCGGTAGTCGGGCGGGCCAGTCGTCTCGCCAAGGTCCGTGGGCTGCGCGGGAATTTGGGAGAGCCGCTGCTGGGCAGCGCTGCCACCAATAGCTTCAGGCCGATCTAGCCGGCCTCGGAAATGGTCCCGGATCTTGTTCTGGGCGATCCTCCACAGCCAGCCTCGGAAGGTGTCGCCGGGCCGATCACGGCGGAACTGCTCCACGTGCGTGGCCACCGCTGTGAAGACCTCCTGGACCACGTCCGCCGTGTCCTCGCCCTGCAAACCCGATTGTCGACACCACCGGTACACCTCGGGGGCGTACAGATCGACCAAGCACTCCCACGCGGCAGGTTGCCTGGCCTTGACGCGATCCAACAAGCTGGTCGAGAGCGAACTGCGCTCAGCGGGTGCAGCGTCCGGATCGGCCGCCTGCTTGACCTTTTCTGGCGGCCCTTCGAGAACAAACTTGTTCCCGCATTGCCCGCAACGCGCGCTGCGCCGCAAGTTCTTCTCGGGAACGTCGTAGGAAGTGCCACAGTGTGGACACCGGCAAGTGATTTTCACCAACCCGCCCTCCCGGTTCGGCCCCCAGTATAACGGCTGCTGAGGTCCCTGTCCAGGGAGCGCGCAGAAGGCAGAATGATGAACGCAGAATGCAGGATACTCGAATACGGCCGGTCGGCGAGGGGCGTTGTGGTCAACCGGTGTTCACAGTGGCGTGGATGGGCAACTGCAAAACCGCAAAGCAAGGTGTAGTGCAGCCCCAACGATTCATCCTTGTGCCTTCTTGATTCTGCCTTCTGCCTTCATCATTTTGCATTCTGCCTTCACCCCTTCGCCCCCAGCAGCCAGGCCAAAATGCCCTTCTGCGCGTGCAGGCGGTTGGCCGCCTGCGCGAGCACGATGCTCTGCGGGCCGTCGATCACCTCGTCGGTGACTTCGTCGCCGCGGTGGGCGGGCAGGCAGTGCATGAACACGGCCCCTTTCTGGGCGTGCGAGAGCAGCCGGGCGTTGACCTGGTAGTCGGCGAAGTCGCGGCGGCGCTGCTCCCGTTGGCTCTCCTGCCCCATGCTCACCCAGACGTCGGTGTAGATGGCCATGGCGTCGCGGACGGCCTCGACCGGGTCGGTGGTGACCGTCAGGTCCAGATCGGGGACCTCGCGCTGGAACAGCGCCAGCGTCTGGTCGTCGAACTGATACTGCTGGGGTGTGGCCATGATCATCTTCATGCCGACCTTCCCGCAGCCTAAGGCCAGGCTTCGAGCGACGTTGTTGGCGTCGCCCACCCAGGCCAGAGTGCGTCCCTTGAACGAACCTGCCAGCTCGCGGAGGGTGTACAGGTCGGCCATGGCCTGGCAGGGATGGCCGAAGTCGGTCAGCCCGTTGATCACCGAGCAGCTACAGTGCTCGGCCAGTTCGACGACGGTCTGGTGCCGGTTCGCCCGAACCACGATCACGTCGACGTACTTGCTCAACACGTGGCCGAAATCGGCGATGCTTTCGCGGCGTCCGAAGCCCACGTCGCTGCCCAGGAACATGGCGCTTCCGCCCAGGTGGGCCATGGCCGCCTCGAAGCTCACGCGGGTCCTCAGCGACTGTTTCTCGAAGAGCAGGGCCATCACGCGGCCGGGCAAGAGCGGCTCGCGCAGCCCCTTGGTGAACTTGCTCTTGAGGTCCTCGGTGATCGAGAAGACGTGGTCGATCTCGCCGGGCGTCAGATCGGCCAGGGTAATCAGGTGTCGCATGGCGGTGGTCCCCGTGTTATTGTCCCGGCGGGCTGCTTTGGGCCTGCTGCTTGAGGACCTCGCCCAGGACGTCGCAGCCCTGGTGGGCCTGTTCCTCGGAGAGGTTCATGGCGGGCAGAAGCCGGATCACGGTGCCCTGGGTGCAGTTGACCAGCAGCCTCCGCTCCATGCAGGCCTTGACCGTGGCGGCGCCTTCGATGCTCAGCTCGATGCCGATCATCACGCCCCGCACGCGGACCTCGCGGATCAGGTCGCACTCCTGCCGGAGCTGTTCGAGGCGCTGGCGGAAGACCTCGCCCAGCCGCCTAGCGGCCTGGAGCAGATTCTGCCGCTCGATCATCTCGATGGCGGCCAGGCCGGCGCGGGCGGCGATGGGATTTCCGCCGAAGGTGGCCGCGTGCATTCCCGGGCGGAGGCTGGGGGCAATTTCGGCGGTGGTCAGCAACGCCCCGGCCGCCAGGCCGCCGCAGATTCCCTTGGCCAGGGTCATCACGTCGGGCGTGACGCCGACGCCCTGGTAGGCGAACCAATCTCCCGTCCGCCCGCAGCCGGTTTGCACCTCGTCGAAGATCAACAGCAGCTTGTTCTGGTCGGCCAGCTTGCGCAGCCCGGCGAGGAAGCCGTCCGGTGGGATCACGATGCCGCCTTCGCCCTGGATCGGCTCGACCATGATCGCGGCGGTCTCCTCATCGATCAACTCGGCCACGGCGTCCAGGTCGCGGTAGGGTGCGTAGACGAATCCGGCCATCAGCGGCCCCAGGCCCTCGTGGTACTTCGGCTGGGCGGTGGCCGAGGTGGACCCGAGCGTACGGCCGTGGAACCCGCCCTCGAAGGTGATGATCTTGTAGCGTTTCGTGGGCGTGTGCAGGCGGGCGAGCTTGATCGCCGCTTCGTTGGCCTCCGTGCCCGAATTGCAGAAAAACGCCTGGCCGCCGAAGCTCCGTTGGCTGAGGGCTTCGGCCCAGCGTCCCTGGGCCTCGGTGTACCAGGTGTTGGGCACGTGGATCAACCGGCCCAGTTGCTCGCGGACCGCCTCGACCACCGGCTGCGGGCAATGCCCCAAAAGGTTACACCCCCAGCCGGGGAACAGGTCCAGGTAGCGGTTCCCTTCGCTGTCCCAGACGTACGACCCTTCGCCGCGGACTAGGGCGACGGGGAATCGGGCGTAATTGGGGATCACGTACTTCTGGAACAGCTTGACTGTCTCTGCGGAATTCATCGGGCTTTCGCCTCCCGGGGTTGTTTGTCTTCCGTCAAGAAACATATAACGACACGGGGTGGAGGGTCAGGGTTCGGGGGTGCTTTCCAGACGGCCTGACCGGGAGGCACTGCTCGCCGGGATGCCCCGGCGGCTGTTAGCCGCCGGCTATCGGCCCCCCGCGCCGTGGCTTCCCTATCCACTCTATCCACTATCCCCTATCCACTATCCCCTATCCGCTACGCCCTTTCTCTGACGATCTCCGTACCCACGCCCTTGCTCGTGTAAACCTCCAACAGCAAGGAATGCCGCAGCCGGCCGTCGATGATGTGGATCTTGCTGACGCCGCACTGCAGGGTCTCCAGGCAGGCCTGGACCTTGGGGATCATGCCCGACTCGACCATCCCGCGCTCGATCATCAGCCGGGCCTCGTCGGCGGTCAGCGAGTGGACCAGGGATTCGGGGTCGTCCTTGTTGCGGCGGACACCGTTGACGTCGCTGAGGAAGACCAGTTTTTCGGCCCGCAGGGCCCGCGCGACCGCGGTCGCGACCGTGTCGGCGTTGACGTTGAGCTTTTCGCCCTGGTCGCTGATACACATTGAGGGGATCACCGGGACGACGTCCCTGCAGCAGAGGTCCTCGATGGAGACACGATCGACGCGGGTGACCTCTCCGACGTGGCCCAGGTCGATCGGCTGGCCGTCTTCGCCCGGCAGCAAGAGCCGCCTTCCGAACAGCACGTTGGTGGTGCGGAAATTCAGCGGTTCGGCCCGGCCGCCCAGCTCGTTGATGCGGTCGGCCAGTTGCCGGTTGGCTTCGCCGGCCAGGACCCGCTCGACGATCTCGAGGGTGGCGTCGTCGGTGTATCGGCGTCCGTGGACGAAACGTGCTGGGAGCCCGGCCTCGGCCATCGCCCGGCTGATGGCCGCTCCGCCGCCGTGGACGACCACCGGCCGCATGCCGACGGTCTCCATGAAGACGATGTCCAGCAGGAGGTGGATCATCGCCTGTTGGTCCTCCATGACGCTCCCGCCGAGTTTGATCACGGTGATCTTGCCGCGAAACCGGCGGATCCAGTGCAGGGCCTCGATCAGCACGTCGGCCTTCTGAATGGCTTCTTCCAAGCGTGGCCTCCCGAAGGGTCACTTGGGGACGGCAATTGGGCAAAAACAACAACCCCGGCCGGGACGCCCCGGCACGGGGAAACCAATCATTCTATTCCTCCTGCCAGCCTTGTCAACGGAAATCAACCAACCCAAATGGTGGTACCCAGGCGGTCTAAAGAGCCGGCTGTCGACCGACTCTCCGTGTCGCAGAAACGCCTCAGGGGGGTCGAAATCGGCCGCTGCCCGGATTATGCTCTCCTCTGGAACTTTGTGGGGCCGCCCAACGTCTCTCTACAGAGCGCTACAGAGCGGTGTCTCGTTGTGTGCTTCTGTGGAGGGACCACGCCGGCCCAGAAGCCCCCCGGGGCGGGCAATAGCAAGTAGGATCGCAGGATGGAAACGGCCCGGGGTCGCCCCCGGCGACGCTTTTCGGAGGGCGCGATGGAATACGCGCTTTTTCGGCATGAATTATCTCCAACGGCGGGGATATGAGCCCGGAGTCCTGTAGAGAACCTCAATCCGTGGGTGCCTCGGATTGACTGAGGAGACCGAAAGATGAAGATCACGCGATGGTTGTGTGGGACGATGCTGGCCGGCATCGTGTTTGGCGGCGTGGGCGCGGCGGCCGCTGCGGAAGACCAGCAGGCCCAGCGGAACGAGGCCATGAAGCTCTTTCAGGAGGGCAATTTCAAGGAGGCCTACGACGCGTCCCGGAAGCTGGCACTGGACCCCAAGCACGTGCTGCCTCCGCCGGGCGAGGAGCTATCGACTGGCAGGCAACCACGTCGCCCTCGGCGGCCGCTGCCTCCGCCGGGCGAGGAGCTATCGCTGGCCGTGCAATGCCTGCAGCGGCTGAACCGGCTCGGCGAGGCGGATGCGTTGCTCGAGGCGGTCGTCGAGGTGCATCGGGAGAACTGGCGGAAGCTGGCGGCGGTCGCCCAGCAGTACATGAACGTGCCCCACCAAGGTTTCATCGTGGCCGGCAAATTCGAGCGGGGCAGCAGGCGGGGCGCCCAGGGCGGCCAGATGGTCAACTCCTGGGAACGCGACCGGATCCGCGCCCTGCAACTGATGGTCCAGGCCCTGCCCAAGGCCAGACAAGACGACAACCACGGCGAGGTGGGCAGGTACTTGTTGTCGTTGGGCGAGATGCTGCTGAACAACCGCGGCTGGAGCGAGGCCTGGCGGCTGCAATACAAGAGCGACTTGGGCGTCTTGCCCGACTATGACCCCGGCTGGGGATATTACCACGAGACCTCCGGGGCCCCGGTGGATGAGCAGGGCAATCCCGTCTATCACTACACGCCCAAGTCGTTCGAGGAGGCCCAGACCGACGGGGAGCGGTGGCGGTGGTGCCTGGAGCAGGCGATGGAGTTCGACCCCGCCGGCAAGAACGCCGTCCGCAGCCAGTTCGCCGACTTCCTCCACAACCAGTTCGGCGTGCAGACGATGGCCTATTTCGGCTGGCGCTTCGGGCGGATGCAGACCGACGACACCCAGAAGGACGAGAGCGGCACCTACGCCCTGCACACCCTGAAGGAGAACGAGACCATCGCCCGGCTGGCCACCGGCATCAAGCGGTTCGAGCTACCCGACGAGTTCAACTTCATCAAGATCTACCAGCAGATTGCCGATGATCCGAAGACCGGCCACGGCGACCATTCGCTGGAGCAGTTGGCGCAGATCTTCGAGAACCGGCGGCAGTATCCCCAGGCGGCCGACTACTGGCGGCGGCTGCTGAAGGAGTACCCGGGCGACGACAACCGGCGCAAGAACTGGCAGGACCGCCTCGACCAGATCGTGGGCAACTGGGGCCACTTCGAGCCGATCATGACCCAGCCCGCCGGAAAAGGGGCTACCGTCGAGTACCGCTTTCGCAACGGGACGTCGGTCGACTTCACCGCCCAACAAATCAACGTCAAGAGGCTGTTGGATGACGTCAAGGCGTACCTGAAGTCGAACCCGGGCCAGCTCGATTGGAATAAGGTCAACATCGGCAACATCGGTTACCGCCTGGTGTGGGAGAACCAGAAAGAGTACCTGGGCGAAGAGGTCGCCAAGTGGCAGATGAAGGTCGACCCGCGCCCCGACCATTTCGACAAGCGGGTCACGGTGACCACGCCCCTGCAGAAGCCCGGCGCATATCTGCTCAGCGCCAAGATGGCCGACGGCAACACCTGCTACATCATCATCTGGGTGGCCGACACGGCCATCGTCAAGAAGCCGCTGGTCGGCAAGGACTACTACTTCGTGGCCGACGCCGTCAGCGGCAAGCCGATCCCGAAGGCCAACGTGGAGTTCTTCGGGTACCGGGTGGAACAGCGGGGGAATCAGCCCCGCAGCTTCGTGGTCCTGACCAAGCAGTTCGCCGAGTTCACCGACGCCGACGGCCAGGTGATCCACGGCCCGCAGGAGCAGCCGGCCGATTACCAGTGGATCATCATCGCCACGACCGAGAACGGCCGCTTGGCCTATCTGGGCTTCACGGGCGCGTGGTACGGGCAGCGCGATGACGCCGAGTACAACGCGGTGAAGGCCTTCGCGATCACCGACCGCCCGGTCTACCGGCCGAAGCAGACGGTGCACTACAAGTTCTGGGTCGGCCGGGCCCAGTACGACCAGGAGGACGTGTCGCAGTTTGCCGGCAGGAAGATCGGGCTGGAGATCTACAATCCCAAGGGCGAACGGATCGTGCAGGAGGAGGTGCAGGCCGACGCCTACGGCGGGATCGAGGGCAAGCTGGAACTGCCGGCCGACACGCCGCTGGGTGTGTATCAGATGAACGTGGGAGAGCTTGGCGGCCTGGCGCCGGAGCCACCGCAGCCGCCGCAGCTTGGGCCCATGCCCGGCGGCAGGCGTGCCACTGGCGTGACGCCAGTGCCACCCGCCCCGATCGTCGAGGGTGGGCCGCTGGGGGTCAGGCAACCCAACGTGGGCAAGCGGCAGATGACCCAGCACTACGGGGGCGGCAGTTTCCGCGTCGAGGAATACAAGAAGCCCGAGTTCGAGGTCACCGTCGAGGCCCCCAAGGAGCCGGTGATGTTGGGCGAGAAGATCACGGCCACGATCAACGCCAAGTACTACTTCGGCGGGCCGGTGACCCAGGCCAAGGTCAAGTACAAGGTCATGCGGACCAACATTGTGAAGCGCTGGTACCCCTTCGGCCCCTGGGACTGGTTGTACGGGTCGGGCTACTGGTGGTTCGCGTACGATTACCCGTGGTACCCGGGGTGGAAATCGTGGGGCTGCGTGCGGCCGATCCCGTTCTGGTGGCCGATGCCCCAGCCGCAGCCCGAGCTGGTCGCCGACCGCGAGGTCGAGATCGGGCCCGACGGAATCGTGAAGGTCGAGATCGATAGCGGCGTGGCCAAGGCCATCCATCCCGACCAGGACCACCGCTACGCGATCACCGCCGAGGTGGTCGACCAGTCGCGGCGGACGATTGTGGGCACCGGCGAGGTGTTGGTGGCCCGCCAGCCGTTCAAGGTCTACGCCTGGGTCGACCGCGGCTATTATCGCGTGGGCGACACCATCCAGTCGCACTACTCCGCGCGAACGCTGGACGACAAACCGGTCGAGGGTAAAGGGACGGTGACACTGCTGAGGATCAGCTACAAGGACGGCAAGCCGGTGGAAACCCCCGTCGGCAGCCGCGAGCTGGACACCAACGTGGAAGGCATGGCCGCCATCCAGCTCAAGGCCTCGCATGCCGGACAGTACCGCCTCTCCTATAAGCTGACCG
>Ga0315291_10011745_pt1 | contig 10657 bp, 10 predicted proteins | sample YL17G12_20_MG_FD_203070 | JGI IMG/M metagenome (GOLD analysis project Ga0315291, IMG submission 203070) | Sediment microbial communities from Yellowstone Lake, YNP, Wyoming, USA - YL17G12_20 | ecosystem: Environmental > Aquatic > Freshwater > Lake > Sediment | place: USA: Wyoming | collected... | reverse complement strand
CTCATGGTCCCGTTCTACGCTTTCGGGTCGCTGAAGATCTGGGGCGCGACGGCCATGATTTTGGCGGAATTTTTGGAGATCGTCCGCCCGCCGGGATGACCGAAAAAACAAATGTCATCCCGAGGAGCGAAGCGACGTGGGGATCACTCAAGCAGAGGGGGTTGCCACGTCGCAAGGCCTCCTCGCAACGACAGGGCGCCAAAAATTTGCCGCGCTGAGAATCCCGCCATCATTAGAACGTCTTTCTTATCGTAGCGGCAGGGCCCGTTCTTCCCCGGGCTGGGGCCTTGACACGGCCGACGGTATGATATATAGTCATACCGTTTCGCAGCCATGCCAAAATCGAAGATCGCCATCACCATGAAAAAAGAAATTCTGGAGGAAATCGACGATTGGGTCCGGGAAAAGATTTTCCCCAACCGGAGCCAAGCCATCGAATCCACCATGCAAGACAGGATCGACCGCCGACGAAAGACCCGGCTCGGGCGCGAATGCCGAAAACTCGACGCGGCTCAGGAACAACGGTTTGCCGAAGAAGGCCTGAAGCGGGATGGGACGGAATGGCCCGAATACTGAGAGGCGAAGTCCGCTGGGTTGACCTCAATCCCGTCCGCGGCCATGAACAAGGAGGCCTGCGACCGGTCCTGGTCATAAGCCACGACGTCTTCAACGAGCATTCCGGGACGGTGATCGTCATGGCTATTACGAGCAAACCGCAAAAGGCGGGATTCCCGCTCGTTCTCAAGCTCGAAGAGGCCGGCCTGCCCAAGGAATCCTGGCTCAAAATCAGCCAAATTCGGACCTTTTCGGTGGAGCGCATCGGCACGAAGATCGGCCGGGTTGGAGACGAGATACTCGCTCGGGCGCTCGCTGGGCTGAACGAAATCTGCGATTAGGGCGAAGTGATCACCACGCCAAGAGGCTCGCGAGGACTCATGGAAAATGTCATCCCGAGGAGCGAAGCGACGTGGGGATCACTCCAGCTTGTGTGATTGCCACACTCGCAAGGCTCGTTCGCAATGACATAAATCAAGGGATCGCAATGACATCAGTTATGAGATAGAATAGACGCTTCTTGAAAAAAAAATAAGGAGCCGTAAGAATGAGAACGATCGCCATTATGATGGCCGCGCTGGCCCTCTTGACCGTTTCCTGCGCCAAGAAGGAAACCCCGCCTCCGGTGCCCGCAGCCGCGGAGAACCCGTTCTTCACCGCCTGGACGACGCCATTCGAGACGCCGCCCTTCGAAAAGATCAAAGAAGCCCATTACATGCCCGCCTTCGAGGCCGGCATGGCCGAGCAGAAAAAAGAAGTCGAGGCGATCGCGGCCGACCCGGCGGCGTCGACCTTCGCCAATACGGTTGAAGCCCTCGAAAAAAGCGGGGCGCTGCTGACCAAGGTCGGCAACGTCTTTTTCAACCTGACCTCGTCCAACACCAACGAGGAGATGCAGAAGATCGAGGCCGCGGTCACGCCGCTCCTGGCCAAGCACCAGGACGACATCAACCTCAACCCGAAGCTTTTCGCCCGGGTGAAGTCCGTTTACGCGGAGAAGGACAAGCTCGGCCTCTCGCCCGAACAGGCCCGGCTCCTCGATAAGACCCATAAGAACTTCGTCCGCAACGGGGCGAACCTCGACGACGCGAAAAAAGCCGAGCTGCGAAAAATCAACGAAGAGCTCTCCATCCTGGGGCAGAAATTCGGAGAAAACGTGCTCAAGGAGGACAACGGCTTCGCCCTCGTCCTCGAGAATAAAGAGGAGCTGGCCGGCCTGCCCGATTCGGTCATCCAGGCGGCGGCCCAGGCCGCGAAAACGCGCGGCATGGCCGACAAGTGGCTCTTCACCCTCCACAAACCGAGCTGCCTCCCCTTCTTCCAATATTCCTCGCGGCGCGACCTCCGCGAAAAACTCTTCAAGGCGTTCATCAACCGGGGCAACAACGGGAACGCCGCCGACAACAAGGTCATCGCCTCCCGGACCGCGGCGCTGCGCGTGACGCGCGCCAACCTCCTCGGCTATAAAACGCATGCCGACTACGTCCTCGAGGAAAACATGGCCAAAACGCCCGGCGCCGTCTTCAACCTGATGGGCCAAGTCTGGACGCCGGCGCTGGCCATGGCCAAGACGGAAGCGAAGGAACTCCAGGCCCTCGTCGACGCGGAGCGCGGCGGCTTCTCCCTCGAGCCCTGGGACTGGTGGTATTACGCCGAAAAGCTGCGGAAGCAGAAATATGACCTCGACGACGCGACGCTCAAGCCCTATTTCAAGCTCGAAAACGTCCGGGACGGGGCATTCGAAGTCGCCCGCAAGCTGTGGGGCCTCCAGTTCGTCGAACGGGCCGACATCCCAAAATACCACCCCGACGCTCGGACCTTTGAAGTCAAAGAGGCCGATGGGACGCACCTCGGTATTTACTATACGGACTATTTCCCGCGGCCGTCCAAACGCGGCGGCGCCTGGTCGAACACGTTCCGGACGCAGTCGGCGCGCGGCGGCAAAATGGTTACACCCGTCGTTTCGAACAACGGCAATTTCTCCATGCCCGTCGGCGACACACCGTCGCTGCTCACGTTCGAAGAGGCGACGACGCTGTTCCACGAGTTCGGCCACGCCCTCCAGGACCTCATGTCGCATTGCACCTACGAAGCCCTCGCCGGGACGAACGTCCCGCGCGACTACGTCGAACTTTGCTCCCAGGTCATGGAGAACTGGGCGGGCGACCCCGAGGTCATCAAGACCTATGCCCGGCATTACAAGACAGGCGAGCCCATTCCGCAAGTGCTCGTCGACAAGATCAAGAACGCGGCGCTGTTCAACCAGGGCTTCGCGACCGTCGAATACACGGCCGCATGCTATTTGGACATGGACTGGCACACCCTGACCGAGGCGAAGGAGCAGGAAACGCTCGGCTTCGACGCGGCCGCGATGAAGAAGATCGGACTTATTCCGCAGATCGTCGTCCGCTATCGCAGCCCGTACTTCCAGCATATCTTCTCCTACGGCTATTCGGCGGGCTATTATAGCTACCTCTGGTCCCAAGTGCTCGACGCCGACGCGTTCCAAGCGTTCAAGGAGACGAGCCTCTACGACGCCGCGACCGCGGCGAGCTTCCGGACGAACATTATGGCGAGCGGCGACACGGACGACGCGATGGCCCACTTCAAGAAGTTCCGCGGCCGCGAACCCAAGGTCGACGCTTTGCTCAAACGAAAGGGATTTTTGAAATAAACAAACTGTCTCTTCGAGCCCCGAACGGGGCGTGGCAATCTTTCTGTATTTTCCTTCTGGCGCTGTTCTGTCTTTGCTTCCTATTGCCCTGGAGCTGCTCCCGCCGGGGCGACCGGACCGTCCCGTCGGCCGACGGCGTAAATATCGCCTACCACGTCGAAGGGGGCGGAGAGCCGGCGCTCGTCTTCGTCCACGGCTGGTCGTGCAACCGGAGCTTCTGGGACGGCCAGGTCTCCGCCTTCGCCCGAACGCACAAGGTCGTCGCGGTCGACCTGGCCGGCCACGGGGCGTCGGGCCGGGGCCGGAAAGCCTGGACGATCCCGGCCTTCGGCGCCGACGTCGCTGCGGTCATCAAGAAAGAAAAGCTCGGCAAAATCATCCTCATCGGCCATTCCATGGGCGGCGACGTGATCGTCGAAGCGGCCCGGCTCTGCCCGGGCCAGGTCATCGGCCTCATCGGCGCCGACACGTTCCACGATTTTACCGAAACGGCGGCGACGGAGGAGGTCGAAGGCTTCCTCCTGCCTTTTAAAGAGAATTTCACGGCGGCGACGACCGAGTTCGTCCGGTCCATGTTCCGGCCGACCGCGAGCCCGGCGCTCGTCGCGAAGGTCACGAAGACGATGACCGCGACCCGCCCCGCGATCGCGATCGCGGCGCTCAAGGCGACTTATCTCTACAGCCCGGCCGCGGCGCTGAAGGAACTCAATCTTCCGGTCAAAGGGATCGAATCGGACCTCTACGGGGTGAACGTCGACGGAAACCGGACGGTCGTTCCGGGTTTCGAAGTGAAAATGATGGCGGGGACCGGCCATTTCATCCAAATCGAGGACCCCGCGACGTTCAACCGCCTACTCTTGGAGACGATCGACGGGCTGGTCAACGGCCGGTAAATTTCGAACGTCCTTGTGAGCCGGCTTTCCGCTCTTTATTTCTTTCGGCCGGCCTCGAGCGTCTTGAGCATCTTCGGCAGGAAAACCTCTTTTTTCTCGAAACCCGTGCCCCGCAAGTCGGTCATTTCCTTCCCGTCGGCGGCCAGGAAGACGAGCGTCGGCACGCCCCGCACCTGGAACTTTTCGGTGACGGCCTTGACCTTCGGGTCGTTCGTGGACGTCAAGTTCCCCTTGAGCATGACGAAGCTCCGGGAGGCGGCGACGACGTCCGGGTCGACGAACGTCGACTTGTCCAGCTCCTTGCACGGGATGCACCAGTCGGCGTAAAAATCGACGAACACGGGCTTACTATCGCGGGCCGCGCGGTCGACGAGCTCATCGGCGTATGGCTGCCAAGCGATGGCGTCGGCCGCGACGCCGGCGCCCCGGGCCGCCAGGCCCTGGACCCGGGCGTTCAGTTCCTCGTCGATATAGCCCTGGATCCCGGTCACGGCGATGTAAAGCGCGAGGGCGAAGAAGATGAGGCCGAAGATCGTACGGATATAGACGAACGCTTTTTTACCGGTTTTCGTCGGCTCGATCCAAGCCATGTAGATCCCGGCGATGAGCATGACCAGGGCTAGGGTCAGGCTGTAAAAAAGCGGGCTGGGAAAGACCGACTTCAGGAAGTAGACGGCCATGGCGATGAGGATGAATCCGAAGATCGTCCGGACCCAGACCATCCAAGCGCCGGACCGCGGGATGCGGTTGATGCTGCCCGAGAACAGGCCCAGGAAAAGAAACGGAACGCCGAGCCCGAGAGCGAGGACGAAAAACAGACTGAAACCGAGCAGGACATTGCCCTTGTCGCCGACGTAGGTCAGAAGGCCGAGGACGAAGGGGCCGATGCACGGCGCGGCGATGATGCCGCAGGTCAGGCCCATGAAGAACGTGCCGAAGAGGCCTTTTTTCGACCCGGCGGCGAACCGGTTGAGGAACGCCGGCATGCGAAGCTCGTAGACGTTGAACATGCTCAGGGCGAGAAGGACCATGACCGCGGCGATCGCGATGAGTACGGCCGGGATCTGGAGCGCCGCCCCAAACATGCCTCCGGTGAAGGCCGCGATCGAGCCCAGGACCGAGTAGGTCGCGGCCATGCCGACGACATAAATGACCGAATGGAGGACGAGGCTCCCCTTCTTCCCGCCGCCCTGACCGCCGAAATAGCTGATCGTGATCGGGATCAGCGGATAGATGCAGGGCGTCAGGTTGAGGGCCAGCCCGCCCAGGAAAACGAGAATGAACATGACGAAGAGGCCTTTGCCGCCGAACGGATTCGCTTTAGCCGGAGCGGCGAGCGGGGCGCCTGACCCGGCGGCCGCGGTAACCGGAGTTTGCGCCGCTGCTTTTTCGCCAGCTTTGGTTTCGGGGGTGGCGGTCCCCCGGGCGGTTTGCGCGGGCGCGCCGCTCCCTCCCGTCACGGGGACCTTCAGGCTGAAGGCCGCGTCCGCGGGCGGCAGGCAGGACTGGTTATCGCAAGCCTGATATCCGACCGTCCCTTCGATGACAAGCTCGGGGCCCGGGAAATCGGCCGCGAGTTCGACCTCGGCCGTGACGTCGACCTTGCCCTCATAGATCGCCATCGGATTTTCGGAGAGGTCGGTCTTCCGGGTTTCGGCCGGGGGGAATTTGACTTTTTTAAAAGTCGCGCCCGGCTTGGGCTTGAACGTGACGGTTGTTCCGATCAGGAAATCCTCGAGCGGCTGCTCGGCGTTGATGTGATAAGGGGACCGGATATTGACCTCGAGCGTGAGGGGAAAAGCCCGGCCGGCCGCGAGCGGTCCGGAGGGAGCGACGACCTTGACGGCGACGACGTTCTGGCCCTGGCCGAAGGCGAGGACCAGGAAGATCGGCAAGGCCAAGGCGATGCGAACGAAGCGTTTCATGACGGCTCCTTCAATATCGCGGAAACACGCGGATGATATTTTATCTGTCTCCGAATTTATTTCATTGATATTTGATAAGCAAAAATCATGATATCTTCATATTCCGCTTTATAGGGCGGACGGGAATCGCCTTCGATCTGATATCCGAATTTGTTGTCTTCAAGGACCCTAAGAAATCCGGCGAGCTGGTTATCGCTCCCTTGTAAATGATGATGGTACTCGATGATCATTTGCCTGACCATTTTGAGTTTGTCAGCCGTCACCAAGTCGTCAAGAACGAGGCGCTCGGCTCCTTCGACGTCAATTTTAAGCAGGTCGACAGGCCTATCGATATATTTGGATAGTCGCGTCGCCTCGACCTCGACGACTTTTTGACCGCCCCGCTCTTGGAATAAACTGCTCTTCAGCGACTCATCTCCGTAGAATTTCAGGATTCCGTCCGCATTCGAAACCGCCTTGTTTTCCAGGATGACATCTTTTAAGTCATTGCGCTTAACGTTGTCTCGCAGAAATCGGAAGCTGTCCGGGGCGGGTTCAAATCCCAAAATCTTCGCCTGGGGATAGAGCGTTTTGAAATAGAGGATCGACATTCCGATATGGCTTCCGCAATCGATGATCCAAGGATTCTGGGAATTCGCCCTGAAAAAATATTTTTGGTCGACGAATATTTCCTCAAACAAGATATTGACATCGAGGCTGTAGCACGTCACGTGGTAATCCAAGATCCGGACATCCTGGAGATGGACGGGAAACAGAAAGGATGGCCCGAGCCACTGTTTGACATAATACCTCATCAGTTGTCTCTTTTGGCTTTCCCTCGGATACATTCCGTTCGATTCTTGGGTCTTTATTTTGGAAATATCGCTCAGGATCTGACCCATCTGCTTCAGCGAAATTGAGCTTTTATGGATTCCAAGAAAAACTCCCAGGATGATCATCCAAAAGAGCGCGCCCGCAACAACGACGATATAAAACGAGGCGGGTCTTTCCTTTCGGTTAAGAGGACCGCAAAAAATCCTTTTTGCAAACCATAAGATAAATAGGACAAACGGAAGGACGAAAAGAACAAGGGACATCCGCCCAGGGAAAGGGATGAGAGCGCCCATCACCAAGACGATGGGGATCATGGCCAACGCCGCGACGAGCGTCGCGATTTTCACGATAACGAAAAAGATATTTTCGGAGTCGAGACTTGCCATTCGAAAATAATGATAGGAATTCTCCGGGTTGATGTCAAACGTCCGAAGAAATCCGGCCAAGAGGCAACGTGTCCGCCGATTGAGGGACTAAGACAAGGGAAACAAAACGAAAACCATCAAGTCCCAGAGGGTGTGACTGACGGCGACGAGAAGAACGGAGTTCGTGCGGAGATAGAGATAGCCCCAGAACAGGCCGCAGACGGCCGCGGCCAGGACGAGCATGAGATTGCCGTTGGCGGCATGGACGAGCGCGTAGAGCGCCGCGGCCAAAAGAAATCCCCGGACACGGCCGAACCTGAGTTGCCATCGCCGCTGAAGAAAACCGCGCCAAAAAAGCTCCTCGCCGGGACCGATGAGGAGCGCGAGGAGAAGAACGACGCGCAGCATGGACGTTCCCTGCTTAAGGGCATAGACCCGGGAAATGCCGGCGCCGGCAAAGGGAAGGAGACGAAGGGAGACCCCATTCCCGGCAAAAAAGACGCCGTAGAGGACGACCGCCGAAAGGGCCCCGAACAGAATTTTGCGGCCGGCGTGCCCGCGTAAGTCGTCGAGGACGGAACGGACGAAGTCCGCGTCGCGGGCGGCGGAAAGCGCGACCAGAAAAGCGACGTTCGCGCTCATCCACCACCAGAAGTCGAGCCGGCCGGCGCCGCGGAAAATAAAGAGCAGCGCGAAAAGGAGCGCCGCCGCTCCCGCCAAGACGAGGTCGTCAGACTTTGAGCGCATACGCCAGCCAGACGGCCGCGGTGCACAAGAGTCCGAACAGGAGATTGTATTGGGCCGTCGCGCCGTCGAGAATGACGAAATCCAGCGGTTGCCGAGGGGTCCGGCGGCGAACCGCGCGGCCCCAGAGCATGAGCGCTCGCGGCAGCGCGAGCGCCACGGCGACGAACGTCCAGGGCATGGCCGTCAGCCGGCCGGGGGCGACGCGGGGAACGGTCATCAGCCCGACGATCATCGCCATCGAACCGAAGACGAGGAATCCATAATATAGGAGCGACCCGCGGTCGCCCAAAATCGAGGCGAACGTTCGGACACGGCGCTCGCCGTCAGAAACGATGTCGCGCCAGTTGTTCGCGTGAAGGATGGCGCTGACCAGCATGGCCATGGGAACCGTCCAGACGACCGGGATCCAGGAGAACGTCCCGGTCTGGACGACCCAGGCGCCGAGGCCGCCAAGGATCCCGAAATTCAGGAACACGGCCAGGTCGCCGAGGGCGCGCGCTTTGAGGAAGGTGTAAGACGCGCCGACGGCAACCCCCATCACCCCGATCCAGACGAGCGTCCAGCCGGTCGCGGCCGCCAACAGGAGCCCGAGGCCGATTCCGACGGCGAAGAGGACGGCCGACCCCTTCGCCACGGCCTTGTCCGTGAGCCAGCCGCGGATGATCGCGCCGCTCACGGGCGTGACGTCGCGGTCGAGGCCGCGGCGGAAATCAAAGACGTCGCTGAGCATATTGGCCGCGCTGTGGAGGACCATCATCGCGACGAGGGCCAAAACGAACCGGACGGGGGCGAGCCGAGCGCGGCCGACGACCACCGCGAGCGACGTCCCGAAGACGACCGGCATCGTCGAGGCCGGCAGGGCCCACGGCCGGGCGGCGACGACCCAGACCTTCAAAGCCGGAGGCGTACGCGGTATTTCGTTCATGTCAATGTCCTTTCGTCCTGAGCGTCAAACATTCTTGATATCCGCATCGGGTCCCGGGATCTTGTCGGGGAGCGCTCAGGATATGCCCCTCGTCACCACGCGGATTTTCCCCAGCGCGGAAAATCCGCTCGACCTCGCTCTCGAGCTCTCGGAAAAACTGCGTTTTTCCGAACCGTGCCCGCTCTCGCTCTCGGACGGGTTCCGAGCGGCATACCCTGAGCGCTCCCCGCCACCCGTGACCCGCCCAGATAGGGATAAAGTGTTCAACGATCAGCCTTGGGTCGGCATTTCGGAGCGCTTTTATTATAAACGAAGACCGGCCGGGAAAAAGCATGGCCCGGAAAATTATTGACAGGCGCCCGGGCTATATGCTATTAACTCTATCGAATTTATCATAATTGCGGGCGCTATCGGACCGCCCGGAGGCCGCTCTTTCGCCCGCCCCGAAGGAGGACACGCATGGACCGGACCCGACGAAGCATCGACAGGAGGTCGTTCCTGAAAAACGGCTTGATCGGTGCCGCCGGCCTCGGCGCGCTATCCGCTCTACCGACGTCGCTCAAAGGACAATCCCAGGTCTTCAAGGAACCTCAAGGCGCGGCGAAAAAGGCCGGCTTCATCTACCGCAAGCTCGGCAAGACCGGCGTCACGTTGCCCATCGTGTCTTTCGGCGTCATGAACACGGACAACGAAACCCTGATCCGGAGTTCTCTCGACGCGGGGCTGGCGTACCTCGACACGGCCCACGGGTACATGCGGGGCCGAAACGAGGAGCAGATCGGCAAGGTTCTCCAGGGCCGGCCGCGCGATTCCTATTTCATCGCGACGAAAGTCCCCGGCGAGCCGGTCGACAACAGGACGCGCCGGTTCAGCGCCGAGACCAAGGCCGAGCCGTTCCTTCAGAAGTTCGACCTCAGCCTGAAACGGCTCGGGCTGGAGTACGTGGACATTCTGTATATTCACAATGTCATCTACCGGGATTCCGTTCTCTTCGAGTCCCTGATGAAGGCCCTCGAGACCGCGAAAAAGAGCGGCCGGGCCCGCTTCGTCGGCGTCTCCACGCACTCGAACGAGCACGAGGTCATCCGGGCCGCGATCGAGAGCAAATTCTACGACGTCGTCCTGAGCGGTTACAACTTCGCGAAGACCAACATCGTCGAGCTCGACAAGGCCATCGCCGAAGCCGCCCAGGCCGGCCTCGGCATCGTCGCCATGAAGACGCTCGCCGGCGGCTTCTTCGACCGCGAACGCCAGCAGCCCGTTCCGGCCAAGGCCGCCCTCAAGTGGGCTCTGAACAATCCCAACATCACCTCGGCGATCCCGGGCATGACGTCCCTGGACCAGCTCGAAACGAACCTCCAGGTCGTCAAGGACATCAAGCTCACGGACGACGAACGGAAGAGCCTGCGGCTCAAACCCGAAATCGGCGGGCTTTATTGCCAGGGCTGTAACACGTGTCTCGACCAGTGCCCGAAGGACCTTCCGGTCCCCGGACTCATGCGGAGCTATATGTACGCCTACGGTTATCGGAATCTCGGCGCGGCCTACGACCTGGTGGCGTCGCTCGGCGTTTCAACGGACCCCTGCGGAAACTGCGGCTCCTGTCCGGTCAAGTGCGCTATGGGGTTTGACGTTAAATCACGGACGACGGACATCGCCCGCATTCAGGCCGCGCCCGCGGACCTGTTCGCTTAATGAGGTGACGTTTTAATACGGTGACAGATATGTCATTTCACTAATTTAAATAGGGGAATGGCATA
>Ga0315291_10011744_pt1 | contig 10657 bp, 5 predicted proteins | sample YL17G12_20_MG_FD_203070 | JGI IMG/M metagenome (GOLD analysis project Ga0315291, IMG submission 203070) | Sediment microbial communities from Yellowstone Lake, YNP, Wyoming, USA - YL17G12_20 | ecosystem: Environmental > Aquatic > Freshwater > Lake > Sediment | place: USA: Wyoming | collected... | reverse complement strand
TGTGCGTAATAGTTCTCCGAGAATATCTATCTGTGCTTGTCGTCTTTCATAGACACCCTCTAATAGTTTATGGTCGCTACGGAAGTTACGACCCATAATGTTTATGTGTGCTGTGTGGGCACGATAATAAGCAACAAAGTTATTGTTGAATGTTTGTGTTAGTATTTCTTGTGTTGTCATATTAGTATTTACTTAAAGTCATATTTGTCTATTAGTTTCAATGCGTTCTCAATAAGTTGTTTATCCATAGGATATAACTTAGGACTATTGAGTTGTGCTGTAAGCGTTTTTTTATATGAGTTGCGTTCTGCTTGTGTCATATCAAATATCTTGCCTTCAGTTAATCCCATATCACTTCTAGGCACATCTTGTTTCAATGCCTTGAATGTATCTTCAGGCGTCATCATCTTGCTGACATTACTTGGTGGTTTGTATCCAGGAACATTCTTAAACTTTTCAACCAGTTGTTGTTCTTTTGTAACTGGTTGTTTCAAATCATCAAGTGTAATACGAACAGCACGACTTTCTAATGCTGGATCAAGTTTTAATCCTGCACGATTCTCAACAATAATGTTTGTAGGATATTGTGTTTCATTACTTCGTTCAATCAAGCCTTTCAATCCACTTAGTTTATCAGCATCACCTTTATCTAATATTTGAATACGATGTATTGGACTTGTAGTTTTACTTGTGATTAAATCTTTTGTTAGATTTTCACCAATAGGACCTATACCTTCTAATTTGTTCAATGATGTTGCCAATGATGGGTCTTTTGAAAACACAGCCTTGTCAATAATAATAATATTGCGTTGACCTTCACGATTGTTTACAATAGTATCAATCTTTTTAGCAACACCTTCAGGTAATCCAATGTTCATAACTTGATGTTCAAATAATGGCTCTTGTTGAAGTTTAGTTCCTTCTGTTACGCTACGCTTAATATCTCTAAAGTTTTTACCTTGCAATGATTTTTCAGCAATCTGTTCAGGTGTTAAGTTTTGAACATTAAATCGTTCTGCTGTGCTTAAACCATATGCTTGCTTTTGAGCAGGTGTTAGTTCAGCACTCATTTGTAATGGCATATTAATACCTGGATTACCACTAATAGATTTATGAACTTTTGCAACATCAGGTAAGTTACTTGTATACAATACTTGAACATTAGGAAGTTTTCCAACTTCTTTGCTAATCATTTCTTGCATCTTAGGCGTCATTTTACCTACTTCATCTACAAGTATTAGATTTTTATCACTTAGTTGTGTATTTTTGATTATGTTGCGTAGTTCAGTAGCAGTTGTTCCAGTATGAACTAAATCAAATCTACCATCAGGATTTTTAGCAAGCCATTCACCTGCTAATGAACTCTTACCTGTACCAGGATCTCCCATTGCTAACACATTCTTTTGTGTGCCATTTGTAAAATCTTTAATTGGTTGTTCTAAATGCTCAGGAACAACATAATCTTTTGTATATCTTTGTAAGTTAGTATCTTGCCCGACAACTTGTTCTTTTGCTTTTGTTATTGGTGATGATTCAGTTGCAGTCTGAGCCTTAGGCTGTAATGTAACTGTTTGTTGCACTGGTGGTTGAACGACCGGTGCAGGACGAGGCATATTATTTACTGCTTGCTGTGTTTGTGCTTGCGCCATTTGAGCAGGATTAATAGCAGTATTAGGACTTATTGGTCCAGGAACATTTTGTCCAGGTGCTGTAAATCCTTTACCAACACTTTGATTAGGTGGTGTAAATGATTGTTGTATCTTTGCTGCCTGTTGAGCAGCCTTTAGTTCTTGTGCAAATTTAGGTTGTAATGCCGCTGTCTTACCTAGTTTTGCAAGACTTGCAAGTTCAGCCATTTTGAATAAGTTTGTTGCTCCAGTAATACCTAGACCAGCGGCTAGACCTAGAGGCCCGCCAAGTAATCCACCAATGACAGGAGCGGCAAGTTGTTTAGCAGATGTTAACGCAGGCTGATTAGCAAAATCTCTACCTAAGTTTTCACCAAACGCTTGTAATGTTTTACCTTGATAAGGAACTAATATTTCTCCAGGGTTAGGACTCTTAGGTGCAAATGTTTTAGCAATCTTAGAGCCTGTGGTATTAAACAATGATGCAGATGGTATTTTACTTGCTTCTAATGCAGGTAATCCAGCAACTTGTTGTTGTTGTGTCAGTTGTTGCCACGGTTTTACAGTTGTATTTGGATAAACTGTATCGCCCATAGTGCTGAATGCAGTATTAGGATTTTCATTCCAAGTTTTATTGATAAGACCTTCACGACCGCCTGTTGCTATTTGCTTACCGCCTTGATATAAAGCAGGTGCGCCTCGCAATGCTAGATTTACACCACCACCCATCATTGCTTGTAGTTGTGCTTCTTTCATTCTTTCTTCATAGTCGCCAGGAGTAGTTAATCCACCTACTAATGCACCAGAGCCTATCATTTCACCAGTAGATCCTAACATTGTTGCTGGATTTACAGCACCACGAATGTAAGGAACTCTACCTACTGTATTAGCGATAGCACTACTTGCCATTTTGTATGGTGCAATATAACTTCCTACTTGACCTACTGTTCCACTTACTGGATTAACTTGTTTTGCACCTTGAGTTATTGTCTGACCGATTTCTGTAATAGGTTTTGCGCTATCAGTTGCTAACTCACCTACTGCTCCAGCACCTTTTATTAACTCACCTACACCAGCCATTACAGCAGGACCTACAACAGGTGTTCTACCTGTTTTCTTAGATGTTTCAGCAAGTATTTCATTTGCTTGACCCATTGATTGTTTAACAAGATTACCAACATCACGCATATCAAAATCAGTGATTTTTGCTGGTAATGGTTCCACAACATTACTCACTCCGAAACGCTGATGTATTGCTTGTCTAGTTTCTGAGTTAGCACTTACATAATCCTTATTATCTTTGCTATATTTTTGAAATATAGCCCTGCGTGTTACATCATTCGCATTTACATAATCAGGATTGTCTAATAATTCTTGTAGTTCCATATTATTTCAATAGTGGGTTGTTAGTATCAACTTTATTACTTTGTTCTTTTTCTTTAGGCTTCTTAACTAACTCACTTGCTGGAGGACCTAAGTTGACTGTGCCTGGTTCAATCATATTCAAGCGTTCAGTAATATCTTTTGCTCGTAGTGCCTGTGTATATATTGAGTTGTATTCACGCAACAAAAAGTCACGAACAGCCTGTGGATTGCTACGCTCTCCCGCAGGCATTTGTTTTAGTTTAGTTTGAACATCAAAGTTACTGATAGAAGGACCCATAGTATCTTTAATATTCTTCAAGCCAGCCTCAGACATAAAACTATTAATTAGTTTTGTATTTTCGCTTGCTTTAGTTCCTACTAATCCACCCAATGCTTGTTGAACGCCTGGTAATACACTAGATTCACGCCCAGCAATCATAGGACCAATATTGTGATCGCCACTATCTAATGCTTCAATACCAAGACGAATGTTTGCTAGTGTTTGCTCAATACCAGCACTCTTATTAATAAAAGGTTCTGCCACTGATTTAATCAATGGTTTTAGTTTTGCTTCAACTTTATCCTTACGAGATTCAAAATCTTTTGTGCTTTCACCTGGTCGTTGAACAACTGGAGCAAAGATATCTTCTTTCTGTGCTGTTGGTGCAACTCCAACATCAGCAGTTCCCGTATTAGTGCTTGGTTGTGGTGCAGGTTGTTTAGATTTTGTTAAAGTGCCTTCAGGCAAGCCCATCAAACTTTCAATGTAGCGTGGATGAACGCCTGCTTGAGTATAAGCAGTATATTTCTGTTGGTCTGTTGCACCTGCTGGGAAGTTTCTGTTTAAGTATGTGTTGGCTGCTCCAGATTTACGATCCTGGTCTGATTCCCACGCATTTGCATTCTGGAACTGACTTGTATCTCCAGCATATGCTTTGCCGCTCATACGATAACGCATTTTACCATTGCTTAATGTTTGTTCTTGTATTCTTTCACCAGTAGCAGGGTTTATAACATTTTCTACCTTGCTGACGTGGACACCTTTACCTAAAATTCCACCTGCTGCCTGTTCCAGTTGTTCTTGGGACAACTCAGCACCGTCTTTACCAGTAAATTTACCACTTAATGTTTTACCGCTTTTACTTCGCAATAGTTCAACGCTACGCTCATTACCTTTTTCATCAGTAATAGTAGAATTTTCCCAAGCGTGACCAATACCAAGTTTTTCGCCTTTTTCGTTTGCTAAATCATTCAGACCTAAATGTCTGAATAATAGATATTGCATCCAATCACCTACACTAGTTTTGTTTTTACCTTGTGCAACATCACCAACTTGTTTAGGAGTTAGTTTTGGTAAATCTTCTTTTGCTTTTTGCTCTGTTCTTTGTTGTTGATACAATTCTAATGCACGATCCTTTGCTCGTTGACGAACAGACTCAGGAGCACTTGTATTTGTGCCAAGTTTCATTAGTTCGTCTACATTATCTTGATTTGTTTGAAAGTCATTAGTAAACTTTTGCAAGTTTGCCGCTTCTTCTGAATACACAGGTGTGCCAAACTCATCAAAACTATTTGGAGTCGTGTCAACTTGAGGTTGTTGACTTAAACCGCTTTCAATATCTTGCGCTTGCATTTGAAGTTGTGCGTCCATTGGACTCATTGGACCAACAGTTGATTGTGTTCCTTGAACTCCTTGTCCTGTAGCAACAGCAACACCGTTATCAGGTCTTGCCATTGGACGAGGTTGGGGCACTGCACCTGACGATGGTGCATTACCACCTTGTAAACGACCTTGTGCGATTTGAGTCAAACGCTCTACACCGCCATTTGCCGCTGCCGCTTCTGGACTTACTTCACCAGTCTTTAAGAATCGTGCCGCACCATTAGCACCTAACAAGTGTGCTAACTGAACATTACCTTGTGTAGGATCTACACCTAATCGTTGTAGTTGTTGACCATTTAGTTGCGTGTAAGTATTGTATGCTTGTGTTTGTTCTTGTGGAGTCAAACTTGTAATAGGACGATTAGCAAATTGTGGATTTGCTCGTTGAACATCAGTATATGCCGGTGCTGTTAATCCATATGTGCCAAATGCTGTAGATTTTCTTTGACCTGTTTCATCTGGTTGAAAATGATATCCAATGTTAGGATTATTACCACTTTCTTGTTGCGCTGTGTAAGCAGCCATATCATTAGCAGGTGCTACAGGTTTTGTAGGCTGTTGTGCTCCTTGACTAACATTGTTTGCAAGATTTGCAGGAGCAGCCTGAACATTACTCATAAAGTTGCTAGGAGCATTAGTTAATCGTTGTTGAAATCTATCAACATTGCGTGAGAAGTTTTCTGGAACTCTATTTACTGCTTCACCAACAGCACTGCCTAACTTACTAAAGAAACTTTGCTCTGCTGGATTGACTGGTGCTGGAACTTCTTTAGTAGTCTTTTCTGTTTGACTACCATCAGCATAGTTTATAACTTCTGTTTTACCAACTGTAGTATTACCAAGTTCTTTTTCACGCTTCTTGCGTTCTTCTTCGTCTTCCATAAAACCAGTGTTGTTGCCAAAAGCATCGTATGTGTAATCTGCCATAATTAATCCTTATTGTGGCTTTCCAAACAAGCCCGCGGTGTCTATGCCGAACTTGCTTCCAGTTTGTGATTGACCTTGTGTGCCAGTAAAGTTAGCATTGTAACTTGTAGAAGGTGTTCCAAAGATGACTGAAGCATACTTGTTGTATAAATCTTGTGGAATCATACTTGCTGATACTTGATTACCAGCAGCCGCTTGTGCGCCTGACAATCCTGATTGACCAAACTGTGCTAACTGTGTGCCAACACCTGCTCGTTGTTGAGCAATGTTTGCTTGAACATCAGCAGCCGTCTTAGCCATCAATGCTTGATTACTTCCTGCTAGTTGTTGACCCGCTAATGCTTGACGAGCACTACCTAGATTACCACTACCACCAAACTGTGCTTGTTGGCCTGCTAGATTTTGTTGATACTGTGCTTGTGCTGGCGCCATTGCTGACATAATCTGATTTTTTTCGTAATCAGGACTAAACAAACTTTGTAATCCACTAATACCTGTGCGTAATGCACTCTCACCAGTTTCTCCTAAACTTTGTTGTGCTTGATTAGCAATACCTCCAGCATTTTGTGCGGCATTTAATACACCACCTGCGTTTTGATTGTAAAGATTAGTGGCGCCTTTAACTGCATCTTGATATGTAGGGATTATAGTCCCTGTCATAAAGTTAGTTTGAGCAGAGATTGCGTCTTTCTGCTCTTGTGTTAGTTGTGGCGTAGTGTATGAACTTGATTTTCCGAAACTCATTGTATGTTTCCTTATTATTGTATTTAGTATCTGTCAATAACTGGGTTCAATATACTATTGACCAATTGTTGTATTCTATTGTATTCGTCCCAGTTGCCATTCGTAGCGGCTGTTTGCAAATCTGTAGCCCAGTTAGGTCCTAACTTATCTGCAATCTGTTTGAACTGTGCGTCAGTCGTGCCACTACTAGTTGCTCCTGTAGTTGCGGCGGTTCCTTTATATCCTGGATTTAACATAACTTGTCCATATGTAGGTGCTACTGGGCCTTTTACATATTGTTCTTTTCTAGTAGCAGGAGCAACTTTAGGTATAGTTATTTCTTTACCTGCAATCATATCTTGTATCTGTTGACTACTTAATGGTTTAGCCATTTGCTGTAAGCCAAAAGGTGTGTTAGGTGCGGCTGCTTGATTGTATAATACTTCGTTGAATGTAGGGCCAGGCTGATATCCTCCTTGACCCCAGTTGAACCGACTTTGTGCAGGATCGTTTGTATTGTAAAAACTTGTAGGAGCCATAAAGCCTGGATTCAATCCTGTGCCTAGTATAACATTACCTGTGTAAGGCACATTGCTTGTAGTATTTGCTACATTACTAATAACATTAGTAGTGATGTTAGCATTGGTCAATACATTTGCTACAATGTTAGCATTGGTCAATACATTAGCAACCACATTAGCGTTCGTCAATACATTTGCTACAATGTTAGCATTGGTCAATATGTTAGCAATAATGTTTGCATTTGTGTTGCTGTTGCTGTTGCTGATAACATTACTATTGCTTAATATGTTTGCAACAACATTAGCATTAGCCAATGTATTTGCTGTAATAACGATAGTTGCTATATTAGCATTACCATTAGCATTACCAACAGTGTTTCCAGTTGTTATAATGTTTGCAATGTTTGCAGTAGTATTAGCCACGATTACATTGGCAATATTGCTTGCCACATTGCTAAGTGTATTTGCAGTGCTGTTACTAATACTTACATTGCTTATGTTGCTGATACTGTTTGTAATGTTGTTAACAATACTATTGCTGATATTGCTGTTGGATACATTACTGATTACATTGCTGATGTTACCCACAACCGTATTGCTGACATTTGCGTTACTAAGTGTGCTGATAACATTGTTGATTGTATTGGCAAAAGTGTTGCTTATGGTCACATTGTTCATATTGCTTACACTGTTATTAATTGTGTTAACAATACTGTTGCTGATATTACCATCCGTAAACAAACTAATAACATTACTAATGTTGTTTGCCTGAGTGTTGCTAATGTTTGTATTACTAATATTGCTTAAACTGTTGCTAATGTTGCCAACGGTTGTATTAGATATATTAGCATTACTCATACTTGACAATACATTTTGAATAGTGTTTGCAAATGTATTACTAATAGTTGTGTCCGAAACATTGCTTGTGCTGTTGCTAATGTTATTGGCAATCGTGTTGGCAATGTTGCTTGTTGTTAATGTGCTGTTGATATTAGTAATATTACTTGTGGTTGCATTGCCTACACTGAGATTACTTGTAGATGTATTAATGTTTGCTATGTTACCCATAGTTGAATCAGTAATCGTTATGTTGCCAGTGCCTGGAATTACAGGTCCACTAGTGCCAGTTAGATTACCACCAGTAACATTAGATAAGTTTACATTAGCATTACTACCACCTGTAACATTGGCTACATTCGCATCACCCAATGTTACATTACTCATTGTTACATTGTTTGCACCTGAACCACCACTTAGATTTGCAACATTTGATCCACTAAAGTCAGTATCAAATATGTTTATATCATTAGGATTAACTGCTCCAACATTTCCTCCAGTTGTTCCTGTAGTGCCAGTTGTATTAGTAACACCGGTTGTTGTTCCAGTGTCTAAGCCTGTTAGTATGCTTGGAATATCATACTTGACCCATACTGATTTACCATCTATTTCCATTAGTATCGCAGGGCCATCAAATCCAGTTTGATTACCTTGCTCATCATATTTGATTGTTGTTGCATCTGCATCTGCACTGCTTGCTAATACATAGCCTGCAGGAACAACTACATTGGCTGCGTTATAACTGTCGCTTGTTATTGTAGTACCAGACACATCAATTTTAGTTCCATCGCCACTTAAATCTACTACACCAGTTCCAGCGTCTGTTGTTGTGCCAGTGTTTGCTGATGCAACTAATGTGTTTGCTCCTGTTGTAGTGTCTATAGCGGGAAGAACCACATCACCATTACCATTAACAACTGCTCCGGTGTTAGTGTCTAAGAAACTATCATCACCGATCTGCACTAAGTTGCCTGTGTCTGTTGTAGGAATAGAGGATACAGGTCCTGTCACTATGTTCGTGTTGTTTGTTTCAGTAGGAATATAACCATCTAATAATCCTGTAGTTGTTGAACCACTTCCAGGAATCGTTACTACATTATTCATACCGTTGTTGATACTACCACTTAATTTATCAACATAATCATTAATGAGTGTTTGGTCGCCACCTATTACACTTGCGGCTGCGTCATTAGCAATCTGTGTTGGTGTTACTGCTCCAGTAGTTATAACTGGTGTTGTATCTACCACTGCCGGTGTATCTACTACTGGAACATAGTTATTATAGTTGTAAGCGCCCGTTTCATCTACTGTATAATCATTTGATGGGGGAACATATACATTCGTATCAGCAGGTGGAACATATGTATCTACTGAAGCGACATATGCATCAGCAGGTGGAACATATGTATCTACTGGTGCAACATAATCATTGTAAGTATAGTTGCCAGTCTCATCTACTGTGTAATCATTTGATGGTGGTATGTAATCATTACCACCACCATAATCTTGTGAAACATATCCTGAAGTGTCATCACCACCATATCCACTCAATGCTATTTCAACTCCCGGAGGTGTAGCACCATATCCAGGTATTAGTGCACCACTACTGTCTCTGCCAGGTTCATTAGCAAATGGATTATTACCTTGTGAAACATTAAAATCGTATAAATCTTGTGGGTTATTGTAGTCGCCATAACCACCACCGTAATCGTAATAGTCATCAAAGCCACTACCATAGTCTTGGCTAACATAACTGTAACTATCGTCACCAAACGCAAACTCAGTTAAGCCTGTCATAGGATTGATTGTGCCACGACCACCCATTTGTTTTAGCATCATTGCTTCTTCTTCGTTGATGTGTGCTAACATTGTGTCGCCATCACGACCCATCATTGCTAGTTGTTGTGGACTTATTGAATTATAATTTGGCATACTTTTACCTTGTTCTTATATTTACTGTTTAACAACTTGTGCGCTTAGGCTTCTAAAGCCAAGTTCGTCTGTTGTGATTGATCCAGCGCCTGTAGTAAACTCAAACGATACATCTAATATATACCAGAAGAATCCTGTCCAACTAAACTCAGGGTCTGTTGATACAGGGACACTAGGATCAGGCTGGTCAACCACACTAGAAAACACTGTTTCTAATAATGATAATGTTCCAGTGCCAATTGGTAATGGATAGTTATAAACTCGTCTTGCAATCGTTGAACGCAAATCAAACTTAATATCAGGATTGACTGGCAATGGATCTTGGAAGCCATAATACTTATTGATTTCTACTGTAACTTTTAGATTGCCCGCAGTAGTAACAACATACTCAATAAGTTGTGCTACTTGACCACTTACAAATATTCTGTCTGTTGCTCCTGTAACTGTTACCCTAGCGTTTGCGTCTGTGGATAATGCTCCAGTTCCAGTATTCAAAGATGCAGTGCCGCCAGTGCTTGGAGGATATGGTATTGCATAAGTCTCTACTGTTCTTAATATAACATATGTTGTAGTGCATTCTACTATACCAATCACTGCATAGGTTCCGTTATAGAATGGATCTAATACTCCTGCTATAGTAACATTATTACCATTTGCGAACGGTGGCGCAGGCTGTGCAATATTAAATGTAAACTTAAATGTTCTGCCATCAAGTGTTTCACTGGTTGATAGTGCAATAGGAGCAACAGTTAGTTTGGCTACCGAACTACTAGTGTAAGGACTACGAAAGTTTCCTGTCAGCCAAGCAGGAGTAAAACTACTGAAGCCTGCAAAGTTCTGTCCTAAGCCTGAGGGACCGGATAGCAAATAGTTTATTGCATCAACTATACCTTCACTGTCACTAGTTTCTATTGGATACTTTGAACTCATTATCTATCGTCCTCAACTTGTGTAACTTGCCAGGTTGTAGCACTACACATCCATACATCGTTGTTTGAACTGTTGCTTAACTCAATGGTGTTTACCCTGAATGCGTTTTGATTTATCTGTGCCCAGGGATT